>Ga0315293_10006790_pt1 | contig 10668 bp, 6 predicted proteins | sample YL17G13_20_MG_FD_203071 | JGI IMG/M metagenome (GOLD analysis project Ga0315293, IMG submission 203071) | Sediment microbial communities from Yellowstone Lake, YNP, Wyoming, USA - YL17G13_20 | ecosystem: Environmental > Aquatic > Freshwater > Lake > Sediment | place: USA: Wyoming | collected... | reverse complement strand
GCATTAAAAAATTAACCTTTTATATTTATTTATAATTTAACTTTTAATGTTAATTGAAATATTAATTGCAATTTTAATTGGGTGCTCTCTCGGAATTATTACAGGAATTACACCGGGAGTTCACATAAATTTAGTTTCTGTAATTATATTATCTTTAACTCCATTTTTATCGCAATATATTTCTCTAACAACTTTAGTAATAATAATTATAGCAATGTCTGTAACACATACGTTTTTAGATTCGATTCCAAGCATTTTTCTCGGGGCTCCTGATTCTGGTTTGGAGTTAAGTGTTCTACCTGGGCATAAATTACTTTTACAAGGAAGGGGTTATGAAGCTGTTGTTTTAACAGCTATAGGAAGTTTATTCGCAGTAATAATGATGGTTGCATTTACCCCGATTGGTTTGCCATTTATTAAAATAATTTATCCAATAATTCAAAAATTTATTCCTTACATCTTAATCTTTTTTTCAATTTTATTGATATATAAAGAAAGAAAATCGAAGAGTTTAGCTTTGGTTGTTTATTTAATTGCTGGTGTTTTAGGAATAATAACTTTAAATTTACAATTATCCCAGCCATTATTTCCTTTACTTTCTGGTTTATTTGGAACAAGTATTCTATTAACTAGCATATTTACAAAAACAAAAATTCCAAAACAAAAAATAACTCAGGTTAGCTTAAAGAAAAAAGAAATTGCGAGTTCAATGGGCGCTGGATTTTTCGCGAGTTTTTTAACTGGTTTACTTCCTGGGTTGGGTGCAAGTCAAGCTGCAATTGTTGCGACATCTGCACAGAAAAAAATTACTCCTGAAAAATTTTTAGTTATTGTCGGAAGTATAAACACATTTGTAATGATTGTAAGTTTTCTAGCACTTTATTCTATTGATAAAGCCAGAAACGGCAGTGTTGTTGTTATCTCTGAAATATTACAAAATTTTAATTTAAATCTTTTAATTTTATTTTTAGCTGTTTCTCTAATTGCTGCTGGAATTGCAACATTTTTAACATTAAAATTTGCGAAAATATTTTCTAATTTAATGACTAAAGTTAATTATAACAAATTATGCCTAAGTGTTATTGCCTTAATAGTAATTTTAGTAACAATCTTAACAGGTTGGTTGGGATTATTGGTTTTAATGGTTTCAACCTCGGTTGGCTTAATTCCTAATTTAGCTGGAATAGGTAAAAATCATTTAATGGGTTGTTTAATTTTACCTGTAATTTTATTCTTTTTATTATAATCATTTTGTGTAAGTTATAATTAATTTTGGTCTTTTTGAAGAATCTTGATTATCCCCACTATAAATTACATCTTCACAATAAATTTCTATTGGAGAATCCTCTGTTGTTAAACCTATTCCACAATTCGGTCTTTGATTGGTTCTCCATTGTTGAACTAAACTTGTTATATTAAAGGTCTGCCAAGAAGCGTCTGCAGAACTTGACGGTTGACCATTATATTGAACTAATATAGAATCTAAACTGTTTCCTAGGCGTGGTTGTTTATTCCATGTTATCGTACTTTCTTCCCAATTATCTAAAACTTCTTTGCATTTAACACTTAGTGAAGAAGTTGCATAATAATTTGATGTTGGATCTCCATAAACTTGTAATGTTGCTGAATTTATTGTTGAGGATTGCGGAACCTGGGTTATATCAAAATATAAAAAGCTCGTTGTGTAATATTCTACACCGTTTGTTTCTTTACGAGAATGAATGCTTAAATATTCCTCGTTTCCAAAATTTTTATCAGCATCAAATGTAAACCTTCCTGGGAGCGTAATTATGGAAATATAAGTATCTTTTCCTTCGGAACCTGGTTGTAAGGTGATTGTTTGTTGTTGGTTGCTTGTAAAAATCGAAAAACTTCTTTGTGGCGAAACACCTTTATTGCCCACTTCATCAACAACAGCAACTTCAAATTTATAATCACCATCGGGAATGCCATAAACTGTTTCAATACCGCTTGTTGTGGTCCATTTTTTATATAATGCCCCGGAGCTATAGAAAATTCTTGGTTCATATGTCAAATCATGGGACTGTGTTGGTCCTTTACAAACAGTCAAATCTTTAAATTTTGTTATTGTATTGTAATCTTTTGCATCGGAGCCTATCCAGCTAAATGTTACATCGCTTTTGTTTCCACTTAAAGAAGAAATAGAGACTGTTGGTGCATTACTTTCTATATCTAAATATAATGTAGTTGTAATCTTATTATCCGGGTCGAATAAAATATACATGTCCCAATTTCTACTTTTTATATATTGCTCTTCGCTTGTGCCAAGCATCTTTCCCATCTTATCTGTTGTATTTCTAAGAGATTCTAGAACAACTATTGATTCACCTACAGCACCAATCAGTTTTGAGAAAACCATATTGATCCAACTCCCGGTTTTTAAATAATTATAATACTCCTCACCAGAAACTGTTCTTTGATAGGCATTAGAATTGCAGCCATTTTGATCTTTAACCACCTCGTTTTTTACAAAGTTTTCTAAAGATGTTTTTGAAGAAATTGAACTAGAGGTGTAATCTTTCTTTGAAAATGAATAGGTTGTTGCCGAAGTAAGTTTAATTGTATGCCCTGAATTATGCTCAAAATTATTAAATGATGGTAAATACCGTTCATTTTGGTCTGTGACTATAAATGTTTCATAATTTATCCCATCAACATAAACTACGTCTACGTCCGCTATAGATCTATTTTGAGAATCAGTTACATTTATAATTACATTGTTAGATCCTTCCCGAAAAGTTACTGCTCCATTATTATCGGTTTTACCTTTTTGCACATTTCCCGAAGAAATTATATTTGAAGGCTGATAAGTAACATTAACTGTTGCTGGAGTTGGATCATAATCTCCTTTATCATCTTGTGCTGCAATACTTATTGTATAGTTACCTGGTGCGAAATTTATCCACTCGCTAGTATTTGTTCTATAATTTTGTCCTTGATTTATAAGTAATCTATAACCAACAACTCTTCCATCTGGATCAGAACCGCCCCATTCAAAATATATAGGTATCGTATTAAAAACCTGATTATTATTTGGCTTAGTAATCCATGTCTCGGGCAGTCTATTTTGAACTACTGGTGGTTTTGGGGTTGAAGAGATTGGTGAAGACTCTTTTTTACAACCATCAAACATTGCAATGGTTAATGGAATCAGAGAACAATAAGTTAAGTATTTTATTTTCTTATAAATCTTATTCAAATTTTTATTAACTAAATCTTCTAATTTAAGCATCGGATTTATAATATAAACAAATTAATAAACTTTTTTATAAGGTTAAACAACTGCGTTGAAATAGAATCCTCAGATCACTACTTCCACCAGTTTGGATCATAGTGACTGTTAAAGCCGTCAATCTTCCAACTACCATCAATTCTCCGTGCAGATGAATAAAAACCCCACTTATACTCAACAGCTCCTGAAGGTGCGCGCTGGTAATATGTAGTATTACCAACAGCTTCTCCATAACCTCTAGAGAGGTCTTCTTCTGTTAACCAAGCTTCCACATAAGTGATATCATCGTATGACTGCTCGCCCCGATCCCAATTTGACTTGTGAACTCGTGTTCTTCCCGTTCCATCTGAACTTGGTACGCAATATGACAAGGCACCAGAAAAGTCTTGAGCTATCAATCTATTAGACCAGGAACGATAAGAACTAACGATTTTGTCACGTTCAACTTCCAGAGTGTTTCCTTTTCCCCCGGTTATATTCTCATCTTTTTTACAACCATCAAAAACAAGAATGCTTAAAGGAATTAAAAAACAATAAGTGAGATATTTAGATTTATGATAAAATCTCTTTAAATTAACTAAATTTTCTAATTTTAGCATCTAATTTATAAATTAAATAAATTAATAAACCTTTTTAAGATTCATTTACTAAACTAAAAATTTCAAAACCTAGAACCATTTTCCCAATCCTTCCTGTTTTTCCTCTTCTTTACCAAACATGCTTTCTATTCTTAGCCTAGTTAAGTCTAAACTTTGTTTCAAATATGGCGATAAATCAAATTTTTCAGCTAAATCCAAAGTTGGCTGTAAATATTTTATAATGAAACCTTCTGAAACAGTAAAAATAATTCTTCCGCCGCATTTAGTGCATTCTCCCTTTAATGGTGGTCTTCTGTATTTTTCATTACAATTTACGCATCTAAATTGTTGAGTGCTAAACTTTCTTAAATTTCCTTTAATATCTCGAATGAAATGCCTTTCTATTATTAATCTTGCAACATCTTTTTGGTCAACTGCTCTTATTTTTTCAGCCAGTTGCATCTGTCCTAAAACTTTTTCTTGCATGCTTGGAAGATATTTATATGCAGAGCATCTTACGCCTATATTAAAATCACTTACATCGTGCGTGAATCTAAATCCCTCGTATGCCTTGTCTGTGTTTAATCTATCCCTAAGTTGCTCTATTTTAATTTCCCAGGGCCATTTATATTGCATTGCGGCTTCATAAAGTTCTAATGGATATCTAGAACAGATATCTAAATCAAAGACCATTTCATCTACCTCACTAGGAATTAATAAAGAAGTAATAACTAATGGAGAATCTTGTGTTGCGCCTCTATGAGCTGGTAAATATTTTCTAGAAAAATTAATCAAACAATCTAGTAATAACATTATACAATCCTCATCACCTTCACAGTCTCTTCTTTGAGCAGCGTGCCACATTGGATGTGCAAAGCAACCTTGAGTTTTACTAAAACCAATTATTCTACCTGCTATAGCAGCAGATGTATGTGGGGCAAGCCCTAAAACAATATGCCCTATTAAATCTTCTCTTGTTTTAGCATTATAAAATCTTGGCAAATTATAAAAATTTTCTAGTAGGTCGTCGATAAAATTAGCTATTCTTAACAAAACCAAATCAGCTCCTTCATCTGGAGATTCTTTGCATGCTGGCAAGATAATATCAGAAGGAAAAATTTCAATTAGCTGTTCATTATCTATAATTGGTTGCCCATAAATATCATACTCATAACCAAGTTCTTTTAATTTTGAAATTGAAGTATCAATTTCTTTTGGTTTAAAGGCAGTTATTGGCATTTCAGTCATATCATATCTTATTGTGCCGTCTTTGTTTACGCATAAATTATGAATCGCCCTTAAAACTCCTTTTGCTAAATTCTCTGGCGTATGGTCTTCATTGCTTGTTCCCCTCACCCCTTTAATTAATTCTGGTGCTTCTTTTAAATTAATCTTATTTAATGCTTTTTCAAAATAATGATTTATTGGAAGGGCTTTTGTTATAAATGATGATATTTTTCCATGCCTTTGACAAATTTCTTCATCAATCATTTTATCACATTTTTGGCAATAATATTTTTTTTGGGTAATTGTATTACAAGTCTCGCATCTTGGATAAATTGTATCAAGATCACATTTTTTACAATAATATAATGGGAATTGTGCAACTACCTTCCCTTTTTCTAAACATGATTTAAAGCTGCGCATTCGTCCACCTTCTTCTCCAACAGGAAATAAAACATGTGGGCTACCTGTTAACTTGCGTAATTTTGCTTTCTCTGGCCTACCCATCCTCGCCCCGATATACGTGCCTGATTTATCTCTAATTGTTGCCTTGCAACTTTTGTTTAAAATATCTAAAACACTTTCAGAATCTGACTTTAAATCAAAATAATTTATCGTAAACAATAAAGCCCTAGCATCATCGTCCATTATTATCACACTTTCGTTTAATACTACTTCATGAGGTACCCCGAGTAATTCTAATACCCTTTTAGCATCAATATCTTTTAAATCCAAATTAACCTCGTAAATTAAAGGCAAGATTATTTTATTCTCAATAACTTTTCCTTTCTCTAACCAGGATAACAAACTTAAAAACTGGCTTTTATTAATGTCATTCCAATGATAAGTCCAACGAGGATGCAATGGAGTCTTATATAATAAAGAAATTTCTTTTGCAATATCAAAACTAACTTTTGTAGTTGATTTCCTTAATAATTGTTCTAAGAATTCTATATTCACTCCTAAGTCTAAGCTTATTTTATCCAAATCAAATTTTCCGTATTTTTCAATAATATTTTTCTCAAATTCGGCAAGCCACCATTCTTCATTATAACCACAGGGAATAAGGACATGGGCCCTGTTAAAAAATTCCCCATAATTTACTAAAAAATCTCCTAAAAATAATATCTCTTCTACCTCATTTTTAATTGCCTTGGCCTGCTCTTCTGTTTCAATAAAAAGAACATTATGATTCTTTAGTTTAACAATTGGTCCTTCGATTGTATCGCAAGGGGCCATTGCGCTTGATTTACCTGGACGCTCGTATCTTAGTTGTGTTCCTGTTCCAATATAATTTTTTAATAAGTGCATTGTAGCTGGATGCATGCTCATTGAGCTATACCCAGATGTTCTGCTTCTTCCATATCTTAACCTAAATCCTCCTACTCGTAAAGGGTGTGTTAAAACAGGTCTGCCTGCAACGAGGTCTTTTATATAAGTAAAATCTGGTATTATCTTCGCTTCTGTTTTTACTTCTTTCTTCTCTTTAGATTTAACTTTTTTTTGTAAAGCAACAAAATTTTCTAAAAATTTCCATTCAGTTAAATTATATTCTTTATACAATTTACTAATCTTGTTCCAGAACTTTGGTGCTTTCTGACATAATGCTTCTCCTGTAACTAAACAAACCCCTCCTCTTAGTTTATTCGTTTCTATTCTATCTAAATCTTTATAATTACTAACGTCAAAGTCTTCGCTTGGTTCTCCATCGATTTGCACTGGTAAATTTCTGATCATGTTGTCTATTTCGATTTCACTAGGAAGATACTGTAAATTTGTGATTCTTTCATGATAATCATAAACCTCTACAATAATTCTTTTAATTTCGTTTTCAGTTGGGTCATAAACATCATAGCCCATGTTTTTTCTTATGTAATCTGCTACTAAAATACTTCCACAGGTAATTGTTGTGCCTGCACTTCTTATCGGACCAGAAAACATTAAAGCAAAATATTCTTTTCCATCTTTTCTTTTTTTAATTCTTAAATTTGTGAAGCCTTCTAAAGGACTGGAGACAATACCATTAGATAAATAAGCTAGTCCTACTCTAATCCCAACTTCCATTGCTTCATGCTTGTCTTTAAATTTACAAAATTTTTCTTGGGCAACCTCTAAACTTACTGTTAGAGCAACCCTCCAGTCTAGTTTCCCGTATTGTTTTTCAAGTTCTTCTATTCTAGCTACAACGCCAGAACCTCTAATTTGGGGTGCAACTGTGCCTATTAATCCCTCTACCCTTTCTGCCATGTTTCTTGCCAGAGGAATTTCAACATGATTCAAGGGGTCATAGCCGAGAGAGCGTGCCTTTTCTGCTAAATCATAAATAATTTTAATTTTATTATCAATTTCATCGTAATATTCTTTTATTTTTTCATTCATTTTCCTTAAAATTTAAAATTTTTACATCCCTTGTTTTTAAATTAACTAAAATCGCTTTACACGGATCAGGAACAATTCCTCTCCTTTGTTGGTCTTCTGTTTGACCAACCCAGCAACTGCAGTTTGCAGTAGTCACCCCATGATAATTTGATACAATTGTTTTATGCAAATGTCCTGAAATTAAAAAATCTGGTATTTTATCAATGATTAGTGGATCTTCTTTTGCGTTTGGTAAATATAATGTAGCAGAATGACTTGGTGCAAGGTGTCTTTTTTGTAATTGATATTTCATTATTAAATCTGGTCTTTCAACCCTTCCAGCCTTTCTTATGCTTTCTACATTTTCTGCTATATAAGGAAAACTAAAGCCATGATAAATTAATATATTAAATCCTGAAAATTCTTTTGTTGAGGCAATGTTAACCAAGCTTGGATTTGTTGTAAAATAAACATTTGGTAGTTCATATAATCTTGGGGCTGTTTTTTTATCCAAAGCTGGTTGCGGTTCTGCTATTTGTATTGCATCGTGATTTCCAGGACTGATGATTACCTTAATGTCCTTTCTTATTTTACTTAAATATTCTGCAAGTTTATCGTATTGCTTATAAAGATCCGGGATAACTAAATCCTCTTCTTGACCTGGGTAAACCCCGACACCTTCTACAACATCCCCCGGCATAAAAACATACTTAACTTTACTTGCAATTTCCTTTTGTTTTTCATCCCCATATTTCAAGTTTAACCAATTTATAAATTTCATAAAACTTTTTTCATAAAACAGTTTATTTCCTACTTGCATATCAGAAGTAAAAACAACATAGGCTTCTTCATTAGATTTTTTAAGGGGGTTATTACTTGGAATATCTGGAAAATAAATGTTGTCTGCAAAAACTATTTTGTCCCCGTTTAATCCGCTAACACCGATTACCTCATCTAAAAGAATATCATTAGCATCATTAAAGATTTGAAGTTTATTTCTCGTAACAACAATATTTATAAGTCCTGTCGGGTCTTCGAGGGTTATAAGCAAATTCCCATTCTTTGTCATCCTTTTGTCATTAACTAGTCCGATTATTGCAATCTTTTCGTGCTCTGTTTTGTTTTGTAATCTATTGATAGAAATTGCATTTTGTAACTCAGGCCTGTTGCCTAAAATGTTTTTTAATACATTATATCTTACTCTAAAATATTCTGTAAATGTTTCTACGTCTCTCTTCCTTTCAATGTCATTATAATTCTTTAGTATAATTAAACTACCTTCATCCTTCGTCTCTTCTGGAATTAAATCAGTGTTTTTTTTATCTTCATTGACTTCTGTTTGTGATTTTTTTGTTATTCCTTTAAAATCTTGATTTAAAATGTCTAGAAATGTTTGATAGATATTTTTTTCTCTTTCTTTTTCATATAAAACGCGTGCCTTATCAAATTCTTGCCAACTTATATTAATAAATTCTTTCTTATTCTCCAGGGCCTTTTTTATGTCTTCATTTAGGAGAACTGGTTTGTGCTTTTCATTGTTTATCTCGTTTAAGAAATCCTTGTAATCTGTATTTTGTAAAGATTTGGCTAGTTCTGGACTTAATAAGTATCCGTTTTTTAGAAATTCTTTAATGATTTCCTTCATAATCCTAGGCTCTCTCGTAAAATTTCCTCTATCTTAGGAAACGTCGAGGGGTGAATAGCCATTGCTATTTCGCGGGTTCTTCCATATCTCCCTTTTGAAATTACCCGTGCATTAATTATTCCAAGCATATCGAATTCTGCAATTATATCTGACAACCTTCTCTGTGTTAAGGGCTTAAGATTAATTTTATTACAAATTTTTTTATAAAAATCGTAAACCCCCCCTGTAAATATTTTATTATCTTTGCCACAAACCTTTAAGATGCTGTAAAGTGCTATTTGGAATTGTTTGGGCTGTGTCCTCACTACATCTAAGATTCTATCCCTCTCAATTTTTTCTTCTGCTTGGTCTAGATGTCCTATTTTAATTTTGTTTTCGTTGCTTCTTTCTGCTAGTTCTCCAGCAACTCTTAATAATTCTAAAGCCCTTCGTGCGTCTCCGTGTTCTCTGGCGGCATAGGCAGCACACTTTTCAATTACCCCTTCTTCAGTTACCCCTTTTTTGAATGCAAGCTCTGCTCTTTGCCTTAGGATATCTTGTAACTGAACTGCGTTATATGGAGGAAATACCAGTTCCTCTTCGGATAAGCTGGATTTTATCCTTGGGTCTAAATTATCGGTAAACATTAGGTCGTTTGAAATTCCGATAATTGAAAATTCACAGTTTTTAAGTTCTGAGTTTAACCTAGTTAGGTTATATAAGATTCCATCTCCAGCTTTCGCCACTAACTGATCGATTTCATCCAAAATTAAGATGATTAATTGTTTTTTATCGTCAATTGCATTAATAAAAGTCCTATATATCTCTTCTGTAGGTAAACCGGTAGCTGGAACTTCTTTTCCAAATGCCCTGCATAATTGAGCCATTAATCTATATTCGGTATCTGCGACCTTTTTTAATTTACAATTTAAATAATAATATTTTAATTCTAAATTTCGTTCTTTACTCACTTTTAAAATTTGATTCATTACATATTGCGTTACACATGTTTTTCCAGTCCCTGTTTTGCCATAAACAAAAACGTTGCTTGGTTTTTCTGTCCTTAATGCGGGTGCTAATATGCTCGCCAGTTGCTCAATTTGTTCGTCTCTATGGGGTATTGTTTCCGGGGTATAATTGCTTTGCAAGGACTTTTTGTTTTCAAATATTGAAGTTTTATTAACATAATCCTCGAAGAATTTGGTAAGATCTCTTTCACCCATTTTATAGTTCAAAGTTTAAAGTTATATTTAAACATTTTTATACTATGAAATACAGACCATGACCTCTATTTCGTATGGAATAGTTATTTTTGATTTGAAAACCTTTGTTTCTGGTAGAGATAATATCATTAGAATATAATAGATATAATATAATAATATTAATATAATATATATAATATATAATAGAAAAATTTAAAAATATAATATAAAATATAAAAAATATAAAACCCCAGAATTTTAAAGATTTAAAACCCAAAAACCCAGATTTCAGATTTAAAAATTAACATTCAAAACTTAATTAATTTTAAAATGACAAAAACAGGTCTATTATCAAATTAATTTCAATAAAAAGGGGCTATTCTAAACTCCACTAGAAATTCTAAGTTTATTTTGTTTCCAAAAGCAATG
>Ga0315293_10006788_pt1 | contig 10671 bp, 10 predicted proteins | sample YL17G13_20_MG_FD_203071 | JGI IMG/M metagenome (GOLD analysis project Ga0315293, IMG submission 203071) | Sediment microbial communities from Yellowstone Lake, YNP, Wyoming, USA - YL17G13_20 | ecosystem: Environmental > Aquatic > Freshwater > Lake > Sediment | place: USA: Wyoming | collected... | reverse complement strand
TGCAGTGGCCACTACCTTTGGTCACCTCCTCCTTTCCTTCGCCGAATCCCTTCAGCGAGATATCCAAAGATTTGTCCACTGGTTTGATCTTTTCAACAAAAATCCCTTGGGAGCGGCAGCTGGCTATGGCACCTCTTTCAATCTGGATCGGCAGTTGACATCAAAACTCCTCGGATTTGACGGTCCAACAGAGAATGTCACCGATCCCATCACCCATCGATGGGAGCCCGAGTTGGAGCTGGCTTATGCTGTGGCAGTGATGATGAATCACCTTTCTACAATGGCCCAAACCTTGATCCTTTTATCCACACGAGAATTTAATATGGTCAGACTGAACGATCGACATTGTACGGGCAGTTCGATCATGCCACAGAAGCGGAACCCCTGTTCTTTAGAGGTGATGAAGGCTAAAACCTCCTTTGCCCATGGAATAGTGATCAGCCTCCTTTCCGTCGGCAAGGCGCTTTTCATGGGATATAACCGGGATACACAATGGACGAAATATTGGATTATGGATCTGGTGGAGGAATCTCAACCCTCCCTCCCCATAATGGAAGATGTGATACGACTCCTCCGAGTCAATGAGACTCAGATGTTTGAACAGGCTCAAGAGGGGTTCGCCGATGCGACCCCCTTAATGGAATGGATGGTACGCTCCTTTAGTCTTCCTTTACGAAAAGCAAAGATGGTGCTGGAGAAAGCAGTCAAATATTCAGAGAAGGAAGGAGGTGGAAAGGTTTCCTATCGGAGTCTCAAAAGGGCCCTCGGTGAGATGAGGATCAATATTCCAATTACGCAAGAGGATGTGAAGAAGATCCAGAGACCGGAAAATATATTGACTCAGACCTCTTCCATTGGAACGCCTTCGGAGAAGAGGATGAAAGAAAATATCGCATCTCTTCGAGAGAAGGTGAAAACCAACAGAGGTTGGTTGATCCGTAAGAAAAGGGTGATTGAAAATAAAAAGGCATTGGTGTTGAGGATGGAGAAAACGTTAAGGAGTTAAAGAACCTTTCATGAGCTACGGAAAGCTGACGGATCAAGAATTAGATTTCATCAGGAGGATCGTGGGACCTGAAAGGATGTCCCTCGGTGAGTCAGTCCTAGATCTCCATGGAAAGGATGAATCCTTTCATCCGAAGCGAAGACCTGATCTTGTCATCTGGCCATTAGGCTCAGAGGAGATCAGTTATATTCTGAAGATGGCCAATGAGATCCGAATTCCTGTGACCCCATGGGGTGCCGGGACAAGTATTGAAGGCAATCCCAACCCCGTAGAAGGCGGGATTGTCTTAGACCTTCAACAGATGAACCATATCCTTCAGCTAAGGACAGAAGATCTTCAAGTCCGTGTTGAGGCAGGAGTCATTTATAAGGAGTTGAACCAGTACCTCTCCCGCTATGGCCTCTTCTTTCCACCCGACCCTGGAGCAGCAGCGACCATTGGTGGGATGGTGGGCAATAACGCCAGCGGTATCCGGACGGTCAAATATGGCTCTACGAAGGATTTTGTGCTCAATATGATTGTCGTCCTCCCCTCCGGAGAGATCATCCGGACGGGGACAAATGCGGTCAAGAGTTCATCAGGGTATGATCTCTGCCGTCTCTTCATTGGATCAGAAGGAACGCTGGGCGTGGTCACAGAGATTACTCTTCGCCTGGTCGGCCTTCCAGCAGAGTTCATGGCTACTGTCGTCCAATTTCATACCGTACGTGAAGTCACAAATACTGTTTCTCAAATCATGCGTTCCGGACTTTCGCCGGCAGCTCTCGAACTTTTAGATATCCAAACGATTCAGGTAGTCAATCAATTTAAGAAGCTCTCATTAAAAGAAAAGCCCACCCTTTTCATAGAGTTTCAGGGGACAAGTGTGAGCGGTTTAAAAGAGGAACTGGAGGTAGTGAAAGAGATTTGTAAAGACAACGGATCTCTCCAATTCGATTCAGGGATCGGCAGGGAGGAACGAAATCGTCTTTGGGAGGCGCGGTATGATGTCCGTGAATCGATTAAAGTAGCCAATCCTGGCTTCACTGCTTTAGTGATTGACACCGCTGTTCCTATCTCAAAATATCCAGATATGGTAGAGTGGGGTCAGAAGAGGGTGGCCGAAAAAGGATTAAAGGGATATGCCTTTGGTCATGCAGGCAGTGGAAATCTCCATATGGAGATTTTGGGAATTCTTGAAGAAGAGGGGCAGTGGCAGAAGGTTCTGGAGGCAGGAGAGGAGATTGTTAAATTCGCATTGGAATGCGGAGGGACTGCAACCGGGGAACATGGCGTCGGGATTGGAAAGAAGAAGTTTATGAAGAGAGAGCATGGGGAAAGTCTCAAATTAATGAAACAGATCAAAGACCTTTTAGACCCCAATGGTATCATGAATCCTGGAAAGATTTTTGAATAGGGCAATTTCAAATGTCAAAGCTTAAAGTCCAAATTAAAAGGAGGGACATATGGGAAAGTTAGAAGGGACCATCAAAGGTGAAATCGTACGTTTAGCAAAAAGGGAAGTGCGAAAGATCTCTGTTCCATTGGCAAAGGATGTGTGGTTATTAAAGAGCACCCTCTGGAAGCTTCGAAAAACCGTATCAACCCTTGAACGATTTGCTGCCCGTCAAGAATCTGAGATAAGCAAGAGGAAGATACCGTTGGAAGCAACCCCAGAAGAGGTGAAGGAATCTCGTTTCTCTTCACGCCTGATCCGAAGTCTTCGCAAACGTTTAGGCATCAGCCAGAAAGAGTTGGGCATTCTTGCGGGGGTTACTGTCGGAGCTATTCATCAATGGGAGAGTGGGATCTTTGTGCCAAGAGCTCAAAAGAAGAGTGTGTTGGTCGCCCTTCGAAAGCTTGGCCGCCGGGAGGTAAGAGATCTCCTTGCGGAGAAGAGCACTGAGATGGCAGAGAAAAAAGTTTCCAAACCCCGGAGGAAAAGGACCAAAAGGGCTTCGAAGAAATAACGAACCTATTTCATGATTCAGCTGAGTTTCTTACTTTTTGCTTTTCTCGCTGTTTTTATATTACGGTCTGGGACCCAATTACTACTTAACGGACTTAATATTTCTTATCTCCGCCGACATGGAAATACGGTTCCAGAGGCCTTTCAGAATTTTGTAGATCACGAGAAGCTCGGAAAAATTTCTGTTTATACGATCGATTCTGACCGTTTCCACATGATTGCCACATTGGCGAATCAAGGATTTTTCCTGTTCGTTTTACTATCGGGTTGTTTACCGTGGCTTGTGAAAATCATCAACCCGTGGGGATTCGGGCATGTTGCTTCCGGTTTGATTTTCTTTGCCGTTCTTTCGATATTCACAAATCTGCTTTGCCTCCCTTTTAACCTTTATGACACGTTTGTGATCGAAGGTCGTTATGGATTTAATACGATGACCCTGAAGGTTTGGGTTTTGGACCTGTTGAAAAGCATTATCCTATCAGCTATCCTGGGTGGTCTACTCCTTTGCCTCCTTTTGGCCTTAGTAGTTTATGGTGGAAAGATCTGGTGGGTGTGGGGGTGGATCTGGGTCGGTGGGTTTGAATTACTGATGCTATGGCTTTTTCCAAAGGTGATCGCGCCTCTTTTCAACAAATTTGAACCGATTGAGAATAAAGAATTAGAACATCATATCCGTAAGTTGATGGAAAAAGTGGGACTCCGGGCCAAAGGAGTATTCAGGATGGATGCGGGTAAACGGAGTAAGCACACCAACGCCTATTTCACAGGGATCGGAAGGAACAAAAGAATTGTTCTTTTTGATACCCTATTGGCATCTCATGCCGTAGCGGAGGTTCTAGCAATTCTGGCTCACGAAGCAGGACACTGGAAGAAGAAACATCTCATGAAACAGATCATTCTTTTAGAGGTATTTTCTTTGGCCCTTTTTTATGGGGTTGCCAAATTCTTGGATTGGCCATTGATGTACCAGACATTTGGCTTTCAAGAGTCCGTTCCCTATGTCGGATTATTTCTGATTGGAGCACTTCTCAGTCCGCTGAGCTATTTTGCTCAACCCTTGGAATCGGCGATGTCCAGAAAATTTGAACGTGAGGCCGATGATTTTGCATTGGATTTGATGAAGACGGTAGAACCCATGCGGAATGCACTCAAGCGGTTGGCTACCGACAACCTGGCCAATTTGACCCCTCATCCTCTTTATGCATGGTTCTACTACTCTCATCCCCCACTGGTCGAACGAATCAAAAGGCTCACCCTCACCCCATCCCTCTCCCCAGTGAGACTGTGTCGTAATCCCATTTTGATGGTAGCCGCAGGCTTTAGCCTGCGTGCAACTCATTGATTTTATTGAAACTGACCGCAACCTAAAGGTTGCGACTACCAATTACGACACAGTCTCAGTTGGGAGAGGGCGAGGGTGAGGGGAATTAAGAGGAGAAAGATGGATTTCGATAAGATGGATAAATCGGAACTTAAGAGTTACATTGACTTCTTGCTCTGGCATTACCGGGTGGTGGACGCCTTCTGGTTCATTTATGTGAGCGAACGTTTCGATCAACCCATAGCAGAACAGATTAACGAGCAGGTCTGGGGTCGGGTAGCCGGTATGGCTTCAAAGGATCTCATCCGCCGTTTTGATATCCGGGAGAAAGGGCTTAAGGGGTTTGTTAAAGCCCTGAAATATTTTCCCTGGACGATCCTGGTAGGTTATCAGATCGAAGAGAAGGGAGACGAAGTGATCATCACTATTCCCAGCTGTCCAACCCAGGAGGCTCGCCTCAAACGGGGATTGGCGGAATTCGTTTGTAAAGAGATGCACCGGGCTGAGTTTACAGGCTTTGTCCGAGAGATCGATCCTCGTATTCAAGTGGATTGTTTCTTTGCTCCACCTGATCCCCACCCTAAGGATATGTTTTGCAAGTGGAGGTTTACTTTGAAGGATGACTGAAAATAAGGAGGAGGTGTTATATGGAAGGAGTGAATCGACAGATTTTCTATTTCAATCGGCCAGGGATTGAAAACACAGAGAAGGTTGTAGAGATTGTTTACGAGCGGTTGAAAGAGGGCGATATTAAAAGCGTCGTCGTGGCGAGCTCAGGTGGAAGCACAGGTCTGAAGTTTGCCAGGAAGATGGCCCGGGAGACAAACCTGGTGGTCGTGAGTTCCCATCCAGGTTCTTCCAAACCCGGCGTGTGGAACTTTGACTTGAAAATATTGAAGGAGCTGGAGTCCATGGGTTGCAAAGTGGTGAGGCAGAGCCATATCCTTTCTGGTCTGGAGCGGTCTATCAGCGCTAAATTCTCTGGGATCTCCCATGCTGAATTTCTTGCAGAAGCTCTCCGGTGTCTTTTCGGCGTGGGGATGAAAGTAGCGGTTGAATGTACTATTATGGCTGCGGATAGTGGCGCCATCCCTATTGAAAAAACCATTGCTGTTGGAGGGACCTCAACCGAAAAAGGGAAAGGTGTAGATTGTGCGATTGTTGTATGGCCTTCCCACTGCAATAACTTTTTCGATTTTCGGGTCCTCGAGATTCTAGCGAAACCTTTTAGAAGAGACGTAAAGGAAGAAGGTTAAGGCTAAGAGTGAAGGGAGAGAAAGAAACTTTAGCCTAAATCTTAACCTAAAACTCAACCTTTTCTTAATCGTTTATATAGGAGGTGATTCAATGGCTGAACATCCTTTGAAGATTTTTGAGGAAATCGATCCAGAACTTCTGAAACTCGTTAAAGACACGAATGCATTTGCACTTGCAGACGGAGCCTTACCCAGGAAGTTTAAACTCCTCATTGCGATGGCTTTAGATGCATCGCACGGAACGGTTCAGGGAGTGAAGTCATTAACGCAACAGGCAATGCAAGCCGGTGCTACAAAAGAAGAGGTCATGGAGGCACTGAGAGTGGCTCAATACATCAGTGGTGCAGGAGCTGTTTATACAGCCGCCCACGCCTTTAAAGAAATATTTTAACCTAAGATGACACCTCTGACCCTTTTGAAATCATTATCGAAAAAAATTTAAAAATTGTCCTTGACATTAAATCCAGGGTGTGTTAAATAAACAACAATCTAAGGGTAAAAGAAATGAATCAGCCTTCTATCTCCAATTTCAGCAGTGGGTATAATTTCTATTGGTGGTTTAGCTGGGCCAAGGTCTACCCACTGTTGCTGGCTGATCGTTAAAAAATAAATTTAACCAAATAAAGCCGTGGGTAGATTGAAATTCTATCCACGGCTTTTTTATTTTAAGCCGTGGGAAAATTCTTCTCATGGCTTTTTTATTTTTGAGCAAAGGAGGAGAAAATCATGATTGGGAAAAGAATTCGTATGGAACGTATCATGAACAGAGAGACCGGTAAGACAGTGATTGTCCCTATGGATCACGGAGTGGCGATTGGGCCAGTCCCTGGGTTGATCAATTTGCAGGAGACCGTTGATGCCGTGACGAATGGAGGAGCGAATGCCTTCATTGTCCATAAGGGAGTGGCTGAGGCCGGCCACAGGAGAAAAGGAAAAGATGTAGGCCTGATCATCCACCTTTCAGCGAGCACACAGATGGCGCCTGATCCAAACTCCAAGACCATGATATGCACGGTGGAGGAGGCAATCAAGTTAGGAGCAGATGGAGTCTCCATACAGGTGAACCTCGGAGCTGAGGATGAAAGATCCATGCTGAACGACTTGGGTAATGTGGGTAGGGTGGCCATGGAATGGGGGATGCCGCTTTTGGCCATGATGTACACGAGGGGTCCCAAGGTGAAGAGTGAATATGATGTGAAACTGGTGAAACATGCAGCCCGAGTAGGAGCTGAACTCGGGGCAGATATTGTTAAGGTTGTCTATACAGGTTCTCCAGAAAGTTTCAGGGGAGTGGTGGAGGGATGTTTTGTTCCTGTGGTCATTGCCGGCGGTGAAAAAATGGGAAACGACGAGGATATCATCGAGATGGTCAAGGGAGCGATGGCAGCAGGGGCAGCAGGCGTCTCCATCGGCAGAAATGTTTTTCAACACAAAAACCCGGAGAAGATCGTACAGACGATTAGCAGGATCGTCCATAACACCAGTGAGATTGAGAAAAAGGTGAGGATATTGGGGGTAAGGGTATGAAAAAGATTTGGGTGAAGGCCATCCCTTGGAAAAAGGAGATCGCAATGGCTGCCCTAGAATGCGGGGCGGACGCCCTCTGGATCCCTCCTGGGATGAGACAAGAGGTAAGAAAGATAGGGATTATTCCTATCGTGTCTGAGGACGGCGATATCCTACTTGGCCGTGATGTGGTGGTCAAAGAGGTTCGAGAAAAGAAGGATGAAGAGGAGATTATTACATTGAGCCTCTCACGGAAAGTCGTTGTCAGGGATGGAGACTGGAAGATCATCCCGCTCGAGAACTTACTGAGCAGGACGAATAATCTCTTTGTCGAGATCAATGACCTCAAAGAAGGTCAGACGGCACTCGGCATTCTTGAGAAGGGGGTCGATGGCGTTGTGATTGACAATCCCGATCCAAATGTCGTTCGGAATATGATACAGGCCCTCAAGAGAGGAAAAGAGAAGATCGAACTCCTCCAGGCCAAGATCAGACGGATCGAGCCACTCGGCATGGGAGACCGGGTCTGCATAGACATCTGTTCTTCAATGACATTGGGGGAAGGGATGCTGGTAGGGAATAGCAGCCAGGCCCTCTTTCTCGTCCATTCCGAGAGTGTTGAAAATCCTTTTGTGAACATCAGGCCTTTCCGGGTGAATGCAGGGCCTGTACATGCTTATATTCTAATGGCTAACGGGCAGACCCAATATCTCTCAGAGGTGACCTCTGGCGATCAGGTAATGGTCGTGAATTTTGAGGGGACAAGTTATCCAGCCGTTGTGGGAAGGGCCAAGGTGGAGAGACGTCCTCTGGTTCTGGTGGAAGCTGAGGAAAACGGCCAGGATATCTCAGTCATCTTGCAGAATGCTGAGACCATCAGGCTTACTCAGCCCAATGGACAAGCGGTTTCGCTGATTGATCTCAAATCGGGGAGCGAGGTTCTGGCCTATCGGGAAGGATGGGCACGCCATTTTGGAGTCCAGATCGATGAAACGATCATTGAAAGATGAAGGCCTGGGAAGAATTTGCATTCCCATAGCCGAGACAACCATGAAGGATGCCATCAAGGCCATCAAAGAGGCTAACCGATTCGCTGATCTCATCGAGCTCCGGATGGATTACCTTAGGAAACCAGGATTGGCAATACTTCTTCAAGATAGACAGAAACCTTTCATTATAACAAACCGGCGTAAGCAAGAGGGAGGCAAGTATTGGGTGAATGAGAGAAGGAGGGTGAGGATTTTGGAGGAGGCTATTGATCTTGGTGCTGAATTTGTGGATGTGGAATTTGAAGCTAAAAGGTCATGGCTTCGAGACTTTATTGCAAATAAGAAGGGGACACGGATAATTCTCTCCTCTCACGATTTTCAGGGAACCCCTTCCTTAAAAGAATTGAGAAAGCTCTGCGGCCGTATGACTCGATGGGGAGCGGATATAGTGAAGATCGTGACCTTTGCAAGGTCCTGGGAAGATAACCTTCTCATCCTATCACTCATCCCTTACGCCAGAAAAAGGGGACAAGAGATCGTGGCCGTCTGCATGGGGGAAAGAGGGAAAATGAGCCGTATCTTCGCTCCCTTGATGGGAGCAGCTTGGACCTATGTTGCTTTAAATAAGAATCGGACTTCTGCTCCTGGTCAATTGACCATTCAGGAGTTGAAAAAAATTTGGGAGAAGTTGAGATGATCGATGCCCAAACTCAACTTTACGGAGTGATTGGAAACCCAGTACGCCATAGTCTGAGCCCGATCATCCATAATGGAGCCTTCAGAAGGATGGGACTCAATGCCGTGTATCTGGCCTTTGAAGTCAAAGATCTCAAAGAAGCTATCAATGGAATTAGAGGATTGGGAATTCGAGGGGTGAGCGTCACCATTCCATTCAAGACCGAAGTCATTCCTTTTCTTGATAAAGTCGAAGATGTGGCTGAAAAGATCAAAGCTGTGAACACCATCGTTAATGAAGGAGGAAAGCTGATCGGATACAACACCGATTGGTGCGGAGTCTTAGAGGCATTGGAAGAAAAGGTTGATTTAAAAGGAAAGAGAGTTGTTCTTCTTGGGGCTGGAGGGGCAGCTCGGGCCATTGGTTTCGCTTTGAAAAGAAGAGACTGTGAGGTCATCGTTTCCAACCGCACAATGGATAAAGGCGCTGTTTTGGCAAAGGAGCTGATGTGCATTCACCGACCGCTCTCCTCCATTGAAGGTCTAAAAGCAGATGTGATTATCAATGCCACCCCTGTGGGCATGCATCCGTATAAGGAAGAGAGTCCTCTCCCAAAGAAAGTCTTAAGGGAGGGAATGGCAGTGATGGACATTGTCTATCGTCCTGTTCAGACGAAACTCCTTCGAGAAGCAGAGGAGATAGGATGTCTGACCATCAATGGGCTGGAGATGCTTAGCCGTCAGGGAGCGGCTCAGCTTGAAATCTGGACAGGAAAAAAACCAGAGATGGCGAAGATCAAAGAGGACCTTTGCCAGACATTGCTCAGAGAATAAAAGTCTTTAGTTATAGGGTAAGGGTAAAGATGCCAGTTTTGTCAAAGGGTTATGTTATTGGTGCTTGAGTCTTTAACCCTCACCTTTACCTCTGGACCAAACGGGCTTCATAGCCTTAACCCTAACCATTTTCATGGGTTTTAGATGGCCAGCCGGCCATGGGGCAATTCGTTGCAGACAGAAAAACATGATTGAGATCAAACCGCTTCATCATTGTGACGCAGTGGTCAGACTTCCAGGGTCGAAGAGCTACACCCACAGGGCTCTCGTTATTTCTGCCTTAGCCGATGGGGAGTCCCTTTTGATCAATGCCCTGCGAAGCGAGGATACTGAACATACAGCCCAGGCCTTAAAAAAATTCGGGGTGCCGATCTTTTGGGAGGGGGATAGGGTCCGGGTTCTGGGGAAGGGAGGGAAACTGAAGGCAGGAGAAGAAAGGATTTTTGTAGGCAATTCCGGAACCTCCATGAGATTTCTGACAGCGTTATCTGCCCTTAAAAATGGACGTACCCTATTGGATGGGAATGAGAGGATGAGGGAGCGGCCAATTGGAGACCTCTTAAATGGTTTAAGTGCATTAGGTGTTAGAGCCTATTCCAAAGAGAAAAATGGCTGTCCACCGGTGATGATGGAGTCTCAGGGTCTTAAGGGAGGGAAAACAAAGATCAAAGGAGAAGAGAGTAGTCAATTTCTCTCTGCTCTCTTAATGATAGCTCCTTATGCACAAGAAGATATACAAGTGGAGATAACCGGTCATTTGGCTTCCAAACCTTATGTGGACATCACAAGGGATGTTATGTCTACTTTTGGGGTAGAAGTAAAGAGGGATGGTTATCATTTCTTTTTCGTTCGGGCGGGACAGCACTATCTTCCAAAAACTTATCGTGTTGAAGGGGATGCCTCCAATGCCTCGTATTTCTTTTCGGCTGCAGCTCTCAGCAAGGGAAGGGTGAGGGTTGAAAATTTTTTTCCAAAGTCTGTCCAGGGAGATGCAGGTTTTCTCACCATCCTGGAGAACATGGGATGCGAAGTTGTTCGAGGAGATAGGTGGGCAGAAGTCCGGGGAAAGGAGCTTCAGGGAATAGAGATCGACATGAACCCAATGCCAGACTTGGTTCCAACCTTGGCAGTCACAG
>Ga0315293_10006786_pt1 | contig 10673 bp, 9 predicted proteins | sample YL17G13_20_MG_FD_203071 | JGI IMG/M metagenome (GOLD analysis project Ga0315293, IMG submission 203071) | Sediment microbial communities from Yellowstone Lake, YNP, Wyoming, USA - YL17G13_20 | ecosystem: Environmental > Aquatic > Freshwater > Lake > Sediment | place: USA: Wyoming | collected... | reverse complement strand
GACCTGCGAGCGCTGGGGGATCAAGGCCGCGGCCTTCACCTTCGAGTTCGGCGGCGCGGACGGCTCCGAGGGGGTGCTCCTTGTCGACGACGTGCCCGAGGCGAAATACCTTGTGTCCACCGGCTCGATCGAGAAGCCCACGACGATCCCTCAGGTGAAGCGGGTCGCGGGCGGGGACGTGCTGCGCCTGCGCAAGGAAACCGGCGGGGACCCCGAGCCGGCGGATGTCCAGAGGACGCTGGACAACATCACTCCGTTCTACTGCGGAGGAAACCAGAGCGGGATCGGCAGGCTCGCGGGGGTGGGGTACTGATGGACTCGTACGACATCGTGATCGTCGGGGCGGGCACCGCCGGCCTGTCGGCCGGCATCTACGGCGCTCGGGCCAGGCGCACGACTCTCATCCTGGACAGGAAGCGGCCCGGAGGCCAGGCCGCCACGACGGAGAAGATGGAGAACTACCCCGGCTTCCCCGAGGCGATCGGAGGCCGGGAGCTCACCGAGCGCTTCCGCAGGCACGCCGAGGCGATGGGCGCGCGCATCGAGCGCGGCGAGGCGGTCTCCTTCGCCGAGGAGGAGGGCGGCTGCGTCGTCGGAACGAAGGAGGGCCCCGCCTACCATGCCCGCACCCTCATTCTGGCCCCCGGCTGCGAGCCGCGCAAGCTGGGCATCCCCGGCGAGAAGGAGTTCACGGGAGGCGGGGTGTCGTTCTGCGCCACATGCGACGCGGAGCTGTACGAGGGTGTGCGCGTTGTCGTCGTCGGCAGCGGAGACACGGCGATCGATGAGGCGGGCTTCATCAGCCGGTTCGCCGACGAGGTGGTCATGGTCGTGGTCCACGACGAGGGCACCCTGGACTGCAACAGGTCCCAGGCGGAGGCGGCCTTCGCCAACCCCAAGCTGAAGTGGATGTGGAATCGCTCGATCCTCGCGATCGAGGGCATGGAGGCCGTGACGGGGGTCAGGGTGAGGAACCTTCGCACGGGCGCCGAAGAGACGGTGCCCTGCACGGGGGTTTTCCTGTTCGTCGGCACGATCCCGCAGACGGCGTTCCTCGGCGATTTCGTGGAGTTGAAAGACGGCTTCATTGTGACGGATGAGAAGATGGAGACCAGCCGTCCGCGCGTGTTCGCAGCCGGGGACGCCCGGATAAAGGTTCTGCGCCAGGTGGTGACGGCCGCCTCCGACGGGGCCATCGCGGCGTTCCATGCCGACAAGGCCCTCACCGAGATCGACGAGTACGCGCGGGCGGTCGAGCGGGCGGGCAGGGAGTACCTGCTGTACTTCTACTCGCCGCCCGTGCAGAGGAGCCTGGACCTTTTCCCCCGAATGGAGGAGAAGGCGCAGGCACTCGGCCTGCCGCTGATCAAGCTGGACACGTTCCGCTACCGCGGCGTGGCCGCGCGCTGCGGCGTGAAGGCGGTCCCGTGCCTCGTGAGGATGGAAAACGGCCAGGTGAGGGAAACCATCGCGGTATAATGAGCGGCATCCTGAAAGGAAAGGAGGTGATTGGCATGCTGGAAGGGAAGAAGATCATCATTCTGGGCGACCGTGACGGCATCCCGGGCGGGGCCATCGAGGCGTGCCTGGCGGGGCGCGACGTGGAGGTCGTGTTCTCGACGACGGCGTGCTTTGTCTGAACGAGCGCCGGTGCAATGGACCTGGAGAACCAGAAGCGGGTGAAGGCCCTGGCGGAGCAGATCGGCAAGGAGAACATCGTCGTCCTCCTTGGCGGCGCCGACGCCGAGGCGAGCGGGCTGATCGCCGAGACGGTGATCGCCGGAGACCCCGCTTTTGCAGGTGCATTGACAGGAGTCCAGTTGGGACTCCCCGCCTACCACATACTCGAACCCGAGATCAAGCAGGAGATCGATCCTGCCGTGTACGAAGCGAACATCGCAATGATGGAGATGGTGCTGTCGGTGGCCGACATCGTCAAAGAGGTGTCGTCCATCCGGAACAAGCTCCTCTCCTGACGGAGCAGGACACATGACCGAGCTGGACAAGGACAACTTCGACAGGACCGTGCTCGCCCACAAGGGCGTGTACCTGGTCGACTTCTGGAGCGACTCCTGCGACGCGTGCATCGCGATGATGCCCGAGATCGAGTCGCTCGCCCGGGAGCTGGCGGGAAAGGTTGAGTTCGGGAAGGTGAACATCCAGGGCAACAGGCGCCTGGCGATCCGCGAAAAGGTGCTGGGCCTGCCGACCGTGGCGATCTACCGCGACGGGCAGAAGGTCACGGCATTCTCGAAGGAGTTCACGGCAGCCCAGGTCAAGACCGCTGTGCAGGAGCTGATCGGTGGCTGAGACGCTGCCGGTCGTCACCGCCTGTTTCTACTCTCTTTTCCACTGCCCGTTCTTCGCGATGGAGCACGGGACCACGCCCGCCTGTGAGCGGGCGGCCAACCCCAACTCCGACTTCCTGGCGGCATTGCCCCGCTCCCTGCGCACCTTCGCGCAGGTGAGCGGGTACCCGCCCAACCAGGCCTTCATCGGGAACATCGACCCGCGCCGCCTGCCTCCGCGGCCCTGGCACAGCGCGGGGGGAGCCTCAGTCGACGGGCCGTTCGGCCGGATCCTTGACGAGAAGGCTTTCTACGCGCTTCTGAAGTACGCCGACACCTTCGATCTCATTCAGCTGGAGAAGGGCTTCAGCGACGAGGCGGTCGCGCTGCTGCAGGGCGATCCGGCCATGAAGGGCGCGGACCTTTCGCGGTTCGCAAAGGCGGTGGAGGCTGCGGAGCTGGAGAAGGAGATCGCCGCCGGCGCGCTCCCCCTGGTCTGCGACGGAAAGACCCTCGGGTGCGTGAAGTCCGCCCACCCCACCGACGCGAACCTCGGCGCCCACGCCATGCTGGAGAACCTGAGCTCGAAGGCCACCGCCGTGTACGCCCTGCGGGACCTCATCGCCCGGGCCCGCGTGGACCCGAGGAGCATCCAGTACATCATCGAGACATCCGAGGAAGCCTGCGGCGACATGAACCAGAGGGGAGGGGGGAACTTCGCCAAGGCGATCGGCGAGCTGTGCGGCCTGGCCAATGCCACGGGCAGCGACGTGCGCTCCTTCTGCGCGGGTCCCGCCCATGGCCTGCTGCAGGCAGCCTCGCTCATCCGCGCGGGCACCTTCCGCAAGGTGGTCGTCGTGGCCGGCGGCACGACAGCCAAGCTGGCCATGAACGCGAAGAAGCACCTCGAGAAGGGGCTGCCCGTCCTCGAGGACTGCATGGGCGCCTTCGCCGTCCTGCTGGACGGCGAGGCCGACTCCGGCCTGCTCGTCCGAAACGACATGGCCGGCATGCTCCGCATCGGCTCGGGCTCATCGCCCCAGGCGGTGATCCAGGATCTCGTGGCGGAGCCCCTCGCCCGCGCGGGCCTGCGCTTCTCCGACATCGACTGCTACGCCCCTGAGCTGCAGAACCCCGAGATCACCGAGGCGGCGGGCGCCGGCAACGTGACTCTCGCGAACCTCAAGATGATCGCGGCCATGGCGGTCATGAAGAAAGAGATCGCCAGGGAGGAGATGGACTCCTTCATCGAGCGGCACGGCACCACCGGCTGGGCCCCGACGCAGGGGCACATCCCCTCGGGCATCCCGGCCCTGGGATGGTTCCTCGCGTGGGCCCGGGAGGGGACCCTGAAGCGGGGCCTGCTGATCGGCAAGGGCAGCCTCTTCCTCGGACGCATGACGGGGCTCTTTGACGGCGTCTCCCTTCTGCTGGAGGCGTGGAAACACGATCGTATCGGGCAGACCGTCCGGTCGGGCTCGGCGGCGGCCGCACGCGACGGCACTGCCGCGGCGGTCGGCACGCGCCTGCGCATCGGCCTCACCATCCCCGGTTCTGAAAGCGGCGCCGAGGAGCTCGCGCGTGGCGCGGCGGAGGCCGCCGCCCAGGACCCGTCCGTGGAACCCGTTCTTTTCGGCGAGCGAGGCGGGGATGCCGCAAAGGCCCACCGCGACATGGAGAGCGCGCTTTCGGAAGGCGCCATCCAGGGCGCTGTCACCTTCCACTATCCCTTCCCGATCGGGATCGCCACCGTCGGCCACATGAAGGCTCCGGGAAACGGACGCGACCTCTTCATCGCCACGACGACCGGTACGGCCTCGCCCGACAGGGTGGAAGCCCTTGTGGTCAATGCGATCGCCGGCATCGCGGCGGCAAAGGCGTTCGGCGTGCGCGCGCCCAGCGTCGGCTTCCTCAACCTCGACGGCGCCGCGCGCGCGGTCAAGGCGGCGCGGGAGCTTGCCGCGAACGGCTACGCGATGAATCTCGTCGGCTCCTCGCGCGGCGACGCGCTCCTGCGGGGCAATGACGTGCTTGCGGGCACCGTGGACGTCCTGGTCTGCGATTCCCTGACGGGAAACGCGATCGTGAAGCTCCTGTCGGCCTTCACCACGGGGGGCAGGATCGAGGTTGCGGGGTCCGGCTACGGTCCGGGCGTCGGAGACGGCGCCGCCGCCGTGGGCATCATCTCCCGCGCGACCGCCGCGCCCGTGGTCGCCAACGCCATCCTCCTGATGGCGAAGATGGTGCGAGCGGGGCTGCCGCGGATCTACGCTGAGGAGAAGGGCCGGGCCGAAAAGGCGGGGCTCACCGCGCTGCTCGCCGGGCTGAAGGACAGGAGCGGCGGGCGGGAGCCGGCAGCCCGGGCTAAGCCGCAGGCGCCGGTCGCCGCGGGGCCCGCAAGGAAGGTCGTTCACCACGAGATCGGCGGCATCGACGTACTGGAGATCGACGCGGCGGTGAAACTTCTCCTCTCCAGGGGCATCTACTGCGAGCCCGCCATGGGGTGCACGGGCCCCGTCGTGCTCGTGGCCGAAGAGGACGCTGCGGCCGCGAGCGGGCACCTGAAGGGCGCGCGCTACATCTAGGAGGGCGTATGGGGACGGCGTTTCGTTTCGATTTCGAGAAATGCACGGAGTGCAAAAGGTGCATGATAGGCTGCTCGGTGGAGAAGACGGGGCTCGTCCAGCTCCTGGACTCCCGGATCACGATCGAGAGGAACTGGCCCGAGCTGCCGGAGATCCGGGTGTGCCTGTTCGACGCCTGCGACGGCCACCCCTGCATCGCCGCCTGCCCGGTGGAGTCCATCTCGGAGAAGGACGGCCTCGTGCTGATCGACGCGGAGGCCTGCACGGGATGCGAGGCCTGCATCGACGCCTGCCCCTTCCACGCCATCCGCATGCGCGGCGAGGTCGCGGTGAAGTGCGACTTCTGCGCCGGGGACCCCGAGTGCGTGAAGGCGTGCGTCACTGTCGCGATAGCCAAAGGAGGGGCATGAGCCATGGCCAGCAGCATGTTCGACACCCTCGTGCGCATCGATTGCACAGGCAGGAAGGGCGCGGCCGTTTCAGTGGGCGCCGACCTCGCACCCTTCATCGGCGGCATGGGCTACGGCACGAAGATCCTCGTAGACGAGGTCGACCCCGGCATCGATCCCCTGTCCGAGAATAACAAGATCGTGCTCACGACGGGACCCCTCACGGGCACAACGGCGCCGATGTTCCCCCAGGCCTGCATCGTCACCAAGTCCCCCCTCACCGGCACCATCCTCAACTGCTACGCCGGCGGCTTCCTCGGGGCGGAGATCAAGTTCTGCGGCATCGACGGGGTGATCCTCGAGGGCAGGGCCCCTGACTGGAGTCTCGTTCTCGTGGAGGACGGGCGGGTGAGCTTCCACGACGCCCGGCCGGTGATGGGAAAGGGCACCGCCGAGACCGAGCGCTATATGAAGGAGCAGTTCGGTCCCGAGGTGAAGACGCTCTCCATCGGCAGGGCCGGTGAGAAGTCCGTGGCCATGGCCAGCATCTTCTCCGAGACGCGCACCTTCGGCCGGGGCGGCGCGGGAGCCGTCCTGGGGTCCAAGCGGATCAAGGGCATGGCCTTCCGGGGCACCCGGGCAGTCGACGTTGCCGACAGGAAGGCGTTTGCCGACGTCACGGCCCGCAACATCGACGTCATCAAGGCGGCCTGCCGCGAGGAGTTCAACCTTGTAGGCATGTTCTCGCGGGCCGGCACCGGCGCCGGCATGGGGCTGGTCAACCGCCGTGGCGCCCTGGCCACGAAGAACCACATCTATGGTGTCTTCCCAGAAGGCGCCGAGATCGACGGGTGGGCGTACGCGAAGAAGTACTACACCCGCGCGATCTCGTGCTTCGGCTGCCCCGTGCACTGCGGCATGCTGCACAAGTTCAAAAAGCGGGACAACAGCGACTCCTGGCTGCGCGGCCCCGAGTACGAGACAATGTTCTCCCTTGGCTCCGAGTTGGTGAACAAGGACCCCGTGACGCTCGCGGAAGCCAACCAGCTCTGCGAGGATTACGGCATGGACACCCTGACGGTCGGGGTGTCCATCGCGTGGGCATTCGAGATGGCTGAGAAGGGGATCCTGAAGGACCCCGAGCTCTCTCTGGCATTCGGGGACAGCGACTCGATCCTCGGTCTGATACGGAAGATTGGCGAGCGCGAGGGCCTCGGCGATCTCCTGGCCGGCGGCCCGAAGGTGGCGGCGGAGAAGACGGGCAAGGGCAGCATCGCGGCGGCCATGCAGGTCAAGAACTCCGGCTTCGCCGCGTGGATGCCCCAGATGATGAAGGGGGTCGCACTCGCCTTCGCCACTTCCAACCGAGGGGCCTGCCACAAGCGCGCGCCCATCGGCGATGAGATCATGGGGCGCATCGACATGGATTCCTACCAGGGAAAGGCGCCCCTCGTGAGGGAGATCCAGGACACGGTGAACGCGATCTTCACCCTCGTGGCCTGCAGGTTCCACGAGTTCGTGGCCCCCAAGGAGACCTACCCGCAGTTCCTCGAGGCCGCCACCGGCGCGAAGCTCACCCTCGAGCAGTTCATCCGGGTCGGCGAGCGGATCTGGAACCTCGAGAGGTTGTTCAACATCGGCGCCGGGATGTCGCGCAAGGACGACAACCTGCCTGATCGGTGCTTCGAGCCCATCAAGGGCGAGGCGTCCAAGGGCGCTTCCCTCAATCACGAGGATTTCGACAAGATGCTCGACGAGTACTATGCGGTGCGCGGGTGGACCCGCGAGGGGGTTCCGACCCCCGCCACGCTGAAGCGTCTGGGCATCGGGTGATCCGATGGAGTACCGTGTCGCTGCCACTGTCGAAGAGGCCGTCGCGCTGCTCGGGGATCGGGAAGGCTCCCGCCCCGTCGCGGGCGGGACGGACCTCGCGGTCGTCATCGCCGACGGCCTGCGCCCCCCCGCGCTCCTCGTTGACGTCAGCGGCATCCCGAGCATGCGGGGCATCCGGCGCGCGGACGGGGGCATCGCGATCGGCGCCGCCACGACCGTGGCCGAGATCGCCTCGCGCTCGGACCTGCCGGCCTGCCTCTCGCAGGGGGCGTGCGCCATCGGGTCGCCGCAGATCCGCAACCTCGCCACGATCGGAGGCAACATCTGCAACGCCTCCCCCTGCGGCGACACCCTCGCGCCCCTGGTCGCGCTGGATGCGGCATTCGTGCTTCTCTCGCGCACCGGCGGGAGGACTGTGCCCGCCGAGCAGTTCTTCGTGGGGCCCAAGGAGACGGTTCTGCGCCCCGGCGAGCTGCTCGTCGAGATCCTCATCTCGGCGCCCCGGCTAGCGGGCCGCTCCGCATTCCGCATGATCGGCAAAAGGAACGGCCAGGCCATCTCGCAGGTCAACGCCGCGGTCTGGCTCGCCGTCGAGAGAGGCGTCATCCGGGAGGCCCGGGCCGCCGTCGGCTCGGTTGCGCCGATCCCCCTGCGGCTGCGGGCCACGGAGGCCCTGCTCACGGGCAAGGCCGTGCGCCGCCTGGACGTGCAGGCCGTGCTCGCTGCCGTGGACGCGGAGATCGCCCCGATCTCGGATGTCCGGGCGAGCGTGGAGTATCGGCGGCTCGTGGCCGCATCGCTTTTCAGGGACGCGCTGGCCGAAGTGGCCGAAGCGGCGGGGGATTGAGGGAGAGCACATGCTCATCGAGTTCATCTGCAACGGGAAGAGCACGGCGGTAGAGGCCCGGGCGGACATGAGGGTCCTCGACCTGCTGCGCGACTCACTCGGCCTCACCGGCACCAAGGAGGGGTGTGGCAGGGGCGAGTGCGGGGCTTGCACGATCCTCCTCGACGACGAACCGGTCAACGCCTGCATCCTCTACGCGGCCAAGCTGCAGGGACGCAGGGTCGAGACCATCGAGGGAGTGGCTGGAAAGGACGGGAGCCTGCACCCACTGCAGGAGGCGTTCCTCGAGGAAGGGGCGGTGCAGTGCGGCTACTGCACGCCGGGCATGATCATGAGCGCAAAGGCCCTTCTCGCGAAGAACCCCCGGCCCGATGTCGCAGCCATCGAGGAAGGCTTGAGCGGGAACTTCTGCCGCTGCACCGGCTACGCGAAGATTGTGAAGGCAGTGCTGAGGGCGAGCGGGAAAGAAATGCGCGGCGGGGCCGCGCCGGGGGAAGAAATGCGCGGCGGGGCCGCGCCGGGGGTGACGACATGAGCGGCGAGAACCTGCGCGTTGTCGGCACTCGAGTGCGGAAGGTCGACGGGGTCGAGCTCGTCACGGGCCGTGCGAAGTTCACAGGGGACATGAAGTTCCCGGGGATGGCGTACGGGTACGCGGCGAGAGCCTCCGTGCCGGCGGCGCGCATCAAGGGCATCGACACGGCCGCGGCGGAAGCCGAGGAAGGGGTGCTCCTCGTTCTGAAGGGCGGGGACATCCCCGGGCCGAACATCATCGGCATCCTGCCTCCGTTCGACCAGCCCGTGCTCGCCACGGAGGTGATCCGCTACGCGGGTGAATCCTTCGCCCTCGTGGTGGCCGAGAGCCCCGAGGCGGCCAAGAGGGGCGCGCGGGTGGTGAAGATCGACCTGGAGCCCCTCGCTCCCATCCTCACGATCGACGAGTCACTCGCCGAGGGGGCCCGGCCGATCCATCCGCAGGGAAACGTCACCTACGCGAAGAAGCTCGTGAAGGGCGACGTGGAGAAGGGCTTTACCGAGGCCGATCTCGTGGTGGAGGGCACCTTCGAGACCTCGCACCAGGAGCACGGCTACATCGAGCCAGAGGCGGTCTGCGCCGTGCCTTCCTCCGACGGCCGGGTCACCGTGTACGCCTCCTGCCAGTCTCCGTTCCACCTTCGTGGCCACATCGCGGCGAACCTCGGCGTAGGGGCCGCGAGCGTGCGGGTCGTGCAGGCCTACACGGGCGGCTCATTCGGCGGCAAGGATGACGTGGCCACCGAGATCGGGACCCTCGCCGCCGTGGCCGCCCGCAGGCTGGACAGGCCCGTGATGATCGCGCACGAGAGAGAGGAATCGATCATCGGATCCAACCTCCGCCACGCCTCGCGCATCGCCATCGCCACGGCTGCGAAAAAGGACGGCACCATCGTCGCGCGGCGCATCCGCATCCTGCTCGACGGCGGAGCGTACGCCTCCGAAAGTCCGTTCGTCACCGTGAAGACCCTCGTTCACGTCGCGGGCCCCTACCGGATCCCGCACCTCCACGTGGAGTCGACGACTGTCTACACGAATAAGACCTACAGCGGGGCATGCAGGGGATTCGGCGTGCCCCAGGCCACCTTCGCCTCGGAATCCAACATCGACGAGCTGGCCAGGCGTCTGGGCATGGATCCCCTCGCCATCAGGCTCAAGAACGCGCTGAAGGCGGGGGATGCCAACGCGACGGGACAGGTCTACCAAGGATCCGTGGGGCTGGTGCAGACCATCAATGCCATCGAGGAGCGCAGAAGCAGGCTCGCCCCCCTTCCTCGAAATGACGAGCGGTGGCTGTACGGCCGCGGCGTGGCCTGTCTGCTGCAGGGCATATCCAACGGCGCCGAAGGCGTCGACGTTGTAGGCGCCAGCGTCCAGGTCTCGCAGGATGGAAGCGCCCTGGTGAGCGTGGGGCTCGCCGACATGGGCCAGGGAGCCCGGACGGTCTGCGCGCAGATCGCCTCGGAGGTGCTCGGCATCTCCCTTCCAATGGTGACGGCGAGGCAGGTCGACACGGACAGCGTCCACGACTCCGGCCCCACGGTCGCATCCCGCACTACCACGGTGGGCGGCCAGGCCGTCAAGCTCGCGGCCACGGAAGTGAGGAAATCCCTCGTCGCGATGGCGGCCCGGATGTTCAAGGTCGACGAGTCGCTTGTGGTGCTGCAGAATGACTTCGCGATGCTTTCCGTCGACGCGAACGCCCGCATCCCCCTTCGGGACGTGGCAACGGCAGCCTACTGGACGGGCTACCCCCTCATGAACCTGGCCTTCTCGAAGGCCCCCGATGCTGTCTTCGATCACGAGACCCACCAGGGTAATGTCTACATCGCCTACAACTACGGCACCCACCTCTTCGACATCAGGGTTGACAAGCACACAGGCAGGGTGGAGGTGCTGCGGCACCTCGCCTGCCACGACGTGGGAAAGGTCATCAACCCGATGGGGCTGGAGGGCCAGATCGAGGGCGGGTCCCTGTTCGGGTTCGGACTGGCGCACATGGAGGAGGTGCTCTTCCGCGACGGGCGCATCATCAACGCGAACTTCGCCGACTACGCGCTTCCTTCTATTAAAGATCGACTCCCCACCGAGGCGATGGCGGTCGAGGACCCCAACCCCACCGGGCCATACGGCGCCAAGGGAGTGGGAGAGCCGCCGGTGGCGGGGGCCGCGGCGGCCTTCGCGAATGCCGTGGCCG
>Ga0315293_10006785_pt1 | contig 10674 bp, 7 predicted proteins | sample YL17G13_20_MG_FD_203071 | JGI IMG/M metagenome (GOLD analysis project Ga0315293, IMG submission 203071) | Sediment microbial communities from Yellowstone Lake, YNP, Wyoming, USA - YL17G13_20 | ecosystem: Environmental > Aquatic > Freshwater > Lake > Sediment | place: USA: Wyoming | collected... | reverse complement strand
CGCGACTGCACGCAGCGCATTGGCGAGCTCTCCGATACCATGGAACTAGAGATGCACCGCCGCATCAGTGACCTGTCCTACGGCAACAAGAAGAAGGTCGGCATCGTCCAGGGCCTGCTGCACAGCCCCAAATTGCTCTTCCTGGACGAGCCGACCGCGGGCCTCGATCCGCTCATGCAGCGCAGGTTCTTCGACCTGATCCGCGAGGAGAACGCCCGCGGCGTGACGGTCTTCTTCTCGTCGCACATCCTGGGTGAAGTGCAGCGGCTGTGCACCCGGGTCGGGATCATCCGCGAGGGGAAGATCGTGGAGATTTCCGACATCCGTACCCTGCAGCAGAACAACTACAAGAAGGTGCGGGTGACGGCCGCCGGCCTAAACGTGGCCTCCTTTGACATGGCAGGTGCGACCAATGTGCAGGCGGAGAATGGAACCGTCCATTTCTTCTTCAAGGGCGATATCAACACAGTGCTGCAGAGATTGAACGGCATCCGGGTTGAGGATGTGACCATCGAGGAGCCGACGCTGGAAGAGATCTTCATGCATTACTACGAATAGGCAGGAATGATGAGCGCAAACATCTACGCCCACGAGTTCCGCACCCGACTCAGGTCGGTGATCATCTGGTCGCTGGCTGTGACGGCGATCGTGTTTTTCTACTTCTCCTTCTTCTCGGTGTTTGCCGATCAGGCCGCGCTGATGAACCAGATGTTGGAGAGGTTCCCGCCGCAGTTGCGGGCGGCATTTGGCCTGGACGCCACGGATTTGTCCACCGTGCTGGGCTTCTACAGCTTCATCTTCCTGTTCGTGCAGCTGTGCCTGGCGATCCAGGCTGGAAACTACGGCTTTGGGCTGGTATCGATTGAAGAGAGCGAGTTGACCGCGGACTTCCTGCTGAGCAAGCCGGTCAGCCGCACACAGGTCTTGACCAGCAAACTGCTGGCGGCGCTGACCAGTCTGACCATCACCAACGCGGTCGTGTGGGTGAGCAGTTATGTCAGCATTGCGGTCTTCCGCGGGGATCGCGAGTACGACCCGCGCACGCTGCTCCTGCTGCTGCTCAGCATCGTGATCTTCCAGCTCTTCTTCCTGAGCGTGGGTCTGGTTGTATCGATGCTGGTGAAGCGCGTCCGCAGCGTCACCCCGTATTCCTTGGGCCTGGGTTTCGGCGCGTATGTTCTGAGCGCATTCAGCGGCATCCTGGGGGATGTGAAACTGGAACTCATCACACCCTTCAAGCACCTGGACCCGGCCCGCATCGTCCGGGACGGCGCTTATGACACGCCGCTGGTGCTGATCAACGTGACCGTTTCCCTGATCGCCGTGGCGGTGAGCTATTGGCTGTACGCCCGCCGCGACATTCCGGCCGTGTCGTGAGGAGGTGCGTCTTGAACATCCTCATCCGTGAGCTGAAGGCCAACTTCAAGTCGCTGGTGATCTGGAGCGTCATCATCTCGCTGCTGATCGTGCTCGCTGGGGCGAAGTTCTCCGCCTTTGCCGGCGACCCGCAGATGCTGGCCATGCTGGATTCCATGCCGCCGGCGATGCTGGACGCGCTGAACATGCGCGGCTTCAACTTGACCACACTGAGCGGTTTCTACGGCGTGATGTTCATCTATTTCGCGCTTCTGGGCGCGATCGCGGCCGCCATGTGGGGGAGCGACATGATCTCCAAGGAAGAGCGCGACAAGACGGTCGAGTTCTCCCTGGTGCTGCCGGTATCGCGCAACCGCGTGGTCACGGCCAAGTCGCTGGCGGCATTGATCAACTGCATGGCGTTCGTGTTGACCACCTGGGGCGTGTCGCTTGTGGCGGTGCGGTCGTACAACCCCGACCAGGCCTTCTACGATCTCCTGGCGCTCGAAATGCAGGCCATGTTCGTGATCGAGCTGATCTTCCTGGCCTTCGGCCTGCTCTTGGGCTGTGCGATGAAGCAGTACAAGCGCTCCGCCTCGACCGCAGTCGGCATCATCCTGGCGACCTACCTGATTTCCATCCTCTCCGTCATGCAGGAGAAGCTGGACTTCCTCAAGTACGTCACGCCCTTCAGGTACTTCGACGCGGGCGAGCTCTTCCGCAGCGGCAGGATGGACGGCGGGTACCTGCTTCTGTCGGCGGCGATCATTGTAGTCTGCGTGGCGGGGGCGTATTTGACCTATAGCAGGCGCGATCTGTATATCTAGAGAATGTTGAATCTCATACACGGAGGATTTCTCCTGGCGGGGGCGTGTCAGACACTCCCTGGCCGGGGCCCGTGAATCTGACTTGGGTGGCAGGGTGAAAGCGGGTTTTGCAGGACCCGGCTGCGGCAATCCAGCCCCTTGCCGGCGCCCACCTGGATTGCGTTGCCTTGATGGGGTTTCTCGGGGGATTCGCGAGCATGATATGCTGTAGATCACCCCGCGGCAACGTTGACTTGCGGACTTCTGTTGTAATTACGTCGACTTGGGTTCGCGCACCCGAGTGCTGCAGTGTCAATAGTCAGGCGCATGGTGTGAGCACCAAGAAGAGGGGTTCTGAATGAGCGAATAGTAGTGATAGCAGAAGGCGGACAGTCTGATCCAACTCACTGAGAGAATCCGCCATACTAGGACTAACGCCCTGCCGTGGAAGGGTATCGATCCGGGCTATCCCGCCACCAATGTCGAGGTCGAAACCAGCGACCCAACCTCGCTCCTCTCTCACTATCGGCGGCTCCCTGCACTGCGCAACCGGCACCCGGCTCTCCGCCGCTCTGAAATGGACTTAGTCAGCTCCAGCAATCCTGGAGTGTTCGCAAGCCTGCGGTTGTCGGCCGATGAAGCCATTCTGGTGATCCTCAACCTGACGGCGTCGCATGTTTCAGAGTGCCGGCTGTCCGCGTCGACAAGCCACCTCCTCCCCGGCCGCTATTCGGCCGAATCTCTGATGCAGCCCGTCTCATTCAATGAATTGGGGGTTGGTACGAACGGAACGTTCGCCGGTTTCTGGATTGGCCCGGACATTCCGGTGCACGGCACCCTGATCATCCGCCTAGTGCCCCAGTAGGATCCTTACCGCCGCATCCCCGGCACTGCATACCGGTTGCCAGTAGGCGATCAGCATTGTGCAGTCATGCGTGGCCAAAGTCCTCTCAGTGGGCCTCTTGCCTCTTTCGGTGGTGCCTCCTTGGGTTGGTCCACAGTGCGGTGTTGCCGGGTGTTGCCCAGAGTTGCCGAGGCTGGAGCGGGAGTCCAAGACCCCCAACCTTCTCTGATTCCCATGCCCCTTGAGCGGAATCGAAGAAGGCGGGTGAAATTCTCCCTCCTTTGTCAGTCTCAACGGGGCTTCGCACCGCAACAAAGGGCCCAGGAGGACTTGTAGGCCTCCAGCGTTGCCCGGAATTCGGCTCAGCGAAATCGGTTTCCAGCCCATCGGAAGCACAAGGTCCCTCGCCTATCGCCAAGGAGGCAAGAGGCGAGGGACCGCGGCGCTCGGCTGCGGACTACACCCAACCGGAGTCACCCCCCTGGGGTAGCCTGCGACCTGCTAGCCCTGCAAGTGACCTTGCGCGGCGCGGATCAGATCCCGCTCCGCGCACCCAGATGGCCGACCAATCACCAAACGGCGATCGGCCGGCGCACACAGAGCAGCTGGATGTCCCAACGCTCATGGACATAGTGGCTCCGGAAATCCGGGATGACCATCCAGTTCAGGCTCCCGCCGACCAGGTAGGCGTACGCCCGGATGATGTCTCCGGTGCCGTCTTCATTGATGTCGCCGTTGCGGGCGGCAAAGCCATCGATCCCGCAGATGTAGTCCGAGAACGGGATGTTGGTGTCGAAGACAGCGCCTCCCTCGCGGGAGTAGAAGCCCTGGTGGAGGAACACCTCGGGATCGTCGTCCACGCACAGCACATCGACATCCCAGTACTCCTCATGGACGTGCGTCTGGAAGTTGGACGTCAGCTCCCATTCCCCGCTGCTGTCCTGCTGAACGAAGGCTTCGATGATGTACGCGCCCGTCCCGTTTTCGTTGATGTCCCCGCTCCAGGCGGCGATGCCCACCACCCCGCAGTGCCAACCGTCCGGGATGCCCAGGTCCTCCAGGCTGACGGTATCCGTATCCTCCGGCCGCACCTGCACCCGCCGGTAGAACTCGTATCCGTCGGTGGCGCTGCGGTTGAGGCACATCACGAAGATGTCCCAGTCCTCACTGTTCTCGTGGGTGTGGAAGTCGGCGTTGATCCACCAGGTGCCCGCTTCCTCGGCCAGGAAGGCGTAGATGATGTTGTCGGTCCCGCTTTCGTGGATGTCGCCGCTATTGGCGGCCATGCCCACCACGCCGCATTCGTAGGTGGAGGTGGGGATGCCGGTGTTGTAGTGGACGTGCTCCCCCAGGGAGGGGAAGGTGCGGAAGAAGACTGAGCCGTCGCTGAACGGCGAGCTGACCAACAGGCCCGGGAACACCGGGTTGAACGGCCTGAGCGGCTGGAGGGGTTGGAGGACCACCGGCTGGGTGACGACGAAGGTGCGGGTCACGCTGCTCGTGCCCAGGTCGTTCTCGGCCCGCAGGCGCACTTGATAGGTCCCGGCGGTCTCGAATACGTGCGTCGGGTTCTGCTCGGCGGAGGGAAGTCCTCCCCCGAAATCCCATTCCAGGTGGGTCGGGCTGCCGGTGGAGCGGTTGATGAACTGGACCTCCAGTGGGGCATCTCCGCCGGAGGAGGGATCCATGTCGAAGGCGGCCACGGGCAGTGGGACCGGGATGGCGACCGGAAGAACCTCGATTTCGTTGCGCGTCCCCGCGCTAGCAGGCACCCAACCGTCATCACCCTCGAAGTCGATCTGCCACCACGAGCTGTCGCCGTTGCGGCCGGTGACCAGAGCGATCGTCCCCACCTCCAACCGCCCGAAGACGTTGTAGCTCGTCGACGGCCCTCGGCGCACGTCCACGCTCGGCGTCGTAATCGTCAGCTCTGCCTGGACCACCTCGGCAGGCGGGATCTCCTCGGTGGGGAAGACCATCGCCAGGGCGTAACTGGTGCCTGCCGAGGGCCACTCGAAGACGACCCGCGAGCGCTCCGGAATGGCACTGAAGTCGATGCTCTGCAGGTTCAGCTGGATCTGGTATGGGCTGCTCAAGAACGGATAGAGTGGGGTGGAGTCAATCCGCTGACCGGCCTCGTCGACCAGGTAGGCAAGCGGCGTGTTGGCTACCACGTAATTGTAGCCGCTGATCTTTACCACCGCGGTCTCGAACACCAGGCGGTCCTCGACTTGCACCAGGTCGATCTGGTCGGGGATGATCTGGCACACCCAGGGGACGGGAGTGGCCTCTTCTTCTTCCGGCTCGCCGGAGATGATAGAGCGCAGGCGCCCGACAATGGTGCGGCCGATGAACTGATTGACCGTGTCGCCGGCCCGCGCCCCGAGAAAGTCCACGTTGCAGCGGAACTCGGCGCCCACGGATGCGCTGACCTGCTGCGTGTTCAGGCGGGCCTCGGTCATCAGCGAACGGACTTCGTCGGCCATCTGACCCGCTACGGCGGAGGTCGAGCCCTCCAGGGCCTCGATGATCTCGGTGGCGGTGCTCTCCCAATCGTCGGGAGCCTGGTCGATGGTGTCGATCAATTCGTTGACCGTGGCGTTGGTCTCGGCGTCCAGCCCCACCTCGATCCCCACCCCTTGTTCGACGATGGCGAGCAAGCGATCCACCCGCTCCAGCGAGTCTTCGGTGAACCCGAAGCGGATGCCATCACGTATCGTTTCGTTGAGCTCCTCGATGGTGCCGCGGGTCTCGGGGCCGACCTCCACTCCTCGCTCCAGCACATCGTTCAAGTCGTCGATGCGGGACAGCGTGTTCGACCCGAGCTCGGAAGTGGTCTCGACCTCGAAGTGGGTGGGGATGCCGAGGGGGTTCCAGCCACACCCCGCGGTCAGCGCTGACAAAATGGCGAGCATCGTGGCCAGAATGAGGGCTCGTTGCTTCATGTCTCTACCCTCCTGGGAATGGAACGACTGGTGGGTCGCGTTGTGACACGCCAGCACGCGACACCTGAAGGTTGCGAAGGATGGAAGGGAGATTCCCACAGGCCTGATTTGGGGGCGTTCAACGACCCGCCGGTCGCATCGACCTCGTACGAAAGCCAGACCCTCTGGCTGGGTGCGAGGACGGGCCAGCCGGCGCGGTATGCAACGAGTGAGGCGGTTCTAGCAGTCGTTTTTCGTTGGTCCTTCGCTTGCAGCTGGGGCGGACGATCAATCTGAGGTCGTCGCACTTGGACGCGCCCGAATGCGTACGGGCCCCATGGGATTATTGCATAGATAGCCCGTGGGGCGCAATAGGCTCGCGGGTGCTCGTCGCGGCAAGATCTCTCCGGGTCCAGCCTGCCGGGTCATCCGTCGCCCACGAACCTAGGCTCCTGCCGTCCAACCGAGGCTTCCGACCCCATGCCCCTCGTCGGCTATCGACGGAGGCGAAGGTGGCGATTCGGGCCCAAGTCCACCCCGGAGCGGATCCAGCGGACGAGAAACAACATTGTCGATCAGGCACAGGCGGGTGGGCTTCCACCCGTTGGTCAAGAATGGGCACGCTGTCCCCCTCGCGTGGATCGCCGGACTCCGGCTAAGGTCGAGCGGTTGTGCCCGCAGGAGGCAGGAAACGCCGGCCCGGCGGAGGCCCTCATCGGCAATCCCTTGTATACTGAACTCGTCTATGCGATGGCCGACATCGAGACCTGTACCGTGGCCCCGGACTCGCCCAAGGAGACCTTTCCGATGAACAAGCCGCGCGCGACCACCTTCAATTATGCCATCGGCATGTTCGGCACCTCCATCCCGATCAACATGCTCAAGACCTTTGCGTTCACATTCTATGTGCTCGACAGGGGGGTGACCACAACGCAATGGGCAATGATGATGCTCATCTATACTTTCATCGACGCGATCGACAACCCCGTCTACGGTTTCCTTTCCGACCGGACGCGCTCGCGCTGGGGCCGCCGGCGGCCCTGGCTGGCGATCGGGACCCCGCTGTTGATCCTCTGTTTTGTCGCCTTCTATAACTTGCCGGCTTTCCTGGCGGGAAATGCGATTTTTGCATACTGCATGCTCTTCTACATCCTCACGGGTACGCTGGATTCGGTCATCAACGCCAATTATGCGGCCCTGTTCCCGGAACTGTTCCCGAATGACACCATCCGGGCAAAGACCAACGCCATGCGGCAGGCCTTCCAACTGCTGGCAATGATCATCAGCATCGCGCTGACACCCATGGTGACGGACATGCTTGGATACGGCCTGACTGCCATCCTGTACGGCTTGTTGGGCGGTGCGGTCATCCTGTATATGACCTTCACCTGCCGGGAAAGAGACCCCGAGCCCGAGGAGGCAAAGCCCGAGCTGTGGAAAGCACTCAAGGATTTGGTGACAAACGGGAAATTCTGGATCGCAGGTTTCGCCAACGCCTTTTACAGTGCAGCCATGTCGCTTGTACTGGCTTCCGTCGCGTTCTATGTCGAATATGCTCTCAGGCTTTCCAGTGGGCAATCCACCTTCCTGCTTGCGGCGGTCCTGCTCATTGCCATCGGGTGTGTCGCCATCTGGGCAATACTGGTCAGGAAGTTCACACTGATGCCGGTCTGGCGGGCAGCTCTGGCAACTCTGGCAATCACCTTTATTCCGCTCTACTTCGCCAACTCCCTGATCACGGCGGTCATCTGTTCGGCCCTGGTGGGATTCGGCTTCGCAGGGGTGATCACCACGATGGACCTGATCGGCGCCAGGATCATGGACGAGGACACCCAGAAACACCATCTCCGGCGGGAGGGCATCATCTCCAATGCCCTGGGGTTCATGAACAGGCTGAACGGGCTGTTCACCAGTGCCGCATATCTCCTGGTCTTTAGACTATACGGTTTCGAAAGCGGTGATAATCCCGGAACCCATCCGGATGCTGCCGCCCGTTTCCTGATGACGATCGTTCCTCCGGTACTGATGGTGATCAGCTTTGCCTTCTCCTGGTTCATCAACTTCAAAGAACCGGTTGAGACCCGGGTAGAATCCAAGACACCGTAGGTGGAGAGGAGTGCCATGGCGCTCATCCGCATCGACCACGTGCCCGAGACCGCAAAGGTCAATCTCCCGCTGTATGTCATCCTTCCCGACCCCGGGAAGATGGGAGGGGTGGCGCTTGCGAAGCGCAAGGTCCTTTACCTGCTGCACGGCCTCAGCGATGACGGGAGCGCCTGGCAGCGCTATACATCCATCGAAACCGTTGCCGCAGGATATGGACTGGTGGTGGTGATGCCCTCGGCCGGGCGCAGCCTCTACGTCGACCAGCCCAACGGGCAGATGTATTTCACCTACCTAGTGGAGGAGCTGCCGCGGTACCTGGCGGACGTCTTTGGACTGGAGCCGCGGCGGGAAGACACCTTCATCGCCGGCAACTCGATGGGCGGATACGGCGCGGTCAAGGCGGCGCTGCTCCACCCGGAGAACTACGCCGCAGCCGCATCCTTTTCGGGGGTGCTCTCTTTCGGCGTCTTCACCCTGATACCCGCGGACGACCCGCGGCGGGCGGAGTTCACCCTGCTCCTCGGGGACCTGGAAAAGCTGGCGGGCAGCGAGCACGACCCGATGGTCTGGCTGGAACGGGGGGCGAAAGACCCCTCCCGGCTGCCGCGTTTGTTCATCTCCACCGGCAGGCAGGAGGACATCTATCCACTGAGCGGCATGTTCCACGCGGCGTGCCAAAAGCTTGGCATCCAGTCCGACTACTTCGAGGAAGACGGCGCCCATGACTGGTTCCTATGGGACGGGCAGATCCGGCGTTTCCTGGCCGCCGTCTTGGGCCCAATTCCCACGAAGTGAGGAGGGAATCGCCATCGAAGACAAGCTGAGCATCCAGCATTTCGTCGAGTACCAAAGGGAGGGCGTGTATCTCACCCTCCCGTTCACCATGCCGCCGGACACCGAGTCGCTCTCCCTCACCTATCGCTACGAACGCCACCATGAAAGCGCGGCGGGCAAGGATGGGTTCATCTCACGCCAGGAGATCAATATCATTGACCTGGGGCTGATCGCCCCGGACGGGGTACAGGTGGGGGCCTCCGGCTCGGACAAGACCGAGCTCCAGATCAGCGAGACGTACGCCACGCCCGGCTACCGGACCTGCAGCCTGGTCCCCGGCGAATGGCGCATCCTGCTCGGCGCGTACAAGGTGGCGCCGGGCGGCGTGACGGTTCACTACGAACTGACCTTCACCCCAAAGCGCTTGCGCCTCTTCAAAGGCGACCTTCACATCCACACGCTGGCGTCGGACGGGGTCCTCAGCGTCGAGGAACTGGCCCAGCATGCCCTGCGGCATGGATTGGGTTTCCTGGCCATCACGGACCACAACCAGATGGTTTCGGCGGACTCCCTGCCCCGGCTGCCGGGGCTGACGCTGATCCCCGGAATCGAATGGACTCACTTCAAGGGACATGCCAGTTTCCTGGGAGTGGACAGGCCATACGATGAGCCGTTCTTCGCCAACAGCCCGGAGGAGGTGCAGGCCCGCTTCGACTCGGCCCGTTCGCGCGGCGCGCTCATCACCATCGACCATCCCTTCGATGAACTCTGCCCGTTCCAGTTCGACATGAATTCACTTCCCTTCCACTGCCTCGAAATATGGAACGGGCCCATGCGGGAATCCAACCTGCGGGCGGCGGGACTATGGCATAACATGCTCATGGCAGGAAGAAAAGTCCCCATTTGCGGCGGGAGCGATTATCACCGCGACCACCTCTTCATCATCCCCGGCGGGCCCACCACCTGTGTTCATGCCATGTCGGCCAGCCCGGCCGATATCCTTTCCGGATTGAGACGGGGACATGCCTACCTGACCTTTGCCCCCAATGGGCCCAGCCTGGAGATGACCGCCGGAGAGGCCATCCCGGGCGACAGCGTGCCGTTTCCCGCGGTGAAGGAGATTCAGATCACCGCCAGCGGATTGCTGGCCGGAGACGTCCTCCAGGTGGTCACTGGGCTCGGCAACAGGCTCCTCCTGAAAGCAGAAACGGGCGGAGAATTCCAGGGGACATACACCATGGACAGCGCCGGATTTGCCCGCATCGAGATACTGCGAGGCTTCGTGCCCGGCTTGCCTCTGATGCCTGCATTGATCTCCAATCCGATCTACTTTGACACGGCGTAGCGCTGGCGGTGGGTTTCAATTCACTTGCGCTGGTGGCGTTGAGGAAAACAGAAGCGTCAGCGGGGGATTGAAGGGGTGCCGTAGTATTCCTGGTCTTTCGTCGTCCTTGGACCGTCAAAGCGCCAAACGGCGGCTATACACATGGTTGGGCGCATTTACGGGCCTTACCCTACCATAGCGCCTCATCACTTGGCCACCTGCCTCCGGTCCCGAAGGAGATGTGGTGTGGACAAGACAGGGAAGACACCCATCGCCCAGTTGTCCTCCCCAGCAATCGCGTCCGCGTGAGAGCACTGCAAGACCTCATGAGGAGGACCGACTCGACAGCGGATTGGGCATACGAAGCTTGGGATGGCCTGCTCCAGAAGCTGGATGACCGGAGTTCCTACCAGTGATCGATTGCTGTACTGCTGCTGAGCAACCTGGCCAAGAGTGATACCGAGGGGCGGGAGTTCGACATGGCGCTTGGCTACGCAAAGCCAGACATGGATCCCGGGGTCATGGATAGGTACTACAGCT
>Ga0315293_10006784_pt1 | contig 10674 bp, 21 predicted proteins | sample YL17G13_20_MG_FD_203071 | JGI IMG/M metagenome (GOLD analysis project Ga0315293, IMG submission 203071) | Sediment microbial communities from Yellowstone Lake, YNP, Wyoming, USA - YL17G13_20 | ecosystem: Environmental > Aquatic > Freshwater > Lake > Sediment | place: USA: Wyoming | collected... | reverse complement strand
GACGCCGGTATCGTAAAAATCATCCAATGTCTTTAATTGTTTTACGCGTATTTTCGCAGTAATCCAGGAAGCGTAATATGGTGAAAACATATTGCCGACGCGGAACGAATTGCCTCCGACGCCCATATACATCTTATCATTGACAAAGAAAATCTCATTTTTCGAAAGCGTGTTGATGAGTTCAGGGTCGTTGATTTCCTCGAACGTCTTTTCCTGGATTGTCTGGATACATTTACCATACGAAGCATTGCAGATGGTTTTGTAAGTATTTGCCTTAATGTCGTCACCGAGTTTTTTGTAATATTCTTTTTTCTTATAAGCATACAACATGATATCGCGGAGGTCGCGCCGGGCATCAGGGTCGAAAATCTCGTAACCGTAATGGATTTTATAATCGAATCCCAATTTTGCAAGATATTCCAGTTCTACCTTATCAATCCAATAATCCTTGAACTTTCCGACCGGGAACTCAAGCTGGTTTTTCTTTTCGCTGTAATACGGCAACGGAGCGATATAGATATCCTTTGGTATGTCGATATCGATATTATAACAACCGTATTCACAAGTGAAATCTTCGTTAAATACTTTTATGCACTGCGCCTCTTTCGACAGCATCCGCATGTCAGCCATCTCAGACGCATATGCAGAACTCAAGTCATATTCGTGGACTTCCTTCATTTTTCCGCGTTTCATTATCTCGAACCTGCCACCGTGATATGATGATAACCAGGCTTTAACAATTTCGTCAGAAAGGTGTGGTAGGTTTAGTTTAACATTATGAAGGATGTAATCCTCTGCGATACTGGCAGACGATATGAATTTCTTTGAATTATACACCTCATAGATATTCTGAAAAAGCAAATCACCGAGTTTCTGCGTAAGTTCAGAATCGCGGATGCAATATTTTATGAGTTCAGAATGGTATTTTTTATCACGATTGAACCTATCAAGCGAAATATGTTCTCTGTCGACATCACCTTTATGTTGACCGAGATATTTAGTGGAAGCTTTTTCTAGACTAGTATTATAATATTGGAATAAATCATAATAGTTATACGATTTATGACCTTGTTTAATCCTCAAAAATTTTTTAGGTATATACGAAACTCTATAATATGACATGTCGTTCTCTATCGTTTTCCGCATACTGTCGAAATCAGACAGGTCAAGAAAAAGCAGTTTGCCGGAATCAGATTTTTTTATGACAATATTATGCTTGAAATAAATCTTCAGGAGTTCTGAATGCGGAATGAATTTAAGCATTCCTTCGGCATCATACGTCAGGTTATAAAAAACATTTATACAATCTTCGTATTTTCGCTGTGTCATGATGTCGAGAATATCGTTGAGGTTTTTCGGAGTCTCGTAACCCTTGAATCCGTTCCAGCAATAATACCCTAACAAAAAAGGCTTGCCTTTGTCTGTCTCAGTATCAAGAGCATTGATTTTCAATTTATTTTTAAATTCTGGTTTTGAATAACAATAACCATATCGCTTCGAATAAGACAATTCTGACTTGATAAGATGTGAAAGTTTAGACACCGGATACCTCCGCCTTAATTAACTTCTTTCCCTCGAATGTTCTTCGAGGATTAAGAGATGAAGTTTATCGTTTCGATAATATAAGTAACCGCGCTTGTATTCATAGGCATAAAAACGGTAACAGTCATACCACATCGATTTATTTGACAGATGCGGTCTCAGGATTTTATTTAATAACTGGTTGAAATACGAAAGCGGATACCACCTGCCGCTAAACATCTTTTTAAAAATCAATGATGTCGAAAAGAACATTTCTGGTTCGACCGCATTGATGCGATAGAATCCACGGCTAGCATAATACGTAAAGCGTTTTGCGTGAACCCATACCTTTCTTTTAGAATCATAAAAATATCCGCGTTCATACGGATTATACATAACGCGGTATCGTTGAATCCGTTTATCGATACGCTCAATTCTTATAGACCTGCTTTTCTTGTATCTTTTTCGTTTCTTCTTTTTTATGAGCCTAGTCTCATGAGGGACATCAACCGCTTTTTTCGTCTTATAATCGAATATTGCTTTTTGCTTATATTTTCTGCCAAGTGAAAAAGCCTTCGATTCAGATTCTACAGCAATATTCTTATCGATATAATATGTATTTGTTTTTTTATGATACCATCCACCAACAATCCCGTCCTTGAATCCGCGCAAGTTCTTGCGGACCTGTTTTTTTGTTATGTTGTTAGTGGTAGAGATTATAAAACGCTCTTTCTTAGAAAAATCGAACGGAGTTATCTTTCCGTTCACCACTCTGACAGTAAAACCGCTTGGATTTTGTTTTGCAATCTCAAACAGTCTATCGGGCAGTGGAAGAGTCCGATTCCTCCGTTGATTTTTTGACGGTGATTTTTTCTTAGGCATTTTTTATGACTGTGACGTTTTTCAATAGGCTTCTTGCGATATTAGCCGTATATGCAGAACCCGAATGCACTGGTTTCTTGTCGAACACAAGCATCTCATCGCATAGCTTTGCGATAAAATCGTTTCTGACAAAAAACCTGTCGTTGCAATAAAGGTGTTCAATCGGAAGTATTTTTTGGAACGGAATGTGATTTTTGTAGCAATACCTTTCAGCATAAAAATCTACTCCCGGCGCACCGCCGGAAATGATAATAAATTCTCCATACTTATAGTTAGATAAGTATTCCCCTAAATACCTTTCTATATCCTCAAAAAGCCATCCTTCCCTATTCCCGACGACAGCGATGATGCGATAGCTTTTTGTAGTCATAAGTTCCACTTCTCAACAAGGTAATCGATACTTGCCTGAATCATGTCTATATCCTGCTGGTGCCGCTTGTAGCTTGAGAACATGAACAGCATGAAAATCTCAGGTTTGTCTGACTTTGAAAGCAATGCAAGGCAGAGGCTCCGGGCATTCTCATGGCGCTTCTTTTCATCTTCCAAACATTCTATGAACGTGATTGACTCTTCTCTGTCAAGTTCTTTTTCGTCAAGCATAAAATAATGGTTTTCCTTAAACTTCATCAAGATTTTTCTTCTCCTTTTCTTTTCCACGTTCATTTTTAACGTTTTCATATGTAAAATAATAACAGAAGATTATAACGATAGACATCAATCCGCCTATTATCTCATAAAGTCCGACATGATATGTTTGGATTGGCATGAACGAATACCATCCGTTCGTGCAGACAGAAGTGGCATTTATAGCGTTATCACTAAAAAATTTTTGGTTCAACATACCTGCAACACCGATATCGACATTCCACAATCCGAACATGATTACAAGCGATGAAATAATGAATCCAAAAAGCAATAAGAAACGATTGTCTGATTTCATTTTTTATTCCTCCTGATTAAATCAATGCTAAAATCTGTCGTATTTATAAAAATATACGACTTTATCATTGCTTCACCTTTTTTCGTATTAAATCAATGCTAAAGTCCCATGTGATAGCCCAAAGATGTGACACGCCGAAAAATACCTGTTGCGGTTTGCTGTATTGATGTGCGACGCGATATCCGTATGAATCTTTCTCTATCCAACTGCCGTTGACGATAGCGGTATTTTTTTCTGAAAGGCAAATTTTGTCGATACGGTGGAAGTGTCCCATCGCCAGGACATCGAAATCAGAATCGTTCGCGATAAGATAATCTTTCAGGCTCCTTTCAATCGAATTACGCGTAAAACCGCGAATCGAATCACCATGTGTCAACATGTATTTATGGTCATGGATTTTATAGACAAAGAATTTTGTCGTCGGAACGATTATCTCTACGTTCTTATCGTCTTTAAATACAGCTTCAATCATTTTGAAAAGAAGGTATTCATAATTATTTTCAACTGGCTCATCGCAATCTGAATCTTTCGTGCTCCTGCCGTGGTTCCCGACGATACCGATGAACGTTATCTTCGGATATACTTTTTTCATCTCATTGATGAAATAAGAAAGGTCTCTTGCCATTTCTATGACCTGGGCACCGACGCATTTGTCGATATGGAATACCTGTCCGTTGAAAATCCTGTCATTCGTGATATTATCGCCGAGATTGAATATGTATAGGTGGTTGAGGTCATAGGAATGCGAAAGAAGTGTTTTGATTTCTATAATGGCATTGCGGAGCGTAATCATTTCGCGCTGCCGTATCTTTGTGTCATAGGTGGTGATTTCTGCACCGCTGTTCTTGTCGAGAATCTTGTTGACCATCCCGGCATGGATATCGGACATCAATAAAACGCTTTTTTCTTCCTGTTTTCCCTTTCTCCTCGAATACGGGACACTCTGGTTTTTGAAGAGATTATTCTTTATGAAATCAGCGAATGATTCGATGTTGTTTTTAATAAATGGGACATCGATTTCTGTTTTACTACATGTCACTGGTTTTCCATCGAGCAATAAATATCTTCGCCTATGCTCGACAGAACGGTATGACCTATTATTTCCAAACTCAAGGTTCAACTGCTTTGCGATACCGCAATCCGTCAATCCTTCAGCGTGCAGTTCTTTCAGCCGTTTTGTCTCTTTATCGCTCCATTTCATTTTATTCACTCCGTTCATTTTTTCCAGCCAAGTCCGTGTTTAAAATGAACATGGACATGGCGATATCATTTTTAACACATGAGTTTCTTGTTGATTTCGCGGAACCTGAGAAGAAGCAGGAATCCCTCGAATAATTCATCGAGTTGCCTCAAATCAGCATCATTGACAACATACGAAGATTTTCCTTCCCGCGGAAGATGCAGGATGATTGCCTTTTGGATTTTATTTTTATGGGTTTCATTATAGAGTTGACGATATGCAGAAAGTTGATAGTTAGTCTCGAGAAAAACGTTCTTTCCGGTCTTGATGTCGATAAGAGTCCGTTTTCCGTTCAGGAAAGCAATGATGTCAATCGTTCCGCCGTATTCATATTCTTCGGAGACAAGTTGCAATTCTGAATCCTGAAAAGAAACCTTGCTATGAAGAAGCCATTGGCAAAACATGCGATAACAGCGATATCCGCCATCGACTTCGTTCTTTGTGAAATCTGCAAGATAGTTTTTATCGACAGGTTCACTATCTATTTTGCATTCGATGAGGTAATGTGCAATTGTTCCGATATTCTTTGCTTGGTTCGTCACTTCCCAAAATTTAATATCCTTCTGAGCAAGATTATATGCCCACATGAGAAGTTGAGGTTTATTTAGTTGCGAAAGGACAGTTGTAACGCCAACGACTTCTTTTCCGTTTTTCAAATGATAATGTTGGTGCGTTCGGAATTTTTTAGAATATTCATTGTTTTTCATTTTTTATTTCCTCCGAATTTTCTTTTTCTTTATGGCAAGTAATTCAAGAAGTTCGTCGTTCTGCCTGAGTATTGCAATGTTCTGCGATTTCACGTCTTGAAGTTCTCCCCAAATCTGGAATCTTCCGCCGTCTGTCATCGCATTCAGTTCATTATAACGTGAAATGAATCCAAATCTCGTATATGAAAGGAATCCCAGGAATACCATGACGCCAACAACAAACAACGTAAATATAAACCATAAGGGGTTAAAATTTGACAATGCCAAACCGCCGAGGACAGTCCAGGTGAGAATCATGTTTACAAGATTAAGATAACTCCAGCCTTCAGTATAATAACGTTCAAAATTTATAAAATTATCGCGAAGTTTTTTCCAACCATGCCTTTTCGTAGTTACAGATTCCCTGATATCAAGTTGATTTGTGTATTTTTGTGTGTTGCGCTGATAATCATGATATTCGTAACTCATATTTAACCCATTTCCTCGCAACATCGGAAACTAATTTGTGGTTGCTCCGAAATGTTGCGCTGATAATCATGATATTCGTAACTCATATTTAATTACTCCAAATAGGAATATGATTCAAATGAAAATGACTCCAGTTTTCTTTCATTTTAATCATATAATGCTCACATCATTTTCTTCGTTCGAAGTTGATTTTTGCTTCCGCATCTGGTCTTTATAAAATTTTAACAATAAAGCGGTGTAAGTCGATTCTGACCTGACAAAAATCAAATCTATCTGATTGTCAGTAAAATCTTTTGGACATAGTTTCTTGACCCTCAGCATGACAGATATATATTGGTTTATGATATCGTCAAGCGCCTTGTCCAAATCTATGACAACCTGAGATGGTTTTTTGTTTTGTTTTTCGTTCATTTTTTATCAATTCTCGTATACAACATATTAAAAAAGAAAAAAGGGTAAGAAAGAGACGATATCTGTTTTGTTTTTTAATGATGTGCCGGAAGAGTAAAATTACTCTTCGATTCGTCCGAGCTTAACACCTTTTTTATTTCCTTCAAGCAAGTCCTGGACGCTTTGGATAGAGGTCATATAACTGACGCCCTCAATCTTGACGAAAAAAGCTTTTCCGCCAGTATTGAGCCATGCGTCGACTTCGTTGTCAATGGTTCTTTGTCCAGAACTACGGGGCGCATCGGTTTTTTTGCCTGTTGGTTTTGAGTATGGTTTTGGCATAGTGTCTGCATCTCCATAGTTTTGTTTGCCGGAATTAAAGCACGGCTCTTCACGCTTATCAAAATTGTTTTGTGATTTCTGTGAAATATGAATCTCTTTTTCTCTTTTATCCATTTCATTATTTTCATCGTGATAAATCGACAATTGTTTCGTCTTGCCGAAATGACCGACATTGAATGATAATTTAAGCATGCAATTCCCTATCAGATAAATTATCGTCTCGATGGTCTTGACATTCTTGTAATGCTTTTTTCAATCCATTTTGTGATTCAAGAGTAATTATCTTTCCACAATATTGACATTTAAATTCAAGGACGACTTTATCTTCTTGTATAATTACTTTTGGTTGAAACAAAACTTTCTTGCAACATCGCATGAAAAATATTGGAACCTCTGTCACTTTAATCTACTCCTATATGAAAAACGTCCATTAAATCATCCAGCATTTTTATCATTTTTTTGTCTAGCATAGTTTTTCTCTTTCAATGATTTTTTGTGCATAGAATAAAGCAACAACTTCACGAGTCTCGGAGTTATAGAAACGAAAACCTATGAACTTGCGTTTTTTCAATTCGATGAGAACATCATCAATAGAACCGAAACGATTAAGCAATCCAAGTTCATCATATAATAAATCGTAAATTTCGTTCCCGTCAACGCTGATAGTATAACGATTGACGGAACCTAAAAAGAATTTTTCCCTATCATGTTTATTACAGTAAAAATAAGACCGAGGAACTTCGGAATCACCAGGCGTATGACTATTTGCCTTGAAATATTTCGGTGAAATGATTTCAAATTCCTCGTTGGAATAATGATAGAGTTTCATTTTTTACCTGCCTATTCCTACAAACTACTTTTATGCTTTTTCGAAGTAGTCATTTGTATTGAATATCTTTTTTGCGGTTTCTATTTTATCAAGCAAAACAAGAAGCCGTGGGTCGTCACGATATGGTGCAATGACCTCTGCCTGCTTTTTACCACATACGCAAGAACCGATTGCGAAATGGCAATTTTTACATATGACTATATTCATTTTTGTCGTCCTCCATTAATATCTATATGTTAGTTATATCCGTCATACTATATAAACGTTTACGGGAAATATCAGCAACCTGTTATAATGTCATCAGATGGTAAGAAAGGGCGAAAAGCATGTCCGCATCCGAAACAGCGAATAGCATTATCGTTATTTTTCAATCCACAGGCGACACATTTCTTCATTTTTTCATCACGTTCAATTTCTTATTAGTAAAGACCGTGTTGAAATTGAACACGGGATTTGATAATATCAATTTCAACGTCCTAACTTTTCTCAATCGATGAAACAAATGATTCCGATTTCGAAAAGTCTTCATTTTTATCTTCACCTCAAGTTATAATGAAAGGCGGAACCATGGTTTGTTCTATCGCAATTCTTTGTTCAAATCGAAGCAACATTGTTTTTGTTTTTAAATAACATATTTCTTTTCTATTCGTCAATATATGCACACTCCCAATCCTTACATTTGGTAATGTCATACCGGCGTTCGTCTGTCAGGTGTTTTTCTTTTTTAGGGCAGACAGCCTGATTTCGGCAATTCGCACAGAAATGCGGAAAGTCTTTTTTCATTTTATAACCTCATTCCTTCTTTGAGAAACCTATTCAACGGAATAATGAACAGCCAATTAGAACTGTGATTAGAACGAACCTCTTTTATCTCTTTGGCATATTGTTTCAAGCCATCTTCGTCGAATATTCCGTGAAGCCGATAAATATATTCTTCGTCGGTGCAGTCTGAACTTTTACCGTATATGGTATGACGGGTTATCAATACATGCAATACGTCGTTTCTCATTCTACATCACCCTTTATTATGCCATTTGTTTTTAAAAAGTTTATTACCTTTTCAGAACAAAGACTAATAGTAAAAACCGAATCGTCAGAAAAATCATCTGATTCAAAAAACTTTATACCATCAATCAAAACAACTGTTTTCATTTTAATCTCCATTTTTTGAATCCGTCTATTTCGGATGAATATTTACGATGGACATACCAACGTTTTGTTGCCGTTCCGTCTTTATTTATCAATCCGATTATTTTCATATGATAATAGAGTTTCTCTGATAATTTTCCTTTCCCTTGGCAATATCCGCAAGTAATCCAATAATCATAACCATGTGAATCCTTATTTTTTCCGCCGCTACCGTTACAAAATGGACAACGATATCTCATTCAATGTCACCTATCCGAAATGCGATAAGAAAGCCGAGAGAGAACGCAAGCAGTCCGCCGACACTGAACGCGCATGTGCATACGGAAACGCCGACCACAAAGCAGAGGACCATGTATTTATGCTTGAAAATCATATCACGCAATGTCGTCATTCGATGACCTCTTCTGTTTTGATTCCATTATGTAGAATAACAATGTCTTTGCATTTTGTGAATGTTTCCATCATTCCTCGCAACGCTTCGTCTGCATCTTTCTTATGTAGATAATTATTGCCATACCGATAATTGTAATCACCATCACAACCGCCTATTTCAATATATGGAATGTAGATTTTCATTCGATATCACCATCTCGATTTTTTATATTTTTGGCAAACATTGTTTCTATCGATATAACTATGACAGCCGCAAAAATAACATTGACCCAAAGATGAACATATGCTTAAATCATTGTTATAATGAAAACAGTTATAACAATGTGATTGGTTCAGAGTAAAGATTAACCGTTGCAACAAAGTCAATTCTATCCTGAAAACAGTATGACATCCACTGCATCTATGTGAAAGATATTGAAATCGTTTAATCATTGAACATCACCATTCTCTCGGCATTTTATTTTTTCATACGGCGTAACACGCCGGGAATAAATCTCGAGTATCGCCATGAAAAGCTCACCTTCGAAGTCTTTCATCTTATTGTATGAACGACCGTATTCCTTTTCGTATTCAACATAGAGTTTATGCAGGAAATAGTTTAATTTGCCATGCGCAAGGTCGTCTTTGCATTCGATAAGCAACATATCAACGATATTGTTTAAGGCGGGACGTTCTTCTTTTCTTATATATGGCATTATTTATCGCTCTCCATTCTGACAATATGCGGTGCTTTCTTTTTTGAAAATTCCATGTTCTCCAATTTGACCAATCCCATTTTCAATGATTTTTCTATGTCGACATCGAGTGAAATCAGGTATAAGAAAAACTGGACTATTGCATCTGAAAAATAATCGTCTTTCGTCACATTGATTGGATTATTGTCTTTGCCGTAATATGTATTGTATGCCTGGTATTTTGGTATATCTCCAAAGTTATACATAAAGATTTCCAATCTGAACTCTGGTATCGGTTGTATGCCACTACCGTTCTTTTTCAACCACGTCCGTAATCTACCGATAACGTTTTCAACAGTTATTGATTCTTTCATGATTATCGCCTCTTTTTTATTATTTTCTGATATTGAAGGTAAGCATAAAAATCAGCAGAATAATTAATGATGTCAATTAGTGTATCTTCGATTGTTTCGTTCGAAGGCTCCTTGCCGGAATCGATAAGGCTGCGCAACCTCAAGACTTTTTTCCAGATGTCATCAAGGCATGTAATAGAACCATGAAGATTGTAATCAAATTTGTTGATACCACCGGAATTATAGTCATGTGATTTTTTCTTTTTTAATACAATGGCTTTTCTCAGGCATTCATCGTATTTTTGTTTTGCAAATTCGTTAATATCAATACCCATGTTTTTGCCTCTTTTTATTTGTTGTGTTTTTCTCTGTGAACATTTTAAACAGTTCATCAGCATCCATTCCAGATGCAAGTGACAAATTAATGAGGAAGTGCCAGGCATCAACGATTTCTTCCTTGAGATTATCACTATTGGTCTTGACAGAATGTTTCCACGGTTTTTTCCACTCGGTCTCTTCCATGGCTTCGCACGATTCCGTTATAATCCCAATAAACATCTTTTCGATATATCTCTGGCGTTGTGAAGCAGACATTCTTGTAATATCGAAACCGATTTTCATTTGTAAATAATTCTGAAAGAAAAATAATTTATTGAGCCTGTCAGACATCAAAGAACCTCTTTCACAGATTTCAAAAGCCTGGTCGTAAAACGGATATCGACACCTTTTCCGATAAGGTTGCACCGCCGTGCCATAGAACCTTCGAAAATATATGAATCTGGAAAT
>Ga0315293_10006781_pt1 | contig 10677 bp, 8 predicted proteins | sample YL17G13_20_MG_FD_203071 | JGI IMG/M metagenome (GOLD analysis project Ga0315293, IMG submission 203071) | Sediment microbial communities from Yellowstone Lake, YNP, Wyoming, USA - YL17G13_20 | ecosystem: Environmental > Aquatic > Freshwater > Lake > Sediment | place: USA: Wyoming | collected... | reverse complement strand
TCTCCGCTGCCTTATTGCCGTCGATAAATTTTCCTTTCAGATCGTTCAGATAATAAGCGTCGGGCGCATATGTGAATATGAGTTTGAATCGCTCTTCCGACTTTCTCAGCTCTTCCTCCGCCCGCTTGCGCTCGGTGATGTCCACGTCCACCTCGAGGATCATGGGCGAACCATCCATATCCGTGAAAGGAAAGTCATACGCGTCAATAATGGTGGCGCCGTCCGGGCTTGTTACTTCCCAGCGATGAGGCTTTCCGGTTCTCAAAACCTCGTATGACTCGCAAAAATCACACGGCTCTTTCTTCCCAAAACAATACTCATAGCAGCGCCTCCCGTGCGACTCGCCAAACTTTTCCCGGAAGGCGCGATTAGCAAAGGCCACATGGTAATCCGGTGTCAAGAGGCACACCATCATCGGCATGACTTCCAGCACGTTGTGGAGCCGCTGCCGCTCCGCCTGCACCGCCTCCTGGTCCCGTCTGCGCTTCAGCGCGATGCCGATGCTGGCGCCCAAGCCTTCGAAGAAGCGGATCAACTCCGGCGTGAACCGCCCCCTTTGGCGGTCGTTCAACTGCAACAGGCCGATGATTTCGTCGCCCGACCGCAGCGGGATGCTGGCCACCGACTCGTAGCCGGCGCTGTTACAGCGGTTACGGGTGCGGCCCTGACGTTCTGCCTCCGTAGTCGAGGCCAGCCATTGGGTGGTGCTATTGGTCCAAAAGCTGCCCCCCTCGGTGAAGAACGGCAGGGCCGGGTTCGTCCGGCCGCAGAGGATGTTCCCGCACATGCACTCGAGGACCGCGTGGCCGCCCGCATCGCGGACGATGATCCCCTCCCGGTCCCTGGCGCAGAGGAAGTTCTCCTCTTTCACAAACTCATCTGAAAAACCGTCCTGCACATAGTAAGGGAAGTCCTCGCCCGCGCGGAGCCGCAGACCCACGGTGTCGAGGCCCGATGATTTCTTGATCAACCGCATCAACTCTTCGACTAAGACGGACAGGTTGTTGGGGCGGTTCAACAGCCACAGGGCATCCGCGGTCAACTGTTGATTCGCTTCCGCCCGCTTGCGCTCGGTGATGTCGGTGGTGACAATGACCGCCTTCCAATCGGGAAATTCAACGGGAATCGCGCTCACGCTGGTCCAAATAATATTGCCGTCCTCCTTCACGACGCCGGTCACGACATTGTGAACTGTCCTTTGCTCCGCGATCGCCTGTGCGCTGGCAAACTCCTCGGCCGGCATAGGCGTCCCGTCCGGCCTGAGATAGGTTCGACTCTCGTAATCGCCTCTGAGCAGACCCTCCCTGGAAATCTCCAGAATCCTTTCAAGGGCAGGATTCATAAAGGATATTTTCCTTTGTGCGTCGAGAATGGAGACTCCTATTGGGAGTAGCTCGAAAATGGTTCTTAGTTTCGATTCCCTTTCCTGCAATTCCGTTTCCGCCCGCTTGCGCTCCACGGCGTACTGAGCCGCGCGCACAAGCGTATTCCCGATAATCTCGCCTTTAATAAGGTAGTCCTGGGCGCCGTTCCGCACGGCCGTCATGGCGGTTCCCTCGTCATCGTGTCCTGTCAATATGATTGCCGGCGTGTTGGGCGCCGCTTTCCGCAGCTTATAGAAAGTCTCCAATCCTCGGCTGTCGGGCAGGCCGAGGTCGATCAACAGGAGATCAAAGCTTTCCCCTTCCAGCCGGACGATCGCTTCGGAAAGCCGGGATACGGAATCGATCTGGAAACTAATGAACCCTGAATCGGACAAATACTCCCGAGCCAACTCCACGTCGGCAGGGTTGTCTTCGACGACGAGGACGCGCAGCCTTTTGCTCATCCTTTGGATCCGTGCGGCGGAAGCTTGACGATGGTGAGCCAGAAATCTTCGATGGCTTTCACCACCTTGACGAACTGGTTCAGGTCGATCGGCTTCGTGATGTAGCAATTCGCGTGAAGGTTGTAACTCTTGAGAATGTCTTCTTCGTCCTTGGAAATCGTCAAAATCACGACCGGGATTCGCTTCAAGTCTTCGTCTGACTTGATCTCGGCGAGCACCTCCCGACCGTCCTTTTTAGGCAGGTTGAGGTCCAGCAGCACGAGGTCGGGTCGCGGGACCTCCGTATACTTCCCTTTACGCCGAAGGAAGAGCATCGCCTCCACTCCGTCGCCGACCGTGTACAGCATGTTGCGCACTTTGCTTTCCTCCATGGCAGCTCTGGCCAGGTCGACATCCCCCGGATTGTCCTCAACCAGAAGAATCTCAATAGGCTTGCCCACTTTTGTTTCAGCCATTGTCCATGACCTCCTTCTTTACTTCGGAATGCTGAAGAAAAACGTCGCGCCTTTTCCCGGTTCGGATTCGAACCATATCCTGCCGCCATGGCGTTCCATGATTCTCTTGCACAAAGCCAGCCCGATACCCGTGCCGGGATACTCCTGCTTGGTGTGCAAGCGCTGGAAAATCACAAATAACCTGTCTTTGTACTGCGGATCGATGCCGATGCCTTTGTCACTGATGGAGAAGACCCACTCGCGCCCCCGGTCTTGGGCTGCCACGTGGATGCGCGGTGGAGACTCCCCTCGGAATTTGATGGCGTTGGCGATGAGATTTTGAAACACCTGCGCGAACTGCGACGCGTCGACGTGGACTGTCGGCAGGTCATCATTCGTGACGATCGCCCGGTTCTCGTCGATGGCGACGGCGAGGTTTCGGATGACCTCGCCCAGGATGGAGTGCACGTCCGTGGGCTCCGGAGGCTTGCCCCTCGTTTTCACCCGGGAGTACATCAGGAGATCGTTGATGAGCCTCTGCAAGCGGACCGCCCCATCCACCGCATAATCGATATATTTCTTGGCTTTGTCGTCGAGCTGGCCCTTGTAGCGCTGAGCGAGGAGCTGCGTGTAGCTGGAAACCATCCGCAGAGGCTCCTGCAGGTCGTGCGAGGCTACGTAGGGTCTGCTGAAAAATGTTATCACGAACGGAACATACGGCACAGCCGCAGGCGGCGTCTGTCATTTCGACTCGCCTTCGGCTCCGGGCTCCGCGTTTCTCACACTCTCTTCCTCGCCGTCATCAGATTCATCGCCATCAACCCCAAGCGCACCCACACTTCCGACGTCGCTTCCCCTTTGTATCTCACCCGGTCCAGCCCGAAGTGTTCTTTCGCGTGGCCGAACCCGCCTTCGATGCGGTTCCGTTCTTTTTGTTTTTTCTTGAACCAGGCGTCGTCGCGGTGTTTGGTCTTCCGTCCCAGCGGCTTAAACGACGGCCGGATACCGAGCGTTTCCAAGTCCGTCCGGTTCTTCCGCGTTCCGTATTTCATGTCGCCTACGAAATACGCCGGAAGCTTTCCGAACCGCTCCGCATAGGCGCCCATATGCCGGGCCACAGCATCCGCTTCGTTGTACGCTTCGTGCTTCCAGTAGTCCAGGAACAGAAAGCCGTCGACATGCGTCAATGCTCCCTTTGCCCCGAACTCCGTCTCCCGGGCTTGTTTGCCCGTCTTGATCGGCCGCACATAGGGCCGGAACAAACTGACGATCCGACCGGAGATTCGATTCACCTTCTTCTTATACATCTCCGCCTGCTGGAGGATGATCTCCTTCGAGACGGCCAAGTATTCCAGCACTTTTTTCTCGATATCCGGGATTTTCTTGATGAGTTGCTCCAATTGGCCGAGGTTCCGTCGCCCATATTGCAGCATCGACTTCTTGGCCTTGCGGATGATCTTCCAGGTTTTCCGTTTGGTCTTGGAAAACGACAGGAACTCCTTCTCGGCTTTCCGCCGGCGCGTTCGGAACTTCCCGCCCAACTTCTTGATCGTCCGGACCGCCCAGCGCCGAACGTCGTTCAGAAGTCCGACATCGGTCGGGAACTTGATCTCTTCCGGAAATACCGTGGCGTCGGCCAGCATCCCCCGGGCTCGGATGATCCCTCGTTCGATCAGCACGGCATAGGTCTTTTTCTCCAGCTCCTGGAAAAACTTCGGACCCAGCCGTTTACGCATCTGGGTCAGCGTGCTCGCGTCGAGTGTCGCCGAGGTGGCCATGGAATGGAATCCGCAGAACGCCTGCATGTAAGGGTTTTCCATGACCGTCACGAGCATCTCTCGGTCGCTGAGCTTTGTCATGTGCTTGAGCAAAAGAAGCCCCAGAATGAGATGGGCGTCCTTGGCCGGCCGTCCGACGGAGGAAAAGTGCTTGAGATATTCCCCCTCGAGCTCCGACCAGGGGATGAGTTCGGATATCTGCAACCACCGGTTCCGCTCATCCAACCGGCCTCCAAAAGGAAAAAGTTCGGGGAAAAGAACGTACGTGTCACGATCTTTAGGCTTGTACATGCTGCGGAACTCCGATGGAAAGTGCACGGGTTTCGAAGAGGTGTCGGCGAAAAGCGTGCATTTGGGACTTGGAATCCATCCGCATCGTATCATATATTAGTATTGTTGTCAATACGTTACGTAAAGTTATCGCCTTTTTCAGCAGACCCTAACTATCTGGACTCCTGCAAATTCTTCACCCCAAAGTCACCCGATACAAAACTTTACTGTTAATAGTGATCTGTTATAGAATCAATTAGCGTCCGGAGACAATCGCCCAATGCCCTTTGGCGCCTGAAATAAACCAGGTCTCCATCTTTCGAGATGGCGTATCCGCTTTGAGTGCAGACAGATTGTTTCAAAACGTATCGAATATCGCGCACGAGCAAGTGCTTAAAAGGAAACGAGCTGAAAGAACGGTGGAATGAGTCATGGATTGGTATGGCAAAAAGGTGCTCGTCACGGGAGCCGGTGGTTTCATTGGCTCACATTTGACGGAAAAGTGTGTTGAATGTGGGGCTAAGGTTAGAGGACTGGTCCGATACAACTCAAAGAACAATTTTGGATGGCTCGAAGAATCCAAATATAGGAAAGAGATAGAACTAGTCGTTGGTGATATTCGCGACCTCGATTCGGTAACTTTGGCGCTCAAGGGAGTAGATATTGTTTTCCATCTTGCTGCTCTTATTGGGATCCCGTACTCGTATATGTCGCCACTGGCCTACATCAGGACCAATGTGGAAGGAACATACAATGTGTTGCAGGCGGCCAAGCTGCTTGAAACTGAAAATATCGTCATCACCTCTACCAGTGAAGTTTATGGTACGGCTCAGTATGTGCCAATTGATGAACAGCATCCACTTAATGCACAATCTCCATATTCAGCCACAAAAATCGCAGCTGATCAACTGGCCCTCAGTTTCTTGCACGCATACGACCTGCCCGTGAAAATTGTGAGACCATTTAACACTTATGGCCCTCGCCAGTCTAACAGAGCAATTATTCCATCAGTCATTACCCAGATTCTGGATGGTGCGACAGAGATTAGACTTGGCAATCTATATCCAACCCGAGACCTGACGTTTGTCCAAGATGCCGTCAATGGCTTTATTGAAGTTGCTGCATGCGGAGAATTCTTTGGCCAAGTAGTCCATGTTGGCATGAACCAAGAAATATCTATAGGTGATCTGGCCGGTCAAATTGGCCAGTTACTCCAGAAGCAAGTGGACATCGTTGCAGATAACCAACGAAAGCGTCCTGAGGGAAGTGAGGTTGCACGTTTGGTCTGCAACAATTCAAAACTTGTGAATGCGACGGGATGGAAGCCACAGTTTAGCCTAGAAACAGGATTGCAAGAAACTATCTCATGGGTTGAAGAACATCGGGCACTCTACAAGGCTGATATTTATAACATCTAACGAGGAATGAATTGTGAAGGCTGTCATTTTAGCTGGCGGTTTAGGTACTCGCCTACGTCCTTTTTCCGAGGTAATACCCAAGCCGCTTTTGCCGGTAGGAGAGAGCTCTGCCTTGGAGATCCAAATCCTGGCTCTAAAGAAGTCGGGATTCAACGAAATTTATATTGCTACCAATTACAAGGCAGACTACGTTCAGGCATTTTTGGGTGATGGTCAGAAATATGGGGTACAGATCACTTTTAGTAAAGAAGACATTCCGCTTGGAACCTGCGGCCCCGTGTTATTATTGAAGGACCAATTGACAGAGCCTTTCTTGCTCATTAACGGTGACATTTTGACCACGTTGAATTTTGCCCGGGCGCTTGAATTTGCCTTGAGTGTAGATGCGAATCTCACCGTTCTAACCAAAGAAATCGTTACGCCCTTCAATTTTGGTAGGGTTGCCTCTGATGGTAATTACATCTTGGATATTGAAGAGAAGCCCGACTTCCGATTGGAAGTCTTGGCTGGCATCTACGTTCTCAAGCCGCCAGTGTTTGAATTGGTTCCGCCAGCTACCTATTATGGTATTGATTCTTTGATCAAAGACATGCTAGCCCGTAAAATGAAGGTTGCTAGGTTTCCAATAAAAGACTATTGGTTGGATATCGGTCAAATAAATGATTATCAGATTGCTCAAGAAGCATACAAGACGCATTTCACCCACTTCAACGATCCTTCATAAGGACGGCTAACATGCATCGGTGTATGCGATTTAAGAAAGACGTGCTAGTGCCGGAGACCAAATTGGCACGCAGGCTAAAGAGGGCGGGGGATGCGTAATGAAAGGGCCCTGCGGTGACATACTCAATTCCACTATTTGACCTGAATTATGATGGGGAGGAAGAGCAGGCAGTATTACAGGTCTTGCGCTCACGCTGGATATCTATGGGGCCCAAGACTGCTGAGTTTGAAAAACGATTTTCTGAGCAGATGAATGTTACTTACGCTCTTGCCGTGTCAAATGGTACATGTGCGCTGCATTTGGCCCTCAAAGTCCTAGGTATCAAAGAGGGGGACGAAGTTATTGTTCCTTCCCTCACTTTTGTAGCTACTGTAAATGCGATTTGCTATGTTGGCGCTAAGCCTGTTTTCTGTGATGTGACTAGCCTTGAAGACCTAACTATCAATCCTGAGATGATTGAGAATCTGGTCACTGAGAGGACTAGAGCAATCCTAGTCATGCATTATGCCGGTTTTCCATGTAATATGGATCGAATAATGTACTTGGCAAGCAAATACAACCTTAAGGTAGTTGAAGATGCTTGCCACGGCCTATTATCGGAATACAAGGGTAGAAAATTGGGCACTATTGGTCACCTCGGCTGCTTTAGTTTTTTCTCAAACAAAAACATCGCCACAGGTGAAGGCGGTATGCTGGTTACAAAAGAGGAACAGTACTATACCAAGGCAAAGCTGCTGCGGTCTCATGGTATGACAACGCTCTCGTACGAGAGATCGAAAGGGCACTCGACAGCATATGATGTTGTTGACCTGGGGTTCAACTATCGGCTGGATGATATCCGGTCTGCTCTGGGACTAGTACAACTGGCCAAGTTGGAGAAGGATTTGCAGAAACGCGCGGCCTTACGCCAACACTACGTCAAGAATTTGGTTGCCATAGAAGGGATCATAATCCCATTCCAGCGCTATGAGGATTTTGTTTCAAACTATATTTTCCCCATTGTTCTGGAGAAATCCACCGCAGAGAAGCGAGATAAACTTCGCAGCCATTTGCAAGCTGCGGGTATTCAAACATCAGTGCATTATCCAGCAATCCACAAGTTCTCAGTCTACTCAGAGCCGAGTGTACGTTTACCCCTAACCGAATACGTGTCGGACAACGAGGTGACTCTACCCATGTATTCAGCACTGACTACCGATGAAATTGAGTACATTGGAGAGACGATAAAGCAAGCACTGTAAGAATGACAAGCATTAGGAAACAAGTACTTCATTGGCACCGATCCCGGGGTGTAGAACTGATATGAATATTACATTGTTGACCGACAGCATAAATAGTTGGTTTATCCCTTTCGGTGAGAGACTAAACAGAGAAATGAGTAACCTGGGACATGTAGTGAAGTATGTTCACAAAAAACAAGACATTGAAAGAGGAGACGTCTGTTTCTTGCTAAGTTGCTCGAGGATCATAGAGGAAAGTTACTTGAGTCTGAACAAGAATAACATCGTGGTTCATGCTAGTGATTTGCCCAGTGGCAAGGGTTTTGCCCCTTTACAATGGCAGATATTAGAAGGCAAAAATGAGATCGTATTGACGCTTTTTGAGGTGGTAAAGGAGGTAGATGCTGGCCCTTTCTATTTTAAAGATAAACTTGAATTTGATGGCACTGAACTCTACGATGAACTCAGATGCAAACTTGGGAAAAAGATCATTGAAATGTGCCTCCGATTCATTAAGGAGCGTGACACTCTCAAGCCAGTGGAACAGGTCGGTCCTGAAAGTTTTTTCCATAGAAGGGGGCGAAAAGATGATGAGTTAGATGTATACAAAACTATTGCCGAGCAATTCAACCATTTGAGGATAGCTGATAACGATAAATATCCTTTGTATTTCAAATATTTGGGACAAACTTACTTAATCAAAATATATAGAGACGACAGCAACGCATAAAATTGTGTCTTTTCTGGTGGTGCGAGACTTTGTGGGCCTCATCCTAAATTCTGACAATGATGTGAACTGAGATTACTCCATGAAGGAAAACAATGTGGGAAAGTCCAATGAATCGAGTAAGATGCATGGTCAGGAAAACATATGGGAGAGGTTGGCATGCTAGATTTGTCCGTGGTTATCCCCGTCCGTAATGAAGAGGAGAATCTGTATGAGCTTGTGGCAAGGCTTACAAGGACTCTGGAAACCATGGGCAAGGAGTATGAACTCATCTTTGTCACAGATATCAACACAGATAACACATTCGCCCGGCTCAAGGAAATTGTCCAAGTCAATAAGAATATCAAGGCTATTAAATTATCAAATAGCTATGGCCAGCACATAGCGGCCGTTGCAGGGCTCAAAAAATCAATAGGACAATGTGTTGTAATAATGGATGGAGATTTGCAAGATTTGCCGGAAGATATTCCGAGCCTCTATGGAAAGCTGTTGGAGGGATATGATGTGGTTTATGGCATCAAGGAAAAGAAAAATGAATCAAGCATAAGGAATTTCCTTTCCACGCTTTTCAACCTTGCGATGTCTCGGTTATCTGATACGGCTATTGAAGCAAACACCAGCATGTTTAGAATTGTCAGCAGGAGAACCGTGGAAGAGATTCTGAGATTCTCAGAAAGGCAATTGAGTTTGACGCATGTTATTAGCCTAATCAATTTCCCTACCGCAACAGTTCGTGTGAATTCTGGCAAGAGATTTGCCGGCAAGACAAATTATGGTTTTTTTAGACAGTTGAATATGGCAATAGATACATTGCTTTCATTTTCCACAAAGCCACTAAGGCTAGTTTCTGCAGTTGGTATTATCGTATCGGCTTTGAGCTTGCTATACTTTGTGGTTGTGATACTTCAGACGTTGTTTTGGCGTGTACCAGTCATGGGATGGCCTACTATAGTCGGAATGATAGCGTTGTTGAGTGGCATCCAATTGTTTGGATTGGGCATCATAGGTGAGTATATTGGCAGGATTTTCATTGAATCGAAAAAACGCCCCTTATACATAATCGAAGAAGAAGTGAGTAACGAAACATATGAAGGATTTTCCACTCATTGATTCTTGCCAACATTCTTGGAGTCAAATTGTCAAGGAAAAGGATTCCGAAATGAGCATAATGGCCCCGAGTCACGATAGGAAAATATGAGCTTGATGAAGATGTCCATAATGAGCAATATGCAAAAACTTAGAAACGCATCACGTGTGCAGCTCTGCCTGGTCGCTGCTCTCGCTTTGTTTGTCCTATTTCGCTTGCTTGCTCCGATCTGGATGGGTCAGTTTGGTCCGGATGAATCACTTCTAGTCCTGAAAATCAAAGACATCTTTAATGGAGCACCGGTACCTTTGGTCAATTGGATGAACACTCATGGTCTGTACAACGGTCCCTACCCAATCTATTTCCTGATGTTCATTTACACCATTAGTCAGTTCAATTTGGGACTAGCCCTTTTCCAAACGGGAGTACTGTATGTGCTCAGTTCCTTTCTAGTGGCTGCTGCAGTTCCCCCCGGAAAAATAAGAATCTGGGTTTTGTTGTTTGCCCTTACTTCTCCGCTGCACTTTTACTTCTCCCTTATGGGATTGGGTGATGGTATTTTCCTAATTCCCATTTCGGCATTGGTGTTGTTTCTGCACTCACAGAAACGGGCTGGTGTTTTGTATAATTTTTTGATCGGAGCGCTTCTTGGTATGGCAGCAGGTGTACATATTACAGCTAGTTTTTTGGTTGCTGGTATTTCGCTGTCACGCCTATTCATATACAGAAGCATCAGAACTATTCTTGGCCTGTGCAGTGGATTTGTACTGGGGGTGTTGCCTTATGCAATTGGTCTCTGGGTGAATCGATCTGCCATGTCCCCAAGCCTTGTTCGCCCAGGAGACGAGAATACATCTCCTCTCTTAGTAGATATCCCTCGTGCTCTGTTCCGTTTCCTTGGTCAGCAAGCGCAGGTAAGAATAAACGGTACGGGTGTGCTCTTAACTGCCGAGGACCTTTTGGCTCAGGCTACCCTAGTGTTCGCGGTTTTTCTCTTTCTAATAAGCGTTGCATTCCTGTGTTACCGCTGGAAGGAAATCGCATCTTCTCCGACGTTGACCGCCGTTTTTCTTTGCGCGGCTTTCTATATTCCCTTTGGATGGTTTACAAACACCCTCCTCCTTACCTATGGTGGACATGCTATCTGGTGGATTGCCCCGATTGTGATTCCGGCAATAATCCTGTGGCTTG
>Ga0315293_10006780_pt1 | contig 10679 bp, 9 predicted proteins | sample YL17G13_20_MG_FD_203071 | JGI IMG/M metagenome (GOLD analysis project Ga0315293, IMG submission 203071) | Sediment microbial communities from Yellowstone Lake, YNP, Wyoming, USA - YL17G13_20 | ecosystem: Environmental > Aquatic > Freshwater > Lake > Sediment | place: USA: Wyoming | collected... | reverse complement strand
GCCCTCCTCCCCGATGACGTATCTGCGCTCGGAATGCCCGACGAGCACGTATGTGCAGCCGAGGGCGCGGATCATCCTCCCCGATATCTCGCCGGTGAACGCGCCTTCATCCTCGAAATACAGATCCTGCGCGCCCGTTTTCACGACGGAGCCATGCGTCGCCTCCACGACCGAGGGAATGGTCGTAAAGGGTGGAATGAGAACGAGTTCGCAGGCGGGCCGGCCGGCGAGACCGTCGCAGATTTCCTTCGCGAGGGCGGCCCCCGCGCGGTGGTCCATGTTCATCTTCCAATTGCCTGCAATGATCTTTCTTCTCACGATCGGCCCCCGCTCCCGGTCTCCTCTATATCGCTCAGCGCCTCGACGCCGGGGAGCTTCCTCCCCTCGAGAAGCTCGAGGGAGGCGCCCCCGCCGGTCGAAACGTGGCTGATCCGGCCGGCGAGACCGAGCTGGTTCAGCGCGGCGACCGAGTCTCCCCCGCCGATGACCGTCTTCGTCCCTGTTTTCGTGATATCGGCCATGATCTTCGCGATCTTCTTTGTGCCGTTCGAGAATTTCGGAATCTCGAAGACGCCCATGGGACCGTTCCAAAATACGGTCTTCGCGCGCATGAGCTCTTCCCTGAAGAGATCGACCGTCCTGTCACCGATATCGACGCCCGCCCAATCCTCGGGGATATCCCCCGTCGAGACGAGCTTGCTCTCGGCGGACGCGTTGACCTCCTTCGCGACGATGCAGTCGACCGGAAGGAAGATCCGTTTTCCCCGCCCCTTGTCCGTCTCATCCATGACCTCGCGGCAGAGCGGCACGAGATCGTCGTCGACGAGCGATTTTCCGACCTCGAGGCCGACCGCCTTGAAGAAGGTGAAGGCCATGCCTCCCCCGATGAGGACGCGGTCGACACGGTTGAGGAGATTCCTGATGAGCTCGAGCTTACCCGAAACCTTGGCTCCTCCCATGACGGCGACGAAGGGGCGTGCGGGGTTCGAGAGAAGCCCCTCGAGCGCCTCGATCTCCTTCTCGAGGAGAAAGCCCGCGACGTTTTCCTTGAAATAGCTCGTCACCCCGACCGTCGAGGCGTGCGCCCGGTGCGCCGTTCCGAAGGCGTCATTCGCGTAGAGATCGCCGAACTTCGAGAGCTTGCTCGCGAACTCGGGATCGTTCGCCTCCTCGTTCGGATAGAAGCGTACGTTCTCGAGAAGCAGGATCTCGCCGGGGCGAAGGGACGCGACCGACTTTTCGACCTCGGCCCCGATGCAGTCCTCGACGAACCGGACCGGCTGTTTCACGAGATCGGCGAGGCAGTCCGCGACGGGCCGCAGCGTGTACGTCTTGTCCTTTTTCCCCTTCGGCCTTCCGAGGTGCGACATGAGAACGCAGCCGGCGCCCTGCGCGGCGATGTAGTCGATGCTGGGGATGGATGCGCGCACACGCATGTCGTCCGTGATGTTTCCTTCCTTCGAGAGCGGCACGTTGAAATCCACCCGCATGAGAACTTTGCGCCCTTTGAGATTCACGTCCCGGAGAGTCTTTTTCCTCAATGCCTTTTCCTCCTCGAGGGTGAGCGTGTCGGGCCCGGCTATCGGGCGATGAGCTTCATCATATCGATCATTCTCTTCGAATAGCCGTACTCGTTGTCGTACCACGAGAATATCTTGAAGACCCGCGGTGTGATACTCATCGTGGAGAGCGCGTCGAATATCGAGGAATGGGGATTCCCGATGACGTCGCACGAGACGATCGGATCCTCGCAGTACTCGACGATCCCCTTCATCGCGCCGAGCGCGGCTTTCTTCACCGCATCGTTGATCGCCTCGATGGTCGTATCCTTCTCGAGGGTGACGACGAGGTCGACGAGCGATCCGTCCGCCACGGGGACGCGCACCGAGGTGCCGTCCAGTTTCCCTTTGAGCTCGGGGAGCACCTTGCCGACCGCGGAGGCCGCGCCCGTCGTCGTCGGAATCATGGACATCGCCGCCGCGCGGGCCCGCCGGAGATCCTTGTGCGGAAAGTCGAGGATCACCTGGTCGTTCGTGTACGCGTGAATCGTCGTCATAAAGCCGTTCGCAATCCCGAAGGAATCCTGGAGAATCTTCGCGATCGGAGCGATGCAGTTCGTCGTGCAGGACGCGGTCGAGATGACGTGGTGCTTGCCGTTGTCGTAGAGCTTGTCGTTCACGCCCATCACGATCATGATGTCGGGATCGGAGGACGGCGCCGAGATGATGACCTTCCGCGCCCCCGCCTCCATATGAAGCGAGGCGTCCTTGTGCTTGCGGAACTTGCCCGTCGACTCGATGACGACATCCACACCGAGCTTCCTCCACGGGAGCGCGGCGGGATTCTTCTCGGCGAAAACCTCTACCTGCTTGCCATCCGCGACGATGTACTTGTCGTCCTTGACCGCCACGATGCCCTTGAATTTTCCGTGAACCGAATCATATTTCACGAGGTGCGCGAGCGTCGCCGCGTTCGTGAGATCGTTGACGGCGACGACGTCGAAGTCCTTGTCCTTTATGATCTCGCGGAAGACGAGACGGCCGATTCTCCCGAAACCGTTGATGGCAACCTTGATCGCCATGGGATCCTCCTTCTTAAGTGACTTGTTTCCCTTACCTGGCTTTGCCTTCGCTGCCAAAGAGCTTTATCTTCTCGCGCACAACCGCGGCGATTGCTTCACGTCCGGGGCCGAGAATCTTGCGGGGATCGATCTCTTCGGGCTTCTCGGCCATCGCCTTGCGGACGTACGCGGTGAAGGCGATGCGCATGTCCGTGTCGATATTGACCTTGCTGATGCCCCGGCGGATCGCATCGACGATTGCGGAGTCGGGCACGCCCTTGGCGCCCTTGATCGCCGCGCCGTACTTGTTCGCGAGGTCGACGTTCTCCTGTTTGACGCCGGAGGCGCCGTGGAGCACGAGGAGGGCCTTCACGCGCGATGCGATCTCGCTGATGCGGTCGAGCGCGAGATTGGCCTCTCCCTTGAATTTGTATGCGCCGTGGGAGGTCCCTACCGCGATCGCGAGCGCGTCGACGCCGGTGCGCTTGACGAACTCCTCCGCCTGCGCCGGATCGGTGAGCATCGCGTCGCGCTCGGCGACCGAGACATTGTCCTCGATCCCGGCGAGCTTTCCGAGCTCCCCCTCGACCGAGACCCCCTTCGGACGGGCCTTCTCGACGACCTTCGCCGTCACGGCGATATTCTCTTCGAACGGAAGAGCGGAGCCGTCGATCATGACGGAGGTAAAACCTCCCTCGATGCACTTCGTGATGATATCCATATCCTTCCCGTGGTCGAGGTGCAGGGAGATGGGAACCTTCTTCTCCTCGGCCGTGAGCCTCACCATCGAGACGATGTCACGGAAACCGGCGTACTTGATGGCCCCTTCCGAAAGGGCGATGATCGCGGGGCTCCCGAGCTCCTCCGCGGCGCCGGTGATCGCCTGGAGGAACTCCATATTGTTTATGTTGAAAGCTCCGACCGCGTACTTGCCCTTCCGGGCGGCCGCCATGAGCTCCTTGTTGGTAGCGAGCACATTCTCCTCCCTTGTTACTGAAGCGAAATCACAGCAAAGTAGCGCAATATTCACACATGGGGCCGGCCTCTGTCAAGCCAAGGATGGAGCCCTCCGGGAGGTCCCGGCCGGCCCCGCCCGGCGCGCCGGATGCGCCCCTCGAATCAAGCCCTCACCCGTCCCGCCGCCAGGACCGAGACCGAAGAGGGCAACGCCCGTTCGATTGCCTCGATGCAGGCGAGCGCCGTTTCTCCCGTCGTTATCAAATCGTCTATCACTATGATATCTCTATGGGTGGGAGGATCGAGCCTCGAAAGGCTGAAGGCGCCGTCCACGTTCGCGGATCGATCCCGCGATTCGAGCGTCGATTGGCTCTTCGTGTTCCTGATCCTCTCGAGGAAGCGCGAATCGACCTCGAGCCCGAGCCTCTCGGCGACCTCCCCGGCGAGAAGAGACGCCTGGTTGTAGCCGCGCGAGCGCTCCCGCGAAGGATGGAGCGGCACGGGAACGAGGAGCGGATCGAACGAATCGCGGCCTCGAAGGCCCGCGATGTGGTCTTCGAGGGAACGCGCCATCCACCACGCCAGCGCCGGCACCGCGGTCCTCCCGCCGGCGAATTTGAGAAAGCGCACGAGGGCGAGGAGCTCGTCATTCGTGAAGAACGGCGCGATGACGCGTATGGGCGTTCCGGCGCCCCCCGGGCGGGCGAGGAAACCGCCGGAACCGGCCGGCTCGAGCTTCAACCAGCATCCCGGGCACAGGACGTCCGCCGGCACGGAAACCAAAGCCGAGAGCTCGAGCTTGAAATCGGCGGCGAGGAATTCGCTCATTCGATTCGACAAGCCGGCATGCGCCCCGGATCGCTCGAAGAGGTCGAAGGATTCGAGCCCCCGGGCGCAGACGAGACACGAGCGAGGAATGAGAAGATCAAGGAGAAAAGAGAAAAACCCCTCCACCGCACCGCCACCCTTCGCCCCTACTCGCGGGCTCGCGCTCGCATATCGGGAGGAGGGACCTCCCCCCGACACGGACGCGCCGCGGATCGCGTTCCCCTGCTCGGACGTCCGGGACCATGCCCTACACCGCCGCTCTCTTCGCCTTTCGGGCCCGCGCCGAGAGCCAGCCGAGAATGATCACGCCGGCTGCGATGAGACACAGGCTCATGAGCTGGCTCACCGTCATGAGACGTCCGAAGCGCGCGGAGCTCTCATAGTATCGAAAGAAGTCGATCGTATAGCGGCCGGCGCCGTTCAGAATGCACAGGATGCCGAAGGTGAACCCCGTGAAAGGACTTTTCCGGTCGACGAGGAGAAGCGCCCCCGCCATGACAAGACCGTACAGCGAGTCGTAGAGCTGCGTCGGATGCACGGGAAGACCCGGGCAGTAGTACCCGGCGGGAGAATGGGGCGGAAAGACGATGCCGAAGATCGAGCCGGTCGGTTTGCCGAAACAGCAGCCGCTGAGGAAACAGCCGATCCTCGTGAAAAAGAAGCCGAGCGCGATCGAGGGGGCGCATGCATCGGCGACGAGGAAAAACGGAAGATTCCTCCTTCCCAGGAATATGATCGCACCGGCGAGGGCGAGGATAAAGCCTCCGTAGAAGGTGGCTCCCCCCTGCCAGAGCGCGACGATGTCGAGGAGGCTGTGATAATCCGCGCGATGCGTGAGGATGTAGAGCGTTCTCGAGCCGATCACGGCGGCGAGGATGAGGATGATGCTCATATCGAAGAGGTTTTCCTGCTTGATCCCCCGACGCTCGGCGCGCTTCGCCGCCAAGAGAATACCCAGCCAGAAGCTCAGCGCGAGCATGAAGCCGTACGAGTATATCTTGAATCGCCCGATCTCGATCAGGATGGGATGCATCCGGCCCTCCTAGTATTCGTAGAAGCGCATACTGAAGTTGAGAAGCACACCGACGAGAAAACAGCTTACGACCATCGAGGAGCCGCCGTAGCTCACGAAGGGAAGCGGGAGCCCCGTCACCGGCGTGAGCCCCGTCGTCATCCCGATGTTGATAACGACGTGGAACGCGAAGTACGAGCAGATGCCGATGCACGCGAGCGAGGCGAACCGGTTCTTCAGCTTGGTGGCGAGGTAAAGCCCGCGGATGACAATGATGGAAAAAAAGACGAGAACGACGAGCGCTCCGAGAAATCCAAGCTCCTCCGAAATAACCGAATAGATAAAATCGGAATGGCGCTCGGGGAGGAACGCGAGGAGCTTGTGCGTGCCGTGCAGGAATTTCTTTCCCATGAAGCCGCCCGACCCGATCGCGAGCTTCGACTGGTAGACCTGCCATCCCGAGCCGAGGATGTCCGATTCGGGGCGCAGAAACGTGAGGATGCGCTTCTGCTGGTACGGCTCGAGCCTGTTCCACGCCATCGGCACGAGGAGCATGACCCCGAGATTCATCGCGACGAGGGCGATGCTTCGGAAGAGATCGCGCCGGCGGCGGTACGCGGCGACGAGGATCACGATGAAAAAGAGGAGGAGAATGTACGGGTATCCCCCGTGCTCCATCGCCGTCGCGCTGTAGATCGTCAGCAGTGCGCTCGCGAGCGGCGTCATGAAAAGAATGAGGAGGCTCTCGTCGATGCCGCGCCAGTAGAGGATCGGAAAGAGGAGCCCGAGGTACACGAGCGCCGTGCCGAGATCGGGCTCCTTCATGACGAGGAGGAACGGCACGACCGCGATCGCGGCGCCGATGGCGAGCACGCGGAAGCCGTCGGGCCTGTTGCGCTTTTCCGCGAGGAAGCGAGCGAGGATGAATATGACCGCTATCTTCATGAATTCGCTCGGCTGCAGGTTGAAACCGCCGATGTCGATCCAGCGATGTGCGCCCTTCACGGCGGGCGCAAAGAGAACGCCGACGAGGAGCACAAGACCGATTCCGTAGAAAATGACGGCCATCCCCTCGTAATACCGGAAGGGCACGAGGCACGCGACGGCCATAACGACGAGCCCGATGAGCACCCACAGGAGCTGCCGCGCGAGAACGCCCGTTTTTGCGGGCCCGACGGCGTCCCGGAACTCCTCGGGAACGTGTTCGATCGAATAGAGCGTGAGGCACCCCATCACGATGAGGAGCAGCGCAGGGACCAGAATCAGCCAGTCAAAATCGTGAAAGTACCTCTCCCTCACGACGCTATCTCCCCCCCGCGGGCGCCCCGAGAGCCACCGCACCCGTACCCCCGAGCGGATTGAAAAAGGCGGAGAACACCTGCTTCGCAATGGGCGCGGCCATGGAACCGCCGTGCCCCGCGTTTTCCATCACGATTCCGATGCAGATGACCGGATCTTCGGCCGGAGCGTACGCGACGAAAATGGCGTGATCCTGACCGTGCGGGTTCTGGGCGGTGCCCGTCTTGCCCGCGACCGAAATCCCGGGAATCGCGGCGGCCCTTCCCGTTCCCCAATCGCTTTCGACCACGCCCCGCATCGCTTCCCGGATGAGTCCCAGGGCGTCCTGGTTCACTTCGACAGTCGGCACCGCGGCGCTCCTCGCGGTGAATACGACCTTTCCTTCGGGATCGAGTATCTTTTTCACGACGTGCGGATGGATTTTCTTTCCGCCGTTCGCGAACCGGGCCGCGAGCACGCAGAGCTGTATGGGGGTCGTGAGGATTTCCCCTTGCCCTATCGAATAGTTGAGGAGCAGCCCCCTCGACCAGCCCCGTTTCCCGAACAGGCGGTCGAGATACGCCCGATCGGGAAGCACGCCGGACACCTCGCTCGGGAGATCTATCCCCGTCTTCTTACCGAGCCCGAGGAGGCGTCCCGCCTCGGCGAATTCGTCGACCGAGAGCTTTTCGCCGAGCTGGTAGAAGAACACGTCGCACGACTGGATGATCGCCATGTCGAGTTGGAGCGAGCCGTGCCCCTTCGCCTGCCAGCATTTGAAATAGCGATTCCCGAACTGCAGGCCGCCGAAACAAGGCCGCTGGTACTCATGCTCGGAGATCCTGCCGTTCGTCAGCGCCGCGTACGCCGTTACGAGCTTGAACACCGAGCCGGGAGGATACCTCGCCTGTACGACCCGGTTGAACATCGCTCCCGCCGGATCCTCGAAGAGCTGCTTCCACGTCTCGTCGCTCACGCCCTCGATAAACATGTTCGGATCGTATGTCGGCCTGCTCACCGCGGCGAGGATTTCCCCGGTACGGGGATCCATTGCGACGAGCGCCCCGCGTTCCCATTGGAACGCCGCCTCCGCGGCGCGCTGGACGTTGAGATCGACCGTGAGGTAGATGTCGTCTCCCGGGACGCTCGACCGGGCGCCGCCGAGACGCTCGATCTCGTCCTCGTTCATGAGCGCGCTCACTTCCCCGACATGCGTCCCCTCGACGCTGATGCCGACGATGCGGACGCCGTCCGTGCCGCGGAGGTACCTCTCGCAGGCGAGCTCGATGCCGGTTCTGCCGAGGATGTCCCCCTGCTCGAGATCGTCGGAGCTGGCGACCTCTTCTTCGGTCACCTCCCCGACGTAGCCGAAGACGTGCGCGGCGAGCATCCCTTCGGGGAAATAGCGGCGCTGCTCCATGTCGAGCTTGAAGAACGAGAGGAGCTCCCGGTTCTCCCGGAGGACCGATATCTGTTCCTTGTCCGCCGCCTGCACGACGATCATTTCCCTGCCGTCGGGGTAGCGCTTCATCCAGGCGTCGAGGTCGCCCTGGATTTTGGCGGGATCGAGCCCGAGCCACCGACATGCGATGCCGAGGAGCTCGCGCCGCTTGGCGGCGCGATTCGGCAGAACGCTGATCTGGTAGATGGGCATGTTGACGACGAGCTTCGAGCCGTCGCGCGCGCGGATGATCCCGCGCGGCGCGATGATCCGTTCCCGCTGAAGCTGGTTCGAGAACGAGAGCTTCGTGTAGTAGTCATGGCGGACCACCTGGAGCACGAAGAGCCGCACCAGGAGGAGCGCAATGACCCCGACGAGAATCATCGAAAGCGTGCGCCGCCGCAGATCGAGAATCGATTCTTCGTGGCGATCAATGTCCGACACCGGGCCGCACCACCCTTCGCGTCAGGAGCTCGAGGAGCCCGAAGATGAACACCCCGACGAGCGCCGAGTACAGCGCCGAAAGGAGGGAGTAGCGAAAGAACGAAACGAATATCTCCCCGATGGAAAAGGAGGTCGCGATAGGAAGCACGATGATATCGTTGAGAAGACAGGCGGCGAAGATGATAAAACCCTTGTAGAGCACGTTCTCGGGAAGAAGTCCCCCGCCGAGGCGCGAGACGCCGTAGGAGAGGACCGACTTCGAAAGCGCATTCATCCCGAGGAACGATGCATTCCCGAGATCCTGGAGAAAACCGAGGAGAAATCCGATGACGACGGCCGGCACGGGACCGCGTTCGAGAACGAGGGACACGATGAGAATCATCATGAGGTCGGGGGCGCATCCCGCGACCGCGATCCGGTGGATCGCGGTCATCTGGATGACGAATACAACGAGCGCGACAAAAATGATCCGTGCGATGTTCACCGCTCACCTCTTGCGGATGCGCCTCTGCTCGAGCTTGTCGATCTCATCGAGGATACCCGTATCGTTCCATTCGCGGGCGCCCGTCACGATGAAGAGCTCCTCGAGGGCATTCAGGTTGGCAAAGCTCGCGATGCGCACCCGTTTCGCGATTCCGCCCTTCTCGTCCGCGATCTGGAACACGCTGCCCACGGGGAAGCCCCTCGGGAACAGCAGGCCGAGACCGCTCGTGAGGAGCGTATCCCCCATCCGGACGTCCTCTTCCTTCCCAACGTACTCCAGCCTGAAAAAATTCCCCCGGTCCCATTCGAGCATCCCGACGACGCGGCTCCGGCGATTCGTGCAGCTCACCGAGATCGATTTGTTGTTGATGAGAAGCACCTGCGACGCCGCGGGGAATACCTGCGAAACGCGGCCGACGAGACCCCGGTAGCCGACGACGGCCATGCCGACCCGCACCGAGTCCGCGGCTCCCCGGTCGACCATGATCGAGTGAATGAATGAGGTCGACGAACGGGCGGTCACCTCGCACGGGAGGAACCGGAAGAACGAGTCCTCTTTCAGATCGAGGAGCTTTCGCAGGCGGTTCCGCTCCACGCCGAACTGCAGCAGCCGCTCCCGCTCCTGATAGAGGGTCGCGACCATCGCGCGGAGCTGGGCGTTCTCCTCCCTGAGCGCTTCAACCGAAGCGAAGGATCCCGTCACCCGGTTCACCGGATAGAGAAGAACGGAGGTGATGGCGCGCACAGATCGTATCTGACTCTGCTCACCGAGCGAGAGGAGCACAATCGCGAGCGCGACGGCGACCGCGAGGACCGTCTTGTCGAGATGCTTGTCGAAGAGGAATGAGAAAAAATGCATTCTTAGAACCGGGAGCTCTTCAAGATGATTCGCTCATAATGATGCAGGTTTGAAAGGACCTTGCCGCACCCGAGAACAACGCACGTGAGGGGATCCTCGACGACGTTGATCGGGAGGTTCGTCTCCTCCTTGAGGAGGACGTCGAGCCCGCGCAGGAGCGATCCCCCGCCCGTCATCACGATCCCCCGGTCGACGATGTCGGCGGCGAGTTCGGGCGGCGTTTGTTCGAGCGCGGTCTTGACGGCGGCGACGATCTGGGCGAGCGTCTCGGCGAGCGCTTCGCGGACCTCGGCGCTCGATATCTTGAGGGTTTTCGGAATCCCCGAGACGAGGTCCCGCCCCTTGATCTCCATTTCCTCCTCTTTCTTGAGTTTCGTGGCTGAGCCGATCACCATCTTGACGTGTTCGGCGGTCTGGTCGCCGATGAGGAGGTTGTACGCTTTCTTGATGTGAAGGACGATCGCCTCGTCCATCTCGTCCCCGGCGATGCGGATCGACATGTCGGTGACGATACCGTTCAGGGCGATGACCGCAATCTCCGTCGTGCCCCCCCCGATGTCGATCACCATGTTTCCCGACGGCTTATCGACGGGAAGCCCGACGCCGATTGCGGAAGCGACCGGTTCCGAAATGAGGTAGACCTCGCGCGCGCCCGCGTTCTGGGCCGAATCCGTCACGGCGCGGCGCTCGACCTCGGTGATCCCCGACGGCACCGCGATCACGATCCGGGGCCTGATGAAGAAGCGTTTTTTCTGGGCTTTCCGGATGAATTCGCGAAGCATCACCTCGGTGATCTCGAAATCCGCGATCACGCCGT
>Ga0315293_10006779_pt1 | contig 10679 bp, 11 predicted proteins | sample YL17G13_20_MG_FD_203071 | JGI IMG/M metagenome (GOLD analysis project Ga0315293, IMG submission 203071) | Sediment microbial communities from Yellowstone Lake, YNP, Wyoming, USA - YL17G13_20 | ecosystem: Environmental > Aquatic > Freshwater > Lake > Sediment | place: USA: Wyoming | collected... | reverse complement strand
GTTCGCGGTGGGAGTCTTCTGCAATAATAAAGGGTTTCTATTTCGAGATGTTGTACGAGAAAGCCATTCAGGTAGAACAGAGTTACTAAGAGCAGGAGCAAAATCTGGGAGTATGTTGTTGATGCTTGGCCAAGTCTCGTTAGAAGCAAAGTGATTGCCGTGTATATGAAACCCTCGATCAGCGTTAGACCGTTCATGATGGTAGTGATGTGACGCGAATAGTCTGAATAATCATCTTCGCTTTGAACCATCATCAGACCACGGCTAGAGCTTGATGCAATAATGTTTTATGGTTTTTGGTTTGGCTCATGTATTTCGCTAAACTTGACGTGAGGCTGTAGCTTTCGTGCATCGACAGGATTGTGATGATTTTCCGAAGACTGCGATATGAAAGCACTTTTCATATGAACGGCTGAATTCTACGCACTGTGGCAGCGTTCAAAATAAAGATTATTAGCTTTCTAGTGCAAATAGATGGATGAACAAGGTGAGTTTCATCTTGGACGTATGCAGGCAAGTAGAGGAACATCTGCAGTCTCTTCATGGTTTGGTAAATGAGGTAAAGGACATTGGTCATGCTATTCTCTGTTCCAATCAAAGAATTCCTTCCACAAACTACAATCATGCGTTTAGAGTCAGCGTCACGGAGGCTGAAGCAGACAGGCTAATTGCAGATGTCGTCAAGTACTATGAGTCCATGGGACTCAAGCCCTGTTTTGTGGTTTCTCCGACAACTCGTCCACCAACTTTTGCCAATTCTCTCATAAAGGCAGGCTTTGAACCGATATTGGAAGAAGATGTCATGGTTTTCAGAGGGAGGATCAAAGATTTCAAGCCAGATCCTGATCTGAAGGTTGCTGTCAACGATGGAGGTTTGCTTGATGTTTGGACGGATGTTTCAATGAAAGGTTTCGGAGTTCCCATGGTCTTGCGTGACGCTTTGATAGACCTGTATGGAAAAGCGAGCCGCTACGAAGGAACTAAATCCTATTTGGGATATTTCCAAGGTAAACCTGCTGGAATCTGCGGACTTGTTTCAATCAACAATGTAGGAGGCATCTTCACTGTGGGGACAGCCCCAGAACACAGGAGGAAAGGAGTAGCTACCGCACTCTTGCACAGGGCAATAGCCGATTCATTGACTATGGGAAATACTCTGCTTTATCTGATCACTACCAGTGGAAGCGATGCTGAAAGATTATACACGAGCCTTGGCTTTGAAGTTGCATACACCCATTACCGCTATGAACTCCATCCGCAGACAAAATAGCATGTGTTCAAGTCGTCAAGTATCAATCGCAGGCACAATTGAGTGATGGCAGATGAAGACATCTGTGCCAGTTCTATTTGAAAGCACAGATGCAAAGATTCGCGGCCTCTTCGATAAGACACTGGGAACAGGGCCGTTTCCTACTGTAATCCTTTGTCATGGATTTCGCGCGCGCTCAGACGACTTAACAGACAGCTTAGAGAACAGCTTGAGGAATTCCTTGACTCCTCAGAAAGCGATTGGAATATCCAATCTTCAAGACCATCAGATGACAAGAGGGTCGATCATTGCCTACACTATTGCCTTGAGAAACTGCAGCGCATGAGCGAAGTCACAATCAGCGACGTTGGTAGCAGTACAATTTCTGTCCACAAACTATAGGCTCAATATTCAGCCTATGGAAGCTCCCCTTTTTTCCTGTTTTTTGAACAATCAACCGCTAATACGCCTAATATTGCAGCAAACAGAAAAGTGCTGGTTCTAACGTATTTCCACGACCATATGACTATGCATAGATAGGGAGTGTACTACACGTTTGGGCGTGTAGCAACTCTTTCCATTCTGCCGAGTATTGCCAATTGCGTGTGGTCGAAGCCAACGATTTTCTCGAGACCTATCAGCTTGACTCCTGTTATTGCGGATGCGTCCAGTGATAGGGCTCGCAAGTCTTCTTTCGTAAGCTTGTGGACATCATCTTTGCCTGCCAGCATGGTGAGTGTTTTGAGTTCCTCTGTGACTGCTTTGAGATAATTCGCGACTGCTTGGGCCCCTTCATCAGCGTCAAGGCACTTTCTCAGTTCTGGATCCTGCGTCGCGATACCCCATCGACACTCACCTTTCGAGCATTGCCCGCATACATGGCAACCCAAGGCTATCATCACGCCTGTAGCTATTCCAACGGCATTTGCGCCAAGTGCTAATGCCTTTGCGACATCAGCACCATTTCTGATCCCTCCTGAGAGTATCAGGGCGACTTTGTCTTTCAATCCAATCTCCTCAAGTCCGTCAACAGCTTGCCTCATTATAGCAATAGTTGGGATGCCTCCATGTTGAATCGCTACGGAAGGAGCAGCGCCTGTTCCTCCTTGCATCCCGTCAAGCGTAATTGCATCTGCACCAGCGCGCGCTGCAATCTGGACGTCTTCTTTGACTCTCGCTCCTGCTAACTTAACGAGCACAGGAATTCTGTAGTCCGTCACCTCTCGGATTAGTTCAATGTGTTTTGTCAAGTCGTCTTCGTTGTGCATATCCAAGTGCCTTGCTGGGCTTAACGAATCTGTTCCCATTGGAATTCTTCTGATTTCTGCAATCTCCTTGGTGACTTTCATTGCCAACAGATGTCCCCCCATACCAGGTTTGGCGCCTTGTCCAATTTTTATCTCTACGGCGTCAGCAGCGCGAAGATAGTCAGCAGAAACTCCAAAGCGTCCAGTAGAGTATTGAGCTATCAGTCGAGTGGCGTTTTCCCTCTCTTCTGGGAGCATGCCTCCTTCACCCGTGTTGGTAGCAGTCTTCACTGCACTTGCGCCTTTGGCTATGGCAATCTTTGCCTCCTTGCTTAAGGCGCCATATGACATGGCCCCCACCACTATTGGAGTCGCGAGTTCTAACGGCTTTTCGACAAGGGAACTATCACCTATGACCGTCTTTGCGTTACAGCTTTCTCTGTACTTGTCTAGCGGCGAAGCTGTCAACTGAGCAGGGATTACTATCAAATCGTCAAACGTAGGCAGTCTTCTATTGCTGCCACAACCCTGTACCAGACTCTTGCCAGTCTTTGCACGCTCCCTTATGTCATCTATCGCATCGAATGTCCATGGTCCTTTGATAAACTCTTCAGGTTCGGCCGGAAGCACCTTGACTGCTTTTGTTGGACAGACGTCTTGGCAGTTTCTACAACCGACACATTTTTCCTCGAAAGCAGCGTACGGGGAAGGATAGGGCTGTTTCAACCTCCCTTCCAGAGCGTTAACCGGACAGGCTCTCACACACAACAGGCAGCCAATGCATTTGTAGCGGTCGATCTGAACGTCAAAAGCGCCTTTTACGGATCTGACGTACACTTTCATTCACCTCAATGTAGTTTTTTCTCTTGTGTCACTATTTTCCTGAATTCAACTGGATTCAGAGTGATATTGTATCGCGAGAATAGCTTCTCTAGACCGGCCTTGTCGTCCTTTGTGAGTTCTGTCTGAGCTAGGTTTACCCCGAGCTTTTCATAGTCTCCTCTAATGTAGATCGTTCCTGCCAACATAGAGCCGCCAAGTTCGAGTCCAGCATCTCCACCGATGATTATCGTGCCGGCAATCATGAAAGAGCCTGTGAGATCTCCCACATTTCCGCATACAATTATTGTGCCGCCTTTCAAGAGTTGTCCAACGTGATCTTTGGCGCTTCCCTTTACTGCAAGGGTTCCGCCGCACATAGCTGAACCTGCTCCTTCGTCAACGTCTCCTTCAATTATGACTTCGCCTGCGGTCATTCCATCTGCTGCATATCTACCAGCGTTACCCTCAACTTTGATTGAAGCTCCATTGTTTAGTGCGCCTATGAGATCGCCTACGTCGTTTCTTATCACAATGTTCACGGTTCTGTTAAGGCCTACTGCAATGTTATCCAGCTTCGAGGCGTTCGAAATGAGGATTTCGTTTCCTTCGTTGCTGTTGCTTTTTTTCTTGATGGCGCTGTTCACTTCCTTCGCCTCAATCATTTTTACGTTTATTCTTTTTTCCATTCTTATACCTCCTGTTCAAGTTGAACCATGTGAACTGAACATGATACACACGGATCGTATGCTCTCACCACCATTTCGATTCTGTCCAAATCGTCACGGATTACATCCTCACACTTTTTACCGGCAAGAAGCTGGCGAGCAGCAGCATCGGCCGACTTCTCAATAGCCAGAGCATTTTGAGTCGTTGGTGCAATTATCCTTGCTTCTGTTACAGTCCCGTCACGATCTGTTGAATATTGATGAAACAGAACCCCTCTAGGAGCTTCGACTATGCCGACTCCGCGACCTGCCTTGGGCCTCACTCTCTCTCTGACGTGCTTGTCGATGCCCGAGTCAAGAATTTCTTCAATTCTGCGAAGGGCTTCTTCGAGCTCAATAACTCTCGCAATGTTGTATGCAAGCGTAGACTGAGATGGTCTACGAAAGATTCTGTCAAACTTTGTTAGAAGCGGACTGCGCCAATCGCATCGGTTGATGCGAGCCAATGGACCGACACGTATCAATCCGTCCTCCCCTGCTGTCCCCTCAAGATAGGGTTGCTTTGTAAAGGAATGCTCGACAACGTGTTCTTTCACTAACCTTGCATAAGTCTGAGGATTGATGACGGTTACTTGACCGTCTTTGCTTAATAGCTCAAGATCCGCGTCGCATAACGTCAAGTGATGTTTCTGGCGCATACAAAGGAAGGAGGATTCAATATGACCGAAGTTCTTGAATAGTTCTTCGTTGGCATCCAAGAGCTTCTCGACGAGGCTCTTAACTGCTTGTACACATGCCCTTGCTTCAGCGACGTATGCCCTTATTCTTTCTAGTTCATTTTTGTCGAGAGGCTTCGTCATTCCTCCAGGTACAACTGTAGCTGCGTGAATCTGTCTTCCACCGATGATTTCAGTTATTTTTTGCCCTATGTCTCTCAGCTTGATTGCGGCATTAGCAGCTTCAGGATCTTTTGTCAGCAATCCAACAATACTCTTCATCTTTGGTTCTTGAAAAAGAAAGTCCGGCAAAGCTAACATGACAACGTGCAGAGTGTGACTTTGAAGGAGGTTGCAAAGAAGCATCAGCTCTCTGAGTTTCTTCGCGGCTTCAGGAGGTTCAAATTCCCAAGCGTTTTCAATCGCCTGCACCCCTGCGACATTGTATGCAGAAGAGCAAATGCCACATATTTTGGCAGCAAAACGAGGGACTTCCTCACCAGGCATACCGACAAAGATTCTCTCGAATCCTCGTGGCGGTTCATAAGTTCCGAATGCGACCTTCTGAAAAATGCCTGAATCATCAAACTGGATATTGAGCTTGGCGTGCCCTTCCAATCTTGTTACAGGTTTGATGCGAACCACCTGTGTCATCGATCATGTCTCCTGACAGACCTTACCAAAGTCTTCATTTCCAGAGCATCAGTAGGGGAAACCTCTTTCAATATGAGACTGAATCCTCGACATCCTTCGCACGGAGCATTCGCCTTTGGGCACTTAGCGCCGCAGCCGCTCATCGTCATTTTCCCCATGCAGATTATTCCCTGTTCCACCAAACATTTCTCTGGGTCGATTTCTGCGACATCAATGATCCGTCTGATCTGGATTGGAGATTCCCCAGTCCTTTCCCGCGGGCATTCATCACACACCGCTTTGTCGTAGCCCATTGCCCTTCTTCCTTGCACAACATTTGTGATGAACTCTGTCAGTATTTCATGTTCGGGAGGGCATCCCGGCACATAAAAGTCAACATTGACGTATGCGTCTATTGAGCAGGTGAACTCGTGAATTGCGGGAAGATCAACAGTCGGAACAGTGATTCTTCTTGGATTTGCACTGTCTACGAACATTTTCTTGAGGACAGATCTGCGGTTGAAACGATTGGCAATAGCCTGAGGCCCGCCGTAGCATGCGCAAGATCCTAAGGCAACCACTTTCTTTGATAACGCGGCATACTTCTTTAGTAGCTCTTCGTCATACTCGGTCGAGACTGATCCTTCCACAAGAAGCACATCAACGTTCTCTTCAAGGGTCTTCGCATCTAGAATAATCTGAGAGTAGCTTAGTTCGATCTTCCTTTCCTCAATCAAGGAACTCAGGTTCTTTCCCATATCGAGCAATGAAATATGGCATCCTGAGCAGCCGCAGAGTTGCAAGGTGGCTACTTTTAGTGCCACCTGCCGCTCTCCTTGGGAATACAAATTATATCACTTCGAGATCTTCGCGATTGTTTCTGACAGTTTGACGAGGGACTCGATCATTTCCATGCGGTTGCTAAATTTCCATTCGCGTTGCCATACCTTGCTTGGATATTCATGTCCTTCTCCGAGAACGTTCTTGCCTATAGACGACGGGTTTATGTAGAGATAATAGGAGCATTCTTCTGCCAAAGGATGAAGCTTTGAGCATTCTTTGAGTCTCTGCAACCCATCTATTACTGGAAGTCTAGGCGACGCCCTAACGTACCATTCTGGGTTTACAGCGTCTTCTACGGAGTCTCCTTCAGACCAATCCAGTTCAAGAACCATTGATGTGCCATCATTCCATACAGGCAGCACGTTGACCGACTGTATCTGCCTACCATCTGAGTGTCGTCCACAAGACTTCGTTGTGACCGTAACTACAGGTATTTTAGTTTGAGAATTCGATTTGTCCGAGCTGCCGAGCCTCTCAAATACTTGAGTGCCACTAATGTCTTCGCCTGTGTAGATTGGAACGTTGATTATCTCCGAATCCGCTTCGAGCGAGTTATTTCCCATTCCGCCTGGAAAACGGCCGAGAAGGTGCGTCTTGAATCCCTGAGAAGGAATTTCCAAAGGAATGGATCGCCATTCGTCAATTGGCAATTCACACGGCGAGGTCTCACATGTTTCTGTTTTGATCACGATTCCTCCTAGTTTTATCATTGTCACCCGCTTGCCGGGTTGACTTTCGAAACTTTCTTTGGGGTTGTTTTTCTCTCCCATCTTAGCCACCTCTTAACGAATCTAGGAAAGGCAGTCAAGGTATTTAGACCCCGATTACAGCTGGAAATGCCAGAAAGACCAAAAGATTCAGAAATATTGCAGAGACAAGTCCACTATTGACCATTCCAGTGCCCTGAAGTGTAGACCATTACAGACACAATTTTTGAGTGCCTTGTACAAAAAGTATATCAACATAGACTCCAGAGTGACATCTTCTATCAAGAAACAAGTGGATTATGACCAAACGTGTTATCTAGTGGAGTATACTGCTACACAAAATTGCGCTGAGCCACGGTGGTGTGGGGCAATATCAAAGATGGTATCGAACACAACCGATGATGACTTGAATTATCGTATCTTGAAGGGTCTTGTTTATGGCAGCCAAGTGAGTGTTAATGTTCATTGTCTATCGACGAGTCTGAATAAGCACAGAAACACTGTGAGAACTAGAGTCAAAGAAATATTTGAAAATCATGTGCTCAGTCCACCTATTTTTCCTTACGTGGGTTTGTACAAAGACTATCCGCTGCTCGCGATGGTGTGGACTGAACTCCCGTATGAAGAAAGCATTGAGGAATGGTTCAGAGATGATCCACATGTTTTCGCTGCTTTCAGGTCGCGGTATTCGGAATACAACACTTTGATTATATCATACCACAAAGGCATAACCGAGTACCAGTTGTGGAGAGAGAACCTTTTCGTTGAAAAAAAGCTTCCACTAGTGGATGGGGCAGAGCCACTGAGCTCAGCCTCTCTGTTCTCTAATCAGTTGATAATAAAACACGACCCAAACGCACCTGTATATCTGCTGGAAAAAGAACTGAGAGAAAAGGGTTCGTTGGTCCTGAATGGCTACAGTCTTGATGATCTGAGTATGCAGATAGTGAAGCTTCTTACCAGAGGGAAATGCATTAAGATCAACGAGAACAAACTCGCAAAGGAGCTCGGAGTCAATAGAAAAACTGCGACAAAAAGAATACACGATCTGATTAAGGAGAGATGGATTTCGACACCCGTTTGCAGGTTCCCTAACTTCTTCACTCCTCCACATTACATTCTGGCCATCTGCAAGCTTGAGATCAGGTCAGCTAAGCAGAAGTTTATCCAAGGCATTAGAAGCGACCCGCATGTTACAATGGCTTTCGACATCAAAGAAGGAAGATACAATGTTCTCTTGTTCGGAGCCTTCAAGAACTTGGAGGAGGAGCTGGAATGGGAGATCAAACAAGGGCTTTATCTGCCTAAGAGTATCGGACAGGTTGACATCCAGTATGTCGCTACGAAGGGGATCATCGAACTCAATCAGGCAAAAGTCTCTCTCAGTACAATTGATGAAAAATACATATACTTCCGAAGCTAATGCAAGCTCTAGACTCTAAGTCCAAGCTGACTTATTGTGTCACGCTCTAGAATGCTTCAAGGCGGTATCCGATCGAGTTTCCATTATGGGATACTAGCCTTATTGTCCAAAACCACGGTACTTTTCACGTCTACCTTGGCGTCTTTTCCTTCAACTATACACTGTTCTTTATTAAAGATCTGGGCACATTATCCCCATCATGATACAGGCATTGCGCTAGTACAGAGCAATGTCCATATGAAACCTCAAACCTTTATCCATTGGGAATGGTCTGAATAGAAGACGATATGCTATTCATTCCATGGGCTTTTCTGTTTTTTGGATGATCACGGTTTCACAGGCTGGAGGTTTTTTTGGCTTGATCTTCTTCTTTATTGGGTTTGGAGTGAGTTTCGGCGCACCCATTCAGCAGCCTGTGGCTTACAAAAATACGGAATGTTCGATCACAGATCAACAGATGATCACTCAGACACGTGCCATCGGGCTGGACACCAGACATCTTGACTTGGACAAGATCCAAGAGGTGTACGTCCAAGTTGGTTTCATCGAAGATATTCGGAACTGGAACCATATTCACAGTAGCCGCCGGTCAAGTCTATGTGCGCAGAGGTGGACCCTTCACGCGCCCCAGTCTTGCGGCTCTAAAACAGCCCTACGAGGTACAAAACATGTTGCAGAAAGCCATAGCGCAAGCACGACATCTTAAATATCAACATGAGATACAGCGCGCTCTTTTTTTGAGTGTGACCAGAGGGTGTGACGTTAAATGGGAGAGAGGAACATTAGATTTGTCAAAGACTACGAAAAATGAGTAGGTCAAGTCGAAATGACTTAGAATGTTTCTTCTAGTTTTTTCTTTACTTCTTGAATCTTCTTGTCCAGCGCCTTGACCTTCGCACTCTTGCCCAGAGCTTTGTAGCAGTCTCTCTCGTATTCAACAGCGCTGACTCCGAACCTGTCGAACCCTTTCTGGAAGGCAATTTCAGCTGATTTCTCGAAATGTTCAACCGCTTTCTCGTAGTTCTTCAACGCAAAAGCAGATTCACCAGCCTTGTAGTGCATCGAACTCGAATCGAAGTAGTTCTGCACCTTGAAGTACAGTTCGGCAGTCTTCGCGAAGAGTTCTTCCGCTTCCTTATACTTTCCAGTTTCAAAAAGAGTGTTGGCTTCCTTGTGCATTTTGACGTGATCTTCTCTGACTTGACTCATGACCTTCAACCCACAATTCGCTACCTATCATCACAAGACTCACATTTAGACTTTCCCATCCAACGCACGCGCTAAAGATTACCTGAGAATCTCTGGCAACCTTCTCCTTATCATGTAGCCCAGAGGAACGCCAAATGCCCCTCCAACTACAACCTGTACGATATTCCCCGGAACTTCCCCCAACGCTGCGCCTAAGCCCCATTGAAGAAAGAAAAATTCAACAACAAAGTAGCCGACAACCATTTCAGAACCTGCAACAACCACTGCAATAATGTCTCTAAATCCGCTCTTCTTATTGCTTATCCCGCTCGCGAGCAGGCCCTCTAAACCCTTAATGATGAACGTTGGAACAGCAAAAACTGGAAAACCTATGAGATCAGAAATCGCAGAACCCAGTCCACCAGCTACTCCCCCCACAACAGGATTGAAAGTTAACGCGACTGCAAAAACAGCCACGTCTCCAAGATTAAAGTAGCCACCCATCGGGTTAGGGATTCTAATAATAAAGGTCGCAGCAGCAACTACCGCAGCCATCACAGCTATCAGAGAAACCTGAACCAGCAAGACCTGAGAACTCGCATACTTTTTCTGCATACTAGCATATCTTGTGCAGACGGCATATAAAAAAGTAATGTCATACGCCCGAAAATCAATGTCGAATATATCCTAGATCTGTCACAACTTTAAAGGCAAGAGTGCAAATATGCTCAAGAAGGGTTCGTAATGACGCTTCCTCCAGGAAAAATCCCCGCAGAAATCCTAAAACAAGTAGTTTTTGAGAACCTAGGCGCAAAACGTAAAGAAGTGACTTTAGGACCAGCCGCCGGAATTGACAGCGCCGTCATAGATCTAGGAGACAAATCCTTGATCACGAAAATGGATCCAATAACGGGAGCACTCGAAAGAATTGGCTGGCTCGCGGTAAACGTAAACGCCAATAACATTTCAACCTTCGGAGTGCAACCATCATTCTTTCTTTCATGCATTCTGCTTCCAGAAAAGTCTAAGAGAAAAACAGTTGAAATCATCAGCACTCAGATGGACAGAGCAGCAAAAGAACTGGGGATGGCCATAATCGGAGGACATTGCGAATCGACTCCAGGACTCAAAAACCCAATAGTAGTTGGCTGCGCCATGGGCCTTACTGAAAAAGGCAACTACGTGA
>Ga0315293_10006777_pt1 | contig 10680 bp, 22 predicted proteins | sample YL17G13_20_MG_FD_203071 | JGI IMG/M metagenome (GOLD analysis project Ga0315293, IMG submission 203071) | Sediment microbial communities from Yellowstone Lake, YNP, Wyoming, USA - YL17G13_20 | ecosystem: Environmental > Aquatic > Freshwater > Lake > Sediment | place: USA: Wyoming | collected... | reverse complement strand
GAAAAAGACTTAGAAATTAAGAATTCAATGAAGATGGTTAAAGTTGTCAAAGTGTATAAGAATAAGAGGAATACTCTAAGTCTAATCTGCACTCCTGAACACGTAGCATTCTATGATAACAAATTCGTATGTACCTATTCAGATTACGTGAAAGCAATGTCCTACAAACATGAACCTCATAATGTGAAAGAAGGAGACTATCTCGTACTGAATTTCAATACTGGTTGGGCTAATAATGAAATCAGGGAACACCGATACATAGCAATAGGAGGAACCCCTAAAGAATGGAAGGCAGTCATCGATGATATAATAAAAGTCAAGTCTCTCTATGCCTTTCCAGAGATGAATAAGGTTCCTAATGTAGAGGGAGGAACAACTCTAGACCTTTCACAGTTTAAGAAAGTATTGAAGGGCTGTGAAGAGGCAGTTGCACTCTTCCTTAAAGATGAAGAGAAAGAAAAACAGGACAGAGAAAGAGCTATGAATGCAGTGGTAGTGGAAGGAAACAAGATGACTTGGAAGGCAGTAGACGACATAACTTATACAGTTTCCAATATGACAAAAGAGAAGCTCTCTAATACAATATTCTTAGGAAGGTATGAAGAAGACAGTAAGTCATGGTGCAAGAAGAATACCTGCATAGATACAATAGTGGGCTGCCTACAAAATGAGAAGGGTGAACACTTACTCTCTGCTAATGGAAGAGAACTGACAATAGAGCATAAGAGGTTCAGAAAAGATAACAATGCAGAAATACATAGGGACTACATTAATGGTGAGAATGTTGTTAGTTTTAATGTAGAGAAGACAGTACGTGATTACATTATAGGAGGAATACCTATACCCCGCAGAGAGAAGTTAGATGTAACATCTGTACCCAAGAAGAAGCCAGAGAATAAGGAGCAACTCATCAAAGGAAACATAGTAGACTTGGAAGGAAACTTCACAATCGAAGTTACCTGTCATAAGAAAGAAGGTAAGTGGTACATGGAAGTCTGTGGGGAAGACATAAGAGTAATGGGTGGAGCAGCAAGTATAGAATCAATGCAGAATTTAACCAAAGAGAATACTTGGAGATACACTGTTCATGCTAGTGACATTTTCCTTAAGAAACTAGAGAAAGCTATAGGAAATGATAAGGCTCTAGAAGTCTTTGACAGACTTAAGATGATGTCTATACTGTCAGAGAAACTAGGAGGAGCAAAGGATGAACAAAAATAAGAAGTCTATTAGGAGAAGACTATGTCACTCTTCCTATGGCTATCAGCCAACAGCACTGTGGGGTCTCTTGAAAGAGAAGGGCGAGATATATTGGATGTACATGATAAAGACTACTGCATCATCTTACCTTGACATGATGCTCCAGAAGGTCTTCGGGTACGAGCCTCATAATGAAATCTCTGAAGGCATGGTGAAAGTATTCCAAGATATTCAATTCCTCTGGGGGAGAGGGTATGGCAAGAAGTCTTCCTTCTGGAAAGAAGTGCTTCACCAAGATGGGAATAGGAAGACTCTTAGTCTCCTCAAGAATAAGTTGGAGATATACAAACTAGGAGAGAAGATGAAGGGATTGTAATGGGAGATGAAGACTTAGCTAATCTGATAAAGATACTTACAGGAATCAAGGTGTATATTCTCTGGTGGAAGAACCCCTGTAGTACAGAGACATGTGACAGTTGTGGCAATGAGTTTGGTATAGATGATAAGGAACTGGTAGGAGTATTCATAACCAGACAGAAGGCTATAGAAAAGATTGCAGAGAGAACTAAGTCAGGAACATATGATGAAGATGACCATGAGATAGAAGAAGAGGTTATTCAATGATAACAGACAAGTTCAAAGAAGAGAGAAAAGAGATAAGAAGACTCGGTAAGGAACTACGTATAATACGCATTGAGAGAAGCAGAATTGAAAAGCTAAAGTGGGGCATATGGGAGAGCCTCTATGCAAAGAAGAGAACATTAGGGAGACTTAAGGCAGATGGGTGTCCTGCACTCAAGTTTACTGGATATGGAAGTGAAGAAACAGGCAAGGTCTGGTATGTAGAATGCTCTTTGAGGAAAGAAGGTGGGGTAGTGTACTCTGGGCGAAATAGGGATAACTCTTACACTAACTATTGCTGGTTGTGTATCCTTACACCTGAACAAGCAGAAGCAAAGAAGGTCTTCAAGAAGATAGGAGGGGCATGATGAATAAGAAGAAGGATACAAAGAAACTAGACCCAGAGATAATGAAGCTAACCAGTGAGGAGATTATGCACTTCATTGGAGCTCACTGCAAAGACGATAAGTGTAAGACTTGTAGGAGGGTATGGAGGGCTTATGGAAGAGAACCAATCAAAGCAACTGTGGAGGAAGATGTTCAGGCCAAGTTGCTTCGGAAGCACAAGTGAACTCTTCATATGTGTCAAAACATACTTTGTGGGTTCACCTCATTACAGGATGAAACCATTCAAGTATTGTTCTTACTACAATGACTGTCTTCAGGAACATCTAAGGAAGAGGATAACGTATTGAAAGGATATGATATCTGGAAGAAGATAACAGAAGAGACAAAGGGTGGAGAGAGATTCAAGGACCATCCACTAAGTAAGAAAGAATTCAGAGAGGTGAAAGAGAATGAAGTTTAAGGTAGTAACTAACAAGAGAGACTGGATTGAGAAAGCAAAGGATTTAGACTCAGCTGGAGCCCAAGCTAATGTTAAGTTAGAGAAGGGAGAGATGGTACTCTTCATCTTCAGGCAGGTGGAAACATACTAACTGAGATTCTAGTGTGTAGCATTATTGCGGTCATAGCCATAGCAGGACTAATAAGTGTATGGAATTCTGAACCCGATAGGAGTTGAGAACGTAGAGAGTATTCATCTAAGTAAAGGAAACCACAAACTATCAAAGAATATCCTCATATGGAACTTGCCATCCGGTAAGACTTGCCCTGGGTCTTCAAAGGAGTGCCTAGAATACTGCTATGCTAAGAAGGCTGAGAGGCAATACCCGGGAGCAAGAGCATCAAGGGAACGTAACTATCAACTAAGTCTAGAGAAAGACTTCGTTGAGTCCATGATTGCGCACCTCTCTGCAAGAAAAGAGTCAGTATGCAGAATTCATGAGAGTGGAGATTTCTACAGTAAAGAGTATTATGAGAAATGGATAGCCATTGCAAGAAGACTTCCAAATATGACCTTCTATTCGTACTCCAAGTCCTTCGTGGTATTCAATATGTTTGAGGACTTACCAGACAATTTTCTAGTCTTACAGTCTTATGGTTCTAAAGATGACTCCAAGATAGATTCTATCCATTCGACTGCTAGAGTAATAGAGAGTGAGACAGACCTTCTACCTGGAGATGCTCTCTGTGGATATTACAAGAAGGGTCATGGTAAGTGTGGTGAAGAATGTAGACTTTGCATGATACCAGGAGCACATCGCATTGTCTTCAAGAAGCACTAAGAAAGATGAAAGACTCTGGACTAAGGTAGTATACCCTGAGAGTCTCTGTAGATTCTATAAGGAGATAGGATACTGTACAATATTGAGGGGAGGAGTAGGCATATACTATTCCTATGCAGTTAAGACCTGTTGGGGTAAGTGTTCAGAGTTTAAAGCAAAGCAAGGTGAGTGCCCTGACTGAGGACAACCAAGCAGAAAGACTCTGGAAGAAGATGTTGAATCCTGAGGAACTCTGTATTCATCACACCTTCGGAGGCTATTGCGTAAAGTTCATTAGGAAGAAACCAGAGTATAACTATGCAGACATTAGACTCTGTAAGGGAAAGTGTTCCTATTGGGAAAGGTAGGATCAATACTCTCAACCAAGAAAGATGAAAAGCTCTGGGCAAGAATATTTACTCCTTGGAAGACCTGTGTATACTTCTCTTCTGAATTCGAAAGTTGCAAGAGGATATCAAAAGGATACAGGTATAAAGTTCTTATGATGGCCCTTGTAGGAAGAATGAGTGTTCCTTCCTTGGAGAGGAGTTAATATGAAGGAGGAGGATGAGGAACTCTGGAAAGAGATAATAACTCTTTGGAAGTATTGTAGATTTTACTGGGAAGATTATTGTCTTAGGAAGCCTAAGGGTGCAAGGTACTTAAAGATAGTCACATGTAAGAAAGCTAGATGCCCATTGTTGAAAGAAGGGAGTGGATGTCTTGATTAAACAGAAAGACAGAGAACTTTGGACTAGAGTTGTATCTCCTGAGAAGCTATGCTGGCTCTATCGTAAGGGAGGGCATTGTGCTTTATTAATAAGGGTAGGTATGGGACAGTACTCTTCTTACATTCTATTCTGTAAAGGTAAGTGTCCTGAGTTTAAGGAAAAGAAGAGAGGGATGTCCTGACTAAACCAAGAGTGGAATGTCCATATTACTACGAGGAAGAGGAAGTATGTCTTGACTAAACAGATAACGTATAGTACGTATAGTAAGATTGTGTATAGTACACCTGTTCATAGGAAGATAACGTATACTACAAGTCATATAGTCTATAGGGTATCTTTCATTAAGGAAGGTAGGAGAGTATCATACCAAGTGTCCAGAAAGAAAGGAAGGACTAGGCTTCTAAACAGGGTATAATTGATGGTGTTTACCATGGAGAATAAGGGAATGGACAGGAGATTTAAGACACTTGAAGACACTTGGGAGAAAATGGACAGAAGAATTAGAGGTAAGTAAGAATGAATGAATTTCTCTATCCCTTGATAGGTCTCTTCTTTCTTACAGTCCTTGCAGTTGGAAGCTTCTTAGTAATCTTTGCAATCTGGTTTCTCTTCAAGCTCTTTAAGGGGAGTAAGGAGAATAAAGCAACTTACATCAGTGAAGAAGTTGACCAACCTTGGTCAGAGTTGAAAGGAGAAACTAATTCTGCGATTCAGGATGAAGATGATGAAAGTGATTAAGATGATGAAAGAATATAGAGTTAGTAGTAGGAACAGGTCGTTAGGAGTTTCAAGTTATAAGGAGGTGTATTGAAATGGAAAATGAAAAGACTATAGAAATAGTAACTGGAAAGCTAGATGCAAAGAAGAAGGTGGAAACTTTCATTTGGTTGTCTGATTGGCATGAGGATGGGCAGTCATTCAATGACCTTCAACGAGGATTAAGCGCATTGAAGTCTATGGCTAAACATCCAGATTGGAGAATATTTCTAGGTGGAGACCAAATAGACTGTGCCCAAGTTTCTAATCAACCAAACAAAAAGCCAAAGAGCATAGAAGATAATCTTGAAAACTTTGCTACGCACTTCAAACCTCTTTACCCACAGATTGATGGAATGGTTCAAGGAAATCATGAAGGTAGACTCTTCAGATGTTGGTTAGGTTCTGGCAAACTTCCTGACTTAGTAACAGGACATCACTCGATGGCTAATGATATTCAACAGGAGAACTCTAATCTAATCTTCGCTGATATTGACAGAGGCATACATCTTGATGTGGAAACTTCTGACCAGACTCTTCATTGGTTGATGGCACATGGAAGGAAGGCTGGAACATCTGCTGACTCAGAGTTCCAAGACCAACTTAAGATATATCGCAATCTCGATGCTTCGTTCTTAGGGCACACACATTCACCGTCATACAAACCAGAGGCTCAGATAGATACCGATGGAAAGATAGCCAACTTCTGTGCAGTGAGAGGAAGTTCTTTCACATCATTCCCACCATACCAAGAAGCAAGAAATCTACCACCATGTAGACTAGGTTTTTGGAAGATTACTCTGAAGAATGGAAAGATGAAACAACCAGAGTTCGTAGATGTTTGAAATGGGAAAGAGAACGTGGACTCAAAGTGAAGATGAGTATCTAAGGAAAAATTCGAATAAAGAAATCTGGCTTTCTGCTTCTGAACTTTCCAGAGTTCTTGGCAGAAACCCCTCTGCTATTCGTGCCCATCGAGAGATTTTGTATTTACATCCAACTGGCGAACAATGGACAGAAGTAACAAAACACAGAGAAAAGCATCAGATGACTGTAATATGCCAGATTTGTAAGACCTCCTTCAAGACTTGTTGGTCTAATATAAAGAGGAAATACTGTTCGAATGAATGCAGAGCAAAAGGGATTACAGAAACCTTCAAGAAGAAAAATTCAGAACTGATAGAACAATACAGATCACAAATAGGGGACTTGGTGATCCAGAAGAAAACCGATCTAGAAATTAGTATCTTATTAGGATTGTCTGTTTCTCGAGTTACAAAAATAAGAAAGGAACTGAAATTCTACAAAAGTTCTTCAGGAGGAAAACAAATATCTCTTCGGAAGAAGACGGGTACATGCAAGAATTGTGGTAGAGTTTTCAAATATGGAACAGGTGAGAAAGAAAAGAAATTTTGCAGTGATGGATGTTGGAGGGATTGGAAACATAGGAAAGCTACGCTTTTCACAAAAGAAGAAAGAATCTGCAAGGGATGTGGGAATACATTCTTAGCTTTTCCTCGAGAACTTCAGGTATATTGTAGTTCTGCCTGTCATAATGAATCGCAAAAATCAGAAAAGATCACAAAAGAATGTGAAGAATGTAAGAGTTCTTTCAAGGTTCCGAAAGGAAGAGAATCTCAGAGATTTTGTAGCAGAAAATGTCTATATGTTTTTTTGAGTAAGCAGAAAGAAAAGAATATTTTGGAAAAGAAATGCGAAATTTGTGGAAAGTCTTTTCGGGGCAAGTGCCCAAGTGTCACCAAGAAGCGAAGATTTTGTAGTAAAGAATGTGCCATACAATTCTCAAAAAAGAATCTGGGAACTAGGAAGGTAAGTGTCTGTCTTCATATGGATGAAGAACAGGTCAAACATCTCAAATCTCAAAAGAGTGAAGCAGGTTATATTAGAAAACTTGTCGAAGAAGACATGAAGAAAAATGCTAAGGATTAAAAGGTTGGGAGGAATGTAAATAGGAAGGATAATATTCGTTGGTGCAGACGATGAGATCATAAGAAAACATTCGGTTAAAGGTAAATGGCTTTCCGAAACAGAACTTGGTAAAATATTAGAAAAAAGACCAAGTTCAATTTCTTCGAGAAGAATCTTGCTTAATCTGCATCCATCTTCAGAAGATATTTCTGAAATGCAGAAACGAAGAACAAGTAAGAGGAAATACAAAAAGATTTGTCTGATCTGCGGTAAGGATTTCTTTGGTAGACAAGCTTTCCAGAAATATTGTTCAAGAGAATGTGTAAAGAAAGGTCCCATGGGTCCTATTATGACGAAGAGTAAGAGGGTTCTTTGTTTAAATTGCCATAGGCAATTCTCTGTCCAACCATGTGATTATGAAAAGAAATTCTGTTCTCATGAATGTGCGACAGCTTATAGATGGAAGAAGCAAGGAACTAATTGGACTTTGACAGAAACCCGTATTCTTTTGGAGAATTATGATGCTCACAGGAAAATAGAATTAATGAGGCTTTTACCTAGACATACGTGGGATTCCATCACACAATATGCTTTCAACTTAGGATACAAAGAACCAAATATTGTATCTAAGAAATGCCTTGTCTGCGGGAAACAATTTATACAGAAACTGCCTTCATTTAAAAAGATCTTTTGCTCAGCAGAATGTCGTCAAAAAAGTGAGTGGGGCAATACTCGATTGAAAGATTGGTTGGAAAGATTCCATCCGCAGATACTCGTAGAATATTTGAGGAGGAATAGAATGGATAAAGAATGTGGAAAGTGTGGATTGCCTCCTGACTTGTGTGTTTGTGAAGACATCGAATTAGAAGAAGACAGGATGCGGAGAATGAAAGTAAAGTCTGTGAGGATACAGGGAAAGTATAAGGGAAGGGGAAAGCAAAGGAATAGAGAGGCTTAAGGAGGAATAGAAGATGAATAGAAAGGTAGACTTAGAAACAACCTTTGTGTATATCATTGATGAAAGCTTAGGAATGAGTAAAGGTAAGATAGCTGCTCAAGTCAGTCATGTGGCTATGGAACTTGCAGATGAGTATAAAGTTCTTGGTAGGGCAATAGTCCTCAAGGCAGACCATAATACAATCATGAAGATGTTCAAATACCCAAATGTAAAGTATGTCTTGGATGCAGGTCTAACAGAAGTTCCAAAGGATACTCTTACTTGCATAGGATTCAGACAAACGGACTTCATGAGAAATATGACGAAGGATTTGAAGTTGGTCTAATGGAAGTATTAGATTTAGAAATGCTACGACTAGCTAGGATATTGAATGGGAGATTCTATCCTGTCGAAGATGTAGAAGTAGGAGATTATGTGGAAGCTTGTTTCATGGAACCAAGACTAATACTCGGTGATCCCTATGTAGGGAAGGTAGTCTCAATTTCTAATCACGAAGAAGGACTTCAGTTCATTGATATATTGATAGTCGGGGTCAGATTAACTCCTTTCACTTATTGTTTTTGCAATCGGAATAGCTATTGGAGAAAGATACCAAAATCTATATTAGAAACGAAGGAGTAATCATAAGAGTGGATAAAACGTATTGCAATATCAGTTGGCTCTATAGGGACACGAGGTATAGAAAGAAGTGTTCAGGTGAGTACATCTGCTGTTATGATTGTGCTACTCCTTGTAAGAGGAAGTGTTTCCTAGGGAAAGATTCATGTCATTCAAAACTAACAGAAAATGAATTTGAGACTATGCTTACAATGAAGAGGATTGTAGAAGGGAACCTATATGCAAAGACAGACAAAACTTGATGAGTTCCCTGCATTCACAGAGATAGTAAAGTCTGAGGCAGAGAATCAGAAGAGAGTGAGGGAAGTATATGATAGACTTAAGCAAAAGAGTATTTGTAGACAAACCAACCCTGATTAGAGAAAGGTTTCAAAAGGCTAGATTGTATGTATCGAAACATGGGTACTTGAAGCTATTCTGTTCTCATTGCAATAAACTGTTCTTTTGTTCAGGGGAATGTGTATTTCATATACCCGAAAGTGGAATCTTCTTTGAAGAATCTATCTTAGGAAATACGTGCTTATGCGAAATGTGTGATGCAGCTAAAGGATTCGATTCGCAAGATTACAAATCATGTGGGAAAGACGATCAGATAAAAATGGTAATGAAAGCTATGGCTGAGAAGGAACATAGAAATGAATAAGTGTGAAAGATGCGGTGAGAGTCAACAGAAACCACTAAGTAAAATAGCAGTGAAGAAAGGTAAACAGACTGTCATAATCAACGTATGCCTCAAGTGTTTTAACAAGGCAGTGTGATTAAGATACACGGAATTGCTCCCAGTTGCAAATACAAAGGAAAATGAAGACTGAAGGAACGGAATGCTAATGAAAAAGATTGAACAGAAATGGAGGACTATCATAGGAAACCAGAACTTCCAGATAGGAGACCATGTCAAGTTTAAATGGGGAGATTTGAGGTATTCAAAACCTCGTTATGGGGCTAGGATGTGGAGAGACCGTAAGACTTGGTGTTATGGTACAGTGGCTAAAATACTTTCACCTTCAGAAGGGGATGGATACATCGTAGCTATTGATAGAGGAAGTCCATGTATTGCTCTTCATACTCAAGGAGAAGTATTATCTTGGGCACCAAGAAGGAAAAGAGTGTAATGCCAAACAAGGAAGATAATATCCTTTGGAAGAAGATACTCTTCAGGGCTGGGACTGTGGTTCGCTTTAATAAGGATTGGCGTATGATGAGTAAGAGTTCTCCTAAGCGTTGGATAATGACTATAGGGAAAGGAGAACTAGCAGAAGTAGAAAAGGTTAACTTCAATAATACATACTACCTTCGTCTGAGGGAGAAAAGATTTAGCATATCCTCAATAAACTTGAAGGAAGTTGATCTCAGTTACTTAGATATTGTAACAGGAAAAGAAAGTGTATTCTTTGGTGAATGTCTTGATGAGGAACTTAGATTTTACAGAGAAAGACAGAAGATGAGAAGTTGGGTAAGAGAGAAGAAGTAATCCTTCAGAAGATAATAAGACCTTGCTTTGGGAAATGCTTAGATATTGAAGTTAAGGAACCATATGTTATTCCAGAACAATGTGACGATTGTCCTCTTGATACATACTTGAAATGTATTATTGAATCCTATGAAGGTAAAGATAGGAGAGTAAAAAGGAAGATAAGGAGGAATGCCTATGGGGCTTTCAAAGAAAGGATATGAATTCTACGAGAAGAACATCACAGCTATCTTGACTGCTAGAGGAGGAATCACTATGGGCGAACTTCTCTATGAACTTAGGAGAATACCGCAAGGAAGGTATCCCATTGCTGAGAATAGAATTAAGTTCTTCTTGAGATACATGAAAGCAGAAGGAAAGATAACATACAACTTTGAAGGGAAGAGACCTTTATGGTCGTTAAAGATCTGAGACTTTGGGACAAGATACTCTCTTTCCACATAGGAGAAAGAGTAATGGTGGAGAGTGGATTTCATGAAGGGCGAAGAGGAATCATTACCTATGTGAACAGATGTCTCAATCAGGATTTCTTTCTTGTAAAATTTGATCGGAAGAAATTTTCTTGCAATTACTTTAGTGTGGAACTTAGGCATCTTCGGAAGTAATTAATATGACTGAAGAAAAAGATTACAATCATTGTTTTAGGAGAATATTAAATGAGAAAAACTGAACGTATACTTAGAAAGTTTCTTACAGAGAAACCTGAACCTGGAGAACATGTTAGAGTTCTTTCTGGCAAATACAAGGGCAGGATAGGGTTACTTATTGCTCGTTCTCTCTCTACGTTTG
>Ga0315293_10006775_pt1 | contig 10682 bp, 9 predicted proteins | sample YL17G13_20_MG_FD_203071 | JGI IMG/M metagenome (GOLD analysis project Ga0315293, IMG submission 203071) | Sediment microbial communities from Yellowstone Lake, YNP, Wyoming, USA - YL17G13_20 | ecosystem: Environmental > Aquatic > Freshwater > Lake > Sediment | place: USA: Wyoming | collected... | reverse complement strand
GCCACGTAGACGCCGTTCGTGACGCTCAGCGGTGCTCGCCCACCAAACGGATACTCCGGATACGCGGTTGCGGGGGAAAACGGCGGCGCGGCATCATACTGCATGGGACCGCGGGCAATGGCAACGTGGGCATAAGCGGCTATGGGCGATTTATTCATGGTCAAGGTGTATCGGTGGGCGTCGGCATCCGCACCCGATCTCCGGCGGCAATCCCGGGCGTACCATTCCTGGCAAGGGCGTCGTCCCATAAAGAGACAGCCGTGTGTATTTTGTACCTTAGCGCCTCTCTGCGGGCAGCGTGTGAGAATGCGCTGTACCTGCCGGGGTCGCCCAAGATGTCCACGAAGCGGGCCGCGAAGGTATCCGGCGACCCGTTTCCCACCAGGTAGCCGTTGGCGCCGTCCTTGACGATGTCGCCCAAGTCGCCCACGTTGCTCACAACGGCCGGCAAGCCACATAGCATGGCTTCCATTAGCGAGAGCGACAGCCCTTCGGAGCGGGAGGTCAGCACGAATATCTTTGACCCATTCAGCCACGCGCCAACGTCCTGTTGGAGCCCTGCAAACCGGACACGCTGGGCGATTCCAAGATCGCGAGCCAGTTGCTCCAGTGCGGGACGTTGCGGACCTTCGCCGACGATGGCGGCCGTGATATCCGGCCGACTTTTGGCTGCAAGGGCCACAGCGTGAAGAAAAAGGTTAATCCGCTTTATCTCCACGAGCCTGCCTACGAGGATGAGGTCGCTCCCGCGGTCACCATGAAGCGGCTTGAAAAGGCGGTCATCGATTCCGCCCGAGATGACATGCACGTTGCAGGCGCCGTGGGCACGAAAGAAATCCGCTGCGCGAGTACCCATCGTGACGGTTAAATCGCACTCCGCAATGGCGCGCAGCAAGCGGGCCTCGACAACGGGGTCGGGGGTTTCCATCTTGCGGAAAGGCCCGCCCTCTCCGGCCACTCCACCATCTATGACCTCCGTCGGGCCGCCAACGCAGAAATAGACAGACCGTGCTCCCACAAGCGGCGCAAGGCATATTGCCGCCAGCGCGTTGCCAGCAATATGGAACCCACCGATAATGCCCGGCCGCTGCCGCACGGCCAGCCAAGCGAACAGTAGCAACCGCGCGGCCGTCGCGCCGACGAGCCGGACAAGCCATGATGGCGGGTATGCCACCTCAACCTTGGCCATTGGCGACAGCGGGTACGTCGACACAACCAGGAGCCGGCTACAGTGCCGCGACATCGCCAGCGGCCGCAAGTGCGCGGCGGCCCAATTCTCCGATTCAAACCGGCCGGTCAGCAGGATTTCGTACCCCTCTCCGTCCCGCGGCTGCCGGGGCTTGGGGCCAAGGCGCTTGGCGAGAAAGAGCGCCGTGTTGTGCGCGAGCATCATCAGCCGCAAGAGGCGGTGATAGAACCACCGCCGCAGACGCCGCTTGAGCGGGACGGGTGCAGCCGGCGGCTGGTCGTTTCCTGACGCTTGCCGCCCGGCAATCCCCATCTGCACGTTCTCGTCTGTCACGGACACGGGAACTCCAAACGCCCCCAAGGCAGCGACACGCTATGCCGACCGGTCTCGTCCGCCGGATTGCGGATGAGATTGGCTACCTCCCGCCCATCGATGGTCAGCCGGGTTGCGGCGGGATCCGGCGTGTAGAACGTCAGGCCGTCGAGGTCCGAGTGAGAGAGCATCCCTCCGCCACTACGGGCCGACTCACGGGTATCCAGATGAATCCACAAACCACTCTCATGCTGCTCCGTGCGCACCGCGACCTCGCGCGCCGCCCGGCAGTAGCCCAGCAGGCGACGCGTGGTGGTCACCAGGATGCGTCCCCGCCTGTATGCCTCGGCCAGCCGCCTGAAGCCTGCCACGGCGGACGAACCGAACGTCGTCCAGCCGCCCAGTTTTCCGAGGTGCGTGTAAAGGATACACACGCCGCCATCGGTGGCCAGACCGTCCAGAAAATCCTCCGTGAGCACCTCGCCAATGCGCTGGCCCGTGTCGCCGCTGCTCACGCCCCCCCAGTGCGGGTTCGACCGCATGAACTCCCACACAGGTGAGCCGTCTCGCAGCCGCACGGGCCGCAGCACCTCGTTGGCCGCGTGCATGGCATACTTCTCGCTGCCGCAGCGGGCCAAGAGGCGCTTCGCGTACTCCTTGGCCAGCGTCGCGGACGAAGCGAGGGGATGGCGGGCCGAGAAAAGCTGCCCCAGTCGCGGCCGGGTGTTCTGCCCGGCGACGCTCGTCACTCGCCCCCGCCACACGTAGCGCACTCCGTGAGCCACCGCGAGGTCGGCATGATAGGCAGGGTGCCCCGGCTGGTCGCCGTGGCCCTGCATGATGTCGGCGCCAAAGTTGGTGGGCGCGCGGCCGTGGTCTACCCAAACCTCCAGGCGGCAGTCGCGGCGGGCGAGTTCATCCAGCGCCCGCCGGACATGGTCGCGCGTAGTCGCCAGGTCGCCATATGAGTGCAGACAATCAATGTGCCCGCTGCGGATGAGATCGCAAACCATCGCGCGCCCGGCGTCGTCCGTGTTCCAGTACGCGAACTGCCCCGGTGGCATGTCGAAGTAAATGTTGCTCGCGACCTCCAGGCCGACGCCGGGTCCCACCGGGGTACTCTGAGTAGTGTTAAGAAACCGCAGGATTTCGTGGTATGCCCGGTGGTCGGACGTTTCATCCAAGTCGCTGCAAATAGCGAACATGGACCTGTAAGGAAACGGCAGCCGGCGCACCGGGACGTCGAACGTCGTGGCCCTAACCGTCATTACGGAAACCCTGGATTGCACGCTGGTACACGTCATGTGTGCGTTTCGCCACCCTGTCGGGGTGAAATCGGTCTTCGGCGACCTGGCGGGACTTTGTGCCCATGGCCGTTCTCAGGCCATCATCATCGAACAACCGCTTCAGCCTAGCAGCAATGTCGTCGGGATTCAACGGATCGATCAGGAAGCCGGATTCGCCGTCGCGCACCATGTACGGCATGCCGCAACGGTTACTAGTAACCACGGGAACGCCAGCGGCCATGGCCTCGGCCACGCCCATCGGCGCGCCTTCCTCCAGCGAGACCAGAGCAAAGACGCTTGCGCGGGCAAGTTCCTTGCGAACGTGGTCCGCGGGGATGCCCCTAAGGATCGTGACGCGCTCGCGCAAGCCGCGTTCGTCGATGAACCTCCGCACGTGGCCCTCATACGCCCGGTCGTCGGCCTTGCCCGCCAGATGCAACTCCGCCTCGACGCCGCTTTCCAGCAGCCGCGCAAACGCCTCGAGCAGCCCCAGCGTGTTCTTCCTGGAGCAGATCGTGGCCGCGCAAAAGATAAGGCCCCTCTGCTCGTCGCGCACGATCCGAAAGAACTCCTCGCCGACCGGGTTGTCGATGTCGTGGATCACACCCGTAGCGATACCGCGAAGCCGCTCCCTCACATAGGGGCTGATGGAGATGATATGCGGCTGCCCTGCCCATCCGGCCGTTTCCACGCGCCGCCACAGCCGCCACCTCAGCCACGCCAGCCGGCCGTCGGCGATGCGCGTGTCTTCGTGGATGAAACCGTGGATGGTGAACACGCGCGGCACAGGCACGTGCAGCACCATGAGCCCATAGGTGTCGTGGGCGTGGACTACGTCGGGCTTTAGACGCGCAATGTACTCTTCCATCTGCCGGCGGCCGGGGCCGATGGCGTGGGTCAGCGTCTTCCCGCCAGCCCACGGAAGGCGATGGATGGTGGCTCCTTCCCATACCGACACGGACACATCGCGGCAGGCCCTGTCGGTCGTGACCACATAAACCTCAAGCCCGCCGAGTCCTGCGAGTGCCTTGACCAAATTAACGCTGACGGCCTCGACGCCGCCGTGCGGCGCGGCCGGATTCTGAGGGAAGGCGGTAGCAACCGCGACTTTCATCCGGGACACCCCGCGTTTACGGACGCCGGCGCTTGCCCCAGAGCCTCCAGGAACACACGCTTAAACCGCTCCATGGCGCCGTCAACCGTGTGATTCTCCAGGTAGTACTGTCGCGCGTTTGCGGAGGCCCTACCCCACCTCTCGGGCGAGGCGAGAAGGCTCCGTACGGCATGAACCAGCCCCTCCGTGTCACCCGTCACTGCCCCCAGGCCGTGCGAGGCAATCAGGTCGTCGGGGTCGAATGTCGAAACGACGGGAAGACCGTGGCTCCAAGCCTCAAGGAACGTGTTCGGGAAACCCTCGAAGTTCGATGTGCAGCACAGGCAAGCCGCACGCTTGTAGAACTCCGGCACCTTCTCTCTGGCAACCGGTCCGTGGACGGTCACGTTCGGCAGGCGGCGGGCTCTGGCGCAGACACTCTGGGAATACGGCGTATCGCAGACGGGCCCCACAAAATCGAATGACAAGTCAGGGCAGGCCTCGGCCACATCCAGGAAGCGACAGGGATTCTTGGCTTCGCACAAACGCCCCACCCAGAGCACTCGTGCGGACTTGTGGTTTGAAGACGACAGCGGCTTGTATTCTCCGTTGCTCGGCCCCGGACACGGCATCGGCAAAACTTCCGAATCCAGACCGAACCCCTCGCGCAGAAGCGCCTGCTGGCGCCGGGTCTGTACGATCACGCGGTCCGCGCGGCTAAGACCGTATCGGTAAAGGACTCGCTCGCGAAGAGTATGCATCTCCGGCAGGCGCCGGTCGCAGTCGGGGTCGCTGGCAACTGAGTACACGAACTTGCGGCCGTAGCGGCGGCACCATAGGGCGACCTGGCCGGTGACGTATTCGCCGCAGTTCTGATAATACACATCGGCGTCAGCCTGCCGCATTGCCCGGATGAGACTTGTCCACTTGGGATAGAAGAATCGAAGGCCCTTGATACCGGCATCCGCGCGGCACATTCTGATGACACGGACGCCGTCGACGACATCGCCTTGTGGTTGGCCTTCGTCCCATGTGATCATGCTCACGCGCCAGCCGCGCTGGGAGAGCCACTTGGCCGTCAGGGCCTGCTGCCGCTCGATGCCGCCGATGTGGCCGCTGCTGCCCCCCGCCAAGGCGCCGTAGGCCGAGTGGGCCACGAAGCAGACTGCGACACCAGCATCACCTTCGCGAGTGCTAGTCATGTCGCTGACCAACAAAAACCAAGTGCGGACTCAGCCTTGTTTCCAGCGCCGCCCCTCTTAACATCAGAAATAACAAGTGGTCGACAAATCCCTCCAGCCGATCCAGCCCTCGTCCGACAATTCCTCTCACGGAACGCTCGCATCGCGTGGACATACCGAAAAGCTGGAACTGGCCGCAGTAACCACAAAAGAGCGGGTTCAGCCTTTGGTTCTCGAAGAGGGCGCGAAAGGCGGAGATGCACATTATGCGCGTATTGTGGGCGCGCAACAAATCGCGGCCAAGTACCGAAAGGTACGGATAACTAATGCCGAGCAAATTCGGTATCGAGCAGACTAGATAACCATCATTTCGAAGCAGGGCCACGTGCTCCTCTACGGCTTTGTTGGGGAACTCGAAGTGTTCCAAGAAGCCGCGCGGCAAAACCACATCAAAGCGATTATTATACTCATCGTGAAACGACCGGTCAAAGAAATCCGCTTCGACGACGACATCTGACGATAGGCCGTGGCTAAGAAGAAACTCGCGGGTCCGCGCGGCGCCGACATGGCTGTATTCGACGCCGCAAACGCGATAGCCAAAACGGCGGTTGAGCATCAATAGGTTGCCGCCTGGCGCACAACCGACCTCGATGGCGGACCAGTCGCTTCGCGCCGGGAGATAGCGCATAGGGAGTCTTACGAATAGGTAATCGGAGTATGACTGGGAGTGGTCTGCTCCGATATTTGCCCTTCCACGCCAAATTTTTTCACGCAACCAACTGGAAGGGAGCCATCTGGCGGGGGTGCATGCTTGGCTTCTTACATGGCGCACGTCCCATAACTCTCGTTTGACAAGGTCGTTCACAGCGGCTCCCCTGATATTTTACGCGGACAGTTGCTCGTATGGTAGCTCAGAGTCACTGCAACACGTCCTCCGAGCTTACGGTTCCCTTGCCGGGGCCACACCATAGAGGCCATGACGAGGAGCCTCCGAGGGGTGATTGAGCGGGGCATCTCGCACTGTTGCGGGACTGGCGCGGTGCATCAAACAACGTTGCAAGAATATGACTATATCCACAAACGGCTGCTGGTGCATGTGCCCGGAGCCGACCTGGGGCTGGTGATGCGCGCCCCTGTAGGGATCGGCAACCTACGGCGAGAGCCCGACGACCTCGCAGCCGAGTTCGTTCACCCTCTTGCCAAGTTCATGACTTGGCTGCGGTCACCGTGGCGTCCCGGCTACACCGGCGCCGCTCGCCGGTCGCCTAGGGCGGCGTAAGCACCAAGGACAAAGCAACGATCGCCTCAACGGGCTGCTAGACTACGGCGGACAAGATGAAGCACCGTATGGCGGACACTTTCGTTAAGGACGTACTTCCACGAGACGACAACAGAGACGGCACCGCCACAGCACAGCCCAAGGGTTGGGGCCGCCAAGTGGCTCAGTGGAAACAGGCATCGGGCTGCCACGAGAGATGCTGCGAGCGGTAGGCACGCGAGAAGCGGACGTGGAACAGTGCGGCACAGATACTCCATGTAAGGAGTGCGGAGTACTCGGCATGCGTATAGCGGAATGGCCAGGGTGTTGACCAGCGTCAGCGGAATGGTCACTGCCAGAGCTAGGCCGAGAAGCCCGAGCCCGCAGGGGCCGACGAACACCAGAGCCATGACGATGGAGCAAACGGCTGCTACGATCGTCGCTACGGCGGGAAAGCCGTGTAGGCCCATGCCCATAAGCACCAGGAGGGTCGGACCCTGATACTGGGCGGCCAGATGCCCGGCGGCCAGTACGGCGATTAGCAAGTCGTTCCGGTAGGCGGCGCCCATCCAGAGTTCAAGGATGTCGCCGCCAGCGAGGACGGCCACCAGTACCATCGGGAGGGAGATCGAGAGGCTGTACATCCCCGCCCGCACCCAGATTCGCCGCAACGATTCCAGATCGCCCGCGGACTGGAGGGCGCTGGCGGTCGGACTCAGAACATGGGCGAACTTGCTGACAATGGAGCCCATGTGCGAGACCAGGGACATCGGCCGACTGTAGAGGGCTAGGGCTGCCGGGCCCAAGTACAATAGGGCAATCAAGTTGTTGGTCTTGTAGAGGAGAATACCTCCGACGGCGGTCAGCAAGCTCTTGCCCCCGAACCAGAGTAGCTCTTTTGCGTGGCCAAGGCGAACCATGCGCCAGGAGAGCCTCATGCCGGGACAGACACGGTGGGCGGCAACGAACCGTGCCACGGCGGCGACCACTTCTCCTAGCAACGTCATGGCAGCGAGTCCGCAGAGGCCGCTTCCGGCGAGCAGTGAAACGATCATGGCGACCACCACCAAGGCGTAGGAGCTGGCACTGATGGCGTTGTGCACGCTCCAGCGGTGACAGCCTGTAAGGACGCCATTGAACACAGAGAAGACAATCTGGACGGCCAGACTGATACCCAGCAGCAAGACCACCCACCGAGCCTCGTCCACCTGGTCGTCAAGACGCGCTCCGAAGAGAGGGGGTAGAAGGCCCACAGCGACAGCGGTCAGCCCAAGCACCAGAGTACCACTTACCAGGTACATGGCTAAGCCCGTGCTGACGGTGGTGCAGAGCATCCTAATGTCGTTAAGGGCCCGGTAGCGAGCCACGTAGCGGCTGACGGCCGTCATGACGCCGGCGGAGACGAGGCCAAAGTAGCTGATCAGCGACCAACCAAAGTCCCAGACGCCGAGGGATTGCTGACCAAGGGTGCGGTCGATCATGCGAGGCATGATGAAGCCGGCGACCACAAAGACAAGATACGCGGCCCAACTGGTAAGGACGTTACGGACCATGCGGTCGCGGCCGGTCAGGTCTTCGCCTGCGTCGGAGGGGGCGGCCTGCTCAGATGTCTGGGTAAGGGCCTCTGTAGACACGGTGTGCCACCTCGCGCGAGGCTAAAGGTATCCGTACCGGTGGTTCAGGTCGCCTGCGATGGAATCGAAGACCCGCAGGTCGTCTTCGGTGAGAACCGACCGCCACCGCTCATCAAGGCAGATCTGTGAGGTCATATCCAGCCGCATGCCGTTACCGAGAATATGGTGTTCGACGGAGCGGAAGTCGGAGGCGGTCCGGCCGGGTCGAGACCGAGAAAGGCGAAAATGCGGTCGAGCGTGGCACGTGGTGTGGCGCAGAAATCTTCATATCGAACTTGCATCCACTTTTGCTTCGGAAGCTGCCGCAAAAGCAATTGTGCCGATCTGATGCACCTTCGCCACTCATCAGCGGCGCGATCCATCTTGAGCCCCGCAGGAGGCGAGCCGGGAGGGAGCCCCCTTCCCCCTGAGCGCAGCCTTGGATCAGCAGCGTCGGCAAAACCCGCCTGGTTCATGTACGTCAGCGACACGGCTCGGCCGTCGCGGACAATGTGGATTACCTTGATATCCAGGGCTGGAACTTGCAGCAAGAACTTCAGTCGGTGCGCTATCTTGCTGGAGTCCACAAATACACGAGCCTGCTTGAGTCGTAGAACCGCACTTGCCAGCGCGACACAGTTTGCCGCAGAACGAGCAAACTGCCAACGCCACGAAGGCGACAGCCTCAACACGAGATCGCGGCAGGACTCCAGAAACACGCCGCGGTGCTCCATTCTGAGTACCCGGCGGATAACGGGGTTGGGACTCATATTAAAAGCTGTTCCGAAGTTGCCCACATCGAACTCCGGGCTCGCGTGGGCGATCTCCCCTGCCAAGCGCCTCCAGAATGGGCACTGCTGTATAAGCTCGCGGCACGAGCATCGGTATGTATTGGCACAGCCCATCCCACCCGGCGCGCTTTCCCCTATTGTTGCCACATCCTTGTGCGCGTTAAGTGAAAGGGCCAGCAACGTTGTGCCCGAATGGCTGGCGCCTAGCAGGTAAGCATAAGGCAGCTTCTCGTTATTCGTCATACCACAGACTCGTCATCTGATATACTCCACAACCACCTTGCCACACAACACCCTAAGGGCCGGAACATGCGCTAGCAGTAGCCCATCAACCCTCTCGACTGCGCGTAAGCCAGAGCGGAGTTGTACGGCCAGCGGACCGTTCCTCAGAGCTCGGTCCCCCAGAAGGTTCTTTGTTTGGCCGAGGAGGTTAAAGTGGTGAATAATAGTACGCGAAAATTTTGTTCCGAACTTACGTATCTCAGGATATGTCAATGGTCGCCCCCCGCACTTGCGCCAGGTCCGCCGCCCAATGAAGCGGAAGATGCCCAGAACGAGGTTGTACCCCAGCGCCTCCTCGCAAAAAACAGCCTTGGCGCCGGGCCGCAGGACTCTCGCCAGTTCCCCTGCGCACTCTGGGTAATCAGCCACGATGTGGAGTGCCGACTGGCAAAAGACTGCATCAAAGGCATTGGACCGGTACGGCAGCATTCGGGCATCTGCGACAGAGAAGCGAACCTTGTCTTCGACACCGCTTTGCCTCGCGCTCTCGGACGCGATCCTTACCGCAGCCGGGGAACGGTCAAAGGCCATGACCATAGCGCCACAGAGAGCGAAATATATGGCACTAATTCCGGTGCCGCAACAGTAGTCAAGAACATACTTTCCCGCGAGAGCGGGCGCGCCGACAATCTGCAGTGCGCGCTGAATCTCGTTGCCGTTAATATGGCCTTCTTGTACCGAGTCGAGTATGTACGACAGGAATGCCCCGGCCGTCTCGTTTGTCCAGCGGCGCGGACGCCAGCCCGCAGTGAGGTAATGCTCATCGTACGCGATGGCGCGGGATGCAACTATTTCGCTTGTTAAATGTTCCACGGGTAGCTAACAACTCCTTGACGCACGCTCGCGAGAGATGCTGCGCGGCAGTCTTTCGCACAAAGAGTCACAGTCCGTAACCGAATCGCAAGAAGGGCTGAAGCCCACATACCGGTTGTACTTACGCGCGGGTAAAAGTGCTGGCTGCCCATCGCACCTAACAGTTGGGCCAGCACGAGCGAAAGCGCTATGCCGCCAACCGCCGCGTACCACGGACTGTTGGTATTGCGAAACAGGACGGCCGACCAGACAAGGCAGATTCCGAAGAAGGCCGCGACGGGAACAAGCCCTACGACACCATTGTCAAGGAGCCACTCCAGGTAGGCGTTATGGGGGTGGAAGAAGCCCATGCCTATCTGTGCCTCGAGAAAATCCGTCAGTCCTGTGCGCCTCATAGCGAGGCAGCCATAGCCGACGCCAGGGGATTCGCCGATCTTGTCCACGACATAGGGCCAGACCGACGCTCTCCCCGATGAGACTTCGTCGTTATTCACGTACGCCTCGCCGGCCACGTTTATCTCACCGACACCCTGAAGGGCGCGTTCAGCCGCTCCCGGAAAAAGCATATAAAGTGTGATCGGAACGACCGGGGCCAATAGAAGGTACTTCCGCCACTCGGCTTTCACAAGCCCCATCACCAGCCCTGTTACGCCCCAGGCGGCGTATCCTGCGCGGCCCCCGGTCAGGGCTTGGCTGTAGGCCGTCAGTGCGGCGGCACACACTACGAGCACTTTCTGCCACTTCGTGCGGCACACCGCGACCATGGCCAACATAGCCCAGGATGCACCGGCAAGCATGGTGGACATGTCGCAGGAACTGTATCCCACCCCCTTGACCAACTTCAGCCGCAAAAGCTGTACGCCT
>Ga0315293_10006773_pt1 | contig 10684 bp, 9 predicted proteins | sample YL17G13_20_MG_FD_203071 | JGI IMG/M metagenome (GOLD analysis project Ga0315293, IMG submission 203071) | Sediment microbial communities from Yellowstone Lake, YNP, Wyoming, USA - YL17G13_20 | ecosystem: Environmental > Aquatic > Freshwater > Lake > Sediment | place: USA: Wyoming | collected... | reverse complement strand
CCAATAAGGAGTAAACCATGAATGCTTGGGATGGCAAATTAACACCTCTTGAAGACGATATGAAAGGTTTAAAAAGCCTTGTCGGTGCAGAAATTGTAAACATAGGCTACCATCCTAGTCAGAAAGAAGGTGGTCTTTCATTTGACTATAAGAAAAACGATAAAACATATAGAGTAGTTCTTGGTTATACAGAATTAGGTGTGTGGATTTCTTGGCAAGGGGCAATAGGTAAAGAAGAAGCAAAACAATTGAATACTCTAAAGAAAAAACTAGTAGATTTAGATAAAAAATATGAAGAATTAGTGATATTACAAGAGAAAGATTGTGAAGTTAAAGATGACCCCCGTACTCTTTCTTTTCATTTTGTTATAGATGGGAAAGAAATTATGTCTTTATCGGTTACAGAAATAAAACTATTACCTAAAAACCTTCAATACCTGTTCACTAAAAAGATAAGGTTTGATCATTTTATAGCTCAACTTGCTGCTTCTGGCTGGACTCAAGAAGCTACTGAAGAGAATTTTAAGGAGTAGTGCTATTGCGTTCTGTTTGGTTTTGTTTATCCAGAATCTTCAAAAGGTTATCCTTGTTTTTTGAACATCTAGGACAACCAGAAACCACAATTGATACTCGCAAGGCTCGTATCGGCTGTCTGCTATCAAAAGATTCTCTAAGCCAGGAAGAAGAAAAAGAACTTTGTACCCTTATTGAACAGTTTAATAGCAGGGTTATCGTTTTAAATAAGGAGTCGCTTTGAGATGGCTTGGATCATACAATCTACTACAGACCAGACAGTTATAGTCAGTGATATCAACATTATTTTCGGACCAAAACAGATTCGAAACTTGGACCTTATTGGTAGAAGAAATGCTGAATCATCACATAACCTAAAACAGTTGCTCTCAGACGGTACATTCAAAGAAATCAGAAAAGACCCGTCCGAAGACACTATTGACCCAAAACTAGTACAACAGCTACAGGAAACAGTTAAGGCGAATCAACAAGTAGTACAGGCGCAAACGCAAACTATCCAAACTCTTCAGACATCAAACACTGAGGTTAAAAAACAGAACGAAGAAGTAAAGATTCAGAATGAAGAGATTAAACTACAGAATGAAGCACTAAAAAAACAGAACGAAACTATCCTTGAAGAAATTAAGAAGTTTGCAGAGAACAGACCAACTGATGTCCAAACCTATGCTGAAGCTATGCGAAATATACTAGCTGAACATGGGGCTATAGTAGCTGAACGACAATCCGTACCACAAGAAGAGCATAGTGCTGCTGAAATAAAGACCCATGACAGAATACTTAAAAAGAAACAAGATAAGCTAGAGAAGAACTTACAAAACCTTGGAAATACCGTTTCTCACCCTGGAGCGGACCATAAAGAAGTACTAGATGCAATGGATGAATTAGGAATAGAATAACATGCGAGAACAGATGAAAAAAATCGGAGACCTCACAAAAACAAAGTCAAAACTAACTCGTGATCAAATGTCTGTTTTTGATGGAATAATGCTTAGTGATGGATATTTACATAAACTTTATAGTCCAATATCCAATTCAAATTTTAGTATGTGTTCTAAATATTTTGGATTTTCTAATGCTATAAAAAAACTTCTGCCTTTATCTTGGTCTTATTTTAAGCATTATTATTTACCAGTAGACAAAAGAACAGGTAAGATATATTCAGGATGGTATCTTGGAAGCAAAAGAGATATATTTTTAACAGAACAAAGAAAACGATGGTATCCTAATGAAAAAAAGATTGTCCCCAAAGATATTAAATTAACTCCAAAATGTTTGCTTTGGTGGTATATAGGAGATGGACATTTAGCAAGAAAACCTAGATCGAAATCTCGTCGAGTAGTTTTGGCCTGTGAAGGTTTTAAAGAAAGAGATGTAAAATTTTTAATTAATCTTTTAAAAAAAAAATTAGGAGAATTTGTATACAAAGAGGGCGGAAACATTGTTATTTCTAGAACTTCGCTTTGTCGTTTTATTAAAATAGTTGGAACAAAATCTCCTGTACCTGAGTACAAATATAAGTTTGATTTTGGACAATATAAAAATAGCAATTATCTTCAAAAAAGTTATTCAGTAAGAAAATCCGTACAGAATTTTAAAGAAAGAATGGTTCTTATAAATTCAAAACCAGTCCTTTGTATTGAAACTGGAGAAATTTTTTCTTCTGCGACAGCCGCATCAAAGAGAATTAAAAAATGTGTTAGTACTATGTCTCAAGCTATTCTTAAAAAAACTGAATGTGTTGGAAAACATTGGAAGTATGTTGAACAGGAGATAAAACATGTCTGAAATTATTCCTAGTACTGGAGCTGATATTGGCACTATGTGGTTGGCTTCTATGAGAGACAATGACAAAGGAGATATAGTATATACGAGTGTTAGAGATTGTTACAGAATTTTGAATTTTGAGGAGGAATTTGAGGACCAGATGAAAGAGCAAGGTTCTCATTATATCAGAGAAGGCAACAAGCTTTATATAATTGGAAATGAAGCTTATATACAAAGCTCTATGGCTGAATTTGGATCTGAAACAGATGCGTTACAAAGACCTATGAAAGACGGTATTTTAAATCCAGATTCTCCAAAAATATCATTAATGATTCTTAGAGAACTAATAAAGGCTTGTGTAGAAAACAAAGTCGGCCCTGCAAGAAAAGATGAGATATTATATTTCTCGGTTCCAGGTAATCCTATTGATTCTAATATTAACAATTCTTTCCATACAAAGATGTGTCAACAGTTTCTTACAGGGCTGGGTTACGATTCTAGACCCTTAAATGAATCGCTTGCGGTGTTGTTTTCAGAAAATCCGAAAATGCATTGTCCTGAAGGAGACATTCCTTTTACGGGCTTAGCGATGTCGTTTGGAGCGGGACAAATTAACGTTTGTTTGGCAGAGCGTGGTGTTCCAATTAAAGGAATGGAATTCAGCATTTGTAAAGCAGGTGACTACATTGATATTAATGCAGCAAGAATGACCGGAGAACCAAGAACAAAAGTTTTGAGAACGAAAGAAAAGAAGTTAAACTTCAACAGTATAGACGACTCAGATCCTATTGTTCTTGCCCTTGAATGTTACTATGAGGAAATGCTTAATTATGTGTTTAATCAAATTTCGACTAAGTTTTCAGGAAATAAAGGTAGCCTTGAACATCCAATTGACTTAGTAGTGAGTGGCGGTACAGCTTCAGTTCCGGGTATGGATAAAAAAATTAAAACCATGCTTGCTAAGATAGAACTTCCTTTTGAAATAGCTGAAGTCCGATTAGCTGGAGGCGGTGATAGAACTAAAATGCTAGGAGCAGTTGCAAGAGGCTGTTATCTTAGAGCTAAACAGGCAGCTAAAAAAATGGCTAATACTAAGGACGCTCTTGATAAAGTTAGTTAAAGGGAATTCTTCTTTCTGCTCCGAATCCTTAAAGTTTTGGGTCAGAACAATCTATGCCTAAGATTATGCTTTCTTCATTTACCTCTATTAAAAGTTGTTGATAAGCGGGTGGGATTGTTCCAATAGTTATTTCTTTGGACAATATTTCTTTGCAAATATGCTTTGAAAACTTCTGGACAATATCTTCAATATGCGAGCTTCCTTTTATTGCCAAGTTAATTTTTTGTTCATATTTTAACTTCATAGTGCTGCGCCAATCATTGATACGAGAAACGACTTCTCTCATTATCCCTTCATCTTGTAATTCAGCAGTGATAAGCGTATCTAGAGCTACTACAATATGGTTTCCACTCGTAGCAGCGTATCCATCTTTAGCTTGAAGGGACACTTTTACCTCATTGGTTTCTAAGAAGATGTTTTTATCCCCTACTTGCAACACTGCTTTTCCTTCTTTTTCGAGACTAGTACGTATTTCAGTAACATTTGCTATAGATAATGCAGCTTTAATTTCTGGTACCAAATCTCGATACTTGATACCAATAAGTTTAAAGTTTGGACTAAGTGTGTATTTTACATATTGTTCATCTTTATGAGAAACTTCAATCTCTTTAACATTTATTTCATCTAGTAACACTTGTTTATGTTTTTCAATTATCATGTCCTGTGTTGCATTACTAGTAACTACAATCATTTTAGAAAGAGGCTGGCGTGTTTTTAGTTTAGCAGTTGATCTTGCAGCACGACCCAAACTGGCTATTTCTCTTATTAAAGCAATTTCACTATTTAAGTCTTTATTTATTTTTTCTTTTTGTGCTTTAGGATAATCGCAAAGATGTACGCTTTCTGTTTCAGTAGTTAAATTCTTCCAAATATCTTCAGCCATAAACGGAGCAAAAGGAGCGATTAATTGTGCAAGAGTTGTAAGACATTCATAGAGGGTAAAATAAGCCGAAAGTTTTTTACAGTCTGCCTCTGATGAATAATCACTTGTTTGCCATCCTGACCAGAACCGATCACGAGAGCGCCGTACATACCAGTTTGACAGTGATTCAACAAAGGTATTAAGAGTATTAGCAGCAGAAAAAATATCAAAATTATCTAATGAACCGCGTACTCTTTCGATAGTAAAATGTAGTTCTGACAATATCCAATCATCAAGCAAAGAACTCTGCTTGTTTTTAGTATTGAATTTATCTGGTTCAAATCCATCTATATTAGCATAGATAACGAAGAATGAATATATATTTTTAAGTTTGACAAGAAATTCTTTTTGAGCATCACGAACTGCTGAACGAGAAAAACGAATGCTGGTCCAAGGGTTAGTAGAAGAATAGAAGAACCATCGTAATGCATCTGCTCCTTCTTCGTCTAAAATTAAATTCGGATCTAAATAGTTACTTTTAGATTTACTCATTTTCTCGCCCTTCTCATCACATACATGACCAAGGACGAGACATGTTTTATAAGGGTGTGGATATGTAATCTTTTTACCTGAAACACTATTAAAACTATCATTTAATAGTGTACTTTCTGTAATCAAAGAGTAAAACCATCCACGAGTTTGATCTATGGCTTCACTTATAAAGTCAGCAGGAAAATTCTTATCAAACATTTCTTTAGAACCAGAAACATGAGGATAGCCCCATTGAGCGAAAGGCATTGCCCCACTATCGTACCAGCAATCAATTACTTCTTTGGTACGTTGCATTTCTTTGCCGCATTTTGAACAAGTAAAGGTAATAGCGTCTATCCACGGTTTATGCACACGTAGATGCTCATTTAATTCAGGATTCTTTTGTTTGGTAATATCAAATGTGTCTAATCCTTTTACTTTTGGCTTTGTTTTTAACTCTTCAAAGGATGAAATAGATTCTTCATTACCACAAGAGCATACCCAAATATTTAAAGGAGTTCCCCAATAGCGTTCACGTGATAGCGCCCAGTCAACATTGCTTTCAAGAAAACTTCCAAAGCGACCATTACGAATATGTTCAGGATGCCAGTCTATTGTTTTATTATTTTCAATGACATGGTGTATTTCTTGAGTAGTGCGAATAAACCATCCACCACGAGCAAAGTAGATTAAAGGATTATCACAACGCCAGCAAAAAGGATAATCATGTTTGTAGTTTTCTCGCTTAAGAAGTAATTTTCGTTCATTTAATTCTTTTATAATATCTTTGTCAGCATCTTTAACAAATCTTCCTGTATATTTTTCACAATTTTCAATAAACTTTCCATCCGTTCCTACAAGGCAAATAACTGGTAGGTTTTCTTTTTTCCCAAGGTTGTAATCATCTGCTCCAAAAGCAGGGGCAATATGAACAATCCCTGACCCTGTATCAAGAGTAACAAAGTCAGCCGCACAAACAGTCCAAACTTTTTCATATTCTTGCCCTTTGAAGTTTGAACGAGGAACCCAATTGAAAAGAGGCTGATATTTCCTTCCTACTAATAAGCTTCCCATTTCTTTTTTCAAGACTTCATACTTCATTTTTCCCATAACTTGAGCAACTAAAGCAGATGCTATAATAAGTGTTTCACCAGAAATATTAACATAACTGTATTCAATATCATGTTTTATAGCTAATCCCGCATTACTAGGAAGAGTCCAAGGTGTTGTTGTCCAGGCTAAGAAACTTGTTTTGTTTTTATCCCAATCAACATCTCTAAACGCAACATAAACAGACGGTTCTTCGATTTGTTTATAGCCAAGCCCAACTTCGTGACTTGAAAGGGCTGTTTGGCAGTGCGGACACCAAGGAAGAATTTTATGCCCCTTATAGAGTATTCCTTTTTCATGTAATTGTTTAAGAGACCACCATACGCTCTCAACATAACTTTGATGATAAGTGACATATGCTGTATCAAGATCTACCCAAAATCCAATACGTTCAGTTAACTGTTCCCATTCTGATGTATAACGAAAAACAGAATCTACACATTTTCTAATAAAAGTTTCAACTCCATACTTCTCGATATCGCCTTTCCCATTAAGATTTAATTCTTTTTCTACTTCTATTTCAACCGGAAGTCCATGAGTGTCCCAGCCAGCTTTGCGAGGAACATAATAACCACACATGGTCTTATAACGAAGAAATAAATCTTTTATAACACGAGTTAACACGTGCCCAGGATGAGGTTTACCATTAGCTGTAGGTGGACCTTCATAAAAACACCAGTGCTTGCCCTCTTTTCGTGCCAGTAATGACTTATGAAAAATATCATTATCTTTCCAAAACTTTAAAATATTGGTTTCATTTTGAGAAAAACACATTGTTGTATCAACCGGACAGAACATATTTTCTCTCCAATTTTATACTACCACGAAGATGCGGTTTGTCAATTTAATTCAAAGGGAATTCTTCTTTCTGCTCCGAATCCTATAATTAGAGTCTGAATCGGAGCAAAATCTAATGGGATATAGCACTAAACAAGAAGTCATAGAAGCCCTAGCAAATGCCCTAAGCCAAGGCTCGCCGTCAAATCCTGGAGTTTTAGTTGACATTACTTCTGTTGGCAAAATGGTTTCTGATACGGTTACAGATGACCAGATGTACCAATTTCAACGTTGGGCTGACGAAAATTTGGACGCCTCGATTAGTAGCATCTATACGGTTCCTCTTAAACGAGTTAATCGAGGGTCATATGCCCTGGCAGCAGATATAACCGCTGGCGACACTTCTGCTGTTCTACAAGATACAACACGCTTTACAATAGGTGATGTAGTTCTTGTACGCGATACAGTATCAGGAGAGCATCAGCAGTTAACCGTTTCAGCTACTCCTAATGTACATACTTTAACCTTTTCTGCTCCGGTAATACTTAGTTATTCTTTGCTTACGACTAACGTAGAAAGAATTAGATATCCAGAGCCAATTCCTAAGATGAGTGCGCGATTGGCTGCTGCTTACCTCTATGATAAGCATTTCGCAGCACAAGTACAGGGAAATGAGTCTGACTACGGCAAATATCTTAGAAATTTAGTGTATCAAGATTTGAATTCTATCCTGGCTGGAACTATAAGACTAATGATTCCAGATGCAGGGTTATATGTAGGCAGACGCTATTACAACCCTGCTCTTGATGATGTTATCGGGACTAGAGCTAAGCCCGGTGATACTTGGTTTAAGACTGGAGCGTAATCATGTCTGGCTTCGAAGAAATGGCTAAGAGGATAGGTTCTTTGGCTGAGGCTTTAGAAGAAATAGGAGAAATTGTTAAATCTACTCCTCCTTCTGCTGATAACCCTGAAAAGATAGCGGAGAAACTAGGAACCAGACTTGATGACGTTTTGCAAGGTCCAACCCCTCTTAGTGAGACTCCAGAAGCAGCACAGCAAGAATTTAAACAAAAGATAGGCACTCGTATGGAGCAATTAGGAAAAGTTATCACTCAAAAATTAAAAGACAGTCTGGGATAATATGGATCAAATTTTAACTTCTATACGCACTCTGCTGCTTGATCATTTAGCAGCTATAGAAGCATTGACTAGTAATGTAGCATTAGGTGGGGCTACAGTGAAAATAGCCAATACTAGTAGATTCAGAGTTGGAGACGAGGCTTATCTTCTAAGCAATGTTGCAAATAAGGCAGAAACAGTTAACATTATTGATATTCCAGATGATAAGACAATTACTTTAAGTCAAGGAAGCGTAAGGGGTTGGACTGTTGCTGAAACCTCTTATATACAAAAAGCCGTGAATCATCAATTTATCAAGCGCATACATATTGGGGATCTTAAAATTATCCCCAGTTTCCCAACTATTACTATTGACGTGGCGAGTGAAAGTAATGAATGGTTAACCCTAAAACAAACGGCACATGATTATAAGTTTAACATTAGAACCTATGTATTAGCTGATGGGTTTGAAACAACGAATATTTTCTTAATTAAACTAACACAACAGATTAGAGAAATTTTAATAGATCATATTCGTCCTATTATTGACGGAGAGAGTCATTTATTAACCTTAGACTTACCTGTAAACACTACAGTTGTAACAATAGGAGACACCTCTAATTTTGCAGCAGGAGATTGGGTATTTATACGAGATGCCTTTCCTAGACCAGCGCAGCAAGAGGTAATGATAAAGAAGATATTATCGCCAACGCAGGTAGAACTCACAGTACCGATTTGTTATGACTTCTTAGTATCAAGGCAAGGGGAGATGATTCTAGTTAAAAGGCTGCTATATGATTCAAGACCAGATGCGATTAATTATGGGTATGTAGTTAGCGAAGGCGGTGGAACTCTAATGCGCGCTTCCGAAATATCTTTTTTCGCTAAAGAAAACATTTACAGAAGCGGTCCAATAAACACTTAAACTATATCATCCAAAGTCGTTTAATTGGAAGAAAAGGATAAAGTACTATTGTTGGAAGGATATAAGCACCTCTAAATATTCCTTCTGTTTCTATAGTAAGTAACATATCATCTGTAGCCCAACCAACAATATGAACGACAGCAGTTTTCCAGTCAAATATAGAAATGTTTTGAGGCTCTACTAAAACAAGAACATATATCCAATCGTTATGTCTTTCATTAGGACGAACTATTAAACGATAACTCATGGGGTCTAATTCGCCTCGCATAAGAGAAGTTTTGAAATCTATATTGGTGCCAGGGATGTCTGAACCTCCATCTCCTTCATTAGGATGCCTGTTCGCATACATCCTAGAAATATAGTACTCTTTAGGAAAAGGAGTACCATCTAATATTTTTGCCCCTATATAGTTTCCAATTTGTCCTATAAATTGATCCATAGCTAAGGATTGTTTACGTTTTTCTTCATCTAAATGAATTTGACTATATCCTCCTATTTGTGCTCTTTCAGCCATTTCTCTAATAAGATTAAGTTCAAGGGAATTTAAACGTTTTGTTATAATATTTTTTCTTTCCACTGTTCTTCTCCTTACCTTAAAATTCATAGTATCATTTTTTATTTTTATTGTCAAGTCTATGTATAATAATTATAGGTTTTTTAGGGGGTGATATGAAAATTCTAACAATATCCGATTCGCCAAATTTATTCTCAGGTTTAGCTAGAGTTCATAGGCATATTATTGACGGACTACTAGAAGCTGGACATAGTGTTTTGCCTTGTGTTTGGTTCGGGTATGACGATTTGACGATGGCTAAGATAAAAGAAAAGAAAATTAAACCACCTGCTCTATCCTATAAATCTACTGCGCAAGGTGAATCTAATGGTCAAGAGATTCCGATGTTGACCATTCCTAAGCGTAAGAAGTTTGAAGAAATAAAAATGCTTCATGAAATTATTCAGATGGCTAAACCAGATGTTGTTCTTACAAGTTCAGATTATTGGGATACTTGGTATTTTAAATTACTTAAGTCCAAAGCTGACTTCTCCTTTAAATGGGTAGCTTATTTAACCATAGAACGAGAAGGTATAGATAAAGACCTTATTCCCGTACTAAAATATGCTGATGCCTTAGCTGTTCCTACTCTATTTGGTAAGAAAGTTCTAGAAGGGGCTACAGAAGAAAAGGTCCATTATATTCCATATGGGTTAGAACCTATTTTTACAAGAGCTTTTGAAGAGAAAAGAACTAGCCTTAAAAAAGAACGTAACTGCTTTGGCAAACTAAGATTCATCACCGTAGGGCAAAATACTTGGAGAAAGAATATTCCTTGTCTTTTACAGGCTATAAAGATTCTTGTCGAACAAAAAGAAATTGAAGGCAAAGAATTCTATATTCATTCAAATATAGATGGAGTTGATGCACAGGAAGCCTCTATTTATGATATAAGGCTTATTGCGGAATATTTAGGGATAACAAAATATGTTCGTTTCCCTCAGAATAATGTTTCTTTGTTCGCGGCACCTTCTGATAGCGTATTAGTTGATGAATATAATGCTTCTGATATATGCATAGTCCCTTCTGTCTGCGAAGGTTACGGTTTGATTTTACAAGAAGCTATGGGTTGTGGTCTTCCTGTTATAGCTTCAAATTGGTCGGTTATGCCAGAGATGATAGGAGGAAATGGGTTAGGGGCAGGAGAAAGAGGCTGGTTGACGGATACAAGGCTTGATTTTGTACCTCCAGCCAGACCTGTACTAATCCCTACGCCAGAGTCTTTAGCTGCAACGATACGAATGTCAGCAGAAGTATTTCAAAAGCATCCATCCTCACAAAACGCTTATGCAGAAATTTGTTCAAAATATGCAAAAGGAAGAAGATGGGAAAATACGAAGAGGGATATAAGTGAGCTTGTCATGGAGACCAGCAAGGCTCCAGATA
>Ga0315293_10006770_pt1 | contig 10686 bp, 16 predicted proteins | sample YL17G13_20_MG_FD_203071 | JGI IMG/M metagenome (GOLD analysis project Ga0315293, IMG submission 203071) | Sediment microbial communities from Yellowstone Lake, YNP, Wyoming, USA - YL17G13_20 | ecosystem: Environmental > Aquatic > Freshwater > Lake > Sediment | place: USA: Wyoming | collected... | reverse complement strand
CCCGTGACCGTGCTCGGCGCCCCGGTCTGGCCGGTCGGCCCGGTCGGGCCGGTGATCGTGCTCGGCGCCCCGTCCTGGCCGGTCGGACCCGTCGGGCCGGTGATCGTGCTCGGCGCCCCGTCCTGGCCGGTCGGCCCGGTCGGGCCCGTGACCGTGCTCGGCGCCCCGTCCTGGCCGGTCGGCCCGGTCGGGCCCGTGACCGTGCTCGGCGCCCCGGTCTGGCCGGTCGGCCCGGTCGGGCCGGTGATCGTGCTCGGCGCCCCGTCCTGGCCGGTCGGACCCGTCGGGCCCGTGCCCAATGGTCCTGTCGCACCCATCGGACCCGTCGGTCCTATAATGCCACTTGCCGGACCGGTCGGTCCCATCGGACCAGGAACCGGGCAGCACTTGTCCAACATATCTAGATTTATACCGGCCATGGCTAAAGGTCCGGCGTGTAGGGAAGAGTGTTGGCAGCCTGCTCAGCTTCGCGATCCTGCCCGCCGATAATGGCCCAAATTCGAAGTCGGTAGGTGTTGTCGTCAGGAATTACAGCATCCGTATCGAAATTGACCGCCAGCCGAACAAAAAGCCCATTCGCTTTGCATGGCAGAAGCGCACTGAATTCCGAACCCGTCACGCCGGTAATGGTATGGATTCCATCACCAATTCGGATCCGGCGCTCAGCGATATATGCTCGCACCGGAGCCTGCTGATCCGTGCCTGGCGTACAGCCGTCCGCGAACGTCACCGTCTCACGCGGCCACTTGGTGTTGGGGTCCATGTCCGGAGCTGTGCGCTGCCGAGGAAGCCCCCGCGACGGGTTGTCGCTGTAGAGTTCCTGCCACCACACCAAATCGATGTAGGTCGGCGGAACTACAACCTCTTCACCGGGAGGATTGACGGCCGGCGTGCCATCAAATAGAATCTCGTACAGGATCTCCTCGATGGTTCCGTCCATGGCGCCGTAAAGGCGCACGGGCTGGCTGACGAGGAGAGGAAGGGCCGGATCGACGCTCCCCAGAACGGGCTCGCCGCTGTAGTCCAGAATTGGATTGCCACCAGCGTCCTCAGTGGCGTTGGTGTCGAGAATCAGTAGGCGTGCCACGGTGGAGTCCTCCGTAGCGCAGTGGTGGACGGGGACAGTGTACCGTGCAACACCGTGCTAGTGCAAGGGATAGCTGTTGATAGCTACCGGCGGGGCTCGCAGCACGGGCACCTGAGCAAACCCGTCGTCTTTGAGCAATTTCCGAGCGTCTTCAACAACTTGTAGCCATGTCCGGCCTTCCCCCTGCTGCAACGACTGTAGCAGCGACCACGTAAATGCTCCATTGGGACGACCGTTCATCCCGAAGGTGCTGTCAGCTGCCGTCTGATCCTCCTGGCAGGCCGCCAGCACTCGATGGTTCTCGGAGTAGTCGGGCTGGAGCCACGAAGCCAGCTTCCGCACCGGCAGCTCGCGATCCTTGTGACGCATCTCGATGTCCAGCGGCGGGGCCAGGTAGCGCACACCAGGCACGATACGTCCTCGGCCATAAACCGGAGCCGGCATATCCCTCATGCCGCCCGCGTGACACACATCAAAGATGAATGTCAAGTCCACACCGAAAGGCATTCGGTCAAGGACTATGTGCAAATCCTCATCCGACAAAAAGCTGTCTTCGTTGCTCCAGTCGAAGTCGATAGGCACAAGGCACGACTCCACTTGAGAACTAAGTGTGTTTCCGTGGTGCCGCCGACGCATCCGTGTCCCGTGGCCAGAAATGTGGAAAATCAGATGATCTCCGGCCACGGCTCCTGCTCGTAGCCAGGCAGCACGACTCTTGATCGCTTCGGAGGTCGCTCTCTCGTCCAGGAGCAAACGCACATTATCCTTCGGCACCTTCCCCGGACCCGTCAAGAAGGCGTACATATCCATGACGTCGTTAACACAGCCGCGAAGTGGGCTATCTTTGTACTTGTTGATCCCGATGCAGACGGCTTTGACTGTCATGTGTCCTCCTGCCCGTCGAACTTGAAGAACTCACAGATAGCATTCAATACTTCATTTTCGATGTCGTTTTTGACGGCTTCTGGAGTCGGCTTGTCGGTATGCTTATGAGCCCGACTCCATCCTACCGCGATTCCTTCCTCGAGAGCACGACAGAGAACGACATAGACATTAACCTTCATACTGCCGACGACTGTGACTAGTGACTTTACTGGTCTTGGCACAGCTACCTCCAGCGCCTCATCACTTCGTTGATACCCGAGCCATGAAAGAGCCGTGCATCATCTTCAAACCTGGACAACACACTCTCACACGCCTCTTCCCAGCCCCTGATATACTCGTCGCGAAGCGTCTTGCAAGGTGTTAACTCGGCCACTTCGCAAAAGGCTCCTCGAGCACAACCGGCACACAGCCCGATGATTCCTTTTGCTGGTGTCTCGATCCATCCCATTACGTCCACTGCTCCTTCAGCCCCTGAGCCACTGCGTCCCACTCCGCTGGCGTGCGGCGCTCCAGGTCACCCTGTACATGCACGATGTCAACACAGTGCCCCCAAGGCCACTGTCCTTCTTTCGCAGACCTAAGCAACTGCTTGTAGTGTCCTTGCAGCCGCCGCAGGTACTCCAAGGTGATGCCTGACTCGTAGGGCCTGTCCTCTTTCTCAGCCCTCTCTCGGATACGCCGAAGACACGTCTCGGGCTGCGCGTCGATGTAGATCAAAGTCGTCGGAGGGAAGAGCATCAGCTTCATGTTCTTCAACGCTGCCCGATACGTCTGATGATCCAGCTCGGTGATGTTACCGTCCTCGTAGTGCATCGCCTCGAAGGTGGCATCCCCGAACACTGAGCGGTCGACCATGGCACCGTCGTACGTGTCCGAATAGAGAGCCTCGCAAGCCGCCAGCATCTGCAACCCAATGCGTCGGTGCAGAAGATGCAGCTGGAGCTGGTAGGCGTACCCTTTTGGATTGGAGTAGAACCGGTCCAGGTGCGCCTTGTCGACCGGTTCTTTGATGACGCGGTAGTTCAGTCGCGGCCCGACCTCACGCACGTACGTCGTCTTGCCGCTGCCGATGCCTCCCTCGACGTAGACAAGCCGGCCATGGTTAACTCCCGCCCATCTGGTATCGTAGATAAGTCGGCTCTCCATCACGACACCACCGCTCCGCACGTCACACACTCATCGACCCAGAAACGATCCGCAACTCCTTGAACACCGATATAATCAATCATCGGCTGCCATCCATCCCATCGAACTGGATCAAGATCCCCGTCTCGTTTCTTCTCGTAGCAACGCCATCTAGTTCCACCACACAACGCACACTTATTCGCACTTCTTTGAATAATAGGTTTCATTTCTCTGCTCCATTCTTGAGAAGCTCGGCCGTCATGAATCCGTAGTTGCCGAGATCACCCATGGTCACATATGCCTTCTCGTCCACGACCTGCTCCTTCTTCCCTCGGAGCACCAAGTTGCTGGCACGCATCAACTTGTCGAGCATCCTGGTGAGAAGGCCGAAGTAGATCATCTTGAGAGGGGAGTCAATCACTACTCCCTCGGGAAACCAGAGCGCCAGTGTCTGTCCGGTCAGCAAGTGCGACGAACCGTAGTCCGCGTTCTTGTCCAGAAACGTCGCACTCCACTCGTTCACGAGCGCGACCACTGCTTCATTTCGGGTCATAGATCACCACCATGGAAGGGAAAGGCGCCGGAGCTACGATTCCGTTCTCGCCTTCGAACCACAGCCGGCCCTCGACAAACTCGATGCCAGAAGCGTGGGGCCATACCAGACGATGAAACCACGCGGTATCGGTCCTGGCAGGCAGCAGAAACACCACCAGCGTCTTCTCGTCTACCGCCTTCTGCAGCCACGGTCGCGGCCCGTTGTCCCCGCGCCCGTAGGGAGGGTTGCACCAGCACCGCTCCCCTGCCCACGAGTGCGCCAGTCCATCATCGGCCTTGGTGTAGTAACGAGGGCACTTGGCGTTCTTCTTCGAAGCACAGACGTCAAGAGTAAATGAGAACCTCTGGTTGTACCGGTCGAAGAAGTCCCTCGGAGTGCCCCACTCCGCGCTCTGACTCGACCAATGGACCTTTGCCGTCATTACACTCTGGCGAGCCTGGGGGTATCGCGCCTCACTCCCAGCATGAGGATATCATCCCGATTCACCGTCCACAGAACGCCCGTGCCGTTGTGCGCCTCCGTCTCGAAGAGAATCTTTCCGTCCTCCTCTCCTCGGTACACCCCGGAAATGATGTTGAGCACCATATCCATGGTCCGCGTGTCAGCGTTGGCTACGGGAGCAAACGCCTGCGTCTTGAACACCAGATGGCACGTATCACCCGTCTTGATTTCCATTCTTGATCTCCTTTCTAAGAAGCTCCTCAACGTGTTTCAAATCGCCAATGATCTGATCTATGTCATGCCACAAGATGCAATGTCGTTGTCGAGCAAACTGGTCAACCAGGCCGGCCTCGAGGTGTCGCCGATGCTCCTGAATGCGCCGTAGCCGCAACTCAGCTTCGGTCATTTTCCGATCCTGTACTTCGTCGGACGCGTGAGCCCTACCCGTTCAACGTTCTGCCCTCGGTCCTTCAAAAGCGCCAGGTAACGGAACACGGTGCGGCGACTGATGCCGGCCCATTTTTCCAGCTCCTTCAGGGTTCTGGGCTGTTTAAGTAGCCCACAAAACGCTTTGAGCACCTTCTCATCTATCATCATTTCCGTCTCCCTAGCTTCCACAAGCCAATACCAATAGCGTCAATCACGTTGTGCAACTTGCTCTTAGGAGCGCCACAGCCGTCGAGCACTAGCTTCTCTTCCTCCGAAAGAAGAGAAAGCGTATAGGCGTTATCGATAGCCTTGGGTCGGTTACCTTTCCATGCGTGTGGGCGCACCGGTTGTGGCTCAACAAACTGGGCTGCAACTCCAGCGGCGATACCGGCAATGACCGCGACATCGATCAAGTCATTAGGATCACCTTTTTGCAACCGCTGCTGGTAGACCTGCGGCACTTCGATCACCACCGTTGATGGAGGAGGACATGCCCTTCCCATCATGCGCGTTAGCACTTCTGTGGTTTCAGTCAGGCTCTTACACACAAGAAGTCCTACCGAACTCAATCTGTCGCCGACAAATGAAGCCCAACCAAGCCCCGCCTTGCCTGGATCAATGGCAATAAGCCTATTCATCTTCTGGCTCCCAAGCGACCAACCGCTCGCCGTCGTACACTTGCTCCGCACCTTTGCTCCATCGGCGCATCAATGTGGCCGAGGCAGCGGCAGGGACATCGGGCGTCCATCGCTGCATGGCTTCCACCATCACCTGTTCCAGCTCCTTGGCTGCCTCGTGCCCCGCTTCCTCTGGCGTCTCCATGATGACCTCGTCATGGACGAACACCACCGGCCGGGAGCCATAGAGCATCGAGTTGCGGTCGCAATAGGCACGCTTGCACGCCGCAAACAGAGCGGCTTTGGATGCGTGGGCCGCCAGCGTCTGGAAGTACCCGTTGGCCGCGTCACAGTAGCCGCAGTTGCCGCGCACGAAACCGCTTTGCGGTATTGTCTGCCAGCCGACATCGGCGCTACCGACGAGACTTTCGACGTGCTTGAAGTACCCGCGCATCTCCGGCCACTGCTCGAACCAGTGATCCTTCAAGTCCTGAGACTCGGATTCGGAAAGGTCGATGCCATAGCCTTTAGCATATGATACAAACTTTGAAGGCCCCATGCCTCCAGGATAGCCAAAATCCGCGCATTTTGCATGTTGTCGCAACGCTTTGATTACTGGATCACCAGAAGCTTTCAATTCCTTTGCTCTCTCCACCGATACCTTCATCAGCGAAGCAGCGAACTCGAGGTGGGGATCGAAGTGAGGATTGGCCTGGAACCGCTCCGCAAGCCTAGAATAGCCCACAATGTCCAAACACGACTGAGCTAACGTCCGCATTTCCTGAGCATCGAAGTCACACGCCAGCAACACTCTACCGTGGCGCGCGACAAAGCATTCTCGAACACCAGGAAGCCGAGGCTGATTCTGCAGATTTGGATTGTTGCTAGAGGTGCGATCACTGGCGGCACCAATAGCATTGAAATTCGAATGCACAATAGCAGCGAACAACTTGGTCAAGTAGGTGTTGGCAACCTTGCGAAGCTGCTCAAACTCGACCAGCTGCTGCAACGCCTCCAACTTACACTCGCGGATCACGTCCTTCCCGGTCATGACGGCGCCCTTCTCCGTCTTTGGTGGATAACCGCCCGGGTAGTGTTCTGTGATGGCGGCCCGCAGGGCCTTGAGCGACTTCTTGACTGACGGTACCTGCTTACCGCAACGCACTGGCCCCGGCTTGTTCGTCTTCTTGTACTGGGCAAAGCCGGCCTCGGCCAGCGGCCCTACCAGCGCATCCATGCGATCAATGGTCTGAATCCACAGCTTGTCGACCTGCACTGGATCTGTTTCGATGCCCCACACCGACGTCAGCCGGAGCACCAGGTCTGCCCGGGTATCTTCAAACTGGGTGGGGATAGCGTAGTGCGCGTGCTTTGACCGCTCTTCCTGGTTCTGAAAAATCTCCCAGGTCGTCACAGCATCGCCGACCGCGTAGTCGATGGCATCCTGCGGCCACTGCATGAACGGAAGTCCATCCAGCTCGCCGTACCGCAGCCGCCAGGTGTCTTCGCCCTTCTTCACTTCCTTCTTCAGACGCCGGGACGCGATGTTGGCCATAGAGTAGGTGTGCTTCTCCCACTTTCCGTTGGCCCAGCGACCCCGAAATTCGCCAGCCGCGATGTCGAGCAGCCGTTCTCTCACCGCAGTACAGGTGATGTTGTCGGCTTCGTACGCAGCCCAGAGCTTCTCCCAGACGGAAGGGAAGGTCGCCATGACGCAAGCGGCGTCGTACGCCACGACGTGCCCCGCGAGCGGCACCTGGTTCAAGTGCTGATGCAGCCATCGCTCGATGTTGTCGTCCCCGACCTCGAGCCCGGACCGTTCGCCGTCGAACCAGCTCAGGCAAACGACCCGAGGAGCCATGCTGCCAGGGCCGAACAAATACGTTTCAGTATCGAAAGCCGTCACTTTGGGCATGGATTTCCCTTGGTACTACACTAGACACACAGTGTCAAGGGAATAGGAGGGGGAGATTCAAAATCTACGAGGCGAACCCGGCTGCCGTCCGCAGCTCGTCAGCCTTGGCCTGCATGTCGTCGGGGATGGAGCGCCAGTTGCAGAGCGTGAAATCGTTGTTGGCCTTGGTCTTGGTCATCACCGCCTCGAGGCGCACCAGACGACCGTGGCAGGGGTTCTTCTCCGAGCAGGCCAGCTGGGCACCCTTGGCGTCCACGTCAGTCTGCGGCACGTTCATCACGGCGGCCAGGAAAGCCTTGACGTTGCCGGGGCTGGCGTCGTGGCGGAAGTTCACGGCCCAGGACATCCTGGTGCCGGCCTTGCGCTCCGGGACATCCGACTGCAGGATGTCGAACTCCGTGATGAAGACGTCCTCCCCCTTGCGGCTGCGGATCATCTTGACGATGTCCACGTAAAGCACCTGGTAGATGCCGGGCATCGGATAGATGCCGCCTGCCCTCCCGTCGGACTCTTCGACTCGGTCGAAGGGGCTGCTGCTCTTGGGCTGGGACTTGGGAGCTGCGCTCTCGGTGTTGCTTCCTCCGAACATACCCATGACTCTTCTACCTTTCCGCCCTTTCAGGGCGCTCTGATGACCCGGTCCATCCGGGAGTATCGTCCTTGTATCACCTCGGGCACACCGTGTCAACTACAAAGGCTTTCCACCCTCGAGAATGAACAAATTCTTGGCCCCCCTGGTGCACGCCGTATAGACGCATCGCCGCCTCTCCAGTATATCCTTGTTAATCGAAATATCTGGATAGTCGACGAAGATGTTCTGGTAGGTACTCCCCTGGGACTTGTGCACCGTCGTAACGTAGTGAGGCTTGAGACGTGAACACATCCTGCGTCCTACATCAAAGTTGTAGGTGTCTCCCATGCCCCAAACGTAGGTCCACTTAACTCCGTCCTCTCTCCTGCTGGCCTTGTCCTTCAACATGACGATGTTGCGGCGAAACCGAGGCTCGTCGTCGGGATGCACGACGTAGACACCAAACCGCTCTCCACCGTCCTCCTCGTCCTTCTCGAACTCGAGCCGCAGTGTCTTGTACTTGTCGAACCGTCGGTCTGGGTGATCACACTCTCGAACGCTTTGCAAAATAGCGTCCTCGTCGGTGATCATGTGCATCAGCGGTCCGATACCAGGATTGTCCTGGTTCAACACTGGCTCAGTGGCATAGTAACGGACTCCAGGCACATATGCCTCATCCTCATGCCCCGGGTGTAACGCATCAAGAATGCGACGTGCAAACGGATTGATTTGATCCCAGCGCCAGCAAAGGACACGGTTCAAATCAGGACTGTCCGGATCTTGACGGAAGTGCTCTAGAATGATGCTCTCGAACTCGGCTCGCGTCTTGATACTGTGCACCCCGCAGCCGTTCACCAGCCTCGGTAAGGGTTCTGGATCGGTTGGATCCCCGTACTGGTGACGACGCAGCCAATCGGCCAGCTGGATGATGGGGTTGTCAGCCGCCTGACGTACCACCTCGGTCAACTGAAAGTAGGGCTCCACTTCCAGACTCGGTGAACCTGCCTCTTCCACAGGCGGTAACTGGTGCCGATCACCGACGAAAAGCAGCTTGGTACCATAGCGACGCGCTTCGTTGACGAGTTGATCATAAAGCCCTAGATCTTCCCTACCCTTGGGAATGTTCCCAACCATCGAGCATTCGTCGACGATCACGACATCAAAGCGGGCCATCAAATTCTTTCCCATCTCCCGCTTTTTGCAGTACTTCTCCTTGTCGTCCGAAGACATGATCAAGTCCAAGAGCTTGTGCACCGTCATGCACGGCACGGTGATCCCATGCTGACCAGCCGTGTTACACAACACTCGCACAGCCTTATTGGTGGGAGCCACGAGCACGACATTCTTCTCGGTGTGCTTCAAGTACTCGGCCACCGTCGTCGTCTTGCCCGTACCGGCATGGCCAGTGAGCAGCATGTGCTCGTCACCACTGTCCTCAAAGCTGAGCATGACCTCGACCGCTTGCTGCTGCGTCTCGGTCAGCTCGACAGCGGTTGGATTCTCGACGGGCCGCGACTCCCGAATAATTCGACGCTCCAGCTCGGCCCGGTGCATACCGAGGATGGGGTTTCCGCGACGAGGATTATAAGCGAGATCAAAGCTCATATTAGTTCTTTCTCTTCAGCGAGCCATTGTGGAATCGTAATGCTCTCTCCGTCGTCCTCTACGATTTGACTCTTAGGTATCCAGACACGAGCAGGATCGAACGGATTATCGCCGAAGTCGTACTGGATAGCTAGGTCTGTTTCTTTGACCTTACGACAGTATGAAATCTCAACCGTCCCTTCGGTCTGCTCAGGATCTGGACTATAGTAGTGCACCGATGCCTCCCAAATCGCAGTAGCACAGCTTCTGCCGGTTGCCAAACGTGTCTTCAAGATAATTGGCGTCCGAAAGCGCCTGCCCAAACGAAGCTAGAAGTTCAGGCGCGTGCAAGAACACTTCGAAGACTACTTCATCGGCCTGCTGACCTTCTCTGTGAATTCTGCCGATCTGCTGCTCCCAGCTCTTGCCACTAGCCATTGGCGACGTCACCAGAGCACGACAGTAGTGCTGCAAATTCTTCCCTTCCGAGTGTGACTGCTGACTAGCAATGATGGCAGACGCCGCGCACTCCAAGATACCGTTGTCGCCGGCCTCGAAGTACGGCTTGCCAGACGCCGCAGCCACAGCGGCGCCGAACGCCTGCTGTTCCACCCAACAGATGCCGGGCTCGTCCTCGGTCCGGGCCTCGAGCCAGCGGCAACACGCCTGCACCGCAAAATCATCCACCCACTCGGCTACGGTGTGCAGCTTGAAAGTGTCCTTGAACGCCTTCCATGCGTGCCAGGGATGGTCAGCCGACAGCTTCTTTTCACGTTCACACTCGTTCCACACTTGAAGCTCGGTATCGAGATGTCGCTGGTTGTGCTTCAGCGTCTCACGCACGTACTTCTTCCATTCGGCCCGCGCCTCTAGCCACTCCCTGGGAGGCACTGGATCCCAGCGATAGTAGAACCCCAACGAGAGTTCCCGCATGTGCCGCCACAGCTCTACAGCCTCGGTGATGATATCGCCAGTGGGTGTAGCCCACGTTGTTCGCATCTGCTGAGCCAGCCGCTCCACGTTGCGGGGCATCGCCAGCCCCTCGAACGGCAACACGCGGAGCGACGTGCCCAGCAGGTTCTCCCGTGTCGCTACCACGCCCGGAGTCTCAGTGAGGCGACGCCGGAACCCCTGCCGGGCATTCTCGCCTGGCAGACAGAAGCGTCTCAACGCCCCCGGCCCGACCCGTTGCTCGTCAGGCACCTTCTCATCCAGAGCATCGGCCCAATCCGATAGCTCGGTCCACTTCTCGGGCACCGGAGCGTTGCCCTTGAGACACCAACGGATGATGTGGGCAAAGTCCTTGATGGAACGGTTCGAAACGGTGCCGGACATAGCGACACACATCGTCTCGGGGTGCTCGCGAAAGTAGCGGAGCAAGCGGCGCGTGCGCCCTGCCTTCATATGCTTACAGTGGTGCGCCTCGTCGCAGATGATCAAGTCGGGCTGCAGCTCTTCAAGCATCCGGGCATTCTT
>Ga0315293_10006769_pt1 | contig 10686 bp, 10 predicted proteins | sample YL17G13_20_MG_FD_203071 | JGI IMG/M metagenome (GOLD analysis project Ga0315293, IMG submission 203071) | Sediment microbial communities from Yellowstone Lake, YNP, Wyoming, USA - YL17G13_20 | ecosystem: Environmental > Aquatic > Freshwater > Lake > Sediment | place: USA: Wyoming | collected... | reverse complement strand
GGCCAAGCCCCAGCCCTTCTACAATCCGCACCTCCTGCTGACGTCGCCCGAGCGGACCGAGCTCGAGAAGTCGTTCTACGGGCGGCTCCTCGACAGCGCGGAATGTTATCTTTTCAACAGCGGCGTCACCGCCGCCGATGCGATCAAGGAAATCATTTCAAAGTAGGGGTCAAACCTACACATTTAACATTCTTGTTAAATGTGTAGGTTTGACCCCTACTTACTTCTCTATTTCCTCCGCCATAATGTGCAAAACAACGAGGTGGACTTCCTGGATGCGGGGAGTACTCGTCGAGGGCACGTCCAGGAGGTAATCGGGCGCGGCGCCGGGCGTCACAGCGAGCTTCCCGCCCCCTTCGCCCGTCAGGGCGATCGTGACCATCCCGATCTTCTTCGCCGCCTTCAATCCTTCGATGACGTCCGGCGAGTTGCCGCTCGTCGAGAGGGCGATAGCGACATCGCCTTTCCGGCCGAGCGCCTCGATCTGACGGCTGAAGATCCGGTCGAAGGACATATCGTTCCCGATCGAGGTGATCGTGGACGTGTCCGTCGTCAAGGATATCGCGGGGAGGGCACGCCTTTCCTTCAGGAACTTGTTGACCAACTCGGCCGCGAAGTGCTGGGCCTCGGCCGCGCTCCCACCGTTCCCGAAGAGCAGGATCTTGCCCCCGGCCTTCAGGCTTTTTACGATCGCCGAAACGACCGCCTCGACGACCCCGCCCCTTGCCCGGAAGAACATCTCTAGGACCGCCGCGATCTCATTCTTTGTCTTGGTTAATTCCATGTCTGCTGCCCCTCAGGGAAATTCTATTCGGCAGCGCGACCAAACGCAAGTAAAATAGCGTTTGGTGACACTATTTGCTGGATGAGCGTGCGATGTCCTTACGGCTACCAGCTACCAGTTAGTATACTTAGAAGTATATTACTTGAAAGTATACAAGGCATAAGGCGGGATAAGCCATTGATAAACAGCGTTTTCTCTTTTATAATAGAACCGGTTAGAGAGAAATGCCGACGGGGAAAGAAATGAAAAAAACGTTCAGCGTCATCATTGAAAAGGACGAAGACGGGTATTTTGTCGCCAACGTCCCGGAGCTTCCCGGATGTCACACCCAGGCCAGGAGCCTGGACCAACTCAGCAAGAGAATCAAAGAAGCCATTGAGCTTTATCTCGAAGTCAATAAAGACGTTCCCAAGCCGCTCCGCTTTGTGGGCATCCAACAAGTCGAAATCTAGAGCATGAGGCTAAAACCTCTCCCAGCTAATCAGGTCATCAAAGCTCTCGAAAGAGCCGGTTTCAAAAGGATCAGACAAAAGGGCAGCCATCTTTTCCTGCGGCACCCCGATGGAAGAACGACGGTGGTCCCTATTCACAAGAGCGAAGAAATAGGCAGGGGCTTGCTCCAAGAAATCATCAAAGACGCCAAATTCTCGAAAGAAGAGTTCTTGAACCTGCTCACCTGACCCACACCTGTCCAGCGGCGTAGCCCTCAGCCTTGAGCGACATGCCTCTTTTCTCTTGACAAACCGCCATAATTTAGTATACTTAAAAGTAAATTACTTGAAAGTATACAAAATATAAGGAGGCCGGCCATGTTCGTTGATCGAGAAAAGGAGCTAGGTTATCTTGAGGATCTTCAAAATTCTGGAAAAGCCCAGTTCCTCGTCCTCTACGGCCGGAGGCGGACCGGAAAAACTGAGCTCCTCAGGCAGTTTTCCAGGGAGAAAAAGCACCTATTCTTCACGGCGGACCTTTCCTCGGCGCATGATCAGCTCAGACAGCTCACCGAAAAGGTTCTCCATCTGACGAACGACTCGTTCTTGCGGGCCCAGCCGTTCAATTCGTGGGAAGCGGCCCTCCAATATATGCTCGATCACCTTTCGCAGGACTTTCCTCTCATCATTCTCGACGAGTTCCCCTACCTCTGCGTATCGAACCGCGCTCTGCCCTCCATTCTCCAAAAGGTCTGGGACCAGAAGTCCCGGACGATCAAGCCATTCCTCATCCTTTGCGGGTCTTACGTCATCTTCATGGAGAAGGAGATCCTTGGAGCCAAAAGCCCGCTTTATGGAAGGAGAACCGGCCAGTTGGACCTCCGGCCATTGGGCTTCGACTCCCTCTCCGACTTCTTCCCCGGGTACACACCGGAAGACCTTGTCCGATGTTATGCCATCCTGGGAGGGATCCCTGCTTACCTGGAACGTTTCGACCCGGCAAAGACGCTGGAAGCGAACGTTAAGAACCAGATCTTGGACATTCACTCCTTCCTTTATGCCGAACCCCGATTTCTCCTCATGGAGGAGCTCTATGAACCTTCCCTATATTTCTCTATTTTGAAGGCCATCGCGTTCGGGAGAACGCGATTGAACGAGATCGTCCAAGAAACAGGGATTTCCGAACGGGCCAAGGTCAACAAGTACCTCTCGGTCCTCCGCGGCCTCCGGATCGTCAAAAGAGAGGTTCCCATCACCGAAGACAAACCTCACAAGTCCCGGAAGGGAATTTATTCCCTCGCGGACCACTTCATCCGGTTCTGGTTCAGATACGTCTATGCCAATACAAGCGCGTTGGAAGGAGGAGACATCCTCTCCGTCTGGAATGAAAGGATCGCGCCCGACCTCGAAAATTTCACCTCGTCCTGCTTCGAAGAGATATGCGCTCAAAAGCTCGGACAGCTCAACTCTCAAGGCAAACTTCCCTTCAAAGCATGGTCCATCGGCCGGTGGTGGGACGGCTCTTCCGAGATCGACATCGTCGCCCTTGACGGGAAGGGCGCCTATTTATTCTGTGAATGTAAATGGACCACGAAAAAAGCCGGAACAAGCCTTTTGGGCCAATTGGAGCAGAAGGCTGATCTATTTCCGGACGCGGCCCATAAGTATTTCGGGTTCTTTTCCAGATCGGGTTTCTCGCCCGAATTTAAGGCCATGGCGCGTTCCAGAGACGATGTTTTCCTTTTCAATTATTATTGATCTTTAGTTTTCTCGAACATCGTCTTGCCGCCGATCGTATCGTTCCATGATCGCGTGGAGCTTCTTTCCGGCCGCTCTTCGTAGCTCTTCGTAACTATTGACACCGCCATGCGTCCGGCATACACTTCCGGCGTCAATAGGCGGGGAGATTCATCCTCTGCATTTTCTATGTTTAAAATACTAAATTAATTTTGAGAACAAAAGGAGTCGTTTGGAGATGAAAAAGGCAGCCCGTTTTCTGTTTTTCACGATGATCTTGATTTCTTTGTTTGTATTTGTGAGTTGGAAAAAAGAAGACGCCGATTACCGGTCGCTCGTTGAAAAAGGCGATTTTCAAAAGGCAGAATGCGCCATCCGCAAAGTCATGGAAGAAGACACAAGTCTGACTGTGGAAGATAAGATTCAACTCGGTTTTGAGATCGATCGGATGCACCGGATTCGTCTGGATTTTACTAAAACCGAAAATGAAATTCTGGAATATGTAAAAACCTATATTCCGGAGGCGACTATCGCCGATCTGAAAAAATGGGAAGACGACGCTTCGCTCGAATTCATGGTCATTGATGGAAAAAAGATGTACTTCAAGAATGCCGCCCCGAATATTTTTCGCGTCAACAAAGACGCCAAGGCGATCAAGATCAAGGTTGCAGCAGCAAAGGCAGAAACGACACGGGTCGAACCCGCCGAGACTTTCCCGTTGGACGATCATATCCAATCGATCATCGACAAATCCGTCAAAACGAAAAAACGTTATGTTAATCCGGTCACGATGAAAATCAACTACACGCTGACCGTCAATCCGAATGCCGTTCCGGATGGAAAGATGATCCGCTGCTGGATTCCGTATCCAAGAGAGATCACGAACCGGCAGACGAATATCAAACTCATCAAAACACAACCCGTAAAATTCATCCTGGCGGATAACGACGCGACATTGCAGAGAACGATCTATTTCCAGAAACCGGCGCAAAAAGACAGCGCAACGGTGTTTTTAGTTGAATATACATATACTCAAAACGGCGTTTTTGCCGGGATCGATGTCCATAAAGTCCTGCCGACGCCGTCTCCTGATGAATGGGCGCCGTTCCTCGGGGAAGTTCCGCCGCACATCGTTTTCACCGACGAACTGAAACAACTTTCGCCGACAATTATCGGCAGCGAAACCAACCCTTACCTGAAAGCCAGGAAGATTTTCGAATGGGTCACCACGAACATACCGTGGGCTTCGGCTCGTGAATATTCCACGATCCGTAATCTCAGCATGTATGCATTTGCCAACCGTCACGGCGATTGCGGCATCCAGCATCTTCTGTTCATCACGCTCTGTCGTCTGAACGGAATTCCGGCGAAGTGGCAATCGGGCTGGGAATTTAAGCCGCCGACCGACAGCATGCATGACTGGAGTGAAATCTACATCGAACCGTACGGCTGGGTTCCCGCAGATGTCACCTACGGATTGAAAGAATCTCCCGACGAAACACATAAATGGTTCTATCTCGGCGGCATGGACAGTTACCGGTTGATTTTCAATGACACTATTTCCGATAATTTCTTTCCGGCGAAGATATATCCGCGTTCCGAGACCGTCGATTCCCAGCGCGGCGAAGTCGAATGGGAAGGCGGAAACCTATATTTCGATCAATGGGATTGGAATATGCAATATGAGGTGGTGGTGAAATAACCATCCTCCGTTTGAAAATAATTTAACGGCCGACATATCGTCCCCGTTCAAAGCCCGGAACTCACGGCAGCCCTCACCTTATCGACGAGCTCGGCCACGTTCCCTTCCGAATATCCGTCGACGGGGACAGGCGGATGGAATACGACGCTGACCGTCCCCCGCTTCGCCCCGAACTGTCCCTTAGGCATCAACTCGAACGTCCCTCCGATGGTCACCGGGACGATGGGCGCCCCCCCCGCGATCGCCAGGAAGAACCCGCCCCTGCGGAACCTCTGGAGCTTCCCGTCGAGGCTCCTTGTCCCCTCAGGGAATATCAGGAACGAGTACCCCCTCTCCCGCATCAGGCGGGACGCCTTCTCGATGCTCTTGATTCCCCCGCCCCCGGCCCTTCTGTCCACCGGCACACACCCCACGTAGCGCATGGCCCAGCCGAGGACGGGGATGCCGAAGACATTCTTCTTCATGATCGCCCGGACGGACTGCGGGATGACCATGACCATCATCGGCCCGTCGAGGAAGCTCTCGTGGTTGGGCATGAAGACATAAGAGGCCTTATGGTCGAATCGCTCGAGGCCGCCGACCTCGACGTCGATGCCGAGAACGCGCCGCCCGACGCGCATGGCCCATTTACCGATAGCCATGAGCTTCCCCCGGAGCCCCAGGACCCAGCAGACGAGGAGGACGGGCGCGACAAAGATGACGATGAGGGTGTAAATGAGGAGCAGGAACGACGCGCGCATGATCCTCAAAATTATAACACAAAAGCTTGGACGAGAGCGTCCGGGAGACGCTTGCACCCCTATTCTGTTGACAATATCGACCGCAGACAAATAGAATTGACGGGTGGCCGATCCAGCCAAAGGGACGAAAGCGAACCCGCCACACATGATTATCATTACGACGAAAGGAGTGAGCCCTCTTTGAAAAAGCCGGCCATCATCCACCCGTTTTTCTTCGCAATATTCCCCATCGTGGCTCTTTTCGCTTATAACGCCAGGACAATCTCGATCCCCATCGGAGAGATGGCTCTCCCTTCCGGCCTTTCGTTTGCGGGCACGCTTGTCCTGTTTTTTTCCTTTAAATTCCTGATTAGAAACGGCGACAAAGCCGGAGTGCTTGTCTCCTTGTTTCTTTTCTGGTTCTTTTCGTTTGGGCATGTCATAGGAATACTGAATCCCTGGACGGCATGGATACTTGGCGAGACGATCCTATACGGCACTATGATCATGATCGCGATCTGCTTCCTTCTTGTGATCAGATCGCGAAAAAACTTCGCCGGCCTGACGAGATTCCTCAACATTGTCTCTCTTGCCCTTATTGCGATCAACTTGATCTCCGGCGTGCGGGTTCTTACCCACAGGCGCAGCTCCCTTTCCAGGGGAAATATCAGCATCCCAGCAAAGATCGGACCTTATCCGAATATTTATTTTATCGTCATGGACGGTTATGCCCGGGCTGATGTTCTTTCTGGACTTTATGAATTTGACAATACCCCTTTTGTCAGTTATCTGGAGCAAAAGGGCTTTTATGTCGCATCGCGAAGTTATTCGAATTATTGCCAAACCTACCTCTCTCTAGCCGCCACCTTAAACCTTTCCTACCTGAACGAACTAACCGATCAATGGGGTTCTCAGTCTAACGACCGGCGGCCTCTGGTTCAAATGATTCGACACAGCCGGGTGATCCAGCTTTTGAAAAGTCAGGGATACTCGCTGGTCTCTTTTGAATCAGGTTATTCCGGGACAGAGATCCGTAATTCCGATCTTTATATCCATTTCATGAGATCCCCCTCGGAGTTTCAAAACGTCCTCATAAACACAACGCCTCTGCCCCTATTATTAAAACTCCTCCCCAAAATATCTCCATACACGATCCACCGAAACCGCATTCTTGGCGCTTTCCGAAGGCTTTCGAATTTCAGCTTCAAGAAAACTCCGTTCTTTATCCTGGCGCATATCATGGCTCCCCATCCGCCTTTTGTTTTCGGCAAAGATGGGGAAGAGATCGATCCCCCCGGTTTTTATTTGATACGGGACGGAAGCTATCTGCATGGGACCGAGGAGGTTAGTATCCAAAGTTACATTAAGAGCTACAGGGACCAGCTGTCCGTTGTCAACGAGAAAATCAAAGTTGCGATAGACAGCATTCTGGCAACGTCGCCCGCTCCGATCATTATTTTGCAAAGCGATCATGGCCCTAGGGCTCTAACCGACATGGAAAACCCAACGGCCACCTACAATAAAGAAGTCATGGCCATACTTAACGCCGTTTATCTTCCGGGAGGAGACTATCACGACTTCTATCCTGACATCTCCCCCATCAATAGTTTTATTATCCTCATGAACCATATCCTGGGGACGAACATGAACCTGTTGGAAGACAAAAGCTATTTCTCGACTTGGGGACACCCCTACGATTTTATTCCTCTTGATAAAAGTTCATTTGATCAGACCACCCAATCCATAAGGGAGATACAGAAAAACAATCGCCCCCGGGAGTGACAAGGCCGGGTCCTGGGCTGGGCGCTTATCGACCTTGCCGTCTAGGATCGGACGTAATCGAGTCTAATATCTTCTCCAAGGGAGTCGTGGTTCCGTCCGGTCGCCACGAGATCGTCTTGCGGTATCTTCCGGCGAGCTTTTTATGGGGAGCAGCCGTAAGCCTGATCTCTTTGGGTCTCACCCTCAGCGGCTTGATCGCCTTTTCGATCCGGTCTAAAAGAAAGGCCCGCCGCGCATCCCTCTGAACTCTTCCCGACAATCGAATTGCGCCGCGAGTCGTGCGGGCTTCTCCCCACGAATGACGACGTCCTGCTGCTTCAGTCCCGGGAGGAACCGGCCGGCCTGGAAGAGATAAGGGATTCGCTGAGGATCGAACCCCATGAGGCGGGCGGCCATTGCGTCGGCGGCCAGGGGGAAGGGGCTCAGGACCAGGGTTCCGACGGACTTCGCCTTTCCCATGATCGGCCCGTCCCCCTCCATCCCGACGACGCCGTCGATGATGTTGTAATGGACCTTGATCGTCTGGGCCAGGTCCAGGATGGAATTGTCGATCCCCCGGAAGTGGAGAAGGTTCTTTGGCCAGCCGTAATAGACCCCCGGGAGAATCCCGAAGAGGTTCTTCAGGCAGAGCGTCACGGCCATCCAATGGTGGGTTTTCATTTTCGGCATGCTGATCAGGATATCTGCCCCGGCGACGGGCTTGGCGACATAAAAGACCGGGAGCCCCGTCCTCCGGCCCGCGTTCGTGACGGAGACGGCATCCCCGTGGTTCAAGTCAACACACTTGACCCTTTTTTCAAGAATGCTCCTGAGCGAAGGATTGAGGACCGAAAACCACGGGTCGCGCCGGTGGCCGGAAGCCTCGCCGACAATGACTTCGGCCGCGCCTAGGCGAAGGCAGGCATGGGCCGCGCTAGCAATGACGGCAATGTGGGTGTTGATGGGACGTTCGAGATGGGCCTCGACGAAATTCGGCTTGAGGAGGACCTTTTTGCCTTGGAGCTTCAGGCCGTCTCCCGACATGATTGTGGCGATTTCGCGCGAGAGATCCCGGCCGTAATCGGGCATCGCCAGGAGCGTCACGGGGCAAGGCTCCGGAGGAACGTTCTGGGCGATTCCGGAGAGCGCAACCGCGTTGGCCAACAGGGTCGCATCCTTCAGGAATTGGCGCCTTTTCATGCGGTGAACACCTTTTTTCCGGAAAGAGCGATCAGGCCCAGGGCGAAATTTCCCAAGTGGAGATCTTCCTCGGCCAGAGATCCCATGACGTTCCGAAGCCGCGTTCTCGACCGGCCGGCATCCCTTCCATACGCTTGAAGGCAGATGACGGCCCAGGCGAGTCCGCAAAGGGATTCGATCTTGTCCTGCCTTTTCTCCACCAAGTCGAGGCTCGGGCGGATCTGAGCGACCTCTGTATGACCGCAGAGGGCGGTAAGGGCAAGCCCGGTCGTGTCCCAGAAAGGGAGCAATTCCTTATCGTCCAGATTCGGGTTGCCATAATTCCAGCCCCCCGAGGGGATCCGGCGGTCCAAAAGCAACTTCCGGCCTTCGACAGCCCGGGGATGCCCGGCCTGGCCGGAGAGATGGAGGGCGATAAGCGACCAGGCCGTCGGCTCCACCCAGCCGAACGTGCCCGGGACCCAGGGCCAGCCGGCCAGGGTGTTGTCCTGCTTGAGCCGGGGGTCGTTCGCCACGGTCACGGACCTCAGCGAGAGGAGGAAATCAAGGGCCCGCTTCAGATTCTCCTTGAGCCCGTAATGGTGGAAAACAATGGCCGCCTGGGCCGTCAGCCAGAGCCCCTGGCCGCGGTGCCCTGGATTTACGCTGACCGACCCGTCCATGTTTTGAAGAGTTATAGCCCAGGGGAGAAGAGGTTTGGCGCGTTCGGCCGGGGCGCCGGAGGCGAAGATGGCGAGCGCGGCGAGGAATGTCGGCTCGGCGGAAGAATCGCGTCCCTTGTAATAGGGGCACCCGCCGCCAGGTAGGAAGAAGGAGGTCAAGCGGTTAATGAGATTGGCCAAGTCGGGGTTTGTATTCGGGGGGGTGGAGGGCTGTTGCGTGAGAATGTTCAAAACAAATGTATTATAACGCAACAATCATGTGGGCCAAAGCTCGAAGAAAGATCGCATGAAAGCCTCAGCGGCGATGAAGGTCGCCCTGAAGCCCCCCGTAGCGGAGGGGGGCCCCGCCGTTAACGGCGGGGGGAACCGCCGGGACTGGTTCCTGGGGGTCGGGGGGAGAGGGGCGACTTTCATCGCCCCGGGCATTTAGCGGGAAGCGCTCAACAGGGGGTAAATCTGTGAGCGAAAAGGGAAGGCTCACAAAAACATGGAACCATAAAAAAAGGGGCGGCGAAGCCGCCGCCCCTTAAAAAATGCGTTAGGATCGGATCCTAAGATCAGCTGGCTGCGACAAGTGTCGTCGAAGGCCCGCAGATCCAACTGCCGTTCCAATTCACGAGGTCGTTGTTGAAATCGACCATAGCACTGACGTTGTACCTTGTGGCTTCAGGAGTAGCGGCAAGCCAATCAGCTACGCCCATTGGTCCCGGCGTCTTGTTCCTTCCCCGGGACTCAACAACAAAATCATCTTCGCCGATCTCGTCTACATTTCCGTCAGTGACGGCTCCCTCAACGGCGGCTTCGCCCAAGTAGATATTGTAAGGATTGTTCCAGGGGTCGTTGACGGGTATGATTTTGATGTAGAAACTTGACATCGCAACCATGAACGGGTTAGCGAGCACTAGAGGCCCATTCTGCACGAGGGTGGAAAAATCGCCGTGGTCCGTCATGTAATCCGCGCAGGCGGTGGCCATGGTCACTATCTCCTTCATGGCCGATTTCTGCTTGGCCTTCTGAATGGCCTCGAGGGCGTTCGGGATCAGAAGAGCCGCCAGGATGCCGATGATCGCGACGACGATCAGAAGCTCGATGAGGGTGAATCCTCTCATCTTCTTTAACATTCTTTTTCTCCTTTTTCCTTGTTGGTTTTTTCCCACCACTCAAGGTGTTTTTAAATTCTCGTGAACCTTAATAGTAAGCAAGATGCGTGCCAACATCGGCACAGTTTTTTTGTGTTGATAATAAAGATGTTAGAGGAGAGCCAATTTCATGGGCAGGGGAGAGAATGACGATTTACGCCATTCTATGACAATTTGTGTCATCCTCTCTCCGCATCTTTCCGCGCCGCGTTCTCCCCGTTCCTCTCTTCTTTCCGGATATTCTTCAGCTCATACTTGTCGATGAGGTAGCGCAGGGTCCGGTAGGAGATGCCCAGAAGAGGGACGGCCTGCCTGAGGTTCCCGCCCGTCGTCAAGAGCGCCTGGTTGACGTATTTTTTCGTGAGGTCGTCAATGTGCGCTGTCAGGCTGAAGCCCGGCTGGAGGAAGAGCTGGGTCTCTTCCTTCATCTGAGGAGAAATGATCTCCCTGGGCAGGCAGCCCGCCGTGATGGTCTCCCGGTCCTCGACGGCCACGACCCGCTCGACGACGTTCTCCAGCTCGCGGATGTTCCCGGGCCAGGAATACTCCTC
>Ga0315293_10006766_pt1 | contig 10688 bp, 15 predicted proteins | sample YL17G13_20_MG_FD_203071 | JGI IMG/M metagenome (GOLD analysis project Ga0315293, IMG submission 203071) | Sediment microbial communities from Yellowstone Lake, YNP, Wyoming, USA - YL17G13_20 | ecosystem: Environmental > Aquatic > Freshwater > Lake > Sediment | place: USA: Wyoming | collected... | reverse complement strand
GTGGAAGACCACGCAAGTCGCCTCTTGAGAGAGCGGGGATTGGTCCCGAATCTGTCCGACACCTACTCAACAGCGAGGCGTCGAGGCTCGGCCTTCTAATTGGCGATGCCAACGACTTCCTGGGCTTCGTCAACGCCTTCGTTGCGTCCATTATCCACGGAAATGGGTACAACATGGCCCAGCGGGACATATTCGGCGCGCTCGCCGAGCGAGGCGTGACAATACAGCCGGAAACTGGGGCAATCGCGCTTTCCGACGAGCTATTGCGGACATTATCGCCTCCGGCCGCACCCGTCCCCGACACCTATCCGCAGACAACTACGTTCTCGGACGACATGTCTGCGTTCCGCGATGCGCCACCAGCGCCCGGCGCCGCGCCACCGGCACCGACACCGTCGTTCGACGAGGAGATGGACATGCCGATGTCCAGACGCGAAGTAGTTGCTCTTGTGCAGAGGCTACAATCGGCGCAGTATGCGCCTTCATACAGTCCACCACCACCACCGGCGATCCCGACATTCCGGTCAGAGGCGGTACTGAACGTACTGGAAGCGCAGATTAGAGATGCCTGGAAACGACGCGGCCGATCCTGACGTGCAGGGCGGGGACACGCCTGCGGTCATGCAGCCGTTCCCCCCGTTCCCGTTCCCTGACCTCACGATGCCGGGCATGGACCCGAACATGGCCGGCATTCTGGACATGGAGGGAGCGGCCCAGCTTTCCGACGAGGCTATCGTCCGGCAGATCATCCAGCGCCGAGACGAATCGCGCCGAATGCGCAACGCTCTGGAGCCAGACTGGCGCTGGCTCGAGGCGCTGTACAGGAATCGCACGTCAGAAACGCAGGGAAAGCAGGCGTGGCAGTCCGCGGTCACCTTCCAAGAGGTGTTCAACAAGATCGAGACAGCAGCCAGCCTGTTCAAGGCCGCCCTGCTCGATGCACCCGAGTGGTTCCGGTTCCAGAAGCGCCTGCCGAGCGCCGACGAGAGCCAGGTCCGGTTCATTCAGCGCGTCATGGAGCTGGTCATCGAGGACTCGGGCTTCATCGACGAGTACATCCAGGCGCTGAAAGACGCGCTCCTGCTCGGATCGGGCTGCGTCCGGCTGTCTTGGGAGCAATGGGTCGAAACCGGCCCGCAGTTGGTGGATCTGCCGCTCTACGACGACCCGATGCTGATGCAGTACCTTGAATCGCAGGGCCAGCAGACGACTCGGAAGGTCGTTTCGCCCGCTCCCAGGCTTCGGGCCGGGCTGAAGGCCAAGCATATCCCGATCTGGTCGATCTACCCAGACCCGTTCAGCGACCACGCCTCCAAGGGCCAGTATTTCATCGAAGAGTCGATGATGAACGATTCCGACGTGCAGGACGGGTTCTTGTCGGGGAAGTTCCGGCCGGAGGGCAAGGACGGGATCGGCGAGCCTGTTTCGTCAGGGTACGAGAAGGACGAGCAGTACCGGAATACCGAGCTTTTCGACACGCGCGACGCCAAGCGCAAGCGGCACCTGATTACCGAGTACTGGGGCGACCTGACCGACGAGAACGGCAAGGTCTTGATCAAGAACTGGCGCGTCAGCATCGGGAACGAGCGCACCATCCTGCGCATCGGCCGCAATCCGTTCTGGTCGGGCTTCTACCCGTACATCTGGACGGTCCCCCTGCGGTGGGCCGGGCGCCCGTGGGGCCGGTCGATCTCGATCTCGGCTGCCAACAAGCAGGAAGGCTACAACAAGATCGTCAACCTGATGATCGACAACTTCATGTACTCGGTCTTGCAGGCATTCACCTACGACACGACCTCGGCCATGAGCGGGAGCGACATCGGGTCTATCGAGCCGGGCAAGGTCTACAAGGGCCGAGGCCAAGACTTCATCAAGCCCCTCCAGTTCAACGCGAACATCCAGCAGGGCTACCCGATTCTGAACCTGTTCTCGCAGGGCATCGACGAGGACATGCGCATCAACGAGTTCGCGGAGGGTGCGCCTACGTCAAGAGGCCGGCCGACGAAGTTCGAGATCCAGCAGAAGACTGGGCGCTCGGACGCCATGATCACGAACCTGGCCCGCGACCTCGAGCGCCACGACCTCGAGCCAGCCATCCGCATGATGTTCGAGATGTACTGGCAATACGGCGGCGACCTGTCGAACCCGGCCTTGAAGGAACTGGTGCAGTCGTGGGCTGGGCCGATGGAATTCATGGCCGACGAGATGCGCCTGGAGATGCTGGCCCAGGAGTTCCAGATCCAGGTGAAGGGCATCTCGGGCGTGTTCGGGCGCGACGAGCTGATCGACAAGATGCAGCAATGCTTCCAGTTGCTCCAGTCGATCCCCGCACCTCCGCAGACGCTTGTCGCCATGACCTACCAGATCATCCAGGCGATGGGTCTGGACCCGCAGTTCAACCTCTGGATGCCGAAGTCGCCCGAGGAGTTCGTCGAGGCGCAGCAGCTCGCGGCACAGAACCAACAGATGCAGATGCAAGATGGTGGGGTGCCGCCCGCAGGCGGGCAAGCTCGGAGTGCGGGGCCTTCCGGCGGTGATTCCCCGGCACCCCCACCTCCCCCAGGCCCGCCACCCCCTGGTGGCATGTAACCGGCAGCCACGCCGCCGATTAAAGATGCGGATGGAAGGGTGACTCAAGTCCCCCTAGAAGGAGCAAGAAGATGGCAAATCGTCCCCTATGGTCCCAGAAGCAGTCGGTATTCCCCGGCGCGGTCGGCAGCAAGGCTGCGAACTTCGGCGGCACGCTCGCCACCACGGTCGGCTTGACCGCGGTCGCAGCGGTGACCGGCAAGAAGATCCGGCTGCGTGCGTTCAGCCTCAATACCCATATCAGCGTCGTGCTGAACGGTACGGTCGCCCCGCAGATCGCGTTCACCGACTCGACGACCTACGCCACGGGGGTCGTTTTCCATGCAATCGCCTACGGACTCGCTGCCGCTGCCACTCAACCGCCGATCTCGAGCGGCCTTGTGGTGCTGCCGCTCGACGGTGCGGTCTTCGAGACGACGGCGGGCAATGCCCTCGGGTTGGTGCAGTCGGTGACCCTCGGGACGACTGGCACCATCTCGGTGTCTGGCACCGTCTGGTACGACGAGATCTGATGATGCGGGAGTTCATTGCGGCGGCGGGGTTGCTCCTCGCCGCCTGCCCGGCATGGGCGCAGACCGCCAATGCGCCCTACTTCATGCGTATGCAGCAGGGGGCCACGATTGTCGCCGGTCAGATCACCTGCGGCTCGGCATCCACCTCGGTGTACGCCGGCGACGGCGACGTTCGGGCTATCCGAATCAGCGCCGCCGACGCCAATGGCGTCAATATCTGCGTGCAGACTGGTGTCCCGACCCCCGCTACGCCAGTCCCCTGCACCGCGGCCTTGGCTGGGGCCTACTTGGCGGCCGCCGGCCAGTCGATCTTGTTCGACCGGAGCGTGAAAAGTGTCTCGGTGTCGTGTCTGCGAGGTGTCGCCACCGATGCGGTCATCAAGTACATCGTCGAAAAGTAGCGTCTGGCTCGTCGTCCTCTGCCTGGCTATGGCCCTGCCGGCTGTCGCCTTCGGGCAGGGGGCGACGAACCCGACATTTACGCGCATCCAGCAGGGCGCTGGCATCGACGGCGCGGTGGTCACTTGCGGCACCAGCACGACTCCGCTGCTCAACTGCCCGATCCCGACCTCGGCGGCCGGTATCCCCGACTACCGGGCCGTGACGTGCTTGAACGACGGGACCACCAAGGTGCTGGTCTGCGCCAAGTGCAGTTGCGCGCTCTCTGCCGACCAGCTGGTGAGCCTCGCGGCCGGCACCTCGTTCACGTTCGGGGCTAGCTCCAAGAACCTCTCGCTTTCCTGCCTTACGGCCAGCGGCACGACGACGGTGAGATGTATCGCCGAAAAATAAACCCCGAGCAGTTCGGCCTCGCCATCGCGGCGGTGATCTGCTTCGTGCTGGCGTTCCTGATTCTGGGAATCAACGCTGCTTGGCCGGCGATGCTGTCCGGCTACTCGGGCGGCGGCAGCGGGACTACCATCGCGCCGAACTCCTGCACCCTGCCGACAGTCGCGACGGGCATCGACGCCGCCGGGACGCTCTCCTGCACGCAGCCGAGCGCCGTGACCGGGAACGCCGCGACGGCGACGCTTGCGACGGCGGCGACGGCGCTGGCAGCCGATCCGGCCGACTGTACGGGCACCCAGTTCGCCCGCGGCATCTTGGCCTCCGGTGTCGCCGCCTGCGCTCAGCCGAGCGACGTGACCGGAAACGCCGCGACGGCGACCGCGCTCGCGGCGAACCCTGCCGATTGCGCGGCGAACAACTACGCCACGGCTATCGCAGCCTCGGGCGCGCTGACTTGCGGCCAGGTCAGTCTAGCGGCAGGCGTCACGGGGAACCTGCCGGTCACGAACCTGGGCAGCGGCACCAGCGCCTCGGGGACGACGTTCTGGCGCGGCGACGGGACATGGGCCACGCCGGCTGGGGGGTCGATCAGTTCCGACACAAACACCACGGCCGGCCCGACAAACATGACAACGGTCTTTGCCGCAGTCAGCACTCTTGCCGCCTACGACAACACCGGGAAGACCACCTTGGTCGTCGGTCAGATCAACCTCACCTCAAGCGGCGCTGTCCGAGACTGGAAGTGCCAGATTCACATCAACGGAACAGCCGTGGACAGTCCACGGTATCTAGCCAATCTGGCCTCGGCTGCCACGACAAACGTCGCGACGGTGTTCTTGGACACGACTAGCGCGTCGGGTCGCACGGCGACCTACCAATGCGCCACACTAGCGGGTGCCGGAACTACGGGTACCGCGGCCAACGGCACACTTTACCGTCTGACCTGGTGAGGAAACCCATGAAACTGCTGCTTTTGGCCCTAGTCCTGTCCGGCTGCATCGAGCCGACCCCGACTCCGACCCCGTCGCGCTACCACATCTCCGGCTCGTCGCAGCAGTAGACCTTGCGCTTCCCGAAACATTCGTTCAAGGTCAACAGCTAATGCCCAAAGCAGCGACCATCGAGGACTTCATCGCGGCCGAAACCGCAGCCAAGGATGCCGCTCGCGACCTGCCCTCCGACTGGAAGGAGGGCGTCAAGCAGTACCTGGCCCGCACCGAGGAAGGGCTTTCGGGGCAGCTACATCGGGCGACAGAGCATGACTATGACGGCATCTGTCGCCGGATCGGCGCGGTCAGGGCTATCACTAAGCTCATCACCGACACCGAGGTGGAAGGCCCCAAGGCGACCGCCCACTTGGCCCGATTTACGATGAACGACGACTCCGCAATCCTGCTTTCGCAGGTTCTGACGCCTCCCGGCTGGGAGGACTCCATCGGCGCGCTGTTACGGCAGGCAGCAGACGCGGCGAAGGAAGCTGGCATTACGGCCAGCCCCGGCGAGGAGCGCAGGCTCAACTTCGCCAAAGTCCAAGAACTGGATGCCTGCCTGGCATGGCTTCGGGAGGTCAACACCCGAGGCCGGATCGCGCTTGAGACGCAGCGCACGACGGCTCTCAGGGCCGTGGGAAGGTAAGGCATGGCAGACGAGGCTCCGCAGATGGACCCGGCTTTGGCCCAGTTCGTACAGCAGCAGGCCCAGTTCAATCAGGCTGTCGGCTCCACGCTGCAAGAGATCAAGAGTACGCTCCCCAAGATCGCCGCAGCCGCCCGACCGGCGCCGCCGCAGATGGGGACGACCGACTACGCGAAAGCCAACGAGGCCGCGATCAACGAGTTCGTGAACGACCCCGTGGCGTTCTCGGGCAAGCTGATCAACATTGCGACCCAGACCGCGCTCGCGCAGGCCCGTGCCGAGAACGACTCCAAGATCTCCGACCTCGAGGCTCGGCAGTACGCGAACCAGCTCTATACGAGCTTCTTCGGCTCGCCCCAGAACGCCGACATGCGGATCTACCAGGACTGGATTGCCGGGCAGATGCAGCAAATGCCCAACGACTGGACGGTCGAGCAGAAGCTCGTTGCCGCGTCGAACAACGTCCGGCGCGAGCTGGCGCAGCGCGACGACTGGGTGGTCCGTAGCCGGGTCGGCACGGCCAACTACGACGCATCGGCGCCCGGCGGGCGCCCGGCGGCCAGCGGCCCGGTCTTGGACAACGACGGCGTCCCGATGGACGAACTGTCGCTCAACTCGATGCTCTCCGACAATACGAAGGCGTGGAAAGCGGCTCGCCGCAATCCTGCGAACCACGACGACTACAGGCGCCGTGGCGGGCGGTGATGGGGATCACCGGCAAAATGACTATTATGCGCGCTCCGAGGTTGATGATGTAGGATGCCTACGGGACAGGTTTGGTACTTGTCTGCCAGCGGCGGGTACTTTGCGAACCCCAAGCTGTCGATGAATCTCCGAACGGTCGGGCAGCCGCGCACGCGGTTCCGGCAGTTCACCGAGTCGAAGGAATCCTTCGGCAAGTCGATGGGCGATGTCCTCGACTTCAACAAGGTGATGAACGTCCAGACCGCCGGCGGGAAGCTGACGGAAGGCGTGCCCATCCCGAAGACTCAGATCACCATCAACCGCGGCCAATGCGTCGCCTACGAGTATGGCAACGCCATCCCGTGGACGAGCAAGTTTGAGACGCTGGCGCAGTTCGACACGAACGACCCGATCCAGAACGCGCTGGTCAACGACAACACCAAGACGGTGGATCGCGTCGTGAAGAGCGAGTTCGCCAAGAGTCGCGTCAAATACATCCCGACCGGCTCGGCCGGGTCGCCGACTGCGACTTGGGAAATCTCGACCACGTTGGTGGGTGGCGAGTACACCGCAAACGCCAAGGCCACGCGCGACTTCTCGGTCTGGGATCTGAAGAACATCGTCGATGCGCTCAAGAAGGGCGTGTTCGGCACCAGCACGGCCACCCCGGTTGCCACCTACGACGGCAAGGACTACGTCGCGATCTCGGGCGTCGATGGCGCTCGCGCGATCAAGGACGACCCCGACTTCGAGGAGATCGTCAAGTTCGGCGACCCCGACCGCTTCTGGAATGGCGAGGTCGGACGGCTCTACTCGGCCCGCCTGGTCGAGGAGACGAACATCCTCGGGACGCTCGGAACCTCTGGCTACAAGGGCGAGATGTTCATCTTCGGCGCTGAGACTGTGATGGAAATCACGGTGATCAACGACGAGATCCGGCGCTCGATCCCCGGCGACTTCGGCCGCGAGAAAGCGATGGCCTGGTACGCGCTGCTCGGGTTCACGGCGATCTGGCCTGGCGGCTCCCTTCCCACCGAACCGATGGCAACCATCGTTCACGTCACCTCGTCCTGATAGGCGAAGGCACAAGGAGAACCAATCATGGCAGAGGCATACGGACTACAGAACGCCATTGGCGACGGACACCGGACGAACTCCGGTGTCGGCGCGACGAACGGGCACGCCACCAGCCCGACCTACGGCGTCGCTCGGATCGGCACCGGCGGTGTGACTGCCGGCAATTGCATGTACTCGGTCGTGGCGACCTCGGGCGATCTCATCGTCAGCGAGTTCTTCGCGTGCGTCGGGGTCGTGCCAACGGTCGTGGCGCCGATCCTTAAGTTCTGGCGCCGACCGGACGGGGCGCAGACCTCGCTGCTGCCGGGAGGCTCGGGCGACATCGCCATGACGCCGGCGACAATGACCATCCCGCTCTTGGCGATCACCGGCAATTGCTACGTCATTCGCTTCACCGCGAACAACGTCTTCAACCCCGGCGAGGCGTTTATCGTGGAAATCGACACGATTGACACGGGCGCGGCGGCGACCGCAACCCTTGGGCACTCGGGCTACTACGTCCGCTTCAACGCCGACTCGATCCAGTCAACGGCGGGCGCGGCAAAGCCCAATACGAGCGCGGTCGGTCGCGTCTTCGTGGTGACGGCGTAATGAAGCGTTTCCGCGACCGCAGGCCAAGCGGCGAAACCGAAGCCTATGGGACCGAGGCCGGGGAGAGCTACCCGGCATCCAGAGGCGACGAGATCGCCACGGCGCAAAAGGTTTGCAGCGATGGCCGTAGCCGCTCCGTGCGCGACGCGGAGATGGAGACGACCAGCACGCGGATCTCTCGGCCTAGCCCGTATCCCACCGGGACGCGGTCGGAGCCTGGGCAGCATTACTGATGGCTCGGCTGGAGGATCTGATCTTCCAGAACCTTAAGCGCGAGGCTCCCAAGGCAGCGCGCTTTGTCAACGACGGGGGGGGCACGCTAACTGCCCCTCCCGTCCGGCGCGCTCTTGAGAGGGGCTACCTTGGCAACTCTATCCGAGATAAGAACTCAGGTTCTCGACAATCTGAGCCGGACGAACGCGCCGAGCGCCGAAACCGCTAACGTCACGCGCTGGGTGAACCAGGCGCTGCGCGAGGACATCTGCGCAGCGCACTTCTGGTCGAGCATGTTCGACCGGCAGACGGTGACTCTGGTCATTAGCCAGAACTGGCTCAAGTACCCTGACCCGACCGTCTGGAAGATGGCCGCGCACATCGGGATCAGAGACACCGCCACGGCCGACTGGGACAAGCTCACCGAGGTGACGCTCACGCAGGGACTCTACGACGAGTCGCGCGTGAACCAGGGCCGCCCCGTGTTCTGGGCGAAGCGTGGGGCTGGCTTCATGCTGTTCCCGTCGCCCGACGCGGCCTACCTGCTCGAGGTGATCGGGTGGAAGTTCCCGGTGGCGTTGTCTGCGGACGGCGACACGAACGACTTCACCGACAACTACTCGCGCTTGATCGAGGCGCTGGTGACTGCTCGCGGCTGGCTGCACTACGGCGACGACCAGAAGGCGCAGCTCTGGAAGGCAATGGCCGACCAGTACATGGGCCAATCCATGCGCAACGACAACGACCGGATGCTGCCGTACCAGATGACCTTCGTCCCCGGTTCTAGCGCCGGCGTGAACAAACTGCCGCGCGCGCGCTCGATGAGCGCCGACACGGCCTACTCCTGGGCGCCGCCCCATCCTTGAGGTGCAACCGATGGCGAAGAAATCCGAAATCCTTGATGCCGCACCGCTCGTCGAAGTCGCCCCGCCGTGCGACCACGTCCGGTCTACCGAGATGAAGCAAGACGACACGACGCGCGTGTTCCTGGTGCGTGACTTCTGCCCGCTCTGCGGGTGGTCGGCCGAGTGGAAGCCGCAGTCCGAGGCGATCCTGAAGCCGATTGAGTTCCCGCTGGTGCAGGTGTTCTGATGCCGGCCGCGTACACGTTGACCGGCTGGACGAGCGATACGAGCTACACGCTCACCGGCTGGGCCTCAGACTCGATCTACACGCTGACCGGCTGGGTGTCGGAGAGCTACTGATGCCGATGTCTGTCGCACGCCTGCTCCCCGGCCGGGGGCTGGACTTGTCCTACATGGACGACCGCGCTGTCGAGGGGAACCCGATGCGCGGCTGCGACAACATGCGCCTAGTGGACGCCGAGTGGTGGACGAGGGATGGCGAGAAGTGCCTGCGCGGCAGCACGCTCCCGTTCCCGGCCGCCCATATCGTGTCGCTCGACCTGACCTACGGCAACACCGACTACCGGCGGCACTTCCTGATCGGCAGCAACGCCGTCATCGAAGTCGCCGCCAATAGCGTCTCGTCGTCGGTCCCGCCCACCTACGCCTACAGCGTGCCCTACTCGCCTAGCTGGACCGGGACCATCTCGTTCACCAACGGGTCTGCGACGGCCACCTACACGACGGCCACCGGCAACCCAGACTGGGTAAACCTGCTCTACGGCAACGACTCGGACGCCGTCCAGACAGTCTACTACGCCACGAAGACGGCGGTCGGCACGTTCACCCTGGAGACGACCTACAAGGGCGCCACCAACGCGGCATTCGCATCGTCGGGGTTCGTCGGGCCAGACTCCACTCCCACCCAGGACAGCGTCTACAAGACCGGCTGGACGGTGTTCCGGCAGCGGACGGCATACGCCGAAGCCTACTTCTGGGGGACCGCCCCCGGCACCGGGCCGGTTTATACCGATACCTCTCCGGCGCTCGCCACCGGCGGGATATACCTCGTCTGGGCACCCGGCGTCCGCGGAAGCCGGGGGTGCCCAGGGCCGTTCTTGATCCGGCTCGACGTGACCGAGAGGCTCATCTTCGAGTTTATGTCGATGACCCAGTCGGTGGCGGTAGGGCGATTCAACAGCCTCAATCGCCCGCACTTCATGGCGACGCATCGCGACCGGTTGATGGTCGTCAGGGGGGACGAGAACAACCAGAACGACGACCGGACCATCTGGTACTCGGCACCCGGTAACCTCATGTACTGGCACACAGGCACCGCAGGGGGCACGCCGCCGGCAACGCACAACTACATCAAGTTGAGCGAGGGTGGCGATCCGATCACGGCAGTCGCACCTCTGGCCGACTCGTTGATCGTGCATCGCTCAAGGTCGCAGGTGGCGCTCCGGCCCACCGGTAGCGTCGCGTTCCCGCCAGGCCCCTACACGATCACCTACAACGACCAAGGGCTGGGGTGCATCTCGCAGAAGAGCCTGGTCAACGTCCGCGGCCTGCACGTCTTCATGTCGGAGTACGGGCCGGTGCAGTTCGACGGCGCGCAATGCCAGCCGGTCGGTGGCACGCTCAAGCGAGTCGCGTCTCAGTTGCGGAATACCGCCGAGTGGGCGCCGGGAGACAAGTACCCCGGCAACCTGCACACGATCTACCATGCGGCGCGCTAAGACTTGTGGTTCTC
>Ga0315293_10006765_pt1 | contig 10693 bp, 9 predicted proteins | sample YL17G13_20_MG_FD_203071 | JGI IMG/M metagenome (GOLD analysis project Ga0315293, IMG submission 203071) | Sediment microbial communities from Yellowstone Lake, YNP, Wyoming, USA - YL17G13_20 | ecosystem: Environmental > Aquatic > Freshwater > Lake > Sediment | place: USA: Wyoming | collected... | reverse complement strand
GTGAACCCCGTTAGAAAGGATGGGGCTTTAACCCCGCCCTTTCTGTTAGAAATTAAAGCTTTATTTTATATTATCCCCGCCATAAATGATGGAGCTTTCTAACGGGGTGAAGATTTAAGGCTTCAGGGTCATGAATTATGAATTTTGGAATACGCCATGCGCTATGCCCTATGCTCCATGCGATCTATGGAAAGAGCGGCACAACATCGAGACCCATTGTTTCAGGATATCCCAACATGATGTTCATATTTTGGACAGCCTCACCCGAAGCCCCTTTGACAAGATTGTCAATGGCGGTCACGATCACGCCTCGGGTATCTGATTCATTCACAACGATTCCGATATCGCAGAAGTTTGAACCTTTCACATCTTTCGTATTGGGAAGGCTTCCCTTTGGATAAATACGAACGAAGGGTTCTTTCTTATAATGTTCCTGAAAAACCTTTAGCACATCCTCCGTCTTCATTTTTTTACTGAAATTGACATAGAGGGTCGTCAAAATCCCCCGGTCCATAGGAATAAGGTGGGGAACAAAGGTTACTGTAATCTTCTTTTTTGTCTGTTGGCTTAATTCTTGCTCGATCTCGGGAAGGTGTCTGTGTTTGAAAACATTATAGGCCTTCACCCCTTCATTTACTTCACAGAAAAGGGAGCCAAGAACCACATCTCTTCCCGCACCACTGACACCGGATTTAGAATCGATGACAATGTTCTCATAGGAGATCATCCCCTTCTTAATAAGAGGGATTAAACCGATCAAGGCCCCTGTGGGATAGCATCCTGGGTTCCCAACAATCTTTGCATTCTTAATCTCTTCCCGATGAAGTTCAGGTAGACCATAGACCGACTCAGGAAGAAGTTCAGTAGAGGTATGTTTTTGATACCACTTTTCATAGACAGCAGGATCTTTAAACCTGAAATCTGCGCTGAGATCAACCACCCTCTTCCCTTTTTGATAAAAGAGTGGAACGGTCTCCATCGCGGTTTTATGAGGCACCGCCGTGAAGATAAAATCCGTTTTTTTAGAAATTTGATCAACGCTAAGTTCTTCACACTTCAGCTGGAGATGTTTCATCAGAGATGGAAAGGCTTGGTCAATCGGAATTCCAGCATATTTTTGAGAAGTGAGTGCTGTCACTTCTACCTCAGGATGAAGAAGAAGCAACCGGAGGAGTTCGACCCCTGTGTAACCTGTCGCACCAATGATTCCAACTTTCGTCTTCATCTCTCACCCCTTGGGTTTATTTAGTTTATTTAGTTTGTTTGGTTTGTTTACCCCGTTGTTGCATTAAATTCTGCGTTCGTAATCATGATACCCTTGCCAATTGAAGGGTGGAGCATAACCCAATACCATTCGCTGGATCACTCCAGTGGTGGCTTTTAAAAGGTACCATCAAGAAGGAATAAACCGGCTCTTTATAAAGACATTCAAGTAATTTGAGCGGATCTTTATGCAACAATAGGGTTTAGTTAACCCAAGAAACCAGATAAACAAGAAAAACCTAAAAACAAAAAGGGAGGTACCATGACCTCCCTTTTCAGACAAAATCATTATGGCCATGGGATTATCTCTTAGAGAATTGAGGTCTTCGGCGGGCTCCTCTTCTCCCATATTTTTTCCGCTCTTTGACTCTCGAATCCCGTGTTAAAAAACCCGCCTTTTTCAGGGCATCTTTATAGTTAGCATTGTATTGAAGAAGGGCCTTTGAAATCCCGTGCCGGATGGCGATGGATTGCCCTGAAATACCTCCCCCCATCACATTGATGTCCACATCGAATTGATTTCGAGTTCCGGTGAGATCGAGTGATTGAAGAGCGACCATTTCACAGGTTTCCCTCCCAAAATATTCTTTGATCGCTCTCTCGTTAACAATAAATTTTCCCTCCCCGGGTTTTAGCCATACTCTGGCGATCGATGTCTTTCTTTTTCCTGTAGCATAAATGGGTTCTGTCACTGTTTTCCTCCCTTAGATTCCAAGTGGAAGAGGCTTTTGGGCTTCGTGGGGATGATTCGGCCCGGCGTAGATCTTCAGTTTTCGTAGTACCTGTCGACTCAAACTGTTTTTAGGAAGCATTCCTTTTACCGCTATTCTCAAGATCTCCGTCGGTTTTTTCGCCAAAAGCTTCTCAGCATTTATCTCTTTAAGCCCGCCGGGATAACCGGTATGATGATAATAAATCTTATCTTTCATCTTCTTGCCGGTCAAAACCACTTTCTCTGCATTGACGACGATGACGAAATCTCCAGTATCCACATGGGGGGTAAAAGAAGGTTTATTTTTTCCTCTCAATATCTTCGCCAATTCTGTAGCCAATCGACCCAGAACCTTCCCTTCTGCATTCACCAGATACCACTGATGATCCAAGTCCTCTTTTTTTGCTTGATAAGTCTTCATTTAACCACCTTAAGCTTTAAGATTAAAATATGATCATGATCTATGTCAACTATTCTTTATCGCCTTTTCCGCCTTGAAATATGCTGCTCCCAGAATAGGACAATCGGACTTGCAACATATACCGTCGAGTAGGTTCCACTAATCAATCCGACAATAAGGGCAAAAGCAAAATCGTGAATGACCGGTCCTCCAAAGAAGAAGAGGATGAGTACCACTCCCATGACGGTTCCCGAAGTAAGAATGGTTCTTCCAAGAGTTTCATTGATGCTAACGTTAAAAATTGTCTCGAGGCTATCCTTCCTCATCTTTTTGATGTTCTCTCTGACCCGATCGAAAATGACGATGGTATCATTGATTGAGAACCCAATGATTGTCAGAATGACAGCCAAAACATTTAAGGAATACTCAATATTGGCAATGGAGATGGCACCATAGGTCACGATGATATCGTGAAACAAGGCAACAATACCGCCAAGGCCGAAGGCGATCTCACGAAACCTCCATGCCACGTAGATCAATATTCCTAAAAACGAAAGCCCCACGGCCCATAGGGCTTTCGTCTTCAAATCTTTTCCAATCTTGGGACCAACAACTTCCGCCCTTCGAATCTCCAAGGCTTTCCCTTTAAATTGCTCCTGGAGGGATGTTTGGATCGTTTTAGATACTGCTTCTAAATCCTCAGTGGTCTTCTCTACCCGGATCAAAAACTCATTTTCCCCACCGAAGGCCTGGACCATTGCTTCTTTCGAACCTATTACGTCTAATGCGCTCCGTACCTCAGAGATATCCACCGCTTTTGAAAATCTAATCTGCATCAGTATGCCACCCGCAAAGTCGACCCCATACCTCAATCCACCATGAAAAAAGATGGAACCGAGACACAAAAGGATGGCTACGGTCGAAACCCAAATCGTAAATTTCTTCTTCCCAATAAAGTCGTAATTTGTTCCAGGCCGTATCAATTCCATAAAATAGGTTCGCCTCTAATCCCCTCCAACCCCCCTTTAATAAAGGGGGGAGAAGGGGGGATTAAATGCTCAGTTGTTTTACCCTTATTTTAAGGGTCAGAAAATCAAACATCCACCTTGTAATATAAATAGCAGTGAAGATATTCGCTAAAATTCCGATGCACAATGTAACTGCAAATCCCCTCACCGGGCCAGTTCCAAACTGATAGAGAAGAACCCCTGCAATCAGGGTCGTCAGATTGGAGTCAATAATGGTGACAAAGGCCCGATGGTAGCCTTGGTCGATGGCTGCTCGAATCGTCTTCCCCCACCTCAGTTCCTCTTTGATCCTTTCGTGAACCAGGATATTGGCATCAACTGCCATTCCAATCGAGAGAACCAAACCAGCAATGCCCGGAAGAGTGAGGGTCGCCCGGAAAAGGGCGAGAGTGGCTAACGTCAATACAACATTAAGGATGAGAGCGACATCGGCAACCACTCCTGAAATCCGGTAGTAAAAGATCATAAATAGAACAATTAAAATCGCACTGATCAAAATGGAGATAATCCCTTTACTGATGGAGTCCTGGCCCAGAGAAGGCCCCACTGTTCTCTGCTCAATGATCTTGACCGGTGCAGGCAATGCACCTGCCCTGAGAACAATGGCTAAATCACTGGCTTCTTTTGTATCGAAACGACCGGTGATCTGAGCCCTTCCGCCTGCGATCCTCTCCTGGATGACAGGAGCCGAATACACGCTCTCATCAAGAATGATGGCTAACCGCCTCTTCACATTCGCACCTGTGATCTGTTCGAAGAGCTTGGCTCCGATATCGTCAAACTCCAAGGATACATAAGGCTCGTGAAATTGTGAATCGAGTGCCACTCGCGCATCCTTTAGAACCTCACCGGTCATCAATGTTTTTTCCTTCAACAGATAAGGGATCTTTTTTACTCCTCCTGTCTTGGGATCTACAGATCGCTGATAGAGAATGATATCTCCCTCTGGAACATTTCCTTTTAATGCTTCGTCGAAATTCCCTTCCTCATCGACCAGTTTAAATTCCAGTAAGGCTGTCTGTCCAATGAGATTAATCGCCCTTTGAGGATCTTTGATCCCTGGAAGTTGAATCAAAATGCGATCTATCCCCTGGAGGGTGATTTCAGGTTCTGAAACACCAAATTGATCGATCCGATTTCGGATAGTTTCTAAGGCCTGGTCAATGGCATTTTTCTTTATCTGATCCGCCTGCCTGCTGTCTAAAACAAGCGCTACTTTCCATATCCCTTTATCCAGGGCGGAAGAAGAAAGTTCCTGCATCATTCCATAACGCTGGCTCAGGATTTTTTCCCATCTCTCTTTCTCTCCGGAAACCTCCAAGACGATCTGATTGCTCTTTTCCCTTTCCAGTTTTCCAACAGGAACTCCCTTATCTTTCAGATCATCCTTCAGGTTGTTTTTAATCCTTTCCACATAACTTTCTACAGCTTTCTCTGCCTCCACTTCGAGGATAAGATGCATTCCTCCCTGTAAATCGAGACCGAGATGAATCTTCTCTGTGGGTATGACTTTAGTAAACCATGGCGGTAACTCAGAGGTTAGCGTTGGCAAAAGTAGGAGAATGGCAAAGAGGCTGATCGCCGCATAGAGTATTAACCTCCATTTTAAACCTCTCAACATGGAACGTTCCTCTTCTTTACCCCGTTAGAAAGTCCCGCCATTTACCCCGTTGGATAGTAAACACCCTACGGGGTTTATGGCGGGGATGATATAAATAAAACTTCAATTTATTAAAGAAAGGGCAGGGTTAAAGCCCCGTCCTTTCTAACGGGGTTTACTCTGACAAAATGAAACCAAGAGTGTTTTAAGCTCTTGGTGATTTATAACATAGCTTATCCAAAGGGATTTTTCAAGAAAAATTTATAGAAATGCCCAAGGATGATTTCCTTGGGCCTCTATAAAGCTTCTTCTTACAGAAAAACCCTACTTTATATCACTCCACTTTCCGTATTTTTCCCTTAAAATTCGATGCAGTATCTTCCCTGTTGGGGTCATAGGCATTTCTTCGTCCTTTATAAAATCAACAGATTTAGGAATCTTATATCCTGCAATCTTTCCTCTGCAATGCTCGATGAGCTCCTTCTCGGTTACCGTCTTCCCTTGATGGAGGGTTACCACGGCCTTGATTGCCTCTCCCCATTTTTCATGAGGTATCCCAATGACAGCCACATATTTAATAGCAGGATGGGATCCCAAGACATTTTCAATCTCTGAGGGAAAGACATTTTCACCTCCAGTGATGATCATGTTCGCCTTTCGATCTACTAAAGTAAAATACCCATCCTCATCCTGAAAGGCCATATCCCCTGCTGAGAACCATTCGCCCTGAAAGGCCGATTTTGTCTTTTCGGGGTCTTTCCAGTACTCTTTAAAAATATGAGGGGTCCGCGAATAAAGTTCCCCTACCTGCCCCCTTGGTACTTCTTTCCCGTTTTCGTCCATAATTTTGATTCGATCTGTTCCCCAGATCTCCCTTCCGATAGAACCCAATTTCTTAAATTGTTCTTCGGGCCTGAGCAGTGTCACCAACCCGGCTTCTGTTGAACCGTAGGCTTCCCAGAGTTCAGCGTTTTTGAAATAGTCCATGATTGCCATTTTGGTATCTTTCCGTGCAGGTGCAGAGGAGATCAAAAGTTGTCGCATGGAACTGACGTCGATACTCTTTTTTACCTCATCAGGAAGAGACAGCATCATAATGTAATGGGTGGGAACGAGGGAGGTAAAAGTGATCTTCTCCTTTTCAATTGTTTTGAGTAGATCCACCGGATCGAAACTGATCATATTGTAGACAAAAACCCTTGCACTCACGTATGTGTAAGTAAAGGAATAGAAGATAGAGTTAATATGGCACATGGGCATGACGAGCATCACACAATCATCTGGTCTGAGACCCATATTGATATCATTTAAGATATATTGGGATAGATTGCTTTCATGGGTTCTGACGACCCCTTTAGGTTTGCCCGTCGTTCCGGAGGTATACATAATGTTCCAGATATCTTCTGCATCGACAACCACATCTGGTTCCTGTGGGGAAGCTTTTGCAAGAAGAGATTCGTAGGACTGATAACCCTCCGGTGTCTGATCATCTCCCCAATATACAAAGTTTTCTGATGGGATACGGGGAAGTTTACTCCGAAGGGAATTAACTACCGGGACAAAATCCTTTGCGACGAAAAAAGCCTTACATTCAGAGTGGTTGACAACATATTCAATCTCAGGAGGTGCAAGCCGGAACATAATTGGAACAATGACTTGTCCTCCTTTTGCAGATGCCGCATAAATCTCCAACCACTCTACACTATTGTAAGCTAATATGGCAAACCGATCTCCTTTTTTAACCCCTAATTTGGCTAACGCATTAGCTAAGCGGCAGCTCCTATCATTCCACTCCTTGAATGTCATCTTCCTGAATTTATCTGCAGCTCCCTGTTTATCAGGATACTGCTTGGCCATCATCTTAAGAACTGTTCCTGCTGTCATCCATTTGCTGATCGTCATAAAACTTCCTCCTTTTCAGATATAAATATTTGTGATTTTTTTCCTTTTTTTTATCATTCTAAAAACGTTTTGTCAAGGAGAAGTATTACAAGCCTATTGCTTCGATCTATCAGCCAAAACAGTAACCGAAGATGTGAAGATATGGAGGAGCTTAGAGTGTGGAATATATATGAACCAGATGAGACTGGGGACGACATGGAAATACCAGAGAAAGTTGGCATCTATTCTTAGGTCTTTTAAAAAAAGGGATAAGAAATATCCTCCAAAAGAAAACCAATTATTGGCACTTGCCGGTGTGAAATTGGCCAGGTAGATTCGGGCCTTCACCACTTCGGGGTGTGCAATCCGGTACCCCTCAATGAAGAAACCTGATAACTCTAAGAAGAGGATAAAAATAAGCGTGGTAATGTCCTCCTCTTCTGTCCTCAACTGATCTGGCCGGAGAATGAATCGGCGGATGATAGCTAACACACACCCTACTAAGATGAGGAAGCTGAAGAACTCAAGAAAAAAGTCTAAGAAAGGCCGAATCGATCCCGTTTCAAAGGTATGGGCAAAAGAGAGGGCTGGAATGGTATGACTCCATTCTACGAGGTACCCAGTGGTGAATCCTTTGATCATGTCAACGATAAACGTGGCAATAAAACCGAAGACCAGAAGGGTATGGGTAAGCCAGCGATAGAAGGATTGGCCAAAAAGTTTTTTGTGAAAGATCACGTCACGGATAAGAACCTTGATATACCAGCCAGGCCTTTCCCAGAAACCTTTCCAGCCCCTCTTTATAAAGATTTTTAACTTTTCCCCTGGTTTGGCACTCTCTGCCCCTGCTAAAGTCCCCTGCAGATAAAGGCTGATGCGAAACCACATACCCCAGAGGAAGAGGATGAGGGAAGGAATTAACATCGCATAGAAGATGAAGTGCTTATTCATAGGGTGAGGCAGGTCTTTTTATTCTTTCGTCTTCTTAATTCGTACAATCTCGGATTTTATAAATTCTTCTAAGTTTTTGCCCTGCATTAAATTTTTAAGCTCCTCTTGAAGATTAGACGGATTGACTTTAAACATCCATCCCTTTTCATAAGGGCTCTCATTAATTAATTCAGGAGAATCTTCCAAGGCTTCATTGAAGGATTCTACTTTACCAGAGATGGGAGCATAAACTCTTCCCACCCATTTGCCAGACTCCATAGAACCACAAGGTTTTCCCTGTTCAATCACTTTACCGACGGAGGGCAATTCGATATAAACGATCTGCCCTGCCAATTTTTGAGCAAAATCGGTTGTGCCAACCATGACCGTATTTCCTTCGACTTTGGCCCAGAAATGTTCCTTATGGTAATACAGATTGTCCGGTAAAAAATGCCCTTCGATTTCCATTGAAGCTCCTCCTTTCTCTTTTTTGATTGGCTATATACTATAAAAAAATTCCAATAACAAGCTTTTTTTATAAATATGTAACTCAGGGCTTTAGCCCTGATGAATCAGCCCTGAAGGGCTGAGTTACAGGTTATAGTAAACTTAAGCAAACCATAACTGATTACATAAATATATAACCCCTCAGTTACTGGGATCTTAAGGGTCCATCAGGGATGCTGGAAAAATTTTATACTTGCCTGCAGTAGGCAGGGCGGTTACCTCACCTAAAAGAAATGGTTGAATGAGAGAATAGAAATGATTTAAAATTTATGTTAAGAGTTGATTAAAGAGGTAAGGGTTGGGGAAGAAAGGAGCGGACATGGATTACATCAAAGAATTAGTCGGAATCGTAGGAGAGAAGAATGTCAAGACGGATTGGATCGAACGACTCTGCCATTCCCGGGACATGTCTGTCCATGAAGGGATTCCTGATGCTATCGTTTTTGCGAAGACAACCGAAGAAGTCTCAAAAATTCTCAAACTAGCCTATGATAACAACATCAAGGTCATCCCCCGGGGCTCTGGAACGAGTACAGTAGGGGCTGTCCTTGCCTGTTTTGGTGGCATCATCCTTGATGTGAGCCGAATGAATAAGATCAAAGAAGTCAATCTTAAGGATGGTTATGCAATCGTGGAGCCTGGCGTGATCTGTCAGACATTGAATAATGCCCTCGCCCCTACCCACTTCTTTCCTCCTGATCCAGGCAGCGCAACGATAGCCTCCATCGGCGGCATGGTCTCAACCAATGCAAGCGGCAACCGGGCGATCAAATATGGCGCGACCAAAGATTACATCTTGGCACTGGAGGTTGTTCTTTCAGATGGAAGGGTAATGAGAACGGGTTCCATCGTCCCGAAAACCTCTTCGGGATATGATCTTTCCCATCTCTTCTGCCGGGCAGAAGGAACCCTCGGGGTGATCACAGAGATTACGGTAAAAATCTTGCCCCTACCCGAATATATTGCCTATGCTCAGGCCTGGTTCCCCTCGGTCGAAGATGCAGGCAAAGCTGCGGAAGGATTCATCACCTCCGGCATACCCCTCTCCTCATGCGAAATTTTAGACCGTCTTTCCATTGATGTGGTCAACAAGGCCATGGGGCTCAATATCCCGGACAACGTGGAATGTATCCTTTTCATTGAGATCGATGGAAATCGACAGGCTGTCAAAGAGAATATTGAGAAGATCAACAAGATCTCGAAGGACTGCAATGGCCTTGGTAATCAGTGGGATGATGATCCAGCAAGGCGTCTGAAGATGTGGGCAGGTCGACAGGGACTCGTCCCCTCTCTCTCTAAGGTGAGGAGGGGGGCAAAGCAGATTCCCTTTGTGGAGGACTTTGGTGTCCCCATGTCCAAAATTCCTGAAACGATCCGTGAACTTCAAAAGATCCGTGAGAAGCACAACTTCCCCATTCCCATCTTTGGTCACATTGGAGACGGCAATCTCCATGCCGGCCTGATCATTGAGGCTCGTAGTAAGGAGGAATGGGAGAAAGTGAAACTAATCGCCCAGGATTTAATCGACCTCGCTTTGAAATTTAAAGGGACCTTAACCGCTGAACACGGAATCGGTGTTGCCAAGGCCTCCTATATTCATAAAGAACTGGGGTTGAGCCATGAGGTTATGAAGACGATCAAGAAGGCACTCGATCCGAAAAACATTCTGAACCCTGGTAAAATGGGGCTTGATGACAGCGCAAAATCCATCTTTGACTTCTTCACCTACAAAGAATTCATTGAGACTCCGGAAAAGATCAAGAGTTTTAGCCCTGCAGTTGATAATGAGGTTTTTGCCTGTATCAATTGTGGCTTTTGCCGTGCCGGCTGTACCGTTTATGCTAGGACGGGATTAGAATCAGAGAACGCTCGAGGAAGGGTCATCCAAGCTTACTATATGATGAAGGGGGTTCTGGAGCCATCCAAAGAGGTAGCGGACAAGTTCTACCTCTGCACCACCTGTCTCAACTGTAAGGCCGTCTGTCCAGCAGGGGTCGTTGTCTCCGAAATTGTGGAGGCGGGCCGACGGCGACTGGTTGAGGCAGGGTTCCTTCCAGACATACATAAGTTGTTGATGAAAAATCTCAAGGCCACTGGAAATCCTTTTGGAGAACCACAAGAGAAGCGGACCGATGTATTTCCTTCAACCTTCAAACCCCAGAAGGGGCCTGTGGATGCCCTCCTCTTTGCGGGATGTGTTGCTTCCTATCAAGACACCAACATTGTCCCCAGTATCATGAAGATTCTTGACAAGTCAGGAACCACTTACACCGCCCTGGGAAAGGATGAAAATTGTTGCGGATATATCTCCTATCTGGTGGGGACCAAAGAATTTAAAGAAGTGGCTGAAAAAAATCAGGAGGTATTTTCAA
>Ga0315293_10006764_pt1 | contig 10694 bp, 10 predicted proteins | sample YL17G13_20_MG_FD_203071 | JGI IMG/M metagenome (GOLD analysis project Ga0315293, IMG submission 203071) | Sediment microbial communities from Yellowstone Lake, YNP, Wyoming, USA - YL17G13_20 | ecosystem: Environmental > Aquatic > Freshwater > Lake > Sediment | place: USA: Wyoming | collected... | reverse complement strand
AACCATGTTTTTTTGCAATTGTGGAAAGCGCGTTCGGCACAAACGGCCCGGCAACTATTTTCTTTTGAATCGCGCCTTTCATGTACGCGCCCAGGCGTCCCAGGGAAACAAGAACGGTCGCGGAACCTTTTAATATTTTGTCGTATTCTTTTTCTACAAGAACCGCGACGGTTCCTTTTGTTTCGTCGAACGTGCTTCGCATAAAGGAACGCTCTGGAATCTTTCGGCGTGGCGCCCCGAATTCGTTCGCCGCCGCAATTGTTACCAGGTCGGACATTTTGAACGCGGCCCGGTCTTCGTCTTTCGCGCTTTGGGCGGTTTGTTCTACTTTTCCGCTTTCTGGAAGACCGGCCTTCGTGAACGAATGTTTCGCGCGTTTAAGTTCGGTTTGAATCCGTAACCAACCCAAATCTTTTATGATAACATCGTTCATTTTAAAACGTTCCTATATTGTACGATTGCGGGCGCTGAAAATCATTGTATTTCTTAAACGCAATAATTCAAGCCCCCAGGACGTCGAAGCAAGTTCGTTGTTATTATTAATCATTCCGCCGCCATAAGACCGGGACAATTGCCCCTCTGTTTCGCTTGTTATCGCGCCCCCGGCCCCGCCGACCCCGCCGCCGTTCCGGGCGTCCAGGGCCAACCAATGCAAAACAAGCAACGCGATTGCGTCGTTTGTCCTGGTTCCAAATACGGAACCCGTTTGTTCTGTCGATAGTGTTATAAGAGAATTAACGCGGGCGTTAATAACAACGGTCGAACATCGGGCGACTATGATTTCGGCGACGGTCATTGTTCGCCGTCCGGTTCTTTTTCGCGAACGATGTCAATTTGTTTTTGTATTGCAATCTGAACTTTTTTTCTTTTTTCAAGTTTCAAAATCGCTTCCAGTTCCGGAACCAGGTACATTTTTTTAATGACTTTGAAACAGGCTTCGACGGTCATTTTCGCAAGTTGCGCGGCTTTGTTGATTATTTTGTTTTGGTCAAAAAGTCCGGCATCGGGCGCGGGCGTGGTCGCGGGAGCGGATTCGGTCGGCTTCGGTTTGTCCGGGTTCGTTTCAACGGCGTCGTGGTGTTTATCAATTATTTTAATCGTTCCGGCTTCGACGTTTTCTTTAAACGACGGGTCGGCAAGAAAACGCGGCGCATCTTCGTTTGAAATAATGTTGACGCCTGGAAATACAAAAACTCCTGCTATTTTTGTTACGCTTGGTTTGATTCTTTCAATTATCATTTTAGACCGTCCCTTCAAAAATGTTTTTAAAAATGGGCGGCGGCGTGGAACCGCCGCCCGTGAATTAACTTAAACCCCGTCGCTTATATACCCTGATATATTGAGAAAGCGAGGGGATAATAAACAATAACGCCGCCGACGCGGGAATGACAAGGAATGACGTATTCAAGTCCGCGTTCCTGAACGGGTAATTGTTCGAACGGTTGCGGAATTTCAAGCGTGATTTTGTCCGCCGTGAAATTGCCGAATATTAACAAATCAGTCGGGCCGCCGACGCCGGTCGAAGGCAACGGCGAAACCGCCGCAAGTTCGGGAACCCATGTCACCGTTTTAATATACGGGTGATTTTTCTTGAAAAATTCAAGAATGGTCGTATCGGTTCCGGACGCCATGCGTTTCGAAGAAATGATTTCATACTGTGCAATCGGCATTAAAACAGTATCGGGCAACTCGACGCCCTTGGTCAATGAAATTATATCTTTAACGCCGTTTACAAGGTCGGTATAGATTTCTTCATTTGTCTTTGCGCTCCAAAGATAAACCGGCCCGGCTCCGGCGGCGACTGTCGCGGACGGAATGTTCGGGTTAAAAATCAAACCGGTCAACCCGCCGTTGACGCCGTCGTTCGAACGTGCAAGCCATGCAAGTTTATTGACTGCCTGGTCGTTCGCAAGACGAACCGCGTTCGCTTTACGCTGTTGAAGCGGGAGTCCGGCCATTGACGCCGAACGTATTTCTTGAAGATTGTAACCGTAAGAACCGCCCAGGGAACGAACGGCAGTCGAAAACTCTTTTCCCTTAATGTCCGACCGTGGCAAGTCATCGGCATAGTTCGCGATAATTTTCATCATTCCAACGCTGTCGAATGACTGATAAGTTATCACGGCGGCCCCGGCCCCGGCTTCGGTTGAAACCGGCATTAATTCCGTCGCCTTCATGTTTGGATATACTATGTCATACGTTTTCGCCTTTATGTGTTCCAATTGACGGGCGAAAAAGGCGCTTTCGCTTGCGTCAAGGTTTTGCGCTCTGATTATTTCCGGCATTGCGTTTAACTCCTGTTAAATGTTTTATGTTTAAAACTTTCCCTTTTTATTTTTCCCTTTTACTTATCAAGGAATATTGATTTCGACTTTCGCAATCCCGGCGCCCGAAGTTGCACTTCTGAAAACGCCCGTCGGAACAAGAATGTTCGGCGAAGTCGTGTCGTCTGTAAATTTGCCTTTGTCTGCTCCGGTTGTAATAAGATAAACGGCGGCATTTTCGACAACGGCGTCGGCCACTTCAACCCATGCCATCCCTTTTCGAAGGACATTGACCGGGTCGTTTGCAAGATAGCCAGTCGCGACGAATGTTGACGCGCCCAGGACTGGCATTGTTCTGTTGTCCTGGTGGGTTTGAAGTGATATTCCGCGAACTATATCAAGCGACGTTGCGACGTTTGTCGAAATAATCATGGTTCCAGTAACGCCCGTTACATCGGTTGTTATTGTCAGTTCAATGTCGCTGTTTGCGGTAATTGTGATTGTATGCGAACCGGACGAATAAACGGCGGTATCAATTGAAACATTCGCGGCAAGCGCGGCGGCGAACGCTGTCATTGTGGTATCTTTGTCCGTTCCCCAGGCTGTCGAAACTACAACGCCGTTCACGGTCGCGGCAATTGCCCCGGCTGTAAAAGTTCCGGCGTTATCGGTTAAAACAACGCGGTTGACATTCGGTAAACGCGCTTGACTTTCCGGATATGCGTTTCCGCGAACGACGCCCAGGCCAAAGCCCAGGGCGGAAACCGCCTGAAAAGATTCTACTTCGTCGAACCGGGCGTCGGCTTTCATTCCGGCGAACGCCTGGGTCATAGTGTTCGTATAAGCTAACTGTGGCATTTAAGCCCCCTTTTAAAGTTGAAAGTTTAAATCGTCTTTTGAAAAATTCCTTTTGATATTCCCGACTTATTTCTTGTCGGCTTCTTTGTTGGTCATTTTGCTTATCATGCGGGCGCGGGCGTCTTTTACTTCGTCGCCGGTTCCCTGGTTCTTGCCGTCGTTGTTAAGTTTCTTTTTCTGTTCGTCGATTCCGGTATCGTTCCGGTTCGCAAGGTTCGCAACGATTGTATCAAAGCAAGCGGAAACATATTCGTCGCTTTTTCCGTCCAGATTCAACGCTTTGTTTTCTTTTGCGATAACCGCGACGCGAATTTCTTTGTCCGACTTTTTAGAAATGTCTTTCATTTCATCGGCGTTAAATACTTTCGCGGCGGTTTGTTCAAGTTCTATTCTGGCGGCAACGGCTTTGCGAAGGTCTTCGCCGGAATCAAGACGAGCTTTCAGCTGGTCGGCGGTCGCTTTATGGGCGTCCCGTTCGCCGGTCAATTTCTGGTTGTCTTTTGTGGCCCCATCCAGTTTTTCCCGAAGATTCAAATTTTCTTCGGTTGTCTTTTTCAAAGCGTTCGCGATTTCGGCGCCCGCTTCGTAGGAAATCCCGTCAAGTATTACTTGTGGCATTTTGCCCCCTTTTTTTGGGTTAAAGTTAAATGATATGTCTTGAATCTGGTTAGTATTTATTACGAACGCGGTTTCGTTTTTGGAATCTGTTTTCGTGGCCGGTATTTCGACGTCGGCTTCGTCCAGGCGAAGACGGGCGCCCTCTCCGGCCCTGGGAACGTCAACAAGTGCAAGGTGATTGTATTTTATATTCGATTGCCGAAAGTCGTAATCTTCGCCATTGAATTTTCCTTTTTCCGGAATCAAGTCACAATTATAACCCAGGGAAAAACCTGTTCGGCCGCCCTTGACCGCGTCGACTCCGTCTTTGTGGGTAATTAAAACCGGACATCGAACGAAGTCGCCGTCCTGGTTTATGTTTTCGCCGGTCGCGCCGACCATGTTTCGTCGGGCCGTTTCACAATCGACTTTCCGTTCCGCCGGGTGTCCGTTCGTTATCGGAATTAATTTCATTGATTCAAGAGAATCTTTTTTGAAAACTTCTTCGGGTGTCCGAAGTTCGCGCCGGGTCGTTCCGTCTTCGTTCTTATAAAGAAAAATTCCGGTTCGTGTTACTTTTGGATTTCCGCGAATATAACCTTCGGGCGTGACTTTCGCGTCCGGCATTGAACCGACGTCGAAACGAAAGACCGCTAAAATTATCGGAAACATTTCGTCGATATTTATTGAAGGAATATTTTCGGCGGAATCTTTATTTTCGGCGGCGGGTTCAAAAGAAATCGGTTTAATTTCATTTTTGGAAAGCCAGGCGCGGGCTTCGGCTTCGGTGAATTTATCTTTCGGGAATCTTAACGCCTGGGCGACGGGCGCTTCTTTGTCGCCGCTTTTTACAATGTACCATATAATATCTATCGACGCGGGAATCGAAACGCCTTGAACTTTGCCATTTCCGGAACCGCTTGTTCGGGCCGCCCCGATATGCGCGTGGTCGGGTGAAAGAAGACGGGCCGAATGTTCATGTGGGTATGGCAAAAAAACCCCCTTTAAATAAAAAACGCCCGGCATCTTGTAAGATGTCGGGCGTTCGTACGGCGCCACTTTTTCTCTTTTTTTATGGTTTCATGTGAAACGTTTTTCGTTTCACGTGGAACCATAACGCGGCGGTTCGATTGCTTCCTTGATTAATAAACTACATTCAATTTCAAGAATTGTCAACTTTTTTTGAATCGACGCGCAATTCCGGTAATCGCGTCTTGATAAAAACTTCTGTATTTGCGATTCCGCCGTCCCTCATATTTACCGTTAATTGAATTTGACCCGTCCACCGTTCGGCGCTATGCTTCGCAACGTATTGACCGACCCGTTCGGAAAACTCTTTTATTGGTTCGGACATTTATTCGACCTGTGAAAATGGTTTCCCGATTATTTGTTCGAAGCGAATTCCGCCGTCGCCTGGGAACGGTTTTTTATGGTCGTTGTCGCCGGAAACGATTTCGTCCGGAATACCGTTCGGAAACGCGCGGCAAATATGAAGTTCTTCGTTTTCAATATTAGAATCATTTTCGACCGTTTTAGTTCCTTGATAATTTTTACATGACCCGCAAGTTTTAATTGTCGGCGGAATTGGTTTTCCCATTTTTAAATACTCCCGTCTAAAATTTTATCAAAATATTCTGTTATTATTTTCGGTAATTGTGGAAATTCGGAATAATACGGCGACGTATAAGTCGCAAAAGCATCTGAAAAAAATTCGCCCCTGCCTTTTTCCCCGATATATTTTCCGGCATAATCTGAAACATTTTTTTTTCTCCATACGCGCGTAAAATTTGAAGATATACTTTCCCATTGCGGCCCCGTGACGTTTCGTTCGCCTTCAAGAATGTGGCCCATTATTTCATGTCTTAAACAATATGCCGTGTGAGATTCTTTTCTGATTTCTCCAAAATGTTTATTGTTGTTTTTTTCCCATGCTTCAATTGCGTCCCATCGTTCGGGCGTTATATCGTCCGAAATTGTAGCTTGCGCGACTTTTGCTTTTGCGTTGCTATTTGCAAGCCCCCCCTCTGTTTTAGTAATATGCAAAGTTTTTATTTCCGGCCATTCAAATTTTGGGTATGCTTTTTTAATTCTTTGAATCTCTGTAAATATTACAGTCGCCTTTTTAACCCGGTCGGCTTCGTTTATTATTTTAATTCCCCATCTTCTTTCGCGAAAACTATTATCAAAATTTATTTCTTGCGCTATTTTATGGGCTTTTGCATAATTCACAATTGAATCGTTATTAACAACGCTTGAAAGACGCGGGAGTCCGGTCAACGGTTCGGGAACCGCCGCTTCGATTGCCTTCGCGACTGCCTGGGCCTGGGCCGGAATCGCGGGCGCGGCTTCGGGCGCGGGCGCCGGTTCCGTTTCCGGTTTTTCTTCGACCAGGTCTTCCAGTTCCGAAAGAACGGGTTCGGCGGTGCATCGGCATTGAATCGCTTGTCCTGGGTGGCCGTCCGGCGGCGGGTCGTTCCAAGAAAATGTTTGTCCTTCGCGTTCCCAATGGTCAAATTGACTGTTCGGATATTTGCCCGCCGGGTTTCCGCGAACCCGCTCGTCAAGCGATGTTCGCCAAATATATTTTTCGATTCCTAACGCGGTTTGTCGGGTCATTGTTATTTGACCGTTAAGTTTCGAAACCTGGTCGCGGGCAATAAGACGGGCGCGGTTCTTTGTTACGTCAAATTGGTTCTGAATTTGTTTTTGAATTTTAGTAAAACGGTCGCCGTTTGTAACGCCCCGGTGAACCATGCCTTCGATATTATTGACGGCCTGGTCGGTTATTGATTTAATAAGACCGACGTTTTCTTTTTCGAAAGATTTCATTATGTCGGAAAGCCAGGGTTCGCGCTGAAAAAAGTCAACGCCCATAACCGCCTTCATTGTCTTTCTCCATTGGACATCATTCCAGGCGCTTGTTTTTTGTCCAATGTCGGCGGCAAGGCGGGACGGTCGATATAAGACCGTATTTTCCAAAGTCATTTTAAGGGAATTAATTAAACGGTCGGCGTCGTCGGCCCATCCGTCCAGGCGAACGCCGTCGGTCTTGTTTATGGCCCGGTCACGTTCCGCGATAACATCTTCAAGACTGGACAATAAAACTTTTTCGGTTTGTGTTTGAATGTTTTTCGCAATCGCAACAAGCGCCCGCGAATATTGTCTTTCAATGGGCGTCGGGTGCAATATTTTCGGCAAGCGTCCCAATTTCTTTTTTTGTATTCCCAAAGCGCGACGTTTTAAAACAAGTTCCTGGAACGCCGATATTTTAAGCGGCATTTAAGCCCCTTCTGTTTCGTGGCCGTCGGGTTCGTCTTCGTCTTTGTCGGTTCCTGGTTCCTTGACGCCGTCGCTTGCGGCCTGTCGGTCTTCGGAAAATAGTTTCGTATCAAGCGAATAATTGTCGCCGCCGAATCTTGAAATCGCGACTTCGTCCGGTGTCAAGACGCCATTGGTAATATATACGGCGTCCGTTTCCGCTTGAAGTTTTCTATTTGTTACGATTTCCGTTTCGGTCATTTCCATAAGCGGCGCGAAAACGATTTCCCAATTCTTGATTTCTTTTCCGCCGGTCGGCCCCTGCTTTGCAATTTGCAGTAAATAGAAAAACCGATATAACGCGGGCTTGTAACTTTCGTCTTGTTCGCTTTTAATTTTGTCATACCAAAAACGAATATCCGACGCGCCGGTCGCGGAAAGTCCCGCCGGGCTTTGGCCCATTAATAACGTGACCGGAATTCCTGTCACGGCGCTTAGTGACTGACTGTATTTGTCCAGGACGTCGGCAAGGCCTGAAATACTTGTCGTCTTTTTCTCATACGTTTCGTTTTCGTCAAGCAACATAGTATTAATAACGTGGCGGGACATATCAATTAAATCAAGGCGTTTTTTAATTACGTCTTCTTGTCCGCCTGCAATCATTTCTTGAAGATTTTTCATTGTCAAAGCGCCTTGAACAAAGTCTTCCATTATGTTATCAGTCGCGCCGTAAATAGCGCCCAGGGCGCGAAGGCGGTCAAACATTGCCTGGTAAACAGAATCGCCCCACCCGTTATTTTGAAGCCGTTCGGTTTCGGCAAGTTCAAGACCGTCCATAGCAATAACGCGGGAATAATGAACCCGGAACGGCGAACCGCGAACCGGAAAGACGCCATAAGTTCGCGGCTTGTTAAAATTTATAGATTTATAATCGGTTTCAATGTCGGTCGTCGCGTCAATTCTCCAACGCTGATAAACGCGAACCATTGAAATTGAACGAATATCTTTTTCGTTAAGCGGGACGGTCATATCGGCGGAACCGTCATCTATCCAAAGAACCATAATCGCGCCGCCGTAAACTTTCGACCAACGAATTAAATTCCTGAATTCCTTCGCGACGTTCATATCGTTAAACGCTTTTAATAAAACGCCGTCGGTATCGTTCTTTATTGTGAAACCTTTCCGGGTCATTTCGCCGACTGGCAATTCGACAATTCGTTTCGCAAGACCGTTGAACCGGAACAATAAAGTCAAGTCCGTTTCGTGCAAGTTGTTATCGCGGGAAACCGTTGTCGAAAGTGTTTTGTCGCGGTTTTGAATTCCAAGTCCCGTGAAAAGATTTAACCAACCGTCGGCCCTGGACGCTTGCGGCGCGGCCTGGTCGTTCCGAATCGCTTTGACTTGTCCGGATTTACGTTTCACAAAAAAGCCCCTTTTTAAAGTTTTAGTCCTGGGTCAACATTATTAAATCTAATCCAATAACCGGCGAAAAGCAAATAACAAGAGAATCGGCAAGGTTCGGCGACGCGATTCCTCTCGCTTTCATTTTCTTTTTTGATTCCATGCGAAGGCGTCCGGAACCTTCGTCGAACTCATAACGCTGTTGACTTAATTCAAGAATCAATTGCGGGTGATTAATAATCGAAATCATTTCTTCGGGCGGGTGTTTTCGTTTTCCGGTTTTTGTTTCCCAGGTTTTTTCGAATCGAAGTCGAAGCGCCCACCACAATTGGGCTTTCAAATTTAAAAACATATCTTTATTTTTCTTGCCTTGAATAACGTCTTTGTCTGTGACCGCCGCCCCAAAGTTGACGCCCTGCCCGCGTATCTTGAATTTTTCGCGGGCGTTCCAGTTCATTATCTCGCTTTTAACTCCGGCCCCGACGCCTATTGAGTCATATTTTAAAATGTTTATGTCGTTCTTTTGCAACGTCCAGGCGGCCCGCCGGGTCGTTTCGCCGGTGTTCCCTTCCTTCCAGGATTCAACGGTATTTAAAACGACGCCTTGACGCAAGGTTAAAGCGTTCAAGTCGTCGCCTTCGTCTGCAACGTCCAGGCCCGCGACTTTTTGGCCCTGGGCCGCAATCGGGTAATTAACCGCCGCTTGAACATAGTTCGCCGGAATACAAATTCGTTCAACGCTTTCAGTATAAGACCGGTCAACTTCGCGGGCCATAATGACCGGGCCGTTCTTGTCAAGTTCGCGCTTATACCAGGCGTCATCTTTTCTCGGGTCGTCCCGCCAGTCAAAAAAGAATACTTTGAAAAACCCGCCGACGCGCTTTTTATAAAACGGGTTCCCGGTTCCGTTCGGCGTTGAAATGTCGCCCTTGACGTCGGAATTCATTGAAAGCGCGGCGTCGATTTTTTCCGCGTGTTCATAATGCCCCGATTCGTCCTTAAAATAAAGAGAATTTCGACCGCCGCGTCCGATATTGTCGCCCGCTTCGCCGGTGATTGTATTTCCATTTGACGGATTAATGATTTTTAAAAATGGCGTGTGTGTGTCCGGGTCGAAACCGTTCGGTAAATATTCGTTTGGTAAATACCGAAGCATTATTCGCCCTTTTTCGAATATCGAATCCGGGTCGCCCAGGCGGTCAACTAACATTTCTTTTCGGGAACCGAAACCGATTTTCGAACCAGGATAAAACCGCCAAAGCCAAAGACTGAACGCCATGTTTAAATAAGTCGCGCCCGCGTCCCTGGACTTTTCAACAAGAAAATCTTCTTTCTTTTCGTACCGTTCCCGTAACCAAAGCAAATATTCAACTTGCTTCGGCCAAAGAATGAACGGCATTAAAGCGGGCTTTTCGCGCGGGTCGTAGGTGACAAACCAGTCATTAATATATTGAACCGGGTCGTTCTTGTACTTTCGGAAAGACGCCGCAAGCGCTTCGTCGTCTTGTTGTATAATGACAAGGCGGTCAAGGCGTTCGCGGAATATTCGCCCGGCGGCGACGGCGTTCGGGTTCATCTTATATTTTTATCCCTTAAATATTTTTTAGCTTTAATTTGAATTCGTTTTTTTCGCTTCCATTTTGCTATATAACTATTTTGTAATTTATAATGTTTTAAACAGTATCTTTTTTTGACCGCTTTTTCCCCGCAATCTTGACAAAGACCCAAAGTAAGCATTTTTAATTTATATTTTTTTTGCGGTGTCAATTTTTCCCCGCTTTTAATCGTTCAAGATAAACTTGTTCCGCCTGGTCGTCGGTCATTTCGGCGGCTTCGAACTCCGCCCCCTGGACGCGGTCAAGTTCCGGCGTCGGCGACGTTTCTTTTATAGGCGTCTTCGGCGGCGCTTTCCATCCGGCAAGTTGCGCGATTAAATCCGTATATTTGTACGTGACCGCATTATCAATTGCTATTATTGTTTTTTCAACGGCGACGGGCGTTCCTGCTTTACCGTCTTTTTTTGTTTCGAAACGCTCTTTAATATTTCGGTGACATTTAACGCCCAAGGCGCGTTCGACAACCATTTGAATAAATTTATGTTTCGGCATACCCAAATCGACAAGCATTTTGACGGTTTTTTCTTGCGTCCGGGCCGCCGCTTCAAGGCGGACTTGACGCCGGTATTCCGACCAGTCTTCCTTCATTGATTTAAGTTTAATCGTCGCGACGGGAATATCGTATTCGGTAGATAGCTTATTGAATGTATATTTCGGGTCGGTCGCCCAAAGATTTTTAATTTCGTCCCAGGATTCCACA
>Ga0315293_10006761_pt1 | contig 10695 bp, 8 predicted proteins | sample YL17G13_20_MG_FD_203071 | JGI IMG/M metagenome (GOLD analysis project Ga0315293, IMG submission 203071) | Sediment microbial communities from Yellowstone Lake, YNP, Wyoming, USA - YL17G13_20 | ecosystem: Environmental > Aquatic > Freshwater > Lake > Sediment | place: USA: Wyoming | collected... | reverse complement strand
GTAATCGTTGACTGGCTCACGCCCGTTTGCTCGGCAAGACCGATTTGCGTAATACTTCTTAGCTCACGCGCCAGTCGCACCCGTCCCCCCGAGATCATGGCCCTCAACCTCCGAATCGTTCTTGTACTCATAGGGTAGGTCGATCACAGGTGGTTCGCTGAGAGCGGGGGCCGTTCTGCGCATCACCGGGTGCTCCAGGGGGTGCGGCCCCCACTCAGTAGCCACGGCGCCTTCCTGGGCTGGGTTCTCCTTCGGGCATGCTAGGTAAAGCTGTAGCCCCTGGTACTCGCTGTCTGTGCTCCAGAGAAACACCAGGTTAGTCTTGGGGGGCGACCAATTCCACCGGAAGGGGATGTACGCCGCTTGGTACAGAAAGTCGCGCTTCGTTCGGGACTGCCCAGGATATGGGAGTTGACCGTCGTCAGATTTCCAGATCCGAAGGTAGTATGGCTGGAACCTCATACCCAGACCGTTGTTGTTCATGTCCTGCTGTTGTAGCTCCTGGACTACATGACCTCTGTCGCTCAGGAACCGCTTCACGTACCACCGCACGATAGCGGGGCCCAGGTGCTTGCAGATCGGGGCCCCATGCGTCTCGAAGAACTCCCGGGTCACGGATAATCCGCCCTCGAATCCCTCGTACAGCAGCACGGTGAGAGGCTCCAAATCCCGGACTGCAGTCGGCAGATCGATCATGTACACCCAATCGTCCTCCTTGCAGGTTTCGGGGGCTTCAGAGAGGAGAAGGCGGCTAAGCCAGCTTCGAGTCCCGGCCCCTGAGACTAATAATACTACTACTGAAATGCCAAGTCAATACCCCTCGACGAGGGCAGAGGTCCGCTGGCATGCAAAGTTGCGATCGAATTCCTGCCCAGTCACCTCGCGAACTCGTCGATGATCGCCGCGATGTGCTTGATGCCCTGCACGAAGTCGGCGACAGTGATGTTCTCGTTGGGGGCGTGGGCGTTGGAGGCGAAGTTGCCCACACCCGTGGAGACGGTGGCGATGCCGAATCTCTGGCTCAGGACGTACATCGGCCCGCTGCCCGCCGACATCGGGCTGATCATCGGCTCGTGCCCGTAGACCGCCCGGGCCGCACGTGAGACGGCGCCCACCAGCGGGTGGCGCGGGTCGGTGCGCGCGGGGTGCTGTGCGCCCAGCCGCTGCAGCTCGATGTCCCCGAAGCCCTTCTCCTTGAGGTGCCGGCGCACCAGGACCTCGACCTGCTCCGGGTCCTGGTCGGGCACCAGCCGAAAGTCGACCTTGGCCGAGGCGCGCGCCGCCAGCACCGTCTTCAGCCCGGGGCCCTGGTAGCCGCCGCCGATGCCGCAGATGGTGCACGTCGGGCTGAAGGTCAAGCGCCGCTTCAGGTCCATCCCCGTCAGGCCGCCCAAAAACGACTCCAACCCGAGTTGCTTAAGCTCCGCGCGCTCATCGAGGTCCTCGGCGGCCAGAAGCTCGAGGTCGGCCGGCCCGGGCTCGCGCACGGCGTCATAGAAGCCCGCCACCATGATGCGCTCGTCCGGCCCCTTGAGGCTTGAGAGCGCCCACGTCAGGCGCCACGCCGGGTTTATCAGGATGCCGCCCCACGCCGAGTGCACGTCGACGTTCGGCCCGCGCGCCCGCAGCTCCACGTACAGGATGCCCTTCACGCCCAGCGACAGGCCCAGCCGGTCGCGCGGGTCCTTGCCGCCCGCCTCCCAGATGCAGCCGTCGGCCGCGATCAGGTCGGGGTGGGCGTCGGCGAAGTTGCCCAGGTTGGGGCTGCCGATCTCCTCCTCGCCCTCGACGATGAACTTGAGCGTGAGTGGCAGCTCGCCGCGGACGTGCCGCAGGGCGTCGATCGCCGCCAACCGCGCCACGAAATTGCCCTTGTTGTCAGAGACGCCGCGCGCGAAAAGCCGCCCGTCGCGCACGGTGGGCTGGAAGGGCGGGCTGTGCCACTCGTCGAGGGGCTCCGGCGGCTGCACGTCGTAGTGGTTGTAGAAGCTCAGCGTGCGCCGCGACTTCCCCGGCAGCACCCCGTAAACGACGGGCTGCCCGCCCGTCGGGACGACCTGCGACTTCGCGCCGGCGCCATCGAGCATGTCGCGCACGAGGGCCGTGGTGTCGGCCATGCCCTCGCCGGTGGCGGCGATGCTGGGCACGGCCAGGAGGCGCTGCAATTGCGCCAGGTACTCACCGGCATGCGCGTCGATGTATGCATAAACGTCGTTCACCCCAGAACCCCTCCTTAGAAGCCACAAGCTTCGGGCGGGCCGCATTCGAGCCGCCCGCGGCGGACCGAACGCGGCGCAGCCGGCCTCAGCGGTCCAGGTGGTCAGCCACCTCCAGCAGGTCGTTGAGGACGCCGTACGCGGTCTGCGTCAGATCCGGGTCGTGCTCGACGACGGTGACCTCGCCCATGAGATCGGTGCGCAGGGTCACCATCATTGTGCGGCCGTCGGCGTGGTACAGCATGTCGCTCGGCGGCACGCGGGCCGGCGCCACCCGCGCGCTGATGCCGCCCGCGTCTCCCGCGCCGTCAGCGCCCCCCGCGTCCCGCCACGCCGCGCACACGAGCTTGACCCGCTCGCCGCCGGCGACGGCCGCGCGCACCGCCTCCGGCGCCAGGTCGCTGATGCCCCGCCGCTCGACGGCGCGCGGCGTGATACGGCCGCCCATCAACACATTCACCAGGATCGCCGTCTTCGCCGCCGCGTCCCAGCCGTCCACGTCCAGGGTCGGGTCCGTCTCGGCGAAGCCGCGCCGCTGGGCGATGGCCAGCGCGCCCCTGGCGTCCTCGCCGCGCTCGACCTCGCCGAGGATGAAGTTGGTCGTGCTGTTGAGGATGCCGCGGAAGCCCAGCACACGGCAGCCGCGCAGGCAGTGCCGGGCCATGTTGAGGACCGGCGTGCCGTCCATGACCGCGGATTCAAACAAAAGCAGGCGGCGCCGCTTTTCGGCCAGCTGGCGCAGGCGGTGGTAGTCGAAGGCGATGGGGCCCTTGTTGGCGCTGACGACGTGCTTTCCGGACTCCAGGGCGGCCTCGATGTGGGCGACGGCCGGCTGGCCCGAGGCGATGATGTCCAGCGACGACAGCTCCACGACGATGTCGCCCGGCGTGTTGCGGATGACGTCCACCGCCGCGGCGGCCGGCCCGAGCGCCGCCGCGGGGTCCTGCCGCAGCTTGGCCAGCGCCTGGCCAAGGTCGATGCCGCCCGGGTCGACCAGGGCGCCGTGCCGCTTCGTGATGATCGCCGTGACCGTGAAACTTGGGCCGGGCCGCGCCGCGTCCCGCCCGTAGCCGCCGGCGAGGAGCGGCGCCAGCGTCCGCCCGACGTGGCCGAAGCCCACCAGGATGACGCGCACCGTCCCCACAGCACTCACCCCCGTTAGTCCAGTCGCTTGCGGAACCGCGACACGGCCAGCGCCAGGATCGCCGCCCCATAGAGCCCGAGCATCGCCACCTCGCGCCACAGGTAGTGCAGGCCCACGCCCTTGACGATGATGCCGCGCAGGACGCGCAGGAAATACGTCAGCGGTATGAAGTAGCCCACGACCTGGATCGGCACCGGCATGACCTCGCGCGGGAAGATGAACCCTGACAGGATGAAGCTCGGCAAAAGGAATGCCATGGTGATCTGCTGCGCCTGGAACTGGCTTTTGGCGATGGTCGACACGAATATGCCGATGCCCAGCGCGCCGATCAGGAACACCAGCGAGACGGCGAGCAGGAGCCAGATGCTGCCCGCGACAGGCACCCCGAACCACAGCACGCTCACGCCCAGCGCCAGCCCGACCTCGACGAACCCGACGACGACGTACGGGATGAGCTTGCCGGCGATCATCTCGGTGGGGCGCACCGGCGTCACGATGAGCTGCTCGATCGTCCCGCGCTCCTTCTCGCGCACGAGCGCGAACGCCGTGAGCAGGATGGTGACGTTCTGCAGGATCACGCCCACCAGGCCGGGCAGGTTGAAGCGCAGGCTCTTGAGCTCCGGGTTGTACCACACGCGCGGCCGCATCTCGATGGGCAACGCCGCCTGGCGCACCACACCCTGCTTCGCCAGGCGCGCCGCCAGCAGCTCCTGGGCGTAGGCCTGGGCCACGACCTGGGCCGTCGACAGGGCCGTGGTCGCGGAGAGCGGGTCTGAGCCGTCGATAATCGCCTGCACCTGGGCCGTCTCGCCGCGCGCCAGCAGGCGCGAGTAGTCGGGCGGGATGACCAGGCCGACCTTGGCCTCGCCGCCCTCGATCGCCGAGCGCAGGTCGGTCAGCGTGGACGCGTAGCGCACGAGGTCGAAGTAACCGGAGTTGGCGAAGCGCTGCACCAGCGCGCGGCTCTCCTGGCTTGCGTCCTGGTCGTAGACGGCGGTCGGGATGTGTTGCACGTCGGTGGACACGGCGTAGCCGAAGATGAGCAGCATTACAACCGGCAGGGCGAGGATGATCGTCAGCGTGGCGCGGTCGCGCACAAGCTGGATGAACTCCTTGCGGATGATGGCTGCAAGCCGCCGCCCGTTCACGGCCGCGCGCCCCCTTCCTGCGTCCCGGTGTCAACCCCGGCCAGGGTCACGAACGCGTCCTCCAGCGATACCGGCGGCCCTCCAGCGGGTGCCGCCACCCCCGCGACCTTGTCCGTCGCCAGCGCGCGCACCGCGTCGGGGGTGCCGTCGGCGATGATGCGGCCGCCGTGGATGAAGCACAGGCGGTAGCAACGGTCGGCCTCGTCCATGTAGTGGGTGGTCACGAACGAGGTCACGCCGCCCTCTGCCAGCCGGTACAGGAGCTCCCAAAACGCGCGCCGCGCCAGCGGGTCCACGCCGGCCGTCGGCTCGTCGAGGAACAGGAGCCGCGGCTCGTGCACCAGGGCACAGGCAAGGGCCAGCCGCTGGCGGAAGCCGGTGGGCAGGCGCCCCGCGACCGTCCGCCGCAGCTCGACGAGGCCCGCCTCGTCGAGGACCGCCGCCGCGCGACCGCGCGCCGCCCCGTAGACACCGGCGTAAAAGTCGACGTTCTCGGCCACGGTGAGGTCCTCGTACAGGCTGAACCGCTGCGACATGTAGCCGACGCCGCGCTTGACCGCCTCGGGGTCCTCGGCCACGTCGCACCCCAGGACCAGCGCCGTCCCCGCCGACGGCCGCAAAAGCCCGCACAGCATGCGGATCGTCGTCGACTTGCCCGAGCCGTTGGGCCCGATGAAGCCGAATATCTCGCCGCGCGCCACGTGGAAGGTGATGCCGTCCACGGCGCACAGCCGGCCGAAGTAGCGCGTCAGGCCGTGCGTCTCGATGGCGTACGGCGCGCCGGCGCCGGGTGGGTCAGCCGCCGCCGCCATTGGCGCCACCTCCCCCGGCGTCCCCGGCCTGACTGCCGCGGCTCATGGCGGTGAGGTGCCAGGTCAGGATGTCCTCCAGCGTGACCGGCGCCGGTCGCGCCTCGCGCACCGCCACCCCCGCCGCGACCAGCGCCGCCTCGATCCCTCGTGCCTGCGCCTCGAGCGCCGCGTTGGCGGCCGGCCTCACGGTCGCGCGCACGCGGTCGCCGAGCACGACGGCGGCCTCCACCGCGTCCAGGGCCTCCACCACGCGCCGCGCGGCCAGGGCGCGGTCAGGCGCAACGCGGACCTGGATCACGGACCGCCCGGCCCGCACGCGCAGCTCGCCCGGCGAACCGCGTTCGATGATGCGGCCGCCGACCATGAACGCCACCTCGTCGCAGGCATCGGCCTCGTCGATGTACGCCGTGGCCACGACCACGGCCGTGCCGCCGGCGCGCAGCCGGCCCAGCAGGAGCCACAGCTCGCGCCGCGACACGGGGTCGATGCCCGTCGTCGGCTCATCAAGAAGCAGCACCGCCGGCCGGTGCAAAAGGCCGCAGGCGATGCCCAGCTTCTGGCGCATGCCGCCGCTCAGCGTCCCGGCCAGCCGGCGTGCGTGCGCTGTCAGCCGCACCAGCCCCAGGAGCTCGCCGATGCGCGCGCCCTGCTCGCGCCGGGGCACGCCGTACATGTCAGCGAAGAACGCCATGTTCTCGAGCGTCGTCAGGTCCTCGTAGATCGCCGCCCGCTGGCCGAGGTAGCCGACCGCCAGCTTCACGGCGTCAGCGTGCAGGCGCACGTCGCGGCCGCAGATCGCCACCCGGCCGGCATCAAAGCCGAGCACCCCGCCCAGGCAGCGCAGCGTCGTGGTCTTGCCCGCGCCATCCGGGCCCAAGAGCCCGAACATGTGCCCCGGCGCCACGGCGAGGTCGACCCCGCAGACCACCGCCCGCCCACCGTAGCGCTTGGTCAGGCCCTGCGCCAGCACTGCCGGGGGCGCCGCGTCGCCCATCGACGCACTGCCCGCGGCCGCACCCACGGCCGTGCCCGTCGCCGCGTCGCCCGCCGTCAAGTCGCCCGCACCCATGTCGCTCCCGCCTCTCCCGCCTGCCGCCGCCGACCTGCGCCTTCCCGCCTCAGGGCAAGAAGGTGACGTCCGCCGGCATCCCCGGGCGCAGATCGCCGCCCTGGTTGGGCACGTCGACCTTGACCTCGAACACCATCGCCGCGCGTTCCTCTTTGGTCTGCACGTTCTTGGGCGTGAACTCGGCGCGGTCGTTGATGTGCGCCACGCGCCCCGCGAAGGTCTTCCCCGGGTAGGCGTCGACCCTGACCTCCACGGCCTGGTTCAGCCGCACCTGCCCGAGCCGCGACTCGGGGATGTACACCCGGATCCACAGCCGCACGAGGTCGGCCACGGTGGCCACCGGCGCACCCGGCGCCACCACCTCGCCGGCCTCGACATTGATGCGCACCACCTCGCCGGCCGCCGGCGCCGCGACGCGCATGCGGTCCAGGCGCAGCTGCGCCAGGCCCAGCGCCGCCTCAGCGCGGGCGACGTCGGCCTGCAGGAGGCGAATGGTGTTCGAGGTCGCGCCGGCCACGACCAGGTCGCGCGCGGCCGTGGCCTGCTGGTACTGCGCCGCCGTAGCCGCGTACTGCGCCTCGGCGGCGTCGAGCTGCGACTTCGTCGCCGCGCCTTGGTCATACAGGGTCCGCATGCTGGTCAGCGTCTTCTGCGCCTGGTCCATGAGGGCGCGGGCCTGGTTCACCGCCTCGCTGGACTGCCGCACCTGTTCGGCCCGCGACCCGCCCAGCGCCTCGGCCAGCCGCGCCTCGGCCCCCTGCAGCGCCGCCCCGGCCTGCGCGACGTCGAACCCCGCCGCCGCGGCGTCAAGGCGCACCACGGCGTCGCCCGCGGCGACCGCCCGTCCCTCGCTGACCAGGACCTCGACCACGCGCCCGCCGAACTCCGGCGCCACGTCGACCGCCGTGGCCTCTATCGTCCCGGACGCCTCAAGCGGCGCGCTCGCCCGCGCGCGCGCCGGCAACGCGATCCCCCACCACCAGCAGGCGGCGCCGCCCGCGGCGACGGCGAGCGCCAGGACCAGCGGCACTGCCCGCCGTCTCCGCGGACCACCCCGCGACCCGCCCCCCGGCCCGCGCTCCCGACCGCCCCGCACGTGCCCCTCTCCGCCCACCTGGGTCACCTCCCGACGTGTCAGGAGTTCCATGCGCGGGGCGGGAACCCTGCCGGGCGGCCGCGCCTTCAGCGTCCATCGGACTTTTTTCGACTCGGTATAGCACAATTTGTCGAGCGAATTAGCGGCTTACCAGACCTGGTCGGGGAGGATTCTGTTTACAAGTATCATAACTATATCATTAGCATTGAATTCCACTTTAAGGCAAGTACAGGGAATGCGGGGAGGTGATGCGCCGGCATATTGCCGCGTCTCAGGTTCGGGCCCCTAGAGTCCCAAAGAGGAGGTCAAAGGTATGGGCACCCTGAGGAGACTCGGCTGGAGCCGTGTCGGCGTGGTCCTGGCGGCCCTCCTGCTGCTGACCCTGGTGTGCACGCTGGCCCCGGTCGGCGCGGCGCCAGCCCTTCCGGCGCGGCCTGACAATGCGCCCGACGGCCCGCTGCCCATGGTCATCGTGACCCTGCCGACGCGCGCCGCGGCCCAGGCGATCATTGACGCCGGCCTCGACGTGGCGGCGGCCCGCATCGTCGACGGCAAGTACGAGCTCGATATCGTCCTGTGGAAGCCGGAGCGCGCGTTCCTGGAGCGGGGCGGCCACAAGTGGACGGTCAAGGTCGCCGACCTGACGGACATCGGCATCCTGGCGCGCACCAGCTACCGCAACTGGTCCGACTACACGAGCGAGGTCGACTCCATCGCCAACACCTATCCCAGCCTGGCCAAGAAGATCACCACCGGCTACTCCATCGAGAACCGGCCGATCGTGGGGCTGGAGATCTCCAGCAACGCAACATCGTACAATGGCCGCGCGGAGGCGTTCATCTGCGGCGTCCACCACGCCCGCGAGTGGCCAGCAGGCGAGTACACCATGAACCTGTGCTGGGACCTGGTGCAGAAGTACGGCTCGGACACCCAGGTCACCAACGCCCTCAATAGCACGCGCGTCGTCCTGGTCCCGGTGCAGAACCCCGACGGGTTCGTGTACGCCCGGACGGTCTATAACATGTGGCGTAAGAACCGGCGCCTGAACTCGGGCGGCAGCTACGGCGTAGACACCAACCGCAACTACGCCTACTGGTGGGGCGGCTCCGGCTCCAGCGGCACGCAGTCCAGCGACACATACCGCGGCACCGCCCCGTTCAGCGAGCCTGAGTGCCAGGCCATCCGCGACCTGAACCTGGCGCACAACTTCATCACCATGCTCACCAACCACACGTACTCCAACCTCGTGCTGTGGCCGTGGGGCTATACGTCGACCCATCCGCCCAACAACACCGACCTGGTCGCCATGGGCAACGCCATGAACGACTGGAACGGCTACACCGCCGAGCAGTCGTCCGACCTGTACCTGGCGTCCGGGACGACCGACGACTGGACGTACGGCACGAGCGTCAACTACGGCTTCACGTTCGAGCACGGCACCTCGTTCCAGCCGTCGTACAGCGTCGTGAACACTACGTACACCACCAACTACCCGGCGTTCATGTACCTGATCGAGAAGGCCGACTACTACGCCGGCGTGGTCTCAGGCACGATCACCAACGCGGTGACCGGCCTGCCGATCGCGGCCACGCTGGCCATCACGCGGCAGTATGCGGTGCCCCGGTCCAACGGCACCTACACGTACCAGAACAAGAACGCCAGCCTGTACACGGGCAACGGCGCGTACACGTGGCACATCAACGCCAGCAAGATGCCGCGCGAGTCGACCGACCCCGGCTACACGCTGACGGTGACGGCGACCGGGTACCAGACGGCGACGGTCAACGTGACCATCGGCATCCGCAGCACCAAGACGGTCAACGTCGCCCTCAATCCGCTGTAAGCGGCGAGGCCCAAGAAGGACGTTAGCGAGGCGTGAGGCGAGGCGTCAGGAAGGCGTGACCGGCAAGCGTGACCGGCAAGCATCAGCGGCAAGCGCAAGCGACAGGGCGTTAGCGGCAAGCGTGAGGGGCGGCGCTAGCGGCAGGCGTCAGCGGCAGGCGAGAGCAGGGACGCGAGCAGCGGCGCGAGCGGCAGGGCGTGAGCGTTTGCCAGGATGGCGGGGTTCCGCGCGGGCGGGGCGCTTGGACGGCGCCCCGCCCGCACGTCGTGCTGTCAAGGGGGGAGCGTCAGGTCAATCCTGGACCACGGTGTTCAAGGCAGGAGAAAGCCATTGCCAAACGTACGTTCGCCGTGATATAATGTCGCCGGGGAGAGGCGGCGGTCGGATCCCCACCACCGCAGCGATTGAGCGCACGTGGTATAATAATGGGGCCGGGCCCTGAGGGGGCCGGGCCCTGAGGGGGCCGGGACCGGGCCGCGCCCCGGGGAGGGGCGGGGTTCCGTCGGGCGAGAGAACGTCGGGCAGGGGCGGGAGGGGACGCGCAGTGGCCCGCGATCGCATCATCGTGCGCGGCGCGCGCGTGCACAACCTCAAGAACATCGACGTCGAGATCCCGCGCGACCGCTTCGTGGTCATCACGGGCCTCTCCGGGTCGGGCAAGTCGTCGCTGGCCTTCGATACCATATTCGCCGAGGGCCAGCGCCGCTACGTCGAGTCGCTGTCGGCCTACGCGCGCCAGTTCCTCGGCCAGATGGACAAACCCGATGTCGACTACATCGAAGGCTTATCGCCGGCCATCTCCATCGACCAGAAGACGACATCCCGCAACCCGCGCTCGACCGTGGGCACGGTCACCGAGATATACGACTACCTGCGCCTGCTTTACGCGCGCATCGGCAGGCCCCACTGCCACCGCTGCGGCCGCCCCATCAGCCAGCAGACCGTCGACCAGATGGTCGGGCAGGTGCTGGCGCTGCCAGCGGGCACCCGAATACAGGTCCTGGCGCCGCTGGTCCGTGGCCGCAAGGGCGAGCACGAATCAGCCTTCGAAGAGCTGCGCCGCGGCGGCTACGTGCGCGTGCGCGTAGATGGCGAGGTCAAGGAGCTCCAGCCGGGGATGAAGCTGGAGAAGAACAAGAAGCACACCATTGAAGCGGTCATCGACCGCCTCGTGGTCAAGCCCGAGGCGCGGCGGCGCCTGGCTGACTCGCTGGAGACGGCGCTCAAGCTGACCGAGGGGCTGGCGCTGGTCAGCGTCGCCGGCGGCGCGCCGGCCAGGCCAGCGGAGTCCGCCGGGCCGATGGAACCGATGGAACCGGCGGAGCCGGCGGCGACGGCCGCGCCAGCGGAGGCCTCGGCGGAGGCGC
>Ga0315293_10006760_pt1 | contig 10695 bp, 11 predicted proteins | sample YL17G13_20_MG_FD_203071 | JGI IMG/M metagenome (GOLD analysis project Ga0315293, IMG submission 203071) | Sediment microbial communities from Yellowstone Lake, YNP, Wyoming, USA - YL17G13_20 | ecosystem: Environmental > Aquatic > Freshwater > Lake > Sediment | place: USA: Wyoming | collected... | reverse complement strand
GGTTGGTCCGCTCGAGCAGGACGTGGTCGCCGTCGTCGATGTAGGCGTCGATCATGCTCTTGCCGTCGACCCGGATGCAGAAGACGTTGCCCCGGCGGCGGCCGACCATCCAGCCCGGAACGTCCATGGCCTCGCCCGAGACGTCGAACGACTCGCGCGGCCCGCCCGCCGGGACGAGGCCGGCCATCGGCACCCGGACCTGGCCTTCGAGGAGGGCCGGCAGTCCGGCCACCCGGATCTCGCCGCCCTCGCGGGTGATATAGCCCTTGCGCTCCAGGCTCTGGAGGTGCTTGAGGACGGCCGATGGGCTGGGGATCCCGAGGGCCGACCCCAGCTGACGGATGGTCGGCGAGTAGCCGTGCCCCAGAATGAAGTCTTCGACGGCCTTGAGGACCTTGGCCTGCCGGAGGGTCAGTTCGCGTCTCAATGTGTTTACCATTTTGTTCACCTTTTATAAGATAATGCGGGAAAGGGGGTTTGTCAAGGATTATCCTTCCGCCGGGCTTCTAACAGCTGTCGTGTTCTCAGGATCTCCTGCCGCAGCGTCTCTTCATCCGGCAGGATCGTCAGGTATTTCGAGGCAAAGACCTTGGCCTTGATGCCGCCCGTCGCGTACCTCACGAGGGCTTCGTTCTTCCCGCCGCAGAGGATGATGCCGACCGGGTCGGATTCATCGGGCAGTTTCAAGTTTTCCCTGGCGTAATTCAGGTATAGATTCATTTGCCCTGCGTCGGTGTGAGAAAATTTTCCGCGCTTCAGGTCGACGACGACGAGGCAACGGAGCTTCCTGTGATAAAGCAGTAGATCCATGCGATACCAGGAATCCCCCACTCTGACTTTCTTCTGGCGGGCGACGAATGTGAATCCTGTTCCCATTTCCAGGAGGAACCACTCCAGATGGCGGATGAGCGCCTCCTCCAAGTCGGATTCGCCGTATTCATCCTTGAGGTTCAGGAACTCCAGAAGATAGGGGTCGCGGACCTCCTCCTCGACGGTCATTATGTCCTCGCGTCTGGGACCGCGGCCCCGGGCCAGGAATTCATCCCGGTTCTTCGAACCGAGAGACCGCTCATAGAACTGCGTGCCGATCTGGCGGTCGAGCTGGCGGACCGACCAGCCGCCGGCGATCGACTCCGACTCGTAGAACGCTCGGGCCTGGAGGTTGGGGACGGACATCAGGTGGACGTAATGGGACCATGAAAGAGGGAATAACCCCAGAGAAAACTCCGGATTATCCAATTTCCCGGAATATTTCCTACGGAATTCCGTACTCTCGCCGCACGCCGGCTGTTTTACCCTCGCTGCCAATTTCGCAGACGGTGTCTGCGAAATCTCCCAGCCAAGATAGAAAAAACGCATCTGTTCCAGATTTCGCTCAGAAAAGCCCCGCCCATGCTTCTTTTTTAAATCCACAGAAAGCCTGGCGAGAAGGCATTCTCCATAAGGAGCGCGATCCTGCCCTTTTTGTTCAAACTGGACGATCCTTTGGCCGATACCCCAATAAGTCGCGGTGAGGATACTATTAATTGTCCTGGCGAATGTTCGCCGGGCTTGATCCAAAAGCCCGGAGATTCCAGACAGCAACCGTCCATATCCCTGTGAAACGTCTGGGATACCTTGAGCTTTCACCGGCAAAAGAGCCTTCCGCTCAGCTTGTTTGTCCATCTTTATCCCCCCATATTGTTTACCATTTTGTTCACCTTATTTAAGATAATGCGGCGAAGGGCGTTTGTCAAGGGGGAAATCAGGGAATTTCGGCGAGCCCGGATAATCCGCGATATTGGGTTGTTCTTGTTCCTAAGCCTTCTTACGGCCTTTCTGATCCCTTCGCCCAGAATCAGGCGGGAGCGCTTTTCGTTTCTTTGCTTTGCCCTCTATCATCCTGGCCGCCTCATCAAATCCATCATCCGCTATCGCCTCCCGCCGGGCTTCATCATCAAGTCGCAGTTTGTTGAATTTCTCATATTCGTCGAGCGCGAGCGCCTGGGCCACTTCCATCGAGACCTTTCCCGAATGCTCAAGGATTTCGCGCTCATTGAACTTTAAAAAGGCATCGAGCCTAGCGCGCCAGTCTTGCATATATAGCGGCCGCCGGCGGCGTGCCTGATCCTCGGCATAGTCGAGATACATGACGACGATGCGGTTGAGCTCGGAAATCTCATCGGCAGCGAGGTAGTTCTTCGCCACCGTCACATCGGTTCTGCGCACCTTTGCGCCCTTCCAGTTTGTTAAACCCATATTCGGCTTCCCCGCACCGGCGCGCTCCATGATGATTTCGGCCGCGGTTTTCCCCGCGATTGCCCAGTGGAGTTTGTTCTGGACGATGCTGAAAAACTCCAGCGTCTGCTCAGTTTTTGAATCATAGTCAATCGAGAGGGCGTAAAGATCGCGAATTTTCTGATAAAAGCGCTTCTCTGAGGCGCGAATATCTCGTATTCTCTCCAGAAGCTCATCAAAGTAATCGGCCCCGAGGACTCGGCCCTCCTTGAGCCTCTCGTCGTCCATCGTGAAACCCTTGACGAGATACTCGCGCAGCCTCTCGGTGGCCCACCGCCGGAACTGGACGCCCCGGTGAGACCTTACTCGGTAGCCGACAGCTAGGATCATATCGAGGTTATAGAACTTGACAGGGCGGGTGACTTGGCGCGGGCCTTCCGATCGAACTATTAAGTATTCCTTAATAGTTGCTTCAGCGAGTAACTCTTCTTCTTCCAGTATGTTACGAATATGAATGTTAATATTGGGCACTGAAGTCTGGAAAAGCTCTGCCATCATCACCTGCGTCAGCCAGACGGACTCATCCTCCAGGCGAACCTCGATACGAGTTTGGCCATCCTCCGTCTGGTAAAGGATAATTTCGGAGCTATTCTTAAGGGACCCAGCGGATTGAACCTTCACCTCTCGGATTCCTTTAAAGATAGGGAATTCCTTTTTTCACACGGCATGGAATCGCCGGCTTAGGGCTCAGAATCAATCCTTCCCCTCATGAAATAAGGATATCCCGGCCCCGGACAGGTGTCAAGAACTCAAAACCCAGCGGGCCCGAACTCCGGCGGGTAGGTTATCGGTCAGGACGGCCGAAAACCCGCCCGAACCTGGACAGTCCCCCTCCCCCCCTTGGCATCACCCTCTATTCGTAATCCCCGCTCTCCTCGGCCGCACTCATGGAGCCGATAGTACGTCTCCATGAGTACTGCGAGGCGTCTGCCATCAGGGCGACCTGCTCAAAGGCTTGGGCGGGCGGCGGCTTCTCGGCCACGAACGTCAACTCCAGGTGACGGATGATTCGGTCGACAACCGCGTACTCGGTCAGGAACGCGACGATCTTCATCCGGCCCCCGCACTTCGGGCAGACCAGCGGGTCCACTTCATAGACCTTCCGGATCATCTCGGCCCAACCCTTGGAGGGAACGGACCTCGGCTCCTCCTCGATCATCCCCAGGAGGACGGGAACACGGTCCGTCTTCCTGACCTTCCCCCGGTGAGCGTTGGCATAGAGCCCGTAATACCGGACCATGACCTGGCCCTTGTCGGGGATGTGGGACGTGACCCGGGCGATGAACTCCAGATAATCCATCGTCTCCAGTTCCGCGCCGTTTTGGCCATGACGGTAGCCAACTTTGCCCTCATGTTCCAAAAACAAGAGGCGGTCCAACGCCAGGATGGGCCGGACCATGTATTTCCCGACCCGCTCGGCCTCGGCCTTCGTCCTGGCCCGGACCCGGCTGCCAAGGGCGAGCCTTCGGCTCGCCACTCGCCCGCGTCCTTATCCACGGGCGAGTGCGGCGGAATGGGATCCCCGGGACAAGGCCCGGGGCCCCTGCCGCCGTGGACGTTGAATCCCGTATGCCGCCAAGATAGGATCCGCTCAGCCCACTCCGGGCTCAAGAGCCCCTTACTGACAAGAAACGCCAGGACCTCCCGGCCGAAGATCTCGGCCAGCCGCGCGTCGTCCAAACGCGGAAGCCTGTGGAAGATCCCCGCCCGGTCCACTCCCCCTTCGGTCAACAGGAGATGCAGGTGCGGGTGGAAGTTGATCCGATCCCCGAAGGTCTGGATAGCAACCATGATGCCGGGGACGAGCTCTTCGCCCGTCAGGGCCTTAAAATAGACCGTGAGGGTCTTGACGGCTGACAGGCAGAGCTCCCCGAGGAGCTTTCGCCTGAACTTGAAGAAGATCCTCAGCGTCTTGGGAATCGTGAAGACGACCTGGCGGTGCGGCACATCCAGGAGCAGTGTCTCCCGCACCCACTCGCCCCACGACTCCAGGCGCTTGGCGTGACACGACGGGCAGAAGCCGCGGGTCTTGCATGAGAACGTCAACAGGTGTTCCACATGGCAGTCCGGGCAGCGGATCCGGGCGAAGCCCGAGCGGGGGTTGCCGCAGTCGAGGTAGCGCTCGACGACCTCCTGAATGATCGGCCGGAAATATCCGAGCTCCTTCTCGAAGCGTATCTCGTATTCTGACAGGAAGCGATCGAAGTTATGAAACAGCACCCGGTAGAGGGCCGTGTGCTCCGGATGGCGAGGGCGATAGATTCCCGGCATATTGGGAAGGCTGATTCAAGAAACATGCCGGGAGCTCGTGAGGGGAAATGAGGAGGCTGGACGAAGTGCTTGTCAACGAATGGCTACGCAAGGTTGCGCGTGTACCTGGCGAATGGCCTTAGTCTTCCAAGGCGATTTTCAATCGTCGCAGCGGACTCCAGAACTTGACGCGCGCGGGGTCGAAGCGGGCCGGCCTCCAGCGGCCCAACCAGGTCAGCCGGTCCTCCGAGTTATCCCGTTCCCTCAGGGCCTTGATGCAGTCGTAATATCCCGGAATCCCTCCACAGTCTTCCGGCGGGCCGGCCAGTTCGCCGGCCAGGCAAATCGGATACTTCTTTCCCGGCTCCTTCGGATAACGACCCTCGAATAGGACATCATGCAGCCAACCGTCGCCGTAATCGTAAGTATAGAGCGCCCGGTCCCCCTCTTCTGTGAGGAAGTCCGCCACGGCCACTTCGGTCGTAAGGATCGGCGCCTCTTCTTCGAGATCATCGAGCGCGAAGGGAGAATCGATCCGAATGTCCATGCAAGCTCTTCGCCGAGGCTGGATCTTGAAATCGTGTAAGTGACAGTCCAGCCAACCCATCGCATCCTGGATCGCGACGTGAAGGTCATAGAATGTGTAGTAATCCGGCACCTGTATCCTCCGCCAGACCGGAGGATCCGTTTCCATGAGCGTGATCTTGAACTGCAGGACGAACTGATAAGGTCTTCTCCGAGGCCAAGTGATGGTGATCTCTCTGACCATGGCGGCCAACCTGAGCCGATTCTAGTCAAAGGGCTGTTGGCTGGCAAGCATCGTTTTCATGCGCGGTGCGGAATCGCCGGGGCAGACCGGCGGTCTTACTTTCGCATCGGCGTCCGCGTCAGGTCCCACGTAACGAATCCGCCGCTAGCATCAGTGTCACTGCCCGTAAGCGTGTCCATTTTCGGGGTGAAGCGTCGTTCAATGACCGGAAGTGCTATCTTAATATGCCAAGGCACCTGGACCGGAGCGGGATTGTTGTCATTCGGTTTCCCACACCCGCCGTCGTTGTGCTTGCGCACTATCACCTTCGTTGTGCCTTGGATTTCGGGTAGGCTCAGATCGATCCTATACTGGCCGTTGGCGAGAGTCACCGAAACCCTGGGAATACCGTTTCCCGATGCGGTTTCTTCCGTGCGCCACACATGATCCCAGCCGGCGCTCTTCCATTTGGGCTTGGGCTGCGCTATGGTTGGACGCCCGCAGTCGATTCGAACTTTTCCTATTTCTTGCGTTTCCGAGATCGTGTTCGCGGTGATGAAGGCCACCGGCTGGCCGGTCCAGCCGATCCGGATCGTAACGTCGTAGTTTAGGGAATTCCTCGTCGTCGTGGTCACCGTCCCGTCACCGCTGATCGCCTTGCGCTCGCTATTGTCCTCGTGGTGTTGGGCTAAGCGATACGTGATGGCACCCGCCCAAGGGTTGGTGGGGTCGCAGTTGCTCTTGGAAAACTGGGGGAGATTGCCCAGGCTGTCGACGAACTGCTTGGCAAACTCTTCGGCGGCATCGAACGCAGCCTCGCCGTCGCCGGCGACGTTGCCGGCTCTCTCCTGCATCTTGCCGGTGTTCGCGTTCATCATAGACGCATTCATGGCGACCCCGCCCGAGCCCAACTCTGTGACCGTGATGGCGATAAGGTATTTTACCCCGATAGCCTGGGCGAGGCTTTGCATATCCGCATCGGTATCCGAGCCCACTAACTGCCGTTGCCGGTTCCAGTCCAATGTGTCGCGGACTGCCGACGCCGACGTCGGCTTCGCGCACGGATATTTGTCCGTAAGCCCAATCGCGATCTGGGCTTCGAGGTAATCGGCGAGAAGCTGCGTTTCTCCTCGTGCAGACGCCGGTATCGTGCGCGAGTAAACCATCATCGTCGCAAATCCGCCCTGGGACAGCGCCAGCAGTGGGGCGAGAAGAATGCTCCAAAACAGAATAAACAGGGTTTTCATGTTTCCTCCCAAGTCACGTCAGAGGTGGCACATTGAGCGGGCGCAGGTCAGCTGCCTTTTTTCGTCCAACCGGGCCATGGGGGTCAGACCTTGGAAGAAGGATATGATCGCCCACCTATGAGATTTTCACGAACTCCACGCGGCGGTTCTCCGCGCGGCCTTGCGGCGTGTCGTTCGGAGCCATGGGCTTTGTTTGGCCAAAACCATCGGTCGTGAGCCGATCGGCACTGATGCCGAGTTTCACCAGCGACCCTTTCACGGATTCTGCGCGGCGCTTTGAGAGGTCGAGATTACCGGCGGCGTCGCCGGTCGAATCGGTGTGACCTTCTATACGCAGCTTGAGCTCCGGCTGCTTTTGGAGTGCCGCGGCGACTTCCTTGATGACGTTGATCGACTCGGGCCGCAACCGGTCGCTCCCGGTATCAAACTGGATGGCGTGGCTCACGTATTTTCCGGCGGATAGCAACACCTGGCTGATGTCGGGCATCGATTCGGCGATGCGCACCGCGCCAAGTTCGACGGGTGAGTCGGATATGAAATCCAGGAACGTCCGGCTCCAGGGCTTGAATTCCATTTGATTGAGGTCCACCGCGCGCTGGTCGTTGACGTAGAGGCGAACTCGCGCGTCCTGGTACCACACCGCCAAACGGATCAGCTTTCCGTACTGAATCTTCACCCGACCCTCGCCAAGCTTTGACCAGCCCTCGTCGTTGACATTTAGCGAGACGTAGATTTCGTCGGTATCGAACTGAAACTGGGCGGTCCATTGAAAGGTCGAATCCTGATTCTCAAACACCCACCCGAGGTGCCCACCGCTGGCGTCCTTGGGCACGAAATCCGTTTCGACGGTAAAGTTCTTGGGCAGGGCTTTGATGTTCGGATAGAGCGAGAGCCGGTCAACCATCACGAGACGACCTGCGGGATTGAGCTTGACAGCACCGCCGCGAACCTTCCAGTGCGCCGGCGCCGCGCCTTTAGCCATATCGGTGTAATCGTCGTAGAAAAACACCTTCTCTCCGGGCACGAAGTCCCGCTCTTCGTCGGATTGAGCCCGAGCCGACATGGGCAGAGTCAGGGCGAAGATAAGCGCCACAATAAATATCTTGATAGGATTCCGCATAGAAGTTCTCCTCGCTAATATGGGCGTCAAGTTATTTAGAATCTGATCCCAAGTTATCAAAGGGCATTCTGGCTGTCAATAGCGGAAATGCACTTATGCCCATAACCGTGACAAGCGATATCTAAAGAACGTGTGGAGACTCAAATTCCTCTCGGGCCGACCGAAAGACGATGGACTCCCGCTTCCCCTTGATCAGGAGATAATCAAGAATAGTCGACGTTCGCCTCGACAGCCGTCAATACGACCTGCTCAAAGATATGGGCGGCGGCTTCTCCTCGATCACCCCCCAGGGCGATTAGCCTTCCAAGGCGATTTTCAATCGTCGCAGCGGGCTCCAGAACTTGACTTTCGCGGGGTCGAAGCGGTCCGGCCTCCAGCGGCCCAACCACGTCAGCCGATCCTCTGAGTTATCCCTTTCCTTCACGGCCCTGACGCAATCGTAATAACCTTGAATCCCTCCGCAATCTTCCGGCGGGCCGGCTAGTTCGCCGGCCAGGCAAATCGGATACTTCTTTCCCGGCTCCTTCGGATAACTGCCCTCGAATAGGACATCATGCAGCCAGCCGTCACCGTAATCATAGGTATAGAGCACCCGGTCCCCCGGCTCTTGGAGAAAGTCCATAATCGTTACTTCAGTAGTCATAAGGGGGGCCTCGTCTTCCAGGTCCTCGAGTGCGAAAGGACATTCTATCCGAATGCCCAGGCTAGCTCGTTTTAAGGGCCGGATTTTGAAATCATGCAGGTGTCGGTCCTCCCAACCCATGGCATCCTGAATCGCGACGTGCAGGTCATAGAACGTATAATATTCCGGCACCTGGATCCTCCGCCAAACCGGAGGGTCGGTCTCCAGGAGCGTGACCTTGAACTGTAGCACGCTGCTATAGGGTCTTCTGCGGGGCCATGTAATGGTAATTTCTTTCTCCATGCCCACTCGCTTGCGCCGATCCTCGCTAAGGGAGGGTCCTGACCGAAATCCTGCGCTCCAGATCGGCGTAATCCCTCACCGCCGGGTTCGTCCAGAGCACCTCCGCCAACGCATACAGTCGCGGAAAAATCTGCGCATCGATGGCCGGCTCGGTCCGGGCGATATGCGTCCACATATTGGCCTGGGCACCGAGGATGCATTTCGACGGATCTCCCGTCAGCTCCTTGGGCACAGGATCATACGAGTACACTTTCTTAGTTGAAGTGGTTTCGTAGGAATAATCGAAGTAGCAATGAGAGGTGGGCGACATCACGACGCTATGCCCCTGTCTGGCCGCTTCGATCCCGCCCTGCTCGCCGCGCCAAGACATCACCGCGGCGTTTTCAGCCAGCCCGCCCTCCAGGATCTCATCCCAGCCGATGAGCTTCCTTCCTTTGGAATTGATGAACTTCTCGATCCGGCGGATCAAATAGCTCTGCAGTTCCGCTTCATCTTTCAACCCTTCCGCCTTGATCCGGGACTGGCATTTCGGGCATTTTATCCAGGCCGTTTTGGGCGCTTCGTCACCGCCGACATGGATATATTCGGATGTGAACAACGCCATAACTTCACTCAAGACCCCTTCCATGAAAGCAAAGACCTGATCATTGCCGGCACACAGGATATCCTCCGTGACTGCCGGGCCTTTAAAAAAGGGGAAGATCACCGACATCTTGCCCGAGCAGGAGAGCTCGGGATAAGCCGCGAAGATCTCGGTGGAATGGCCCGGCATCTCGATCTCCGGTACCACCGTAATGAAGTTCTTCGCCGCATAGGCGACGATCTCCCGGATATCATCCTGTGTATAAAAACCGTTCACCTCTCCCGGATATCGGGGATCGAATTTCGACGAGATCCGGGTAAGCTCCGGGTATTTCTTAATCTCGATACGCCAGCCCTGATCATCCGTCAGATGCAGGTGCAGCACATTCATTTTGATGGCTGCCAGCCGGTCGATAGACTTCAGGATGTATTCCTTCGGCAGAAAGGTCCGGCTGCAATCCAGCATCAGTCCCCGCCATCCGAAGGCGGGAAAATCCGTCATATCCATACAGGGAATTTTTCCGCTCCCATCCGCGGGGATCAATTGTTTCAGCGTTTGGATCCCGTAAAACAGTCCGGCTGGTTCCCTAGCCATTACCTTGATCTTGTTCCGGCGTACCTGAAGCCGATATCCGGCAGGCTGTATGTCAGCTCGATCATCGATCCCCAGGCCGATCACTCCACTTCCCCGATCCGGCAGCACACTAGTCCAAAGGACCTGAGAGATCTGACCGGCGATTTCCTTGATCCTGATATCCGCCTGATCGAATTTCAGCCGTGTGGCATGACTCAGAATGAAATCACCGCGATCATAGGCCACCGACTGCGGCTTCGGGATCACCGCAATTTCGCGGGTTCCACTCTTGTTTTGCTGGTTGCATGAGGCAAGAAGGGACAGAATCGGTAAGATCAGGAGCAGTTTAATGGGATCGCCGGCTTCGCGCTCAGGATCAACCCTTCCCCTCATAAAATAAAGATATCCCGGCCCCGGACAGGTGTCAAGAACTTCGACATCAACACGAACGTCGACTCCAGGTGACGGATGATGTGAGGGGCAGACGAGCGGGATGGCCGCCGCCGTTTCGAGGTTTCAATGTCCCTGGCCGCGGCGGGGCTGAAGATGATAATATATATTTTTCTAAATGAACAGAATCAACCGTTTACCTATGCCCACCGTCGTTACGCCCGACCGAATCCCGAAAGCGTGGTATAATAATGGTGTTCATAAGCAAGGGGAAATCCTCGCTATCAACACCTGAATGAGTAAAGGAAGGGGCCAGAGGCCCTGATCGGTCACACACTCCTCTCCTTTATGACGTTCTAAGATCTTATTTTCCATCGTCAAAAGGAGACGAGAATGAACATCTACGTAGGCAATCTGGTCAAGACCGTCAACGAGAGCGACCTGAGGGAAACCTTCCAGGCGTTCGGCGAAGTGGCGACGACCTCCATCATCAAGGACAAGTTCAGCGGCGAATCCCGCGGCTTCGGCTTCATCGAGATGCCGAACAAGGACGAGGCCGAAAAGGCTATCTCCATGCTGAAC
>Ga0315293_10006759_pt1 | contig 10696 bp, 15 predicted proteins | sample YL17G13_20_MG_FD_203071 | JGI IMG/M metagenome (GOLD analysis project Ga0315293, IMG submission 203071) | Sediment microbial communities from Yellowstone Lake, YNP, Wyoming, USA - YL17G13_20 | ecosystem: Environmental > Aquatic > Freshwater > Lake > Sediment | place: USA: Wyoming | collected... | reverse complement strand
AGCGTCACCATCCCCGACTCGGTCACCGCCATCGGCAACTGGGCTTTCCAGGGCTGCTCGGGCCTGACGAGCGTCACCATCCCCGACTCGGTCACCGCCATCGGCAACGGGGCTTTCCAGGGGTGCGCGGCGAGAGTCACAAGACTCTGAAGATTCAGAAAGGTCTTATGCCATTTTCGCCATCGCTGCCTGACGCGCTCGGCGCTTCTGGGCGCGAAGCCGATCCTTGAGTTGCCCGATACAGCTCAAGACTTGTGGATGCGTTGCATCACGAGCCAGGTTGAGCACTTTGCGCACTTCATGGAGTTGCCAGACGCGGTAGCCCAGTTCAATCAAGGCGCTTTGCGCTTCGGCCCGAAGGACACTAGAATAGTCGCGGACATCTTGAAGTTCCGTACGCATTGCGACCAAAGTTTCCGCGCGCACTGCAACCATAGTTTCGTGTTCGGATTCCATGACAAGGTCTGGAATCGGGTTTGGGGGATTATCAGTCATAGTCGATTTTTCTTAATGCAGGTTTTGGTTTTGGTAGGTCGTTCGGATTTTGCTGCGCCATGGTCCGGAATGCCGGGCGCAACAGATCGCAGGCCAGTCCTGGGGTGGGAAGTGCCAGGCGGGGGTGCCCGGCCTCGGCACGGGGCGTATAGAGCGTTTTACCGTTCATTAGAACCCTCTTAGTTTGGTTGCGCGTACTTCGTGCGGTTGGTAGTGCACCATGTAGCGCAGAGTGTCTGCCATGTCGTCGCCACCCTGCCCGTCGTCGTCAACATCGACCTTGAGCACGTCTTCCGGCCGGTTCGGATCGTGTTGCAAGGCCGGCAGGGTCTCCAGCAATCGCCCACAACGCTGGTGGATGAACAGGGAGGGTAGAATAGAATTGTCCGGATCCCCCAACCGCCGGAGAACCTCGGCCCACCCTTGAATTCGATCCGTGTTGGCGCATTGGAAGTTGAGGCCCAGAGCGGCGTACTGCCCGGCAATCGTCGAGCCATCTGATTGCCGCGAGAATACATCCGCCCCAGCTACTATTCGTTTCAGGCTATGCAGTCCAAGTCCATGCCGGGCGAGGAGAGTCTGGATGGCCAGGGCATGACGTTCAGGCAACCAGAGCCGCTCCGCGTGCTCGTCAACCACGAAGGTGTTGCCATCCCCATCCGTGCACCCCAGGAGAAAGGCCGTGTAGTGCGTGAAGCCATAGTCGAACGCCGCAAACCACTCCCGGGCGCGCGTCACGTCGAAATCAGAAATGCAATGGACATCCCGACGCCAAGTCGTGAAGTATTGCCCGGCGGCAATGTCCCAATCGCCCTCGAACCAAGCCCGTTTCTGCCAGCCGATCAGACCCTCGAGCACCTTGCGGTATTCCGAGTTGCAGTACGAGTTGTCGGTCACACGCGCCGGAATAAACCGTGTCTCCGCCTCGATCCCACGCTGCCAAGGCGTGATGAACTGCGCCCGATACCACTCATGCCCCACGCCGCCGGGGTTGGACGTGCTGTAAATGCGCGGGCGCCAGTTGGATTTGCTCGTACGGCAGCAAGTCGAGATATCCACGTACTTCCGGTGCGTGAGCGTGGTTGCCTCCTCAATCCCCACAACGTCGTACTCGAGCCCCAGGTAGGCGTCGATATCACTCTCCTTTTGGAAGTGCCCGGCGATGATCCGTGAACTGTTGGCAAAGGTGAGCACCCCGCGGTGAGCGGCGTACTCATGCCGCGTACGCCCAAAGATGCGCCGCCGAAGATCGTCCAGATTTTCGATGTTGGCCTTCCCGACTTTGCGCAAGAGCAGGCACTTGAGGCCGGGCAGCCGCTGGCAATCATCCCCACCCATCTGCGCCAGCAACCAGTGCGACTTCCCGCCGCCGCGCGCACCACCGTAGCCAATGGCAGTCGGGCCGCCCTGCATGTCGCAGGCACGCGCCGCCGCGGAGGCCGCGAGCTGCTTCGGTTGGAGGATGATCGTGCGCAGCATGAAATTCTCAGCCTGGTCGGGTGGGCACCCGGCTGCGAGAGCCGCGGTGGCGAATAATGCGTAGTCGGGTGGGTTCATGCGTCAAAAAGCCCCAAACATTCCTCCTGGATATGTTCAAACCCGACCCCCGAGAGCCACCATTGCCAGAAAGCTTCGGGCGTGGGGAACTTCGCACACGAGTACGGCGAGCCGTCACGCCGGCGCAATGCATGGGTGCGCTCCCAGTAGAGCGTGGCGGCCCGGCGCCAAGCCCGCGCGTAGTTGGGCCACCGTTCGAACTGCCGGTAGCGCTGCTTCTCGGCCATCGGGCATCCAATACAGCCGATCCGGTCCCATCCTTCATCGTAAAGTGAACAGTGGGGCAACCCCCGCGCTCTGGTATAGGCCCAGATGTCCTCAACGGTCCAAAAGGCCAGGGGCGCCACGGCATATCCGCCAGCGACTTCCGACCGCCAGGCCGTCACTTCATGCCAGTTTTGCCGTCGGCGCCCACTCTCGGCCCGCCGAACCCCGAGAAGCTTGATCCATCCATCCCCGCCGTGTTCCTTGAACTCTTCGCAACACCAGCGGGCAAGCCGGGTGGGCAAACCGTTTGTCTCGACAACGGCGCGAAAAAAAGACCGGGCCGGCCGGCGCCACTCGACTGCGGGGTAATACTGTCGAATGAACTGCATCTGCTCAGGAGCCTCGAGGGTAGTCCAATTGAAGACGGCCCGGAAAGGCACCCCCGCCCGCCGTGCTAGATCAAGCATGACGACAGAATCTTTCCCCCCCGAGAATGCCAGCCAGTAGCCTTCGGAGTGCAGCCGCCGGGCCTCAGGCGCATGTTCCTGGAGCAAGGCGACTGCCCGGTCGATTTTCTCGACAAGTGAGATGCCATAACCGGCGAAGCATTCCTGTTGAACTAATTGAACCATAAGTCAAGCTGTTTTTTCGGGGCCCTCACCGGCAAGGGTGGGTGTGCTGTTGGTTTCGAGACGGTCAGGGATAGTTTCGATCACCTTCCCCGGCCCGTACACCTTCGCAATCGCCGCCACGATCTCGATCCGAATCGGATCCCCATCCAGTCCCGTGAACTCCTCGCGCTCGGTTGCCAACCCGGTCGCCAGCCGCCCGATCTTGGAGCAGACTTCCAGGAGCCGACTAACATCCGCAATCGTCCCAAAGGGATTTTCCAAAATCTGCCGGATGATCCGCCGCGCGAGCGCCAGGCCCGCGGTTACGGCCGCCCATTCGGCCTCTTTGTGCTCGATAGCCCGACGTGCCCAGTTCGCCGCCAGCCCGCTGGCCTCCAGCATGGCCGTTTCCTGCCGGATGGATTGCAGATGCACCTCGTAAGCAAAGGCCCGTTCTTCCCAGTGCCATCGCTGGCTAAGTCGTGTAGTCGTGTTCAACCCCCGCTTGAGCTGGTCGGCAATGGTTCGGAGTTTCCGATCCGGTCCTAAGTCGAGGTAACGCCGGAAAGCCGCGTAAGAGCGTGAATTTTCCTTTGGCCATGGCAGCCACTCTTGGGTTCTCGCCCGAGTTCGTCTCGCAGATTTCATTGTTGGAAGATTTCGTTCATTTTTTGGAAGTATCCTTCCACAGGAATATAGTTTCAAGCCGAGCGGCGTTGGCTGCACAAATACCCCCTCTCTCTCTCTCTCTTAAGAGAGAGGGGGTTTTATGCACCAGCCACAGGTCGAATAAATGCACCGGTGCATTTATTAATTTATGCACCAAGCGCAAGCCATGCAAGTGCCTGGCAGGAGGACACTTGCAAAGTTTAGAGAGCGCATTGGTGCATAAATTGATTAGGAATACTTGCACCTGCAAGCGAGGCGTCAAGCTTTGATGCACCGGTTGCAAGGTTGCAAGAGAAGGACTTACGCAATAAAAGCGCTTTACGGTGCAGAAATTAACGTCAAGCTTTCTTGCACCGGCAAAAATTGCCGCCGGCAAAAATTGCCGGTTTTGGGTAAAAAGGGCTATAATTTCGTATAAGTTCATGGTGCTGTGTAGGTTTTGAAGTTAGGATCGTAAAGCAGATCAGGTTTGAAGCCGGCGAACAGCATTTTGGCCTTGCGCACGCCGCAATCGGCCAGGGTTTGGATGCGGGCGAGGGATTGCGTGTAGGAAAGGAATTGCCCGCGGATGGCATCATGGAAGACATCGGCGGCAAGGCCGGCGGAGGGGCGGCCAGGGCCTTCACCGCCAGCGCCAGCGGTGGCGATCTCCGGCTCAGCGATCTGCTGCCAGAAGATCGAGTCGGGCGAGTGCTGCAGGAAGAGACTGGTGGTTCGTTGACCATGCGTGTCGATGGCGCCAGCCCGGCGGCCGCGTTTGCCGAGCTGGAGCTCGTAGATGTTCTCACCACGCTTGAGCATGGTGCATGTGGCCCGCACCCAATTCGTGATGATGGAGCTGCCCAGGCCGGCGTAGGAGTAATCGGTTTGCGTCCAGCCTTTGCGGGATTTTGGATCGGTTGAGGGTTTGCCGGTATGGTGCATGAACATCCAGCAAACGCCGGAAGCTTCCGTGATCGGCCCGAGCCCGCCACAGAGGAAGTCTGCGCACGCCTTTTGAGAGTTAATGTCATCGCCCAGAAAAGTGTAGAGCGGGTCGAGCCAGACCAGGTCCGGATGGTGCCGTTCGATCAGCCGCTGAAGGACGCGCAGGAAGGCGGTCCCCGTATGCGTGCGCTCGCGGATGATGACCAGATTTTCCTTGAGCGTCCGGGCAGCCGCAATCGGCTCAGGCGCCAGACCCATAAGCACCCCTTTGAGCATTTCCGAGCAATCGCCCAGGTCATTCTCATGCTGGATGAGGAGCGACTTCAGCACCTTGTGCGCCGCGATTCCAAAGAAAGAACGGGCCAGTGCCCAGGAAACCGCGCCTTGGATGGCCAGGGCTGATTTGCCGATGCCCGATTGCCCAATCCACATGCAGGAGGAGCCGCGGGAGAGCCAGCGCCGGCCCAGGATGCAGTTGGGGTCCAGCGCCGGGTCGAAGGCCAGCATATCCCCCAAGGTGATCTCCTGACCGAGCCCGCCGGCGTCCTTATCCGCCATCCAGTCGATCCAGGAAGGCGCCCCGATGTTGAGCGCCAGAAGCTCCTGGCGGCGGTCGAACCGTTTGCAGTTGGGCAACCGGGAGAGCCGTGAGGGGTTGATGTTCTTGGGGTCGATGTCGTAAGGGAGGAACTGTGCATAAAGGACGGTGATACGCTCATCGAACTCTTTGCGATCCGCGGCGTCGATTTTGACCCAGGCATGGAGGGATTGGCGCCCAGAGAAGATGACCGCCGCGCAAGGAAGATTCGTTTGGAGGTACAAGTTCCACTGCTCCTCGATGGAGAGGGACTTGTCGAACTCGACCAGCGCGTGCCGGTAGTTCGTGACATCGGCATCGCGATTACACCCGACTTTAAGCGGGTTGATGGCGATGTAAGTGCCGGCCCCGTCCGAGCCGCCCCAGATGCGATTGGGATCCCCCGCCCGGGCATCGAGCTTGCGCAACCACTCTTCGCGGGAAAGAGTTGGCCCATCCCCATCGGGAATCTCTTTGCCGTCATCATTGAGCCGCGCGCCAACGATCCGCACCCCCTCCCCTTCACGGAAACAAGTCTTGAGCAGCAGACGCGCGCCATCCGGGATTTCTTCAGGAATGTGTTTGTCCGTTGGGATTGGCTTGTGCTTGCCAGTAGAGGCCGGGGCCGGCGTTGGCGCGGGTTTGTATGGCAGAGGACCCGGCCGGATGGCGGGTATGGGCGTATCACCCAGGAGGAACCCGCGGGGTTTGGAGTGTGGCGTAGAGGCGGCACTTTGCACTTTGTGCTGGAGCTCGGATTCCGACCAAGGCGGCTGGCAATGGGAATTGTATTCAGCCAGGAGTCGGGAGGCTTCCTCGAAGTCAAGGGCAAACCCATGCACCAAGGCTGTTGCGACTGAGAAGGTCAGATTGTGCCCGCCCTGGCCGGAGATAGCCGGGGGACATTTGGCGAGATAGGCGCGGGCGCGGTCAAGGATGGACATCATGTTGGGATCCTGTGGCATCATTGCCGTTGAAGATGATCTAGAGGTTCATAGAAGATGCGGGTCCAGTTTCTGAAGAGTCACCAGCACGGCCTTCATGCATTCGATTTCATGCTCGGCAACCAGACCACTCATTTTGCCTTCAAGAACTTTTTTGGCATAAAGTCGTTCCCGCATGGCAATTTCGCGTTTCACGCAGGCGATTTGTTTGTCAAGGGTTTTTATGGGGTTATCCTTTCCCTGGGTAGGGTTTTTAAAGCCTTCTTGCCGTAGGCAATAGCGTTAGAACATAGAGCCATGTCACAGGAGAGGATGCCGCGAGTTGCGGATCCTATGTTAGCGCGGGAAACTTGATCCATCCAGTTCATGCCCGAGCGGCAGGCAGTTATGAGTTTTTCGATGGTATCACGAAGAGAGGGTTCATTTTTTGAGGATTTTTCCATAATTAGGGGGTAGTAGAGGTAGTGAGAGCCGAACTTGCATTAGCTGCCTCAAGGGGCCGTACTGGGGGCGTGCCATTCCAATTCATGGTTGAAGGACTGGTTTTCCAACCGCCAAATTTGAGGTCGATGATTTTCGAGGCTTCGTCCTTGGAGACCGTCTCAGGAGAGGGGGTTTTGAACCGACGCAAAAGCCTAAGTTGCTTGGGAGAGGCGAGCCCCAATCGGCGCCGGGTTTGAATCAGGTCGATCACCGCTGAAGCGTGCCCTCGACTTTTGATCGAGCCAGGATGGATGCCGGCGCCTTTGATGAGCGCCAGTTGCTTTTCGGAGGGAGTTTTTGAGTGCCAGGGAACTTCGTCTTGCCATTCGGCGGCAGCCAGAGCGTGGATGGAAAGGCAGAAATCCATCACATCGCAAGCCATGGCCTCGCGTTTGCCCTTGGCGGCAAGTTCGTCTCGGAGCTTTTGTTCGCGCCGGAGAGAGGCCCGAGAAAGCAATCCTTCGAGGTCAAGTTCAACCTGATCGGCGCATGGCGCCTCATCGGCCAGCATTTCTGTCATGTCCTCGGCCAGGTCCTCGGATGGAGCCACCAGATGCGCCGGCCGTATGAGATTGTGCTTCTGGCTTTGCCAAAGGAAGTCAAGCAAGAGCAGGTTCTTTTTGCCCATGGCCAGCCGGGTTCCCCGCCCAACCATTTGTGAGTAAAAAGCCCGGGAACGGGTGGGCCGCAAAGGAATGATGCAGTCGATTTCCGGGCAGTCGAAACCTTCCGAGTAGAGCTGTGCATTGCTGATCAGGTCGATTTCGCCCCGGGCCAGGGCCCCAGGCGCCCATTGTCGTTCTTCGGATGTTCCGTCAACGTGCATGGCGCGAAGTCCAACGGCCTGACATTCGTGCACAAAATCCCTGCTGGTGTGGATCAGAGGCAGAAAGGCGAGAATGCGCCGGCCCACCGCGTGTTCCTTCAAAGACAGGGCCACGGAGGCCAGGTAGGGCGCCAAGGCGGTGTCAAGGTCGGTCGAATCGTAATCTCCACCCGTACTTCGGATGCCGGCCAGGTCGATTTTGAGCGGCAATGCCTTGACGACGATGCGCGAAAGCCATCCCTCGTTTATGAGCTGGAAAAGGCTGATCTCCGCCGCGATGTTCTCGAAATAGGCCCCCAAATTTCTTTTATCCCCCCGGTCAGGCGTGGCCGTTACTCCCAAAACCCGCGCGTGGCCGTCGAAGTGTTTGAGAACAGTTTGCCATTCATCGGCCAGGACATGATGGGCCTCATCGGCCACGATGAGGTTGAAGTGATCCGGAGGCCATTTATCGAGCCGGCGCCGCATGGTTTGGATACTGGCGACAATGATGGGCGCCATGAGGGAGGCTGAAAATTCGGCCATTTCCTTTTGGGCAAAGAGACCAGTGGCCATTTGGATTTTGCCGATGGCCTGGTCGATCAGTTCCTCACGGTGAGCCAGAATTAGAGATCGGCCAGGTTGCTCCCCGGCCGCCAAGTGGGCAAAACAAATGGTTTTGCCGCTGCCGGTTGGAAGGACCAAAAGCTGTTTGCGCCATTGCCGCCAACCGTCGCGGATAGCGGTGCAAACAGTTTCCTGGTGGGGTCGGAGAGGCATCATGCGGCGCTGGGGTTTGGTTCAGGAGAGATGGTGAGGAGTTCCCGTTGGAATTCAGCCGCGGTCAAGTCCTCGATGCCAATGATTTCCTCCAAGTCCTCGCGGATAACGGTCTTTTTGGTGGGGTCCGGTCTGCCCAGGATTTCCGTACAGGAGATCATGCGGAATTCGTACCCTGTTTGAATTTTGTTCGTGAGAAGCATGATTTCGGCCGAGGCGGCCTTGATTTTGGCCCCGAAGTCGGAAGTGACACGTTTTTTGTCGAGTTCGAGCGCGTTTAGTTCGGTGGTTTTTTCCGCCAGTTCCTGCCCGATTTTCAAAAGCTCGGGATCAGTGAATTTGCAGCGCAGATTTCGTTTTGACTTTTTTACGTCGCGTGAATCTAAAGTTTTGTCAGTATTATTTTTTGCCATAGTTTTTTAGTAGGTTCTTGGAGATAGGGAGTTGGTTTTCGGCTTTAGAAGGGAGTGCCGGCCTCGGGATGGTTGGTCTCGGAATTGCCATCAGGAATGTGCCGCGGCAACTTTTCATGTTCGGTGAGCCAGGTTTTGACTTTATTCCGTTTCTGGCCTTGATATTCGTCGATGAAGACGTTGGCCCAGGCTCGCAGGCCAAGAAGGTCCACGAAGGTTTTCCCTTGAAACATTTCGTTGCGGTCAAACTCGAGTTCGCCAGATTCGGGAATGGGAACGCCGGCGGCTTGCAGGAAGGAAATCAGGCGCGGAAGAGCGTCAAGACTAAAGATGAGATTTTCCAAAAGTTGGTTTTGGTGTTTTTCGTTGAGAAGTTTGAGCTCGATTTTGTGGCTGGCGCCGTCTTTGGTCAGACCAAAACGGTAGGCGAGCACACGCAGAGGGTAGTTGCCGGGCGGGCAAATTTTGGTCGTTTCGGCGGAACGGTTTATATCAGATATTTTTATTGAAGGCATAGATTTGGATTATTTTAGATGTTCCTTGGCGTCGAGAAATGCCTGGCGCAGATTGACCAGGTCGGTGGCGACCAGTCTCTTTTTGAGATCGGGAGTGATTTCCTTGCCAATAGTTTCGAGTTCGGAACCTGTTTTGGCGAGCTGGAAGCGGGCCAGGAAATCTTTGAGAGTGGTTTCACTGGTGATACCCCGGGCCTGATCGGTGTCGATTTGATGTTCGGCATCACGGAGGCCGGCGTCCTCCTCACTTTCGATCTTGGCCTGTGTGTCTCCAAGCAGTCCCAGAAGCGGTTCGATGAGCATAGCGAAAGTCTGGCCGGGCTCTGGGTCGAGCCGAAACCGTTTGCCAGCCAGTTTCCCCGTGCGGTCCTTTTCGGCGAAGCAGGTGAGGACGGTAGATCCATCGGTTTGTCGAAGAGGTTCGAGCCGGAAGAGAATATGCGGCTCGTAGGGAGTTTCCCCTTCAGCCTTCATTTTGACTCCAGTTTGCTTGAGCTCTCCGTTTTCGTTCTCTTCCCAAAGAGATCCCTGGCGCCCGCAAAGAAAAATGTGCAAGGGAGAGGAAAGGAGGGCCGCTATCAGATCCTTGTAGGGCTTCTTGATGGATCCCCAAGCTTGAATGGGGAAGGTGTCGATTTTGGTCATTTTACCGCGGTAGGCGGCCTTGGCCGTTTCCCAGAGATGAGTGATGGAGTCGAGGGCGATACCGCAGTAGATTGCGGGATCGAGACTTGCAACGGCGTCCTGGACCTCGTAAATCGACCGGGTATAAAGGGCGTCGAAGTCGAATCCATCGGGATGCACCGCGCGCTCGGGCACGGATTTGCAGTAAAAATCGGTCCCATGCTCCGTGTCGACGAAGGCAAATCGTTTGCCGGATTTTTGGGCCAGACCCTCGAGGCAAAGGAGGGTGGTCATAGTTTTGCCACTACCCGTTGGACCGTAAATGCCGACTTTGAGCGCGGCTTGCTCAGCTTTCGCTTTCCGGAATCCTGCCATAAGTGAGTTCTTTCGTTTGGTTTTGGTGGTTGCGGTACTTCGGGGAAAAGGGTTTAGACGGCGTTACGGGTATGTTTTTGAAGCCATCTTTCCAGGTCAGCCGGCCGGAAAAAAACAGTCCGATATCCTGGACGAATGCAACGGAGAGCGTGTTGGGCAACCGCGCGGCGGAGTTTATCCGTGGTGACAATCGGGCGTCCATCAGGACGGTGTCCGAAATAATCCGAAGCCATCTGGTAAGTGAGCAGGTTCAAAATATTAGGTTTCTAAAAGGTCTTTCTTGTCGGGAAGCCTTTTTATGTGTGATACACATTGTTCCAAAATTTTTTTGAGGATATAGGACCTGGAACGGTCTTGAACTTTCGCCTCGGCATCGATGTTTTCCACAAGGCTGATAGGTAGCCAGAGGGAGACGATTTTCCGATTGTTACGCTTAACCATGAGTAGAGTTTAGCCATGTGTATCACACAGAGCAAGCGAAATCGTCATTTTTGGCGATTTTTTTTCGAAATCTGATATTTCACTTCCCATGGGGACTTGGTGGCCTTGGGACTTGGAAGGATGGGCGGGAGTCCATACTTTTCACGGATGTAGTTCTCTATGAGCGTACTACGTGGTACTTTTAGCCGTCCGGCTTCTTCGTTGATTTGCTCGAGCAGTTTTTGTTCAAGCCAGGCCGAAATGCAGATTTTGTCTTTTTTGTGTAATCCCATA
>Ga0315293_10006758_pt1 | contig 10697 bp, 9 predicted proteins | sample YL17G13_20_MG_FD_203071 | JGI IMG/M metagenome (GOLD analysis project Ga0315293, IMG submission 203071) | Sediment microbial communities from Yellowstone Lake, YNP, Wyoming, USA - YL17G13_20 | ecosystem: Environmental > Aquatic > Freshwater > Lake > Sediment | place: USA: Wyoming | collected... | reverse complement strand
CTTCGACGATTACAATGCTGGCTCGTGCGCCTTCTGGGGGCGCTTTGATTCCAATAGGTGCTTAAACTCTAACACTGGCGATATCGGGGGCTTCAGCGAATACTTTGGCGTAACATCAATCAACAGCGTGCCAGGTTCAACCCAAGGCTGCACTATTAACACCGCAATCGCTGCAGGCCAGGAGATTAGAATCGGTGTTTCGCCCTTTTCCTATTGTGTAAACAGGGACTACTCGCTTCCGCCGGAATGCGAATGCCAAACCGATGTGCTGCTGCGCGAGCACAAGGACAACCCAATAACAATTACGCTAAACACTAACATTGGAGCAATAAACATATACTTGTACAACTTTCCAACCGACCAATAACAGTCACCAAACGCCAGGCAGCAGCCTGTAGCGCGTTTTTTTCGTGTACTCCTTGTAGCCCTGCAGGCTTTTCTGCAGCTCCCTGTCCTCAAGTGCTGTTCTCGCGGCCAGCCCTGCAACAGTAAGCAGCGCAGGGAGCAAAGCGTACAAAGAACCGAGCGCAAGGGCAATGCCGACGGTCATTACGCCGAAAGCAGTGTACATCGGGTGCCTCACAACGGCGTAAGGGCCTGTGCTTACCACCTTCTGCCCCTTCTGCAATTCCACAATTCTTGAGGCAAAGGCGTTTTCCCTTATTGCCAAAAACAGCACTGCAAGCGAGAGCGCGACACCCGCAAAGCCAAGCGCCTTTGCTTCCAAAGGCACTGCGCTTAGGTGAAAGGCAACAGCGTCAAGCGCCGCAACAGGGAGCACCGCAAGCAGGGCAATGCTCATGAAGCAAACAACAGCAGTGTCCCAGCTTTTTACAGGCATTTTTAGCGAAGTGCGCTTTTTGATTACCTCTGGCCTGTGCTTGCTTAACCACAATCCTGCTGGCGCAAAATAACAGGCAAAAATCGCGAGCAGCAGCCACGCCTCTGGCCAATTTAATGTTCCTGCTGGGATGAACAACAGCGCGCCCAGTAAAAGCATGCTAAAGGCAAAAGCAGCCAAAAGGCGCAGAGCAGACCTTTTTTGGGCCATGGCCAAAATAAGGAAAAAGGGATTATTTAACCTGTCGCCGCCAATTATTTTTTTATGCCGGCAGACGTCGTTGTAAAGAAAAGCAAAATAGAGGGAAAAGGCGTTTTCGCGGCGCGCGATTTCAAGAAAGGCGAGGTAGTGGTGTGCTGGGACATTTCAAAGGAACTTTCAAAAGAAGAAGCGGAGCGTGTTCCAGATGAAGAAAAAAGGTATGTCGATTTTTTCAGCGGAAAATATATTTTGCAGTCTCCGCCCGCAAGGTATGTGAACCACAGCTGCGAACCGAACACTTTTGTAAAAGACTTTTGCGACGTCGCGGCGCGGGATATCAGAATGGGGGAAGAAATAACCGCAGACTACGCCAAATGCCCTGCGCCTGGCATGGATATGCGCTGCAGCTGCGGCAGCAAAAACTGCCGGGGAACAATAAAATAGCCCCGCCAACTGAAGCGGATTTTTCAATTTTTGGAATAGTTCTTTCCTAAATCGGCCAGCCGAGCTTCCTCAGGGCAGGGAACTCGTACCGCAGTATATCGAGATCCTCCCCCTCTATTGGCTCGAACTTGCCGCGCTTTTCAGGCGTGTCAGGCTCAATCTCCCTGGTTACAACATATTTGTAAACACCCCTTTCAAGATTGCGCCTTACCGCAAAAACAGTTGTGAATCCTGAAGGCAGGGTTAAAATTGCCCTTCTGCCCCCTCTTCCTGTTACCCGCAGCTTTGCCCCGTTCGCGGAAACAAAATCCCTTACCCCCACAGCATATTTTCTAGGTTCCTTTGCGGGTTTCGTTTCAAGCGGTTTCCCGGAAAACAGCCAGCCTGGTTTTCTCTGCATGCAGAAATTATGCTCTGTTGCCCTATAAAAGCCTGATTCCAAATGGGGAAGCCGCCCTAATTTTTGGCAAAGAATTAAATTACTTGGCAACAGTGAAAAGCCCATGGGCCAAACCGCTGCAGAAAGAATTAATTACTACCGCCCCGCAAATTAATTTATGGCACCGAAGCGCAGGCAAGCAAAGCCATTCAGGGTCTTTGAGGCGGGCAGCGGCAAGCGCCCCATTGGCTTGTTCCTGCAGGCTGAAAGGGCAAAAGAAAGAGGCCTGCACGGCAGGAGATTTGTCGGGGTCGATATTAGAAAGGTTGATGTTAACCAGCTGCTAATAAAGTTGCGCATCGGAAGAAAGCCGTCAAATTTGCGCCTTCTGCACCAGGATGCAGTCGATGCGGTAAAAATATTGCCCCCAAACCGCCAGCATGTTATTTTCGCAAGCTATTTGCTGAACTGCATTATGTACGATAAACCACGGGCAGAGCACGGCTTAATGCAATTGGACTTGGTTTTCGCCAAACTCGCAAAAGCAGCACTAATGCCCGGCGGCAGGCTCGTCTTAGTTCAAGACAGGGGCAATGTCCCTTACGCCAAGGAAATCGCGCTCTCGCTTGGAATGGGCTTCCATGCAATCGAAATACCCGACGCAAAAGCAAGAAAATCGCCGGCGCTGGCAATAAGGTCAAGGTCAACGCCAGCCAAAAGGCTCAATTGGATGAAAAGATACTGCGAGATGGCTAATTTGAGCGGGCCTGCCGCGCAGGGGGCTGTTCAAGAAATGATGCAGAACTCAGGGCTCAAACGCGAGGAAGACTACGCAAAGCCGACAATAATGATTTACAGAAAGCGCAGGCAGGGAGAAAAAGGGCTGCTATTAGCCACAGCAGGATGCGTTTCACAGGGCCTGACAGAACTAAGCCCGGCGGAAAAAAAAATAGTTGAAGAGATACTTGCCGAGCAAAAATAAAAGAAATCGAAAAAATAATGGCAACCAGGCCCCAATTTTATACATAACAATTGCCGGCCGGCAGTAAAGGCATAAACACAACCTTATTTATACATAACCAAAATCCTGCTTTCTCACTCTGTGATTGCTGCTTTTTCTGCTCCCTGGCCCTTCGCCATTTCACGCCACCGCGAGGAGTGCCAGCCCCCGGAAATGGCCTAATCCCGCCCAGCATGCGTTTTAATCCGCTTTTACGCCACTTCCGAATAGGGGAATAGTGCCCATTTCCGCCTGTAAGTGCCTCGTCAGCGGAAGCCCGCTCCTTCAAATTCTTTATAAGTCACCGCGCTGCCTTCTTACTAAGCAGGCTTTTTCTCACCGCAGCGGTTTGGCAGCCGGAGGTTGATTTGGATGATTTCAGAGGAGCGCATAATGGGATTTGTCGAGGGAGAGGGCTGCTTTAGCATTGCAATACAGCGCCATATTGACCGTCAGCCTAGGAAATGCGGGTGGCGGTGTAATATCAAAAGGCCGTTCCTGTTCAAGGTCATGCCGTCTTTTCGCCTGACGATTTGCGAAGCAGACCGCCAGATTCTTGAGGAAGTCAGGGAAACGCTTGGCATAGGGCAGATTTATGTGCAGAAAAGGTCGCTGAAAGGCAAAGGAGAGCAAAATATCGCGCATTACTACGCTGAGGGGCTTAAACAGTGCCAGCTGGCAAGAGAGTTTTTCCAAAAACAAAGGTTTTACACTAGAAAAGGCAAGAACTTTCAGCTGTGGTGCAAATGCCTGGAAATCGTCGAATCCGGCAGGCATTTGGAAAAAGAGGGCTTGCTGGAAATTTGCGGGATACGCGACCAGATGAACTACAGAAGCACAAAAAGAAAATGGTGCGCAGAGGAGATAGAAAAAATTTTAGACGCAAAACCAATCCACCAAACAGCCCACTTCAATGAAAAACAAGAAAACAGTATACATAACGAAAACTCTGCCCTAAAAGAATGGCTGCGCCCCAGGCAAGGCAACAATATGAAAGGCAAGCCGGTTCCAGATTTGGCTGAAAAAACCTAAACCGCGCCAAATGCGCCCAGGAAGAGGTTTTACGCCGCCAGGTAATACCGGAAGAACAGTCTAATCCGCCTGTAAGTGGCTTTAAACGCATTTAATGCCAAAAACACCACTTTTAACCTCAAAATGCAATATAGTCAACATTATACGGCGTTTCCACGATAGGAAATAATTAAAAAACTGAAAAAACTTGCAACCATTTGCCCATTACGCGAACAGTGGGTGGCGTAAAAGAACTTGAGTGGTTATAATGGGCAGCCCGGCGGGAAATAGGTTATGTATAAGTTAATGCCTGTGCTGCCATGTTACAGGTTATTTTTTTGGGCCATTTCCCACTGCGCTGGCGTTTCTTTGCCCCATCGCGCAACAAGCCAGCGAAGAAACCGCCTGTGGAACGCGCAACTGCGGCGCTCCTGCGCCGGCGAGTGTTTTTCGCTAAAAAAGCCTTGCCGGCCAGCCGCCCTGTCGGGAGCGGATTTCATGGGTCTCAGCTATGCCACGCACGCCCCTTGGGCTATGCCAATGGCACAAACAACGCCCCGGCCAACACCCAGCCAGCCCCATTCTTTTAGCCCTGGAAATGGCCTTAGCTATGGCTGGGGTTAGGTGGCTGTTTCCCGGTTTGCTGTTAAGGGCAATTTTGATGCTAAGCCGCGGCTGTTTCAGTTAGATTGCGCTTGTTATTGCGGGCAGGCCCAATAGCAATAGGTTATGTATCATCTAACTACATAACCAATGTTTGTTGCGGTGCTTCAGGAATCCTTCCGAAGCTCGGTGGGGTCATAATCGCTAATTTTTTGGTGCTTATGGTTTTTGGAACTGCGGCCTGCCGTATCTTACTACTTTTATTGCGATTGCTTTCCCGGATGACATTGCGCCCGCGCCAGCCCATTCATTCACTATTGTGATCTTGAATCCGTGTTGTTCTATTGTATCCATTATTTCGTTTGCTATTGCGCGCGGCCAGTTTCCAAGGTCAAGGAATGCGATTCCCCTCCTTGTCAGGCGGGACAGTATTGGCAGGAGTTGCTCGCCCGTAAGTTCCTGTGTTTCTCCCGCGTGCGATATTATGAGGTCGAATTTTTCCTGTGAACGCCAGAACCCGCTTTTCGGCGGCGCTATTTTTCCGACAAAATACCTGTCAATGCCTGCTGTGTTCGGGGGCCTCGAGAGCCCTGTCGCAAATGTTTTCACGTTGCGTTTCATCCCTGCTTTCAATTGTTTCAGGAACATCCCCTGCCCGGCGCTTATTTCAAGCGCATGAACTTGCGGCTGTATTACTTTTTGCCTTGTTCTTCTTGCTATTTCGATTTCAGCGGCTTTTGCCTGCGCTAGCTTTCCCGCTACTGCCGCGAGGTTTGTGTTGAATATTGCGCGGTATTCGCGCAGGCCGCTTCCCGTGTAATAATCCGGCCTGTCCTGCGGCGCAATGCCCCTGTATGTCATTCTGTCAAGCCGGCGCATTTCATTTAGGTGCCTTGCCTGCTGTGCCCTCGCGCGCTGGTCTAAAAACCCCTTTTTTTTCGGAATATTTCCCACAGCCACGGTTTCGCCTTTTTTTCAATCAGCCTTGTTATAAGGTATTGTTCGGCGCGGGTATTTAATCCTTTAGCCGGTCTTTGCTGGTTTGCCTGGGCCGCAAAAGAGCGCCTGCGTGCCCTGTTTGCCCCCGGCCTGCCGGCTGTGCTCTCATTGCTGCTGAATTTCCAGCCCGGTTTTTAACTTTTTGCCAATCCTACAGCAAGCTATTTATACTTTTGAGCCCACAATATTTATTGATTTTGCATGCCTGCTGGGAATCATAAGCCTCGCCCGAGGAGAAGAATTTTTGCCGGAAAATTTACTAGAAGAAGACTTCTTTGGGGTGCTGCTGCTACTGCCGCTGCCGGGGCAGCTGGTGTTGGTTACGCTATACACCGTAGAATGCGCCCTAAGAGGCCTGTGCGTGAAATAGCTGATGTTGAAGGAATTCTTAGGGCAAAAAAATTAGTAAGAGACCCGGCTGGCTGGGCAAGGATTTCCATGGCTTATTCCTGGGACCCTTCAACTCCGCATGGCATTGAAAGAATAAAGTTCATAGAGTCCGTTAGCCAAAAAACACGCGTTTCACCTGGCAGAATAATGCGTGTCATTGAGCAAAATCCAATCTCCGCGGCTCAAATTAAAATATTGAATGTAGATTTAACTCTTTTAGAAGGAGATGCTGCTAAAGCCAGGTTCGCTCGCGATGAAAGTACAACCGAGCAGCAGTGGAACTCTCACGATTCCAGATATAAAAACCTTCTAGTACGGATTGAGCAGGGGCAGGGGGTTATTGATGTTATTAACGCCCTGTTGTCGGAGAATGAGCCTCTGGCGCAAAAAATACGCCCTGAAGTAATGAAACCCCCAAGGTAGCCTTTCTAAGGCAAAGCCTTGGTGGAATAGATTTTCCTGTTTTTTTCTAATTGTGGAAAAACAACAGCTCGTTATGTATAAGAATACTTTTCCTGCAATGCCTTTGATATGTATTCTTTTTATACAAGATGTTGCCAATTTTCTTATGCCTGATGTAAAAATGGGCCTTGTTGGAAAAGCTCTGGTTGCGTTGTTTTTTTTGTTTCTTGCCGGCTATTCTCTTGCCGAGCAGATTGACTGCGGCAGCTGCACCCGCCTTGTGGGCGCCGGCAATAATTGTTCCTCCCTTAACCCCGTCGGCACTTTAGGCGAACAGGCGGCTTTTTGCAAAAAATACTGCGAATACGATTACGCCGGGCAGAAGAATTTCCAGTGCGCGCTCAACGGCTCCGCGCCAAAATGCGTCAAGGGAACAGAGTGCACCGGAGGCACCTGCTGCTGGATAGAGGCTGTTGATGCAAATTTAACGTTTAGCAAGCAGTATGTTGAGGACACCATACGCAATCGCGGCTTTAACCCCCTTGCCTGGGGCATGACTCCGTTTGATGACATTGTGTTTGATTTCAAGTTGCTTGCGTGTGGGGGGCAGGGCTGCGTTGACAAGGCAAAGGCCATGGAGAAAACAGGCGCTGTCAGCATTGTGGCCGGCAGCCCCTCAAGCCCGCGGTATGAGAAATTTCTGGACCTGGATTCAGGCTCTGCAAAGCTTTTGGGAACAAAACCGGCTACTGAGCACGGTCCTGACTGCAAGTATCTCTTTTACAGGTGGGAAGACGAGCTTAGAGGATGGGAAAATGGCGCCTTACCAAGCTTTGCGCAAGACGGAAACATGCTTAACATCCTGATTGACAAGAAGGCAATAAGGGGGGATTTGAATGTCAATGGCCGGGCATATTATTCCCCTGTGAGAAGGACAGGCAATTGCGTTTACTTGAATGGTTCGGATGGAAGCGATGGTAATGCCTCTGCCAAAAGGAAGTTTGTTTACGCGCAGGATGATTCGTTTGAAAAAGGGGCTGCAGAATTTGTGTTGCTTGCCCAGGATTACATTGGTTTCGGTTTTGGGGCAACGGAGCCCTTCAAGTACAACTTGGGTAAACTAGCCCACTTTGTGGAACTCAAAAAAGGAATGCTGCCTTGGGGGCGCGGCCGTGGTTCGGATTGCGTGGACAAAGTTGCTGGTGCGATTACTATAGAGGCATCCCCCGCTTTTGTTAGAAGCGTTAATCCAAAGGCAGGTGGATTTACTTCAAGGGTACTTAATGGCAAGATATTCCTTTCATCCGGGCCTTCATTGCCCTATACTGAAATTGAATTGGCAGGGGTAATGGTGCACGAAGTGGGGCATGCCCTTTGCGGGTTGAACGACGAATCCAAAAAGGCCAGACTGCGCGTTCCGGGCGCGCTGCCCTTTGAAAAACTGTTCTTGGGGACCAATTGCAGGGATTTTAATGAAGACTTTGGCATATACGGGAACAACCTAATTGGGTGCGCCGAAGAAAAAGCCCTTATGCCATCTTTTTTCAGCCTTATGAATTATTACCCGATGGATGCTGGAGAATTAAATGTTGTAAGCTGTGGTTTTTGCCTGAATTCAATAAACAGGAGCCATTCTTCGAGCGCTTTTGATACCTGCCTGGGGATGCCTGGGGTAATAAAGCCCGGGGTGGAATGCACACAGGATATTCACTGCACGGGCGTTTTCGAGCGCCCGTATTGCAGCTTTTGCAGTGCAACAAATACTTGTGAGCACAGGGAGCCAGTGCCCTGCGCCAGTAATTTTGAAAACCAGGGGTTCTTTGGCCGCTGCGATAGCGGGAGATGCACCCCCAATGAAAGCGTCCAATGCGTTAATACACTTGATTGTAAACTTAATGAGGCGTATGACGCGGGCTGCATAGACGCCTGCAATGATGGAACCTGCGTTTTCTCGCCGGAAGGAACAGAATGCTATAAAGAAAGTGGAGGCAGCCCCGTGAAAGGCGCCTGTTCAGGGGGTGTTTGCCAATTATGGTGAACAGTAAGTTATTCTTTGCCCTGCTGGTTTTGCTGCTGCCGGGGTTTGCGGGTTTCTCTTACGCGGTTTCCTTTGACGGAACCGCTGAGGCCTGTTATGTGCACCTTGTCATTTCCGATGAAAATGTTGTGAAAACCCCTGATGGCGGGCTATACCCTGAAGGCGTTGCTTTTACTTTAGAGTCGCTTGAAAATGTTTACACGCTGCCCCCCGAATACGACTTTCAAGGCCCGGCTGATTATTTGCTGGTTGCATTTGACTCCTCCGGAGCCGAACTGCTTGAGGTACCGCTGCACTCGGCAAGAACGGTTTTTGTTGACTACACCGATGAAAACAGCTGTGCTGGTGAAAACACAGGGAAACTCACTGGCGGCGGCTCGATGGAAATGGAACGCGGAGAAATGGCTGTTGACATGCCTTATGACCCTGCTATTGCGTCAGTCAAAATAATAGCCGGCACGCAAACCAGTGACCTGGGAATCGATCCAAACGAGCTCAACTGTGAGAGAACCTGCCTGATAGCCGGCGAAATAGGATCTTATCCAGATGAATCCTGCTGCGCAGGCCTTGTTGAAATTCCAATCGGTGAAAGCAATTTCACCTGCATTGCGCCTAGAGACTTCCAGTTCATAGAAGACAAAAGCCTTGACTGCGGTTACGGTCTTATCCGGGTCAGAAACAGCATTTACTGCTTGAGCGAGGCTGATAATTGCGGCGGCTTTTCCGGCTCTCTTGCCAATCTTTGGGGCCTGGCCGCTTGCCATGCTTCTGATTCTGACGGCAGTGGTGTTGTTGACTATCCTGATTTTCAGGAGTTGGCGTCTTTTTTTGGCCAACGCAGTTTCGCCAGTGTGGAAAACCCTGGTTACCCTGATTCTGACGGCAGTGGCGTTGTTGGCGGTTCTGATTTGGTTGAGTTGCAGACTCTTTTTTTCCAGGGCGGTTATTGCGGTTTTGCGGACTCTGATGGCGATGGTGTTATTGACGCTTCTGATTATATTGCTCTGAAGCAAAATTTTGGTGCTTCAACCGGACCCTGCATCAGGAGGAATCTGAGTTGTGGCGGCGTTCCGATGGGTTTGATTTCTTATTTGCCTTTTGACGATTATGTGAGCCAGCCAGGCAACAAGGTTTATGACAATTCAAAGCACTGCAACCACGGCGTTCCGTCCGGGGCGGTTGATTACAAGCAGTATGGCTTTGTCGGCGGCGCCGCCTCTTTGGGCGGCTCTTCAATCAGCGTTCCCTACCATTCCGCTTTGGGCAATTCTTCCGCTGTTTCTTTTTGGTTCAAGGCCGGAGATGGAACAACCGGGTTGCAGGTTTTTAACTATGACGAGAATTTTGACAGCGCAAATTCTTCGCGCGCTTCCCTTTATGTTTCAGACAACAACGGCACATGGGTTTCTTACTCCTCTTCAGCGGGATACAAGAAGGTTTCCTCCGGCGCCAGTTTTGCTGATTCAAACTGGCACAACGTTGTTTTTACAATGGAAAACAATTCCTTGAAGCTGTATATTGACGCCAATCCCACGGGAGTGCTGTCTACAGCGGGAACAGCCTCTTTCTCCAGCACACTTCCGGTTATAAACGCTGTTTTACAGGGAACAGGAATTGTTGACGAGTTTTCGCGTTTCAACAGGGCGCTATCCCAGAACGAGGTTTTGGCTCTTTACAGCCGCTTTTTGGCAAGGCATGCTGCGCAGCCGTTGCCACCCGCTGATACAGGTGATTTGGCTGTTGGCAGTGAGTCGGCTGCCGCGGGTGTTGCCGATAGCGTGATTGATGCAAGCCCTTTGGGCGGTACTGACGGCTCCAGCCCGAGCCCTGCCAATGCTGCGGCTGCCAATACGGGTTCTGCCAATGCCGGGTCTGCCACACCCGATAGTGAAACAGCCCCCAAGTTTTCTTCTGAAGCTTTCTTGCCTCTCGCTGGCGATGCCGCTTTGCTTACTGTTGCTAGCCCCGTTGGTTTGAATCAGGAGCCTAGCAGCCGCGTTACGGATGCCGAGGTTTCTTCCAAAGGGGATTTGCAGGATTCTGCTTCCAATGTTTTGGCTGTTTCAGGGCCTATTGCCCCCGTGCCAGTGCCTGAGATTGCGCCCTTTGCCTTGGCATTGCTTGCGCTGGCTAGCCTGCTTGTGTTAAAAAAAGCAGGCAAAAGCAGCTGAATCAAAGGGCAATGCATTCAGGCAGTTCCACTTCTTTAACTGCTTTTTTTGTTGAAATAAAGCTTAACAAGATTACCAAGTCGCATTTAACGAAGAGCAAAAAACTTGGCCAGGTATAAATTTTAGTCTTCTATGACAAGTTCCGTGTCCTTCCTGTATTCCTTGACAACATAGTTGAAGTTCTGGTAATGCTCCGTCGCGATTATCTGGACTGCAAC
>Ga0315293_10006757_pt1 | contig 10697 bp, 8 predicted proteins | sample YL17G13_20_MG_FD_203071 | JGI IMG/M metagenome (GOLD analysis project Ga0315293, IMG submission 203071) | Sediment microbial communities from Yellowstone Lake, YNP, Wyoming, USA - YL17G13_20 | ecosystem: Environmental > Aquatic > Freshwater > Lake > Sediment | place: USA: Wyoming | collected... | reverse complement strand
ACCTGAGATAGTAATACTGATGCCGCAACTACAAACTGCCATGCTGCAGCGTACCCTCCCAATTCAGCCGTTCCAGAAAAATGCTTCAACACTAACTGGTTAAAATAGCCAAAAGAAAGCCCCGCGAGGGCACCCAGCCAAATCCAAACATTGCTTTGGCCTAAGGAGATAGCGACTTTTAGAAGTGCGTTTCGACAATGCCTGAAATCAACCCGGCCGAAGACCCACCTACCCTGTATCACCAAATACAAAATTATAGAGGTCAGCAGAGCAATCCCGACCCAATTATTGGTCAGCCTTCTTGGCAAAAATAGCGCAACTATCCAGACCAGCGTGAAATACAATAATTGCTCGATCAACTTATAAACGGCGTGCCGCTGCATCTTTTGCCAACTGTCATAGACAGCTTGAAAATCAAGTGATTTGAAGGTCGTGGCGATGGCGATAGCAACCACTCCCCAAGATAAGTTGCTCGTGGGCGAGGATAATGTCTTCCATACAAGAAGACCAAGCAGGAAAAGAACCATCACAGAACCACGTAATACAAGGCTGCCGGAAAGCAGCACTCCAACTCTGTCGGGATGATGGACAAGATCACGAACTAAGGTCCTGTCAAGACCAAACCACACTACAGTTGCACCATAGGTCCCAATTACAAGGCCGTAAGCTAACTGGCCAAACCCTTCTCTGCCCATCGCATTTGCAATCTTCACATTTGTAACAAAGCTAAGCCCCATCAAGATAAAATTCACTATAACCAAAGCCGAGAGATTCTGAAGGTGGATTTTGTGTAGATACAGAAAGCTGTAAAAACGTTTCTTATTATGGTCAAGGATTTCTTTTAGCGTGACAATCAGTAACCCCACTATGCCCCCTTTGTATAAGTACCGAAAAGAAAGAAGCGTTACCTACACTCCTCGCAGCCTTGGCACGAAACACCACAACGCCGGAGAAGATATTGATGCGAAGCAGGTTGGCAAGCAATCGTTTAATCGTAAGGTTTTAGCTACCAATGCTTTTATTTCGGAGAAAAGCCGATACTACGGACGATTTCTCTTCAATTCAACTTAGTGCAGACTCCGTCCCCCTCGGTTACACTTAGTATTTTCAAAATTCTTATTGAGTAAAAATACCTGCAACCTTGACTAATGTCCCAACGCCAACGTGTTAGAAAGAGATTAAAGAACGACTTACTTATCAGGAAGCCTTCTCGGAGCTGCTGTTTGCCCTTTTTGGGGACCCTTCTACTACTAAAGCAATAACCATCGCTATAATCAGAAACGCCGCAAATGCTATAAGAGTCTTTTTGACGACACCTTTCAAGTCCGTATAAACATTAGGATTCTTTACCAAAGGCGTGTTTGCTGCTATCGTATTTTCTATAGTTTTGATATAAGCGTTCAAGTAATCTATCAACTGTTTATCTTTATAATCATTCACCACATCCGTCAAAAACTGGTGGAATTGCTGTATGGTGTAATACGAAGATATCTTGCTACTCAAGTGGCTAAAGATTTTTTCATTCAAACCCAACAAGTCCTTGTCATAATCGTACATCTCCTGATTTGCTCTGATACTTTCCTCAAGATTAATAATCCTCGACTCCGTGGACTGAATTTGGTATGGCAAAGGCAGGTACATATCGCATTCGTTTACATCATCAAAGGTTAAACGGACATCCGCCAAGATTTTCTCCGAACCCTTAACTTCCACGCTGGTTAACTTTACCAATTTTGCTTTTTTTCTCTCCAGCTCAAGCTCCAAAGCGAACCTGTTCTTTTCAATACCAGCCATCCCGGCCTTAAGGTTTCTGACTGTGTCACGTAATTGTTGCTCCACAGGATATAGCGGCATAAGATTTTCAAAATCATCTCTGATAATCGAAGATATTTTCCTCATATCTTTCTTAGGTCTGCCTCTTATAGTCATAGTTAATAATGCGCATTTAGTCTCTTCTATTTTCTTCCACTCTTCCAAACTTCTCTCTCTCAGCACAGTTACAGCATCAGCCTGCAGGTATGGTGGAAAACTTTCGAAACATACTAGCTTGTTTATCAGCATACGGGAAGCTGCATTAGACATCTTCCGTGCGTATTTGCTGAGACCGTTTTCCTCCAGTATAGTTATGATTTTATTCAGATTTTCCTCGCTGCGGAACCGGTTAAGCAATGTTGTAAACTCTCCTCCAGTCAGGCCAACATCGTAAATATAGGCCACTTTGTAAAGCCTGGGCCAAAGAAAAATGACCAAGCCCACAATCATAGCCGGCAATACCGAACGAATAGCGATAAAGTATTTTCGCTTCCAAAAAATTCTAAAATAGTCTCGCAGGTCTACTTCGTCTTCACGCATATCGGCCTCCATCGAAATAAACCGGCTGTCTGTCCTGTCGTCTTGTGAGCTTGCCATGTTATTGATCTCCTTCTGCAATTATAAGTGATGCCAAGTTTCCAAAACCACAAATAGCTTCATTACCCCAACCAGCCCAGATATCTCCCGTAAAATCCAAAAAGGTAAGTTTAAGAAACTATGCGACCGGCGTCAAATAAATTTCTTCTGACGATAATTATTTTTTCGCTTTTGCTGCTGCTTTCCCTGCGTTCTAACACTTTCAAAGCGTATTCTGCAGGTGTTTTTAAGACCCTGATAAAGAAATGCAATTTCTATCTTCTCATCGGTCTTTACGGTCTCCCTCGACTTCGCTCGGGACGGCATCTGCGGTTTGTGAAAAACGCAGGCTAATGGAAGTTTATACTTTTTCTTTGCAGTTCCTTATTGACTTCTCGGCAGCTTCGATAACCTTTTCCGCTGTGATACCAAACTTCTCAAAACAAATCTTTGCCGGCGCAGAAGCGCCGAATGTTGACATCCCGATAAAGATGCCTTTCTCGCCGAGCCATTTGTGCCAGCCAAACTCAACTCCCGCTTCAATGCCGACCCTCGCCTTAATAGCCGGCGGAATAACCGAATCTTTATAGCTTTGCTCTTGCTTTTCAAACAGTTCCCAGCAAGGCATACTAACCACCTGCACAGCTACCCCTTTACTTGCAATTTTTTCTGCCGCCGCCAGAGCTATATGAACTTCCGAACCGCTGGCCAAAAGCAGCACATCCGGCTTGTCGGCACCAACAAGAACGTAAGCGCCCTTACTCAAGTTTGCCGTGGAAGGATAAATATTGCGGTCCAGAACCGCCAGCCCCTGCCTGGTAAAAAGTAACGCCACCGGCCCACCTCTATATTCAAGCGCAAACTTCCATGCCTGTGCCGCCTCGTTAGCATCCGCAGGCCGTATCACCAGCAAATTTGGTATCGCTCGAAGTGCCGCCGATTGTTCGACAGGCTGGTGAGTGGGCCCGTCTTCGCCTATCCCGATGCTATCGTGAGTGAACACAAATATGGTTGGATACTTCGAAAGGGCCGCCACCCGAATCGCCGCCCGCATATAATCGGAGAAGACCAAAAACGTCCCGCCATAAGAACGCAGAAGCCCGCTTACGGAAATCCCGTTCATTATCGCACCCATTGCGTGCTCTCTTATTCCGTAGCGGATATACCTGCCGTCCCGAGCACCTTTTTGAAAATCCTTCGCCCCTGCAAACCGCGTGTTATTGGAAGGCGTCAGGTCTGCCGAGCCGCCCAGAACCAAAGGCAGCTTCGTCATCAACGCATCCAGCACCTTTCCTGAAGCCACTCGGGTTGCAATCGAGCTGCCGGTCTCAAACTTCGGTAGAATCACATCGAGATTGACAGGTAACTTCCCCTCTGCAGCCTCACGGAAATGCCTCGCAAGTTCCGGATATGCCTTATCGTAATTTGCAAATAACTTGTTCCATTTTCTTTCTGCTGCTGCCCCTCTTTCAAGTGCCTTCCTCATAAACGTCAGCACTTCGGCAGGAACATAAAAACTCTTGTCGGGGTCCCATCCGTATGTCTTTTTAATCGATCTTATTTCCTCCTCTCCTAAAGGAGCGCCATGCGCCTCTGCTTTATCCTGCATATTCGGACTGCCGTAAGCAATATGCGTCCGAAGCTTTATCAGTGTCGGCCGTTTCTTTTCCCTTTTGGCATTTCGTAGCGCCCGCTCAAAAGCAGCCATATCATTGCCATCGCCCTCGACTACCTGCACATTCCAGTTATATGCCTTAAAACGTCTGGCTCTATCCTCAGTAAATGAAAGCTCCGCAGGCCCATCAATACTAATCCGATTGTCGTCATACACGACAATCAAGTTATCAAGCCCCAAATGTCCCGCTAATGAGCAGGCCTCGGAGGCTACGCCCTCCTGCAAGTCGCCATCGCTGGCCAAACAATAAATCCTGTAATCAAGGAGGGGAAAACCATCGCGGTTAAAATAATTCGCTAAATACTTCTGCGCTATCGCCATTCCGACCGCATTAGAAATTCCCTGGCCCAAAGGCCCCGTCGTAACTTCTACGCCGCACTGGGGATGATATTCCGGATGCCCTGGCGTTCTGCTGCCCCACCGGCGAAAGCTCTTCAGCTCATCCAGACTTATATCATAGCCGGTCAAATGCAGCATCGCATACAGCAACACGCACCCGTGCCCGGCTGATAAAACAAACCTGTCCCTATTATGCCACCTCGGGTTCGCCGGGTTATATTTCATAAACCTGGTCCATAGCACATACGCCGCTGGCGCCATTCCCATCGGCATACCCGGATGCCCCGAATTTGCCTTTTGCACCATATCAACAGATAAAAATCGAATTGTCTGGACACAAAGCTCATCAAGCTCCGACAGTCCCGGATTTTTCACAGTTACGCCCATTACAAACTTCCTGTAAATAGACCTCTATAATAAATTTTGCCCAAAAACCGAAGCCAATATGATAACACCTAACCATCATTTCCACAAGTGCTTTTATCCCAAAGCGGACCTGTTAGCTGCAGTTAGAGGCTGTAGGAGGAACTTGTATATTAGTCTGTTGTTATTTTGCGGAGATTATCAATAAAAAAAGCCTCTGCGTGAGGAACGCAGAGGCAACTCGGAAAGAAACTTATGCCGTTGTAAAATCTGCACCTAAGCCTCCGAATATCTTGCGGAGGCCAGAACACTGTTTCAGTCCGGGGATTTTGCTGCCGTGTATTAACACGATATCATTACAGAGGTGGGTTAATCTTTCATCCGATAAGGACTGGCTCTAAGTCAGATAACGTCCTGCTTAGCTCGCCTTCTTTATTCACCCAGCCTCAATTAAAGTCTAATATAAGAATCCTGAAATGCCAAATTGAAATGCCTTTTTTTATACCTCTTCGATTTTCGCTTGGTTTTTTAGCCGGTCTATAAAGTCCTCGAAGGCTTTTTCGCGCATCCGCTCCTTCAGAGTAGCCGTGATTTGTTCTTTTACTTCTTCGAGTTTTAGTGCAGCCGGCGGCTTCCTGTTATACACCTTGGCTATATGAAATCCAAAGCGTGTCCGAACAATGTCACTTACCTCTCCGATACCTAAATTGAATACCACATCCTCAAATTCTTCCGCCATTTTGCCTCTTTCAATATAACCTAAGTCGCCGCCCCTATCCTCACAATCAGTGTATTTATCAACTACCGCCTCAAAAACTGCACCGGCTTTTAATTCGTCCTGTGCCTTTTTTATTGCATTATAAGCAGTCGTTTCATCCGCTCGCCAATCAATATACTTTACTATATGAGCGACCCTGACCTGCTCACCGGTTTGAAACTCCTCTTTATTTTCCTCATAATGCTTTGATATGTCTTCCTTTGATGGCTCAGGCAAACCCTTATAAAGACCTCTAAGCAGGTGCTCAGTGCCCAGCACAGATTCGACGACTTTTCTCGCATCCTCGTCATCCTTAACATTGATTTCCCTGTAAATATCAGCCCTGTCTTTATCCTGTTTCAAATTTTCCAGGACTTTCTCCACATCGGCCTTTAGTATCGTGGCGCCGTTCTTTCTTGCCTCCTGCTTAATCAAGGCCTTTTCAATCACATTTTCCTTAGACCACTCAAGCAACTGCTTTTCCCTTTCCGCAGAGTTCATATCCGCGAATACCTCCTCATAGCGCGGCCTCAAACGCTCAACCTCTTTTTGTATCGCCGAATCCTCAATCCTTTCACCATTCACAATTATCGCCATATTTTTTATTCCTCACTGTCTTCTGAATTAGCAACTACAAACTGTTTCTTTACCGATTTCAAATAATAGCTTATCAATTATCAATAATCAATTCTTAGCTCCTTTCCTTCGCGAACCAATCGGGGTCTTTCGCCAATTTTTCTCTGGTTTCCTGCGTTATCATTTCAAAGGCAGGGTGCGTGCTTTCCCAGGAGCGCTCCTTAAATGAGCTTTTCCGCATTTTTTCTACTTCCATCGCCACCTGATCGAAGTAGCTGCCGTAGATATGCAGTGAATCGCTTATATCGACGTATCTACCCACACGAACCGGCTCACCCCTTCTCCTGGATATTTCCTCGGCAATTATCCGTTGAAGGTCGGTAATCGCATAGACATTCATAAACCAAGCCTTGTAGAGGTCCCTGCTTCGCCAGTGCGTATTCATATTTAGAAACCACTCGTCGTTTTGCTCACTTCGGACCAATCGACACCATATCCTCTGCAGGCAGGGCGGATGCTCCGTCTGCGGGTCAATCGCCGGCATCCAGGTTACAGCCTGAGCGCGTCTGCTGTGTCCGGCCTGCGATAAGCAGTCGATAATATATTGAATCTGATTGACTTTCTCGATGCTTAATGCTCGATACTCGATACTCGATAACGGGCGGTATGCAAACAGTCGCTCGTGATACGTATATGTCCACTTGCCCGCAGCAGGGTCAATCCAGTGGTCGTGAATGCCGGCTACCACTTCTTGCCGATATGCCTCAAGCTCTTCCGGCCCGCCCGGAAAATTCTTATGTATCCTCGGCTCACAAAATGGGTCGGTAATAGTAATTATTACTGTTGCGTCTTTGCTCGGCGGGTCTTCGGGCTTATCATATTGAGTCTTAACCTCAAGTCCTTTATCCCAGACCGCCAGAACCGCCTTCTCCCACGCCTCCGGCAAACAGCCAGCCGTTATCGAAAGCACAGGAATATTTGCAGCCAATGTAGCAGTATTCACCTGATATTCCTCCATAAACAGGTTGCTCCATCCTTATTTAAGGTTTCCGAGGTCGATTTCTTCTTTGGTGATATTATACATCTGGTGGAATCGCTCCGGCAGGTCAGCAAGCAGTCTTTTAGCCTTGAAGGCGTATTCGCTCTCAGGCCATTTGCGGATTATTTCGCGGCAATAATCAACCATCTTTTTGTAGGTCATTACCGGCAGCCGACCCATTTTTCTCTCCGTTAACGCCATTTCATAAAGTCTTTCCGCCTCTATTTTTTCCTCCTCGGTAAGCTCTTTGAACTGCGGCATGGGCGGCTCAACGACTGTCGGTAGCTGTTGCACCTGCTGCTGGGCAATCGGCTGGTTCGGGCTCGTGGGCGGTTCCTTGAACTGTGCATCCGCCCGCAATCTCTTATCATCCTTCTCCCACACATCATAGACTGTTTTTTGCCCCGTTTGCGGTTTCGACGCGGGCTTAATGAAGTAGGCATTTATCACGACAATCAAAATCACAATAGCAACCACGCCACCGGCTACTTTTAACCAGAACGTATTCATAATCAACCAACCCTTTCTCTTGCAAATTTCCGGCTCGAAGACGCAAACACCTCATGCTACAACAATTTATAATACCATTTTTTGCCCTGTCCGAAAAACAAATTTACTCGTGATGCCCCATTTTTGAGAGGTATTTGACTATAAGCAGCGGTCATTAGGAAAGTTGCAGTGCTTTGAGGGGTATCATTGGGCAGGCGACCTTGAAATTTTATTTATTGGCACGACGGCTCTATCGCCCCTTCGGTTGCGCTCACTTCGACACTTCGATGAAGCTCAGTGCAGGCAGGCTCAGTGCAAACAGGGCAGGCCCTACTTCGCCTTAAACGGCGAGGCTTCGCAGGGCAGGCTCTGCTCGGAACAGGTCGCGGGAATGACACCCTGCATACTACTGATTATTTGACAATTCAAACTTCAATAACACACCGCTTGGAAACGTCAGACATAAGGTGGGTTGACTTTTGGCCTTTTAATTTTTAATATGTTGTTATGCTGGAAAAAGGACTTGTGCAGGTTTATACGGGCGATGGCAAGGGCAAAACCACCGCGGCGTTCGGATTGGCTTTGCGGGCTGCCGGGCAGGGAAATAAGGTTTTGATTTATCAATTCTTAAAACCCGAATCTATCGATATCGGCGAACGGTTTGCATTAAAGTTGGGTGCGGTCAGGATAAGACTTGAGGTGCTCGATGTGCCGTGGGATATGGCCAGGTCCTTAAATGACAAAAAGGCCGTCGCGCAAATGCAGGCTGCAATCAAAGATGCCCTTGTCAGACTTGCTGAAACGGCTGCAAAAAGATTTTATGATGTGCTAATACTCGATGAAATCGTGTATTGTCTTTCAAAGGGATTGGCTAAGTTCGAAGACATCAAGAGTCTTATAGATAAAAGGGACAGTTGTGTTGAGATTGTTTTGACCGGACAGGGTGCATCGGCTGAATTGATAGCTTTGGCGGATTTGGTAACGGAAATGAAAAATATCAAGCACCCGTTCGATAAAGGAATTGCTGCCAGACGGGGTATTGAATTTTAGCAGCTCGTAAAATTGAATGGACGAAAAAGAGGTGAGCTATGTCACAAAGTTTTGGTCGCCGTGATTTTTTGAAAAAGTCGATTGTCGGTTCTGCAGGCGCAACATTGGGTTTGCATATCGGCAATAAAGTTCTTGCAGCAGAAGATAAGAAAGTTGAGAAGGTGAGCGGAAAGAGCCCGGATGATAAGGGATTGCCGATGGGTAAGATTGGCAATCTTAAAATCAGCAGACTTATCAGCGGCGGGAATTTAATCAGCGGGTGGGCGCATTCGAGGGATTTGAGTTATGTGCATAATCTGATGAGGCAATACAACTCTGACGAGAAGGTTATGGACACGCTCCAATTGTGTGAGGAACAGGGCATCGATACCATCATAGCAGACCCGAGCGAGAGGCCTTTAAGGATTCTGCCGAAATACTGGAAGGAGCGAGGCGGCAAGATACAATGGATTGCAGAGGGACATCCGAAGTTAGAAGATGTAAAGACCAATCTAAAAAGGTCAATTGACACCGGCGCTGTCGCGATTTATATGCAGGGCGTCATCGGCGACAGGTGGCTTAGAGAAGGACATCTGGATAAACTTGCTGAGGCACTGGAATTTATAAAAGAAAATAAGATACCCGCGGGCATCGGGGCACACGAGCTGGAAGTGATTGTCGCGACAGAAGCGGCTGGATTGAAGCCCGATTTTTATGTGAAGACCCTGCACCACAGTAGTTACTGGTCAAGCAAACGGCCGGACCAAAACTTCAATGTCATTGACAATCCTTCGGACAATTACTGGTGCGTTGAGCCGGAAAAAACCATAGAGTTTATGAAGACCGTAGAGAAACCATGGATTGCCTTTAAGGTTCTGGCGGCAGGCGGCATCGACCCAAGAAGCGGTTTTAAGTATGCCTTCGAGGGCGGGGCCGATTTTATCTGTGTCGGGATGTTTGACTTTCAGGTTATAGAGGATGCCATTATTGCAAAAGACATCCTCTTGAAATTACAGAGACAGCGGCCGTGGAGAGCGTAAGTTCGTTCTGGCGATGTAATTATTCTGAATGATGGTTGAAAGTATTAGGAGTATTTTTTGTGCCAGGCAATGTTGGCGTGATTATCTGTGCGGCTGGGCCTGCAAGCCGGTTCGGCGGAAAGAGAAAAAAACAATTTGTCGATGTAGCAGGACGGGCGGTGTTTATACGCAGTGTGGAATTGTTTTCAAACCGCGATGACGTAAAACAAATACTGATGGGTATTGCCCAGGAGGATGAAGAGATTGTGAATGTTAAATGGGGTCCTAATCTAAAATTTTTCAACGTAAAGCTGTTTTTCGGTGGTTTCGAGCGATTCGACACGATTCGTAAGGGACTTGCGCTTATCAGAAATGACATCGACCTTATTGCGGTGCACGATGCCTCACGGTGCTGCATAACGGCCCAGCTAATAGACAGGATTATTTCTGCTGCGGCTAAAAGCGGAGCGGCGATTCCAGCCTGCTCCGTTTCGGCAACCATAAAAGAGGTAAAGGATAATACGATAATTAAGACTGTTGACAGGTCAGGTCTCTATGAGGCCCAGACGCCGCAAATTTTTGAGGCGAAACTGCTTAAAAGGGCTTATGAAAATCTAAAAAATTTAGATGAGGGTAAAATCAGCGATGATTCGCAACTTGTCGAGGCGATGGGACATAAAGTAACGATTGTGGAATCGGATTCTTCTAATATCAAGATTACGCGGCAAAGTGACATCGCAATTGCAGAGGCCATCATTAAATCCCGTCCTGAACCCAAACGGGAAGGTTACATCGGTCCTTACGCCGAGGCACAGTGGTAATAGGTTTTTAATCCTTAGAGGACACGCCTGAAAAGGGCGTTAGGTTTTCAGCCTCCTAAAAAGGTTGATTGGTAGTCTTATAAATGGTATCACTACTGTCCCGTTATAAGTCGAATAACAACAATTGGTTACGAAATTGAGGATTTCTATTTTGCGAAAGATTTTTCATAAGTACTTGTGTAATAGGAACTTTCTCGAAAAG
>Ga0315293_10006756_pt1 | contig 10697 bp, 10 predicted proteins | sample YL17G13_20_MG_FD_203071 | JGI IMG/M metagenome (GOLD analysis project Ga0315293, IMG submission 203071) | Sediment microbial communities from Yellowstone Lake, YNP, Wyoming, USA - YL17G13_20 | ecosystem: Environmental > Aquatic > Freshwater > Lake > Sediment | place: USA: Wyoming | collected... | reverse complement strand
AACTTAGCGGCTTTGCGTGAAACGATGGGGGAGATTTTAAATTGGTGGCGGTGCAGGGACTTGAACCCCGGACGCCGCGGATATGAGCCGCGTGCTCTAACCAGCTGAGCTACACCGCCACTGGTCGGATGGACAGATTATTTTCTTTTTTATATTATCGATTTTGAGGCGAATGTCAATGAAAAATAAAGCTTTCAGCGACCAGCTATCAACGCGATCCCCCTCCCCTCTTCCAAAGACTGTGTCAAAATTTCTCATATTAAAATAGCACTGGATTCCCGCTCCTGCGGGAATGACGGCTCCCTTTTTCCATTACGACACAGTCTCCCAACGGGAAATAATAAAAGGAGGGAGGATTGCTGAGGGCGAAAGCTATTCCGTCAACAAGTAATCCGGTTTTACATGTTTCATGGACTTAAATATATTTTCTTTTATACCTCGGTGAGTTTTTTCTACTTCCTTTAGAAGATCCTTTATAAATTGTCTCTTTGAATTTCCGGCCGTAGGACAGGGATTTTTCAGGACGGGCAATTGTGCCTCCTGCGCAAATCTCTTGAGAATAGATTCTTCCACATAGGCCAGAGGCCGGATGAGGTTGAACTCTCCCTTGAAGTACGTTTGGTAAGGGATCATGGTGCTGATTTCGCGGGCAAAAAAGATGTTGAGAAGAAAGGTCTCTATGACGTCGTCTTTGTTATGGGCCAAAGCCAACTTATTGCACCGAAATTCCCTGGCCAACTCAAAGAGTCTTTTTCGTCGTAATCTCGAACACAAGAAACAGGGACTGGCCTTACGATTGTAGTCGCTGTGAGCCAGGGGGCCGATGTTTGTTTTTTCTATACGGAAATTGTATCCCTCTCCTTTAAAGTACTCTTCCAGAAGCTGAGGCTGGTTCCCGTCGGTCGCTTGGAACCCCATGTCCACGTAAACCGCCAAAACAAATTCAGGCTTGGGGACGAAGATCAATGGCCCGGTTAAGAGCTTTAGAAGGGTAAGGCTGTCCGCTCCGCCTGACACCCCGACCAGGACACGGTCCCCTTCCCCAAGCATTTTATGCTTGAGAATGGCCTGTTCCAGTCGCTTTCGGAGATGAAGATGGAGTTTGCTCATACGAAGTGGCCAAAAAAAGTGTCGGTGTGAGTGTCGGCGCAAAAACCTGCTTTATGTTGTCGTAAAAAGACGTCACTCCGGTGGAAACGGCTCGGCTGAGCTCGCCGAAGACCGGAGTCCAGAGAATTTTTAAGGATTTGAAATAACTGGATTCCGGCTTTCGCCGGAATGACGGAAATAGGTCTCTTCAGACTTTTTACGAGATCATCCTGCTTAAATAAACCAAAGAAGTCGGTTTCTGTCAAGAATTTCGATTTGGCACTCACACTCACACTGACACTTGTATTTTCAATTGGCCTGCCGGTATTTCATCAATTGATTGATGAGGCCGAAGAGCTTCCATCCTTCGGGCAGGTGAAAAGTAAAAAAGTTTCTTACGGTCAAGGGTTGGCGGTCCGGGTCCACGTGAGCATAGCTCTTTAAAATCTGCAAATATACCCGGCGAGGGTCCGGAGCGGCTTGGGCCAGACGAAGTGTCTCGGTGTAGGGGATCATATCGTCATCTTCTCCGTGGGCCAAAATCAGGTCGGCCTTCAGTCGCTTCAAAGCGGGGGCAACGGAGAGGGCTTCAATCGAGCTGCGGACATTGGAGGGAAGCTTCCGGAGCAGGATTTCGGTCTGGTTCGGGTCGGTGTGCGACAAAAGGGCCAGGGCATTCTTCCCTTCCTCGCCTAGAAGAGGCAAGAATTGCTCAATAGGGGCCTGTTCATCTTTCAGCTTGATCTGTAGAATTCTCTGGAGAATCGATCGGTCCTGTGCCGATGTAATGAGGTCAAGATTGTTCTCCAGAAAGACCCATTTGCCGTACTCTTGGGGTTTCCGGAAATAGCGTCTTCCCTCGAACTCAAAATTTCCGGTGGCGATGTAGGAAAGAACATTCTTCAAGTCAAAATATCCCCCGAAAGAGACGATAAAGCGCACTTTCTCCCTAATGATAGGACGGCTGGCGGCGATCATCGTGGGCCCGGATCCGTAGCTGAACCCGAAGAGGCCACAAGATTCAGGAAGAATGTATTTTCGGAATGAAATGAGACCTTCAAAAGCTGCTTGAACTTCGTCTACGTCCGAGGGAGCAATGTGAAAAGATCGCATCCCTTTGAAATCCGGAACCAAGACAACGAAACCTGAGCGACAGAGAATTTCAGCAAAACGCTTCAGGCGGGGGTCATCCTTTCCGGTATCGATGACTCCATGATTGAGGAGAATCCCGGGATACGGCCTTTCAGGTTGGGGGAGGTAAAGGTCGGCCACCACGGGCCCGTTTGGCCCATTGTACGAAACCTCCTTGATTCTGGGGGGCAAGGTCCACTTCCCCAGCCAACCCTTTGATTCAAAGTTTAGGAGCTCACTCAGAAAAAGCGTGGACCAGAAAGCTCGCGGAAGAGCCGGAGCAAAGAAAGCCACAAGAAGACCCAGGATCAAGAGGAAGAAGATTAGGGTGGCTTTGCTTCTCATATTCTTTACGGATCGGCAGACCCACCGAAGTCCCGAAATTCAGGGCCAAACCCCCCAAATGCTTTTCTTCAATCTACGGCCGAGAGGGCCCGAGCCAAATCCCGAAACTGCTCCAGGGAGAGCCTTTCCCCCCTCAAAGCCGGATCGATACCGGCCGATAGCAGGGCTTGCTGAATTTTTTCCACGGAAAGGTGTGAGAATTCCCCCAAACGTATGGCGTTCGCTAGGGTCTTTCTCCGGTAGGCGAACGCCGAACGGATAACCCGCCGCAGAGCCCTTTCATCTTCGACCTCGACGGCCGGTTCTTGCAGGATTTCAAATTTCACCACGGCAGACTCAACCTTGGGCCGAGGGTGGAAAGCTTGGGGAGGCACTGCGAAGAGAACCTGGGGCCTACTGTAAAGCCGGGACCAGAGGCTGAGGGGACCGTACTCTTTCGTTCCGGGCCGGGCCACGACCCTCCGGGCCACCTCCATCTGGAGCATCAAAACGAAAAGCGAAAAACAATGTCGCTCCTCGAAAAGCCGGAAGATCATCGGGCTGGAGATTTCATAGGGGAGATTTGCCACCACTTTCATCTTTCGCCGCCATTGTTGGAACAAAGCTCTGAAATCGTACCGCAAGGCATCTTCCAGAATGACCTCAACCTGCCCGCTCCCGAAAAATTGGTCCCGCAAAACATCGGCCAAGCGCTGATCGACCTCGAGAGCATAGACCTTTTGCACACGCGCAGCCAGAGAAGCGGTGAGGGTCCCCAGTCCAGCCCCGATCTCCACAATGATATCCTCAGGCTCCAGGCCTGCACGATCCACAATTTTGCGGAGAACATTGGGGTCAACGACAAAATGCTGCCCCAGCCTCTTCTTCGGACGGATCTGCAGCTCTCTAAGTTGTTTTCGAGGGGAAATCAACTTTGTCAAATCGCTTTCGCCGTTTTTCCCTGTACAGGATAACTACTCGCTTAGTAATGTAATAGGAAGGAATGGCACAGATCAATCCCAGGACTAATCCGCCGACGATGAGGGGAAAGGAAATCCCCCAGCCCAGTTCAATCATTTTATGGATGGAGAAATCTGACACCGCGAAAGAAGGGGGGTTTGTCCGGGTGATCATCCGCCCCAATTTGTAGTCCAAAAGATAAACGAATGGAAGGAACAGAGGGTTGCAGACCCAAACCCCCATGGCTGCGGCCAGTTTGCTTTTGCCGAAAAGATAGGCGATCAGAACGGCCAAAACCGTGTGCAGAGGAACCGTAGGGGTCATGCCGACAAAGACCCCGATGGCCATTCCCCCGGCGACTTCCTCCGGCTGGCCTTTCAAACGCAGGAGCCGAAGGTACCAGAGACGGAGCCATCTCTTCCATCTGATCCATCGCTCTCTCATCTTCACTTCCTTTTCCAGGCTGTTCTTATTGTATCTTAATTTCTTTCTTTTCCAAACCTGGAATAGGCATTCAAGGAAAGGTCGGAACTCAGACCTTCTTTCAGGAGATGGAAGCCGGCCACAGCCACCATGGCGGCATTATCCGTACATAGCGCGGGCGGGGGGAAATGGACCATGATTCCTGCTGACTCGCCTTCCTGGGAGAATTTTTCCCGCAGGCGAGAATTGCAGGCAACTCCCCCGACCACCACAACGTCCTGGGTCGAATCCCTGTGGGCGGCGCGAAGGACCTTGGTGATCAGTGTATCGACGATTGCTTCTTGAAAGGAGGCGGCGATTTCCCGAATCTGCCCGGGCGATAGTTTTCCCCCAAGGCTTTTCACATAGTTGAGAACGGCCGTCTTGACCCCACTAAAGCTGAAATCCAAGGAATCCCGTTCCAGCATGGTTCGGGGGAAAGAAATTGCGTTCCGGTCCCCCTCTCGGCCCAAGCGATCGATGATCTCTCCTCCAGGATAGCCTAGCCCCATGAGCTTGGCCACCTTATCGAAGGCTTCGCCGGCTGCATCATCCAAAGTTCGCCCGAGTAAACTCATTCGAGTGGGGCTTTCGACCCGAAAAAGGCTCGTATGCCCGCCGGAGACGACCAGGGCCGTAAAGGGAAATCTCCAAAGCGAAGGGGTAAGAAAGATCGCGGAGACATGGCTTTGAAGGTGATTAACCCCCACCCAGGGGATCTTGAGGACGTAGGCGATAGATTTGGCGACACCGATTCCGACCAAGAGGGACCCTACGAGGCCAGGACCTTGGGTAACGGCGATCGCCTCAATACTCTGCAGGTCATTTCCGGCCCTGGACAGTGCCTCTGTTATAACCGGCAGAATGACTTCGACGTGCCTTCGAGAAGCAAGCTCGGGAACAACTCCGCCATACTTGCTATGTAGAGCCACCTGCGAAGCCACGACGCTGGAGAGAACTTCCTGGCCGTCCACCACTACAGCCGCAGCAGTCTCATCGCACGATGATTCGATCGCCAACACTTTCATGGTCAGAGGGTGTCTTGCATTCGGGTAATCTCTCGGATCGCCTTGACGAGGGCGTCCACATCTTCCGGGGTGTTGAAGAGCCCTAAGCTTGCCCGGACTGTGCCGAGGGGAAAGGTTCCGATCGTGCGATGAGCCGGAGGGGCGCGATGCCACCCACCGCGACCGGAACGCTCCGAATTTGCCGCAATCCGGCATATCCCTTCATTCATCCGGCAGCAGACTACCGCTGGCTTGGGAAAAGAAGTAGCCGCATGTTCCCAGTAGACTGACACGAATGCAAATCCTCAATTTTATTGAATGGCTTCTCCGATAGAATTCCTTCGGCAAATGCCTAGGGATTCCCTGTTAGCCTGCCTTTTCGAAATCCGCTGATAAATCCTCGCCAATAAGGGAAGGCTAGCCCCCCAGAATGGAGGCCATCTGGAAGATGGGCAAGTACATAGCCACGACTATCGCGCCAATCGCACTGCCAAGAAAGACCATGAGTAAGGGTTCCAGCAGAGAAGTCAAGGCAGCGACGGCGGCGTCCACCTCGTCATCGAAAAAGTCCGCAATCTTGCTCAGCATTGAATCCAGGGCACCGGTGGATTCGCCCACGGAGATCATCTGCACGACCATCGGGGGGAAAACCCCGCTGGCCCCCAGAGGCTCGGCTATGGTTTTCCCCTCTCCGATGCTCATTTTGGTCTTGAGGATCGCTTTCTCGATGATCTTGTTTCCAGCAGTTCGGGCCACAATATCCAAGCCCTCGAGGATCGGGACCCCGCTGGAAAGCATCGTCCCCAATGTCCGGGTGAACTTGGCGACGGCCACTTTCCGGATCAGGGATCCGAAAATCGGAAGCTTTAGGAGGTAGGCGTCAATGGTTTCCTGCCCGTTCTCTGTTTTGTAATAACGCTGGAAAACGAAGTACAGGGCAACCAGTACGGCGCCGACGAGGAGAAAATAGCGCCGCATAAAGTCACTCAGATTAATGACCATTTGGGTAAAAGCCGGAAGGGTTCCCCCCATATCGGCGAACATCTTCTGGAAGACGGGGATTACGAAAACCAGCATACCGACGACAACGACCATGGCAATAACCAGGACCGCTATGGGATAGACCATGGCCGTTTTCACTTTTTTCTTCAGGTTCATGGACTTTTCGATGTAGGCCGCCAACCGGTTTAGAATGGTATCCAGAATTCCCCCGGTCTCCCCCGCGGTGACCAGGTTGCAAAAAAGTTCGTTGAAAACATTTGGATGTTTACGCAAGGCATCCGCGAAGGTAGACCCCGCCTCCACGTCCGCTTTCACCTTGAGGAGGACTTCCTTTAAGGTGGCGTTATCCTGTTGGCTGGCGAGAATCTCTAAACATTGCACGAGTGGCAGGCCAGCGTCAATCATGGTGGCGAATTGGCGCGTAAAGACGACGATATCTTTTTCTTTGACTTTTTTCCGTCTGGAGAATTTGAAGCCTTTCAGGATGTCCTTGGCTTTGGCCTCGATCTTGATGGCCTGAATTTGCTGCCGGCGAAGCGCCAACCTTACCGCGGCTTCATTGACTGCAGATATCTCGCCCCGTTCCATTGTCCCCTTGCGGGACCTGCCCTCCCAGGTATAAACATCCATTGGCTTCCTCCCAATAGCCTAGAGATTCCTTGTTAATCTTCCACTGTCGCTTTCAAAACCTCTTCGACGGTCGTGATGCCTTCTTTGAGTTTCGTCAAGGCCGTCTGCCGTAGAGTTTTCATGCCCAAGCGGATGGCTTCTTTTTTGATTTCAGTCGCCGAAGCCCCCTGAAGGATCAGTTCGCGGATTTCCTCCCGCACGGGCATGACCTCGTATAAAGCCACCCGGCCTTTATAACCCGTATTGTTACATTGGGAACAGCCCACTCCTTTATAACAGGTAAACCCCTGTAAATCATCCGGGCCGACGCCCAAGTTCATAAGCATCTGCGGGGAGACTGGAATGGACGTCTTGCAATTTTCGCAGTTCACCCGGGCGAGTCTTTGCGCGGCAATCAGATTCACCGAAGAGGCCACGAGGAAGGGTTCGATGCCCATATTCAACAACCGGTTGATCGTGCTCGGAGCATCGTTTGTATGCAGCGTGCTCAGAACCAGGTGGCCGGTGAGCGCAGCCTTGATGGCGATCTCAGCGGTCTCAAAGTCCCGGATCTCCCCCACCATGATGATATCCGGGTCTTGCCGGAGGAAAGATCGCAAGGCCGTGGCAAAATTCAAGCCGATCTCTTCGTGCATTTGTACCTGGTTGATGCCCATGAGGTTAAATTCCACGGGATCCTCGGCCGTGGAAATATTCTCGGTGATCTGGTTTAATTCGGCGAGGGCAGAATAAAGGGTGGTGGTTTTGCCGCTTCCGGTTGGTCCCGTGACCAAGACCATGCCGAAGGGTTTGTGGACGGCTTCCTTGAAATTCGTCAGAGGCTTTTCTTCGAAACCCAGCTTGGTCATGTCAAGCTGAAGGGTTGATTTGTCGAGCAGTCGCAGGACGACCTTCTCCCCGAATAGGGTAGGCATAACGGACACACGGAAATCCATCTCTTTGTCTCGGCCCAATTTCATCTTGATCCGTCCGTCCTGGGGCAACCGGCGCTCAGCGATGTTCAGCTTGGCCATGATCTTCACCCGGGATATAATGGCGTTCTTCATTTTCATGGGTGGCTTCATGAAGTCGTTGAGCACACCGTCGAGGCGCAGGCGGACGCGAAAAACCTTTTCGTAGGGTTCCAGATGAATGTCGCTGGCCTTCCGCTTGATGGCTTCGTTCAGAATCATGTTGACCAGTCTGACCACGGGGGCATCTTCGGAGGCCTGCTGCAGCTCGTTGATGTCCACGTCATCGGCTTCCTCCAGGAGCTCCATCTTCTCCTCTTCGCTGATCGAGCCCATCATGATCTCGGATATGGTCGAAGAGGGGTCATAGTGTCTATCGATCGCGACCTTGATGGCGCTTTCCGTGGAGACGAAAACCTCTACGTGGCAACTGGTCAAGAATTTGATGTCATCGATCGCGAGGATGTTGGAGGGATCCGACATGGCCACCCGCAAAGTGCCGCCCACCCTTTTAATGGGGAGCACCTGATACTTGTAAACAACGTCGGCGGGGATCAGCTTGATGGCTTCGGGATCGACCTCTACTTCCGAAAGATCGATCGCCGGGACCCCGTAATGTTTACTAAGGAAAGAGACAAGCTGTTTTTCGCTCATGAACCCGAGCTTTACTAATGAAGTCCCCAGCTTGTTTCCAGAGATCTTTTGTTCTTGAAGGGCATCATCCAGTTGTCTGGTCGTGATCAACCCCTTACTTACCAGCAATTCACCCAACCGGACGGACATAACACCTCCGCAAAAGCCGCCTAGCTTACAGAATATAAATGAAATTAAAAACTTTTGTCAAGGTTTTTTGTTTTTTCTTTTACCCAGTATCGTCAATAAAATGAAAAATCTTAAGGGTTTTGGCAATTTTTCTTAAATTGTTTCTTCATAGAAATGAAAGCCTTGGGATCGTTGGAGGGCCACTCGCCTTGCCCACCTTCACTTTTGGAATAGAAAGAGTGGTGAGCAATTCAGGGGAGGAAAAATTGGAGCTGGGCGGGGGGAGATCTTTGCAGGAAAGCAAAGCAAAATGATCAAGCAAAGCAGTGGCGATGTAGAGTTTGCGGTGGGACAGGAAAAAGAATTGGGACTATAGAGGGCAGCACCCCTATTGAAGGGAGGGCAAGAGATAGTCTCCTTGTTGGAAGAGTTGGGGGAGATCGTAAATTGGCCAGGGGTGAAAAGCTTTCAGGGGGGAGGGAGCGAGGCGCAGTAGGCGATCAGACCTTTGCCTGTGGATAAGATCTGAAGAAGGGTCAAGATCTCCGTGTGCGCTTGGTTGACGAATCTGGGCAGAGACAGGCGCAAAATGCCGACGGTTAATACCGACAGGGTGCGCCGGGTGCCATGCCGGGCCTTGCGCCTGGGGATTTCCACAAAGGCTCTTACTTCTCTGGCCTCTTCCGTGGCCCCCAGAGCCGAGCAGATCAGATAACACAGAGAGAAGGCTAAAAGCATGCGCGTCAGGTAGGGAGCCGGATCGACGCCCCGGAAGATCAAGCCGCGTACCCCTAGGTGGGTCTTCCAATCTCGAAACCCTTGTTCGATCGACATCCGCTTGGCGTAAAGGTCGACGATCTCTTGGGCGGTCAGGGGCAAATTCCGAGGGACCAGGAGATACCCAGTTTCCTGATAGCCTTTGCCCCGGAAAATGATGAGATCCAGAGGCACCTTTTTTTGACTCTGGTAATGGATTGGGTAACGTTGCAGCTTACCGGGTTTGGCCGGAAAGCGGGCCAGGGCCGCTTGGGAAAGCCAGCCATTGCCTCCCCGGGCGCCATGAAATAAGGTTAGTAAGGCGTGGGTCAAAAGAGCAATATTTTTAAGGATGGTAATCCGGATCATCCCTTGGTAGAGGAATAGAAGATCCATCCGTTTGCCGAGCAGATCGTCATAGAGAATCCGCTCTTGGTTGGGGGCGGACTTGGCCTTCGGGGACCTCACTTGATGGGAACCTCAAAGGTATTGGGGGCGGTTCGGGTTAGTCCTTGGTTCCGATGGACTTTTTTGACCAGAGCGCTGACCAGGGACTCGCGGTCCAGGCTTATTTTATGTTTGGTCTTGACCTGGGCGAGGATCTCGGAGATATGCAAGGGTTTTCGGGCTTGACGGAGTACGTCTAATGCCATGTAAATATTAGACATACCTATTTCTTTGCCGGGTTTTGTTTTACGAGGCTTGGGGGTTTTGAGTTGTCGAACAACGCGAAGTTGGGCTGATAGTATTGATTCGTAGAAGTTTAGGAGACCTTCGGGGATTTTGTTTTCCATGGTATCCTCCTTTGGTAGAGTTAAAAGGAGGATAGCAGATTCATATAGGTATGTCAAGTATAAAATACATACCTTAACGATTTTTTATAAGGATTTTAAATGCTTCTCCAAAAGTGAAGGTGGGCATTCATTTCCACCTTGATTTTTGCGGCTTCCAGCACTATCCTTATCTTGTCTTTTCACCATCTGGGTTACCTCCTGTTGTTACCGGTTAGGTGATGATAACCCTATAATAACGGGGGTAGCCCATATCTTTCAAATTATTTCATTTATATCGGTGCAAGACTCAGGTATCAAATAAACACCCCCCAAGGAAGATGGCTCTTTTTCAGCTGGAATTCGGGTCAATTTTTCCCTGTGACTCAGACACTGGACCTTAGACTTCAGACATCAGACTGAGGGGGGCAAAGGGCCAGAGATTCTTATTCAAGAAAAAATTAAGGAGGTCTGGTGTCTGATCCGAAATCCGATATTGAAGTCCACTGCCTGAATTGCTTAATTTCCTTTGGGTAAACCCCCGGCTCTGCCGGGGGACTCAAAGAGTTTGACATTTCCGGGAATTGACAAACCGAGAAAAATAAGAAAGCCTCCCAGCTGTGAGCCTGTTGATCTCGATTCCTCCGAAGTATGTGGTTTCTTGGGTGGTAGGGTTTCTCAAGGGCAAGAGTGCCATTCAAATAGCCCGGGTGTATCTTGGAAAGAGAAAGAATTTTGTGGGTCACTATTTTTGGGCCAGAGGGTATTTTGTTTCCACCCTTGGGATGAATGAGGAGACGATCCGGGCGTATATAAAGGCCCAGGGAAAAGAGGATCGTCGGCTCGATCAAATG
>Ga0315293_10006754_pt1 | contig 10698 bp, 5 predicted proteins | sample YL17G13_20_MG_FD_203071 | JGI IMG/M metagenome (GOLD analysis project Ga0315293, IMG submission 203071) | Sediment microbial communities from Yellowstone Lake, YNP, Wyoming, USA - YL17G13_20 | ecosystem: Environmental > Aquatic > Freshwater > Lake > Sediment | place: USA: Wyoming | collected... | reverse complement strand
ACCGGCGTGAACGTGTTCGTCGGCACCGGCGTGAACGTGGCCGTCGGCACCGGCGTGAACGTGGCCGTCGGCACCGGCGTGAACGTGGCCGTCGGCACCGGCGTGAACGTGGCCGTCGGCACCGGCGTGAACGTGTTCGTCGGCACCGGCGTGAACGTGTTCGTCGGCACCGGCGTGAACGTGTTCGTCGGCACCGGCGTGAACGTGTTCGTCGGCACCGGCGTGAACGTGGCCGTCGGCACCGGCGTGAACGTGGCCGTCGGCACCGGCGTGGGTGTTGGCCCCTTGTAGTCGGTGGCGCCAACGCAGGTACCGACGGGGGTGCAGTCAGTAATCGTAGACACGTCGTAGTCGGCCACCTTAACGATGCCGAAAGCCAGGTTGTCGACGCCCCCGGCCGCCGCGGACAGGCTCAGCACGGCGATCGGGCTGGAGACGCCCGCGCCAACGGGCAGCGTCAGATCCCCCGGGTCAGCGCTGGGCGCCCCGCACGTGAAGAAGGCTCGGCCTTTACCTGCTCCGGTTTCAGTATTCGTGTCACAGCGCGGGTAGTTTGTGCCGCCGGCGGAGCAGTCCCAGCCGACGGTGCCCAGGCTGTGGCCTACTGTGTCCCAGTACGTCGTACCGGCGTTGGCGTCGGGGTTGTCGTCCAGTCCGGTACCGGAGTTGGCAACATCTGTGCAAGAATTCAACAGGTCGTTGTAGAGGAGCTCGATGTTCAACGAAGCGGGCGGTGCCTCGGCATCCGTCAGACAGAGCGCCACTTCGTAGGGAACACCGATCGGGTGGTTAGCGGTGGCGGTAACCGGGTCGCACCAATCGCTCCCGTCCTTCACCATGTCGATATCGAGGTGGGCGGTGCCGGTGTTCACGTGGGCTGAGGACTTGGGAGTCCCTGAACCTCCGGGATGGAAGAGGGCAGCGACGAGCGCCAGACCAACAACTGATAGAGCCAGCAAACCCCAGATCCGCCGTTTCATGGTGTTACCTCCTTAGTGTGCACGCTCACTGGCTAATGTTCCTGCGCACCTCATCCGCTGCACGCGCAACGAGTCAATGTTGCCGCACATGATATACCATAGGCCGGAAGACGCGCAATCCTTGGCAAGTGCTGGCCGCCGCTCGCTTGGGTCGCTTGCGGCTCAGAATCCCCTATTGGGGGGGGATGGGACATCAACGCACTCAGATTGCATGTGGGTGGGGCCGCTTCATGGTGCCGGGCATTGAATTACCATCGTCTTCCCTACTAGCGATAGGTCGCTGGAGTCAACGAAGCCATCACGGTTGACGTCCTTCGGCCACGTGTAACCTTTCCTGCCATCATTGTTTCCGTCATAGATCGCTCTGTAGATGTGCGCGCCTGCGCTGTGAGACCCAACAATCGGTCTGTTGACGCGCCTCACTACGGTCATAGTATCGGGTGTCCCCTCCTGGAGATCCTGCACAGTCATCTGCTCTGCGTCGACACTTATTATGTCGCTAAGGAGGAGCAGGCTCTGGTCGCTGATGGCCATGTTGGTCTGGGACGTGTTTACCTGGCTGACGAGGGTCGCTCCACTGTCTACGCCCTGATCGCCGAGGTCACGTGCGACGGTAATGAAGTCGGAGGAGTCCGCCCAGCCGTCGAGATTGGCATCGGGACAGTCCAGTACCCTTATTTTGAAATTCGGTGTGATGGTGGCTGGAATCACGGTGCCGGAGATGTTGACGAGCTGGCCACCTAGGCTGACGGTGCGCAGCCCCGGGTCTTGCGAAGGCAGCAGTATCACCTTCGCGATAAGACCGGACCCCTTAGGGCCGAGGGGGGTGGCACCCAGCGTGTAACAAGACACCTGCCAGTTGCTGGTGCCGGGGGGGTTATAGGGACCATCGCACCAAACGTTGCGGCCGGTGATCCCCAGCCATGCGGTCTCCGCCGTCATCTTGATGAGTTCCAGTCCCGGTGGGAGAGTGATGTAGACCTGGAAACCACCCAAGCCCCAAGAGTCGGTGACGTTGTTCGCGTAGATGCTTACGGACACTGTATGCGCGTTGATCATCGTTCCGCTGAGGTGGGAGCCGGGTGCGGAGCCATTCATGCCGCGTTGGACCACCATGGTGTCGGGTTGGTGGTAGCCACCGTCGATGAGCTGCTCTATAAGCATGGATTCGCTGTCCACTTTTATCGTGCAGTCCTCAGGTGTCGCGCAGTCCCCCTCAGGCCCAGGCTCAGGCAGAAAGTTCTTGTCGCTGATCAGGATGCTGGTGGTAGACGGGCTCGCGTCTACGTCCGCTGCCAAGGTGGCGCCGCTGTTGGCCCAGGCGCCCTGCACAAGAAAGATGGTGCCGCTTGGTGTTGACGTGATACTAGTGCCGACGGCGAACGTTGTACTGGGCCCGCCCAGTACGGAGAGCGCGATGAGAGATGCTAGTACGGCCAGGGCCTTGTGCTTGAGTGCGATGTTCCTCATCGGTCAGGGCCTCCTCTTGCCTCAATGCGAGAACGCAAGCGCTCTCACTGTCTTCATGACACGCTGTCTGGTTTCAAGCACGGTCTCAACATAGGGTACCTGTGGACGTTGGTTCCGCCGTTCATGGATAAGTGCACTGACAAAGACGCCTTTCATTTGTTAGGTCCGGCGCTTTAGACTAGCTCCCCTCAAATACGCAGCGAGCGGCAGCAGCGCTGCCCCTGCGGCAGCGAAAAGGCCGGCGATCAGCATCGGCCACCAGGCGGCGTCCTTTTCGGGAGGGCCCTCGCCTGCTCGCGGCGAGCCGCCGGCTGTCCCCTGGGCCTCGCCGCCGGAGCTATTTGTGCTTGCCCCAGTCATGTAGCTACCGTCGATCGGCCGCGTCATGGGGGTCTCGCCCGGCTCCGGCGCGAGGTACGAGGTGCCGGGCGTCGGCGCGGCGGGGTTCGGTGCTGGAGTCATCGCCGTCGGGTCGAGGGTCGGTGTCGGTGGCGGGTCTTCGGGCGTTGGCTCATCAGGCGCGATGACGCGAACGGCCGACTCCCTCCATGAGACAGGCGCGCAGCAGTCTTCGGACATGTCATCGGCCAGCTCTAGCTTAACGAACGTCAGGTAGGTAAGCCCCGGGCCCTTAGCCGAGAAGCTTATGTGCGCAAGTACACCGGAGCCGCCTACGGGCGGTCCGGCGCCTTTGTTGACGGTAGCGCAGCCGAACCAGGCGTCTGTGGTCTTCCGCGCCGCCTCGTCTCCAATGGATGGGCACGTCACACCGCGGCCGGTGCTGCGCAGGAAATCGGTCTGCGTGACACCCTCGATCGTCAAGATGTTGGGGTCGTACGTGATGCGGAACTCATAGGCGGCGAGGTTCGTCGCGTTCTCGATAGCGACGTCAACCGTGAGAGTCTCACCGAGCTGCACGTTCTGGCTGCTCGGCACCAGGCTGACCGTGGCGCCCTGGGCAGCGACCGTTTCATGAGGGGCGCGCGCTGCCGACAGTGCCGCGATGAGCAACCCTACACCGAGGATACCGATGGGCCCGAGAAAACTGACGCTTCGATTCATTACTCCTGATTATCTCCCTTGCTGGTTCCTGCTATCTATCGATATTTGTTATCTATTCCCTAAATCCCTTCGGTATTCATCCTCGTTGCTGTGCCCTGGGAGAAGGTGCCCGCCGCTGCCCCTTGTCCCTCCCCGTGTATTCTTGCCATCGACGGCCTATTCGTCCAAGCTGTTAATTACTATGGCGGGGGAGCCGCCCGAAGAATCGGGTCTAGCGCTCCCCCGCCAATTGTTTCCTCTATCCAGGTCTATCTATACCCGGACGTTAGGCTTTCCTGCTGCCCGTTACGGCTGTCCCGGGTCGGCAGGAATGGCCTGGTCGTCCGGTATGGGCGCCTGGCAGGTGCTGTAGTTGCGGCCAAAGACGAACTGGAGGTCCTTGATGTCGATGTCCCCATCGGGGAGTGACAGCAGCGGGCCTTCCAGGTCGAACCACTGGTTGTAGAGCTGCAGGCCCCAGGAAGCGCCGAACCGGAAGGCCACTGCCTGGTCGTCCACCACGTCGACGTCGCAGTCGAGGTCAGTGTCGCCCTCAAGCATGCGGACGGTGATGTGCAAGTCGCCACACACCGGAGTCAGCTGACCGGGCAGGGTGTCGGCCATCGGCTCACCGTAGATGTCTGTGATCTCACAGTTGTCGTCTACGATGTTGGTGACCACACCGTTGTCCTTGGTCGGCCGGAAGATGCCGCGGTAGATCAGGTCGTTCGTCTGCGGGATTATGAGCATCCGCTCGATGATCCCGTCGCCACACGGTCCGAGCTGCATGCCTGGCTCGGCCGGGTCGTCCTTCGTGACGCAACCCTCGAGGATCCAGTCCTCAGCCAGGACGGATATCGTGCAGTTGGCGATTCGACCCTCGCTCTCGAGCCAGCCTACAGGGTCCAGGGTGTTCAGGAAGCGGAGGATCTTGTGATCGAACCGCACCTGGTGCTCCCAGGCACCCAGACACTCCTTGAGGAGGTCGGAGTCGTTCGGGTTGTCCTCGTCGTCGGCGCTCTTCAGCCAGACGTCAACCGCCAGACAACCCTTGCCCTCCGCAGCGATGACACAACCGTTGTCGTCGGCTGCCGGAAGCACCTCGGGGAGCGTCTTGCCCGCGAAGGCAGGGTCCATCAGCCACAGGTTGCAGCTGTCCTGGATGCCCTCGATGTCAGTGCGGCAGTCCTTCACCATCTCCGGGCCCTTGGTGCAGGTCACCGTGACGATGGTAAGGGTCATGTCGTTCGCCGGGTTGGGATCTCGGCTGGGTCCGTAGTAGGGACCTGGGGGCATCGAAGTGCTGGTACTGCCGACGCCGGCCGCGAGCACCAGCGGGTAGGTGCCGCGCTCCACGCACTCGATCTTTGCCACTCGCGCCGATGTATTGACCCCCTGGGGCGGCAGAACCGCGCGCACGGCGGGAATCAGGCCGATCAGTTGGACATCCAAACAGGTTACGTCGGCCGTACTCGGGGGGACGCAAAGCTTGGAGTAGCCGGCCCAGTCGCAAGTGCCCTCTTCCGAACCTAGGTTGTCTATTCCGTCCTCACAGCTGTGGTTGGCAAGAGAGAACGGGAACGCGTTGTTGAAGGCCCCCTCGTCGCAGGGAACGGGCACGTAATCCCACAATGCCGGCGCGGGGGTGGGAGCGTAAGACCCGATCCCATTGCCGCCGAGCAGCACGCACTGGGCAGCCGTCCAACCCGGGTGCTTGCCGGGGAAGCATGCGAGGCACACGTCACCATAAGGGGCACTCGCGTTTCCAACAGGCTCCACCCGGACGCGAAGCTTCGTGGGGTCTACAGGCGTGTCGGTGAGGGGGTTGCCCGTCCCGATTTCGGCTGCATACACGCGGGCGAATGAGCAGGTCGCAGACGGAGCGCCCTGGGTGACGGCGCCGTTGTTCTTGAATGACGCCGAGAGGTTCACGATAGCCGGCGGGGCGCCGACCTTCATCGTGAGCGACGGCGGGACCGCTGCGATCGCGGTAGAGACCCCGATGTCGCACTCTGACGGCAGCGACGTCGGGGTGGGCGTCGGTGGCGCTTCTTGAAGGGTGACGGCGCCGCTAACGCAATCGGCACCGGCTGCTGGGCAGTTAATAATCGGAGACACGTCGTAGTCGGCTACCGCGACGATGCCGAGAGCCAGTACGCTGCTGACGCCTGCGACCTCCGCGTGCAGCTTCAGCACGCCGATCGGGCTGGAGACGCCCACGCCAAAGGGCAGCGTCAGATCAACCAGGTCAGCGCTGGGCGCCCCGCACGTGAAGAAGGCTCGGCCGTTACCTGGTCCGGTTAGAGGTTGCGTGTCACAGACCGGGTAGTTTGTGCCACCGGCGGAGCAGTCCCAGCCGACGGTGCCCAGGCTGTGGGCTACGCTGTCCCATACCGTCGAACCGGCGTTGGCGTCAGGGTTGTCGTCCAGTCCGGTACCGGCATTGGCAACATCTGTACAGAGATTCTTCACGTCGTCGTAGAGGACCTCGATGTTGAACGAAGCGGGCGCCGAGGCGGCATCCGTCAGACAGATCGCCACTTTGTAGTCGGTACCAAGGTTGACGGTAACGGAACTCTGGACAGGGTTGCACCAATCGTCAGGCGAACTCCCGTCCTGCACCATGTCGATCTCGATTTTTGTGCCGGGAGCGGCTGAGGCTACATCCGGCCCGCTGGACGAGCGGAAACCAATTAGCGCCACGGCCGCTACGGCAATGGCCGCCACAATACTTAACAGTAACAAACGCTTCATCTGGTCAATACCTCCTACCAGATAGACATAACCATTACGAGGCGGGGTTCCCGGTAATGTTTTCTCTCTTATTCTCTGCCCCATCCCTCCTTTCTCTCACGCCGTAGGGCGGGAAACGGCTCACTTAGCTAAGGCTTGCTGTACACGTATCTTGGGCCGCTCGGGGGCGGCTCCTATAGCCAGCCGACGGTCGACGAACCTCCGTCGCAACGTCAGCGACACTCACGCGCGCCAATAGAGAGAGATACAGATACCCCTCTCGGCCTTGAGGCACTCCCTTGCCCAGCTATGCGACTAAATATCGAGGCGGGGAAGACTAACCACCAGTCACGTAACTGAGTTGTAGCACTCTTTTCCGGTTTTGTCAAGTGGCTGGGGCGAAAATCGCTGAAAATACACGATACATAGTTCGGGCATTGTGAGCGGCTGAATACGGACTCGGACATCTTGGAAGCGCTTTCCAGCAGAAGGACTGCTGCGTGAACTGCCACTAGGCTCGGCAATAAGATTTAACGCCTTTGTCGAAGGTTCATAACAGGGCGCGGGTAGTCGCGTTATATATTGTGAAGAAGCGGCCGAAAGGGAGTCGGCGGGGATATCTTTGCCATGAGGAGCGGGGGTGCCTGGGGAATGGGGAGGGGGAGGGAGACTCCCTGGGGCGGTTGCCGTCATTATGGTAAGCTATCGACAACATACGCCCTCGCAGAGGGGAGCCAGCCTTCTCGAACCCCCTCGACCCCCCTCGACCCCGCCTGGCTAACATCATGATGGGAATTGGAGAAAGACACTCGTTTAGCCGAGTAGATCATCAGGGGTCTTGATTCGGTGAAGGCTTGGCATTGCGTTGTCCTTTGCGGCCTGGCGCTCCTAGCGGCGGCGCTGATTCTTCTTGTCCGCCTCGACCTAACCCCTGCCTCCGCCCAGCAGGTGGTCGTCCGCATCGATCCATCTACGCAGGAGGTGGGCACCGGCACCCAGTTCACCGTCCGCGTGATGGTGGACGATGTCACAAACCTCGGGTCCTATGAGTTCACCCTCCAGTTTGACCCTGGCGTCGTCACCTATGAAAGCGTAGCCAACAGCGATTTCCTGGGGAGCACGGGCCGGCAGGTGTTCTGTCCGCCGGCGATTGTGGACGTGGACGCTGGCACGGTGCGCTTCGGCTGCGGGAGCATCGGTGTGGCGCCTGGTGCGAGCGGGTCGGGACAGTTGGCGGAAGTGACGTTTACCGCCGCTGCCGATGGCGTGAGCCCCCTCGATCTCATAATAGTCAGCCTGAGCGACCCCCTGAGCAATGACATCCCGGCGTCCCCGCAGAACGGCTCCGTAACGGTGGGGACCGGCACGCCCGGTCCCACTCCCACCCCCGTAACCCCTACTCCGACGCCCACGCCCGGCACCGTACCGTCCTGCGGGGGCGCGTCCGGCCATACGGTCGCCTGTATCCAGCCCGCGGGTCAGGTGGTCGAGAACGGCAGCAACTTCGCCGTCGATGTCGTGGTCAACAACGTGACGAACCTGGGGGCCTATCAGTTCAGCCTGGAGTTCGACGCGGTCGTTATGGCCTATGTCAGCGCGGCGAACGGCCCCTTCCTGGGGAGCAGCGGGCGTACCGTCAGCTGCGACCCGCCCAGCCTCGCGGACAGCAACGTGCGGCTCGTCTGTCGGACGTTGGGGTCAGCGCCGTCCGGCCCCAGCGGCGATGGCGTACTGGCCACTGTCACCTTCTCAGCCATCCGTGAAGGGATCGGTCTCATGGACTTGAAGGACATCATCCTGACCGATATCCGGGCGAATATCCTGCCGATGGACGCTCCTCTGGATGGCTCCGTCGTCGTCGTGCCGGCGCCGACGCCGACCCCCGGCCCCTCGCCCACGCCCTCCATCACTCCCACGCCGACGGAGAGCCCATCCCCCACGCCGACGTTCACGGTGGGGCCAAGTCCCACACCCACGCTGACACTCACACCGACACTGACACCGACTCCCAGAGCTACCCCGACGGTCGGGCCGACCCCCACGTATACCCCAACACCGGGACCGGTGATGGTGAGGGTCGCCCCCGCCTGGCAGGAGGCAGCCCTGGGGGTTCCGTTCACGGTGGACATCGTGGTCGATAACGTGGTGAACCTGGGGGCGTACGAGTTCAGCCTCAGTTTCAATTCGACAATCCTTCGGTATGCGGGCGCAGCGAATGGCTCCTTCCTGGGGAGCAGCGGTCGGTCTGTATGGTGCCCGGTGCTGGAGTGGAGTGAGGCGAGCGTGCGCATGGCATGCGTTACGCTGGGGCCGGAACCGCCGGGGCCCAGCGGCAGCGGTGTGCTGGCGACCGTTACCTTCCTGCCCGTTGACACTGGCGAAGCGCAGGTAGAGATAGAAGGTATCATTCTGACCGACCCCATGGCGAAGGTCATAGATGCCGGCACGCAGGACGGGTCGGTCACGGTGGGGCCGGCGCCGGAGCCGACGGCCACGCCGCTACCCACGAGTACGCATACGCCGGGGCCCAGCCCGACCCCAACCGAAACGCCCACGCTGGGGCCACCGGCCACCCCCACGCCGACGGCGACCTTTGTCCCCGGCACCACCGCCGTGGTGATCGACCCGGCGTCGCAGGAGGTGCTGGTCGGGCAGTACTTCACCGTGGACGTGATGGCGCAGAACGTCAACAACCTGGGGGCCTATGAGTTTACCCTCCGGTTCAACCCCAACGTCATCAACTATGTAAGCGTGAGCAACGGGTGGTTCCTGGGGAGCACCGGACGCTCGGTGTTCTGCCCGACCCCGATAGCGGATGGGTGGATACTGCGCTTCGGCTGTGTGACTACCGGCGTTGGGATACCGGGGGCGAGCGGCTCCGGGCAGCTCGCGCAGGTCGTCTTCCGGGCGGCTGCTCCAGGCACGATCCGCCTCGACTTGTCAGCGGTTGCGCTGGCCGACCCCTTGGGCGCAACAATCAACGCCGCCATTGCGAGTGGCTCTGTAACCGTATTGGCGACAGGGGCGGCCTCTAGTGGGTCGGATTTCCGCCCGGGCTTCTTGGCCGCTGCCGCTGTCTTGACGGGAACGGTCGGCCTCCTGTTGCGGCCGGGCACCGCGCGTGCGGAGGGCCGGCGCTTCGGCAGGATGCGACGCCGTTGGCGCCTATCGAGCGGCCCAGCTTGGGATGGCCGCCGGATGGTTGGTTTCATGAAGTCTTTGTGGCGAAGGATCATCACGTGATAGGGTCTGCAGACCAAGCGTGGAGGCGGTACCTTCATGGCTGCCAGGCGGCCCAGGTCGCGGCTGCGCAGCTCCAGCGCAGGCTTCTCGAGAAGCTGGGCGAGCGGGGGCTGCTGACCGAGCGGGTGCTAGCGCCGCTGACGGCGGCCCTCATCCTGGTCGGGGTGATCGGCTTCTGGCTTGGCCTTACAATCGACATCGGAGCCCCGTCTCTCGCCACGGCGGCGGATCCCGTAGTCGTGTTCAAGAGCCCGCAGAACCCTACCCTCTGGCTCTGTGACGGGGATGTCGCTGGCTGCGAAGGTGAGGGCCAGGGGCATCTCACGATCAATGAAGAGGTATCCGGCATCCCCAGCGGCGTTGGCTTGGGGAGCTTCGAATTCCTCATCTATTATTGGGGAAACATAGTGAATGTCAGCGTGACCGAAGGGCCATTCCTGGGCAGCACGGGCCGCGCGACTCACTGCTCGACGATAGCGGGGGAGAACTCGCTCCGGTTCGGGTGCGTCTCCATGGGCAGCGAGCCGGACGGCCCCAGCGGCTCAGGAGTCCTTGCTTATATAGAGGTGGACCCCGACCCGGACTTGGTGCTCCGGCCCACCGCCAGGAACGGTTTCTTCGTGAACCTGCTCAACAGCTCTTTAGACGCCGAGTTGACGGATGAGATGGGCAACCCGATACCGATAGAGGCGGTAGGGAGTGCGCAGATACTCGTGCAGGCGCTCGAAGGCGACGTTAACTACGACTGCAGGGTCAACGTCATCGATGAGCAGGCGGTATCGGGGCGCTACGGCACCACGTTCGGGATCCAGCCCTACGATACGTTCTTTGACCTAGAGCCCATCAGCCCCGATTTCGACATCGACATTAAGGACCTGCAGTTCGTGTACGGGCGGGACGGCATTAGCTGCGAGGAGCCGGTGCCGCCGGTGCCTACGTCGACCCCAACGCCGGTGCTGCCGGTGCCTACGTCGACCCCAACGCCGGTGCCTACGTCGACCCCAACGCCGGTGCTGCCGGTGCCTACGTCGACCCCAACGCCGGTGCTGCCGGTGCCTACGTCGACCCCAACGCCGGTGCTGCCGGGGACCGCCTCGCCCACGTCGACGGCGGGGACGCCGTCTCCCACCGCCTCACCCACGCCGACGCCCGGGACGCCATTGCCCTCCGCCACGCCTCTGCCTCCGGGGAAGCATACGAAGACACCGACACCCGCCGGCGGCAGCCCTAC
>Ga0315293_10006753_pt1 | contig 10700 bp, 9 predicted proteins | sample YL17G13_20_MG_FD_203071 | JGI IMG/M metagenome (GOLD analysis project Ga0315293, IMG submission 203071) | Sediment microbial communities from Yellowstone Lake, YNP, Wyoming, USA - YL17G13_20 | ecosystem: Environmental > Aquatic > Freshwater > Lake > Sediment | place: USA: Wyoming | collected... | reverse complement strand
GCGTCGCATGCGTCCTCCGAATACGCTCCGCGAACCCCCTGGAAGGCTATCTTGCCAATATTGCCGTTCATCTCAGACCCGAGCCATGAAGTCTGCTGGTCAAGGATAAAGCTTTCGAGGCGCAAGCAGGTGGGGGAAGGGCGGGAACTCAAGAAGGAATCATTATCATTTCCGAAAATGACGACCTTTTGTCAATCTACTTATACATTAAGTGTGATTTTTCGTCAGCCACAAAGCAGTCTTTTGGGGGGTCGGTGGCGGACGAAGCGAGGGGGGTCGGCCCTCTTCGCAAAAGGATGGGCGGCGCTATGCCAGAAGACATAAACTCCGAAAACAAAGAAGAGATAAAGACCCTACTGCTCGAGGCATCTCGGCTTGGATTCGAGGTCGGATATCTCGGACAGGTTGAAGAATTCGGCTGGGTCAAGAACAGATTCAAAATCATCGAATTGCACGCGGACAATCTCGGGATCCTTGAAGAGCTGAGGAAGAAGTATGACCTTTCGAAGGACCTTGGGAAGAAGAGGAGAGCCCAGACGGCTCATTCGGATGAGGAGAACAAACCGGAGAAGACCCCGACCCTGGAGTTGGAGCAAATGCCCAACACCTTGCATATCAAATCGTCCGGTGAGAAAGGAAGTGGGTTCGACGGCGCGATGAGGATCTCTCCCGAAGAGGGGATTTCCGCTGTTGCCAACGTCCTGAAGGTGAGTGAGAACAGCCATTGGGTGACGAGGCAATTGGACCTCGCGTTCAGCGGCATCGCGGACCTGCACGACATGCTTGGGAGGATCAGCCAGGAGGGCACGCCAGAGGCGATCCTCACAGAGGGGTTGGAGAAGCTCAAATTGACCGGTTGGATCTCCGATTATGCGATCGAAGAGGTCAATGCCGGACTTAAGACCGCGAAGGTATCTGCCGTATCCGCGATACCGAATCAATACGGAGTCAGCACAATACCTGTCTGCATCAGCATCAGCCTTGCCCTCGAGAGCATCGGCGCAAGAGCGTTCAAAACGCCCGTTCAAGCCATGGAGAAGAGATGCATGTGTCAGGGCGACGAGAAGTGCGGTTTTGTGATCTCGCCGAGATGACTTCTGATTCTGCTGGCCCCTTGAAGGAAAAACTAATCTATCCAATCCTATTAGGATAGCCCGGGCAGATTGAATACTGCTCGCGTCTCCGATAGGTGGAAGGAGAGGGTCTGAATGGGCGCGGACGAACACAGGAAAAAAGCTCTCAAGAGCGTCGGTTGTGCGGTCATCACGGTGAGCGATACTCGGACGGAGCAAACTGATGACTCCGGGAAGACGATCATCGCCATATTGAGAGGGCACGGCCATTCGGTCGACGGCTACAAGATTGTCAAGGATGACGTCGAGTTGATACAGGGAGCTCTCAGAGAATTCATGGAGAACCCTAAGATCCAGGCGATCGTCCTCAACGGCGGCACTGGAGTGACCTCGCGCGATAACACCATCGAGGCGATCGGCGGCTTCAAGGAGAAGGAGCTTCCCGGGTTCGGCGAACTGTTCAGATCACTGAGCTATCAGGAGATAGGAGCGGCTGCGATGCTGTCGAGGGCTTTCGCGTTCGTGAGCGAGAGGAAAGTCATCTTCGCCCTTCCCGGATCTACGGCGGCGGTCAAGCTTGCAACTGAGAATCTGATAGCCCACGAGCTGGGGCACATTGTCTCGGAGGTCAACAGATGAGCGGGATGAGGCCTCTTGGAAAGCTCATTTCGCTTGAAGAGGCGCTCAGCATTTGCGACAGGGTCTCGAAGCCCATAGAAAGGAAAGAGAGGGTTCCGATCTGGTCTGCGCTGGACCGAGTCCTCGCGGAGGACATTAAAGCCGGGATAAGCGTCCCTTCGTTCACCCGGTCCGCAATGGACGGATTCGCAGTCAGGGCAATCGACGTCAAGCGTGCGAATAAGGAGGAACCAGTCGTTTTGAGAATCATCGACAAGGTGTTCGCGGGAGATGTCGCGACGAGGCCCATAACGTCGGGCCAGTGTGTGGAGATAGCGACGGGAGGAATGCTGCCGAAGGGCGCGGATTCTGTAATCATGTTTGAAGCAACTAGAAGGGAGTCGGCAAAGAGAGTATCAGTCATCGCACCCGTCGGCAGAAAAGAACATGTGATTTCGCCTGGGGATGACATAAAGGAAGGCGCAATTATCGCCCGCAAGGGTGAATTGCTGACCCCGGCGAAGATTGGATCGATTGCTGCGATCGGTGTCGATGGGGTCATCGCATACGAACGCCCGAACGTGATCGTCATGCCGACTGGGGACGAGGTCATCCGCCCCGGAGAGAAACTCAAGCCGGGACAGGTGTACGATGTCAACACTTTCACCCTCAAGTCCGCGGTCCAGTCGTTCGGCGGAGCGGTCGATGTACGGTTGATCGTCGATGATTCGAAGAAAAGCCTGCTCGAGGCCATCGAATCGGAGGCTAGTGCGGATGTCATTATTTTCTCAGGGGGGAGCTCCGTTGGGGAGAAGGACCTGATAGTCGATGCGGTTTCCGAACTCGGCGATGTCTTATTCCACGGAGTTGCGATACGACCTGGAAAACCGACCCTTCTGGGGAAAGTGGGGAAGAGCATTGTCTTGGGAATGCCAGGGCACCCTACCTCATGCCTTTCCAATGCATACATCTTCCTTGAGCCGATGATCACGAAGATCGGCCGAATCCCGAAAAGGAAGAAACTGGTCCGAAAATCAAGGATCGCGTCCGACGTGAGGCTTTCTCCCGATCGCACGACGATCCTGACCGTAAGAGTCGATGGCGATCGTGCGGTTCCGGCTTTCAAAGAATCGAGCGCGATAACAAGCATGGCGAACGCCGACGGCTACCTCATCATCCCTCCGGGGAAGGAGATGCTGAGGAAAGGTTCTGTGGTAGAGGTCATCGAATTCTAGCGCTACTGGCTACACATATTCGTCTTCATCGCAATATTTATATCGCCCTCGGCCATCCATTTCCTCGCGGGCATCACACGGCTCGCAACGCACTGGGAAGTCTGCAAATGTCTCAAAACGGTTCGGTTATCGGTAAGCTGAGCTTGCTGCTTCTTCTGCTGGGCTGAACCAGTGCAGAGAATATTGGGAGTGTGTATTCCTTGACGCATACCCATGAGAGAAAGGAAGATGAAGTCTCGGGTCGGGACAGTGCCAGTGTAGACTCCACAAAGAGAGCCGTCGCGCAGATCGGAGAGAATGTAAGGAAGGCTCTTGGCGGCAAGACCTTTCCACAGCATGTGAAGATACTCGACACGACGCTGCGGGACGGAGAGCAGACTCCGAACGTCGCTCTTTCACTTGACGATAAAATCAAGATAGCTCAAGCGCTGGACGATCTGGGAGTCGACATAATCGAGGCAGGTTTCCCTATTACTTCAGAGGGGGAGAAAGAGGCGGTCAAGGCTATCGGAAAGCTCGGATTGAGAGCAGAAGTCCTCGGCCTTTCCCGATGCAGCAAGACCGATATCGACACCGTGATCGACTGCGATCTGAAATCGATCCACCTCTTCCTCGCGACATCTGATATTCATATGCAGAACAAGCTCAAGATGACTAGGGACCAGGTCGTTGAGAAGGCGGTCTGGGCCGTCGATTATGCGAAATCACATGGAATGATCGTCGAGTTCTCTCCGGAAGATGCTACGAGGAGCGATGTCGCGTTCTTGAAGAGAGTCGTTCAGGCAGTCCAGGATGCGAAGACCGATAGGATCGATATCCCGGACACGGTCGGCGTAATGATACCTCAGGCGATGGCCGGCCTCATCACGGATCTAAAGACGGTCGCGAAGGTTCCTTTGGCGGTGCACTGCCACGACGATTTCGGGCTCTCGGTGTCGAACTCCCTCGCCGCCGTGCTCGCTGGTGCGGAAGAGATTCACTGCACCATCAACGGCCTTGGAGAGAGGGCGGGCAATGCTGCTCTCGAGGAGATTGCGGTCGGGCTTGTCACTTTCTTCGGAATCAAGACGAACATCGATCTGAAGAAACTGACGCATGTATCGAGACTGGTGTCTCACCTTACTGGCGTGCAAGTCCAGCCGAACAAGGCCATCGTCGGGGACAACGCCTTCGCGCATGAATCCGGCATACATGTCCACGGAGTACTGGGCGAGGCTTTCACGTATGAGGCCATTGCGCCGGAATCGGTCGGCAAGGAGCGGGCGCTTATCGTGGGAAAGCACACTGGGACTCATGCGGTAGAGGCGATACTGAAAGGCTATGGCATCGAATTGCCGGAAAATCAATTGAAGGAGCTTGTCATTCGAATCAAGAAGCTCTCCGAGGGGGGTAAGAAATTCGACGATGCTGAGTTGATCGCGCTCTCCTACGATATGCTCGGAAGGACCGAAGAGCCCGGATGCATCAAGCTGGAGGAGTTCGCGGTGTTCACCGGCATCAACTTCACGCCTACGGCGACCGTGACTCTTGATGTCGCCGGGAGACAGAAGCGCGCTTCGGAATCCGGGATCGGTCCGATCGACGCGTCGCTGAACGCCATACGCTCGGCTGTGAACAAGAACATCATCCTGAAGGAATACAAGCTGGAAGCGATCACCGGAGGTTCCGACGCGTTGTGCGAGGTCACTGTCAAGCTGGCCGACAAGAGGGACGACGGGGTCCTGTCCCTCGGGAAGAGCGTAGGACCCGACATCGTGCTCACGAGCGTCGAGGCGGAGATAATATCTTTGAACCGCCTCTGCAGTATCAAGAAGGAACTACTGTCCTAGTATCACTCCGAACAGGTGACTGGATTTGGCGAAGACATTCGTTGAGAAGATATTCGAGAAGAGGATCGGAAAGGCGGTCGAACCCGGCCAGATAGTGGAGGCCGATGTAGACTACGTGATGGCGAACGACGTCACCGCCCCGCCGGCGTTCGAGGCATTCGAGAAACTCGGAGCGGAACCGCTGCGGGACAAGATAGTCCTCATCCCGGACCACTATGTCCCGAACAAGGATGTCGCGTCGGCCATCCAGGCGAAGTCTATGAGGGACTTCGCGAAGAAGTGGAGCCTTCCGAATTACTACGAGGTCGGATCGGGCGGGGTCTGCCATCAGCTGATGATGGAGCTCGGCTATGTGGCTCCCGGGAGGATAATCGTCGGGGCGGATTCGCATACGTGCACATACGGTGCGCTCGGAGCGTTCTCCACAGGGATAGGAAGCACCGAGGCGGCGACTGTTTTCGCGCGCGGGAAGCTCTGGTTCAAGATTCCCAAGACCGACAGATTCTCTTTCTCCGGCAAGGTGAGGAAGAATGTTTTCGGCAAGGACCTCATACTCAGGATCATCGGCGACATTGGGGTCGACGGAGCCCTTTACAAGTCCATGGAGGTCGGCGGGAAGGCCGTCGAGGCTCTCGGGTTGAGCGACCGAATGACCATCGCGAACATGGCGATCGAGGCGGGCGCGAAGAACCTTTTCATACGCGCTGACCAGAAGGTGGAGAGATATCTGAAGGGGCGGGTTAGAGGGAAATACCGCCCGGTGGTCCCGGACAAGGGCGCGAACTATGACAGGACCTACGAATACGATGCATCCGACATACCTCCTCTCGTCGCAATGCCTTTCCTCCCATCGAACGTCAAGCCCGCATCTGAAGTGGGCGTTAGGATAGACCAGGCATACCTCGGATCGTGCACAAACGGACGGATCGAGGACCTACGGGCTGCTGCAAAGATTCTCAAGGGGAAGAAAGTGGCAAAGGGAGTGCGTATGATCGTCGTCCCTTCCAGCAAATCGGTCTTCGAGCAGGCGATGAAAGAGGACCTGATCAAAATCTTCATGGACGCTGACGCTTACGTATCCGGTCCGACCTGCGGCGCATGTCTCGGAGGATACATGGGGGTTCTCGCACCCGGAGAGGTCGCGGTTAGCTCTACCAACAGGAACTTCGTCGGCCGAATGGGACACAAGGACTCGAGGGTCTATCTGGCCAACCCCGCTGTCGTCGCTGCAAGCGCGATCGTCGGAAGGATAGTCGACCCCTCGGAGGTGAAGTAGATGAAGACTTCGATAGAGGGGGACGTCTGGAAGTTCAAGGACAACATCGACACCGACCAGATCATCCCGGCGGAATATCTGGTGACGCCTGACATGAAGGAGCTCGCATCTCATGCCTTCGAAAGGGCAAGACCGGAATTCGCGGGAAATGTGAAGCCAGGTGACATCATCGTGGCGGGGTCGAACTTCGGATGCGGTTCGAGCAGGGAACATGCCCCGAGAGCCTTGCTCGGTGCTGGCGTCTCATGCGTCGTCGCGAAGAGCTTCGCTAGGATCTTCTTCAGGAATTCGATTAACATAGGTCTGCCGCTCGTTGAAGCGGACATCGAGATCAGAGAGGGAGAGAAATTGAGGGTCGATTTCGAAAGAGGGGGAGTCACGAACCTGACGACCAGAAAGACCGTAAAATTCCCGCCGTACGCGGACTTCCTCCAGAACCTTATAGAAAAGGGCGGGTTGATTCCCTACGCGAAGATGAAGATAGTCGAGGAGAGGAGGAGACAGACATGAAGCACAGGATAGCGTCGATGCCGGGCGATGGAATCGGCCCCGAGATAGTGGATGTTACCAGGGAGGTCATCGACAAGGCAGGGGACAAGCATGGCTTCTCGGTCGAGTGGCAGGATTTCCCGAACGGAGCGGACCATTATCTGAAGACGGGAGAGACCCTATCGGATGAGGACATCAAGAACCTCGCGAAATGCAAGGCGATACTATTAGGCGCACTCGGGGACCCGAGGGTTAAGCCAGGCATCCTTGAGAAGGGCGTACTCCTTAAACTCAGATTCGCATTAGATCAATATGTCAACCTCAGACCAGTCCGGTTCTTCCCCGGGGTGGATGTCCCGATTTCGACGAAGGGGCGCGAGAACCTTTCCATGTACTTCGTGCGGGAGAACACGGAGGACTTCTACGTCGGATTGGGGAACAGGTTCACTGGCAGCAGAAACAAAGCGCAGATAAATCTGGAGCGCAAGAATTACAGTATGAAGTTCGACATCGACACGAGCGTCAAGGGCGAGGAGGAGAGCGCGTACCAGATTGGAGTGATAACGAGAGGCGGGGCGAAAAGAGTATTCAAGTACGCATTCGAACTCACCGTGCAGAAAGGCATGAAGAAGCTCACCTGCGTGGACAAGGCGAACGTCATCACAGAGATGTACGGGCTCTGGAGGGACGTGTTCACAGAGACCGCGAAGGGATATCCGAGGATAGATACCGAGTTCGCATTCGTCGACGCGGTCGCGATGACCCTTGTGAAGAATCCCGAGCGGTATCAGGTCCTGGTCACACCGAACCTTTTCGGAGACATCCTGACAGACCTGGGAGCCGGGATCCAAGGCAGCCTCGGGCTGTCTCCTGGAGGGAATATCAATCCTGACGGTGTGAGCATGTTCGAGCCCATCCACGGCAGTGCCCCGAAGTACGCCGGGAAAGGAATCGCGAACCCCGTTGCAACGATACTCGCCGGACAGATGATGCTCGACAGCATCGGCGAGAGGAGAGCCGCGGAAGACCTCGAAAAGGCAGTCTACTCGGTGCTCATGGAGAGGAAAGTAAGGACTCCCGACCTCGGTGGGACTGCGAAGACGAAAGAGATAGCGGCGGCGATTTCCAACAAGCTGTAGGATCGTTCTAACTCTTCCTCGCTATAAGCCCCTTGATCATAGATGCTATGGGGGAGGCGCTCTTCCGCCTCCCGCTCTTTACCCTCCCGGTCAGGAGGATGTCTTTCTTGAACAGAGTGACGGCGATGAACATTGTCACAATGCAGAAGAGCGCCTCGTAGCCGATGCCGGCCAGCACAAGGTTTGTGTTCCCGAACATCAGGTTCCTCATCGCCATCATCGGATGGGAGAAAGGTATGACGAACAGGACGATCTGCAATCCGGTAGGAAGTGTGTCGAAATCGCTGAATATCGTTAGGAACATCGGGATCATGGCGAGGAAAGTTATCGGCATCGTCATCATCTGCGAGGCTTTGTAGTTCTTGGTGAAAATGCCGAGTATCATGCACAGGGCTAGAGCGGCGAAAAGCGCTAGGAACAGGGAGACCCCGACCAGAATGAATCCGACGGCGTCGATCGTCAGGCCGTACTGGGCCAGGTCGATGGATGAGGAGCCCACGATGGACAACATGTAATACCCGAAGCCGATCATAAATATCACCGCCATCACGAGACCCACTATCGCAGCGCCGATCAGCTTTCCGAAGACTATCGATGTCCGGCTTATCGGGAGCGTCAGGAGAGTCTCCAATGTCTTGTTCTCCTTCTCGCTTCCCATCGATGTGATGACCATGCTCCCCGCCATGATGATGACCATGACGACGATCAAGGGTACGACTGAGGATTGGTTCGCCATGACGGACGAAATTGTCTGCGGAGAAATGCCGACCATTTCCACACCCTTGAAGATCGTCGTGTCATTGACCTTTGTTGGGTTGAGAACGACGGATGGATCGGTGGATGGATGATCGCCCATCAGTGATGCCGATATCGTCCTATCCATCCCGGCGAGAAGGCCGCTGACCGTGGAGAGCGGTATGCTGTCCAATACACCGGCGCCCCTCATTTCCCAATAGACCTGTACCGTCCCGCTCTTGTTGCTCAGGATATCCGAGCTGAAACCAGCAGGTATCACTATCAGAGCCATCGCGCTTTCGTTCTCGACGACGACGAGCCCGTCTTCGACCGAGGAGCCGTTGTAGATGACCTTCGAGTTCTCGCTGATATTCTCATAGGCCAGCCTGGAAAGATTGCTGTTGTCTTGGTCGATCAGGCCAATCGTCGGCTTCTCAGCAAGGGGGGCGGTGACGCCGCTAGCGAGGTTGCCAATCATCGCGAAAATCACAGCCATTATGAGAATCGGTGCGAGAGTGGACGGGGTCAGCAGCTCTTTGACTTCCTTTCGGATGATCGCGCCAATGCTGCTCATCGGACCGTCTCCACGAAGACTTCCTCGATGTTTGATGCGCCGTACTTTCTCTTGAGCTCGGCCGGTGTTCCAGTCTCGACTATCAGACCGTCGTCGATCAGCGCGATACGGTCGCACATCAGCTCGACTTCCAGCATGTTGTGAGATGAAAGAAGCACGCTCGTCCCCTCGGAAACCGTCTTCTTGATCACTTTTCTTATCTCCTGAGCGTTCAGCACGTCGAGGCCCGAGGTCGGCTCGTCCAAAATGGCGAGCTTCGGGCCAATCATCAGCGCCCTCGCGACTAAAAGCTTTCTAGCCATCCCCTTGCTGTAGGTATCGATCTTGTCATCAATCCGTTCGCCCAGCTGCGCTATCGCGATAGCCTTATCGACCATCGCATTACTGTCCAGGAGATCGTGGAAGAACCGCGAAATGAACTTCAGGTATTCTCTCCCAGTCATGTTCTTGTAGGCGCCCGCATCCTCCGGGAGATAGCTTATGGCTTTCCTGACCTCGCCCGCATCCTTGACGAGGTCGTGCCCGAAAATCGTGACCTTTCCGGAAGTGACTTCGATCAACGTCGAAAGCACCCGGAGTGTGGTTGTCTTCCCCGCCCCGTTGGGGCCGATGAGCCCGAATACCTCCCCCTCGCTAACGGAGAAGGAGATCCCCTTGACCGCTTTGAAAGGCCCATAGCTTTTGACCAGATCATTGATCTCGACGGCGTACATGGACAGAACTCCTGGTGGTGAATCAAAGAAGGACATCATAAACCTAATTGAGATGTCATCCGAATTCTGGATCTTGGACTATCCTTCGTCCACAAAATCCAACCAGGAGTGATACAGCTCGTTCTCGCCCTTCACAATCTTCCAGAACCTATCCTGGAGCCTCTTTGTCACAGGGCCAGGTATCCCCTTTCCGACAGGGCGCTGGTCGATTTCGCGTATCGGGGTGATCTCAGCGGCAGTCCCGACCATGAAGACCTCGTCCGCGACATACAGCTCAGAACGGGTGATATTCGTCTCTTCTACCCGGTAAGCTTCTTCCTTGGCGAGGCGGATTACAGTGTCCCTTGTGATGCCAGGCAAGATGCCTGCGCTCAGAGGCGGCGTCTTCAGGACATCGTCCTTCACGATGAAGATGTTCTCCCCACTGCCTTCTGCGACGTAGTTCTCCTCGTTGAGGAGTATCGCTTCGTCATAACCTCCGGCCTTCGCCTCGGTGATGGCGAGAGCCGAATTGACATAGTGCCCGCATATCTTTCCCATGGTGGCCAATGATGCTGGCGATATGCGCCTCCAAGAGGAGGTGCCGACCCGGATGCCTTTCTTCAGGCCGTCCTCGCCGAGATAGGCGCCGAAATGGAACGCTGCGATGAACAGATCGACTGGATATCCCGTCGGGTTGACTCCGATTCCAGATACTCCGAAGAATGCGATCGGCCGGATGTAGGCGTCCGTCAGGCCATTCTTCTTGATCAGCTCCCGTATGGCGGACCTGAGCTGTTCGGATGAATAGGGCAGTTGCATCTTTAGAATTCTGGCCGATGCTTCCATTCTGTCAAGGTGGTCTTTCAGGCGGAAGATCGCTGGACCGAGCGGCGTCTGGTAGCAGCGGATACCCTCGAACACACCTGTCCCATAATGAAGGCCGTGAGTTAGGACATGCACTTTCGCATCTTCCCAATTGACCAACTTACCGTTGGCCCAGATGTACTTGGTCGGTTGTATTGCTACCATGATGTGTA
>Ga0315293_10006751_pt1 | contig 10700 bp, 6 predicted proteins | sample YL17G13_20_MG_FD_203071 | JGI IMG/M metagenome (GOLD analysis project Ga0315293, IMG submission 203071) | Sediment microbial communities from Yellowstone Lake, YNP, Wyoming, USA - YL17G13_20 | ecosystem: Environmental > Aquatic > Freshwater > Lake > Sediment | place: USA: Wyoming | collected... | reverse complement strand
GGAAACTCTCTTCCTCGGCAGTACTCTTGGAAAACTGTCTGTATCCTCATGTTGCACCTCCCATGCGGAGTTACATAAATCTCCGGGCTCACTTGTGCGTGCGCCTGTCCACGTTTGCGGAAGCGGAGAAGTGTGATATGCTCCACAACCGTCGGCGAAAGGGGTACGCTTGGCCACGTATTCCAAGCCGCGGGCTGCGCCCGAAGATCCGCACCGATCACGCGGGGAATCAGAAATCAGGAGAAGTGCTGGCACACCGGCGATGCAAACTCAGTTTGCACGCGCGGGGAAGGAGTGTACTGCAATGTCCGGTCGCCTTGTTTCGCTTTTACTTCTGACCGTGTTGTTTTCAATGCCCGTGGAGGCGGCCAACCGCTGCGTCCTGGTGTGGCTGGAGGGCGAGCCGCTGGCGGAGCTGCACGCGCGCAGTCAGATTCCGATTCCGGGATTCATGCAGCCGCTGCGGCTCGACGGCCGGGAAATGGCCGATCATCGCGCCCGGCTGCGGTGGCAGCGGGCCGGCGTCGCGCGCCGCCTCGAAGAACTGGGCTTCGTCATGGACGGCGAAACCGACGTGGTGCTGCACACCCTGATGGGGCGCATGCCGGAAGAGAACATCGAGGCGGCGAATGAGATCCCGGGCATCCGCCTGGTGCGCGCCGCGCAGGAATACCATCCCTGGCTGGATGCCGCGGTGCCGCTGATCGGCGCCGATTCCGCCTGGATGGTCGTGGGGGGTGAACAGAAAGCGGGGAGCGGTATAAAGATCGGCATTCTCGACAGCGGCATCGACATGACCCACCCGATGCTCCAGGATTCGCGGCTCGCCATGCCGGCTGGCTTTCCGAAGGGTGAGAGGGCGCTGACGAATTCGAAAGTGATTGTGGCGCGCAACTACGTTTCGCTGGTGGACACCCACGCCGAGGCTAATGCTGTGGATCAATTCGGCCACGGAACGTTTGTGGCCGCCGTCGCCGCCGGACGCCGCGCCGTCAGCCCCTTTGGAGACGTAACGGGAGTGGCCCCGGGCGCCTACCTGGGCAACTATCGAGTCGGAACGACCGCGGCCACTGACATGTCGGTCATCGCTGGGTTGGACGACGCGGTCGCCGACGGCATGAATGTGATCAACCTGAGCATGGGAACGGCCAGCGGAACCGACGTATCTGCGATGGATCCAGTCTCGCAGGCCGTCGCGACAGCGGTGAAGGCCGGCGTGGTGGTGGCGGTGGCGGCGGGCAACAGTTGCACTACGCCGCCTTGTCCGGCTACGATGGGCAGCCCCGCCTCTTCGCCATCGGCGGTCACCGTGGGCGCCACCACGAACTCGCGAATTCTCGGTTATCCGGTCAGCGTGTCGGGCGACGGCGTCCCCGATAACCTCAAGCGCATTCCGGCCGTCTCCGCCGAGCGGCAGGTAGTGACCGGGGCGGTGGGGCCGGTCGCAGTTGCCCGGCCGACCAGCGCTAGTTCGTTGGCCTGCCGAGCGCTCACCGCCGCCGAGGATGTAAGAGGCAAAATCGTGCTCTTCACCCGCGCCACCGGGAGCAGCTCGTGCAGTTACTACACGCAAGTCAGGAATCTGGCGGACGCCGGGGCGGCCGCCGCCCTGTACTATGTGGAAACGACAACAACCCCGACGCCTCAGTACTATTTCGATCCGGCGTCAGGCTCGGCCATCGAACCTATCCCCCCGCCTCTTCCCTTCTTCATGCTGACGGGCTCGGACGGGAAAGCCCTGAACGATCTGCTGGCCGCAGCCAATCCGCCGCAAGTCCAGTTGGCCATTGATTCCACCGGCAGCGCCTTCCCGCTTGCGGCCGACCAGATGGCAACCTTCAGCTCCCGGGGACCGAGCCTGGACAACGAGGTAAAACCCGACCTGGTGGCGCCGGGCACCTGGATCTACTCGGCGTCACAGTTGAACAACGGTTACGGCTTAATCTACAGCACTACCGCCTTTGCGCCGAGTCAGGGCACCAGCTTTTCCTCACCCCTGCTGGCCGGCGCAGCCGCGCTGGTCAAGCAAGCGCATCCCACCTGGACGCCGGCACAGGTCAAGTCGGCGCTGGTCAATCGCGCCGTTGCGGTCGCAACCGAGAGCGGCCAGGAGGCGGCGATTCTCTCCGCAGGCGCCGGCAGGCTCGATGCGGGCCGCGCGCTTTCCGCCGCTGCCGCCTTCGATCCGGTCAGCATCAGTTTCAGCGCCTGGTATGTGGGAGACCCGGTGAAGGTCACGCGGACGTTGACGATCACCAACGTGGGCGCTTCGCCTGAAACTTATTCAATCGAGATATCGACACGTAAAGACATGGCCGACGCCTCGATTACCGTCGCGCCGCCGCAAACCGCCACCGTGGCGCCGGGCGCATCGACGACCGTACAGGTGACTTTCCAGGGGCCGCCTTCCGTCAAAGGAACGGCTTTGATCGATGGCAAGTTGAAAATCCACGCCAACACCTCGCGAGAGGACTATCTTGTTGCCTTTTGGGGAGAGGTCCTGGATTCCTCGAAAATCAGCGGCAGTTCCCGAAACCGGGGCAACGCCCAGAGCGGCGTCGTTTCCACCGTCCTTCCCAAACAACTGGGTTTGGTGCTTCTAAGCACCAGCGACCTCGGATACGTCGGCGTCGCCGGGGTTCCGGTGCATTTCGAAATCGCGGATGGAGGCGGCTCGCTCTCGGCCAGCGATGTGGCGACCGATCCCACGGGTTTTGCCGCGGTTTCTCTCAGCCTACCGGGTACCCCCGGTGTGGTCCACGTGCGGGCCAGCTTGCCGGATAGTCTCAGGATCACGCCGAAAGTGTTTACCGCCACGGCGCGGGCGGCGCTGGCGCCGGCGCCGTCGGTGCCGGCGGCCGGCGTGGTCAACGCCGCCAGTTACCGCCAGGCGCTGGCGCCCGGCGTCATCTTCAGCATTTTCGGAACCGGGCTGGCGGCCGGAACCGAGGCAGCCGGTACTTTGCCGCTGCCCACCATGCTGGCTTCGGCGCAGGTGCTGTTCGACGGCAAGCCGACCGCGCTGTTTTACGCCTCGCCCACGCAGATCAATGCCCAGGCGCCGTTCGAGCTGGCCGGCGCGGCGACCACGCAGCTCCAGGTCTCGGTGACGGGCTCGCTCAGCCCGCCGGTGGTCGTGCCCTTGTCGCCGGCCGCGCCGGGTGTCTTTACGATTTCGCAAGACGGCAAGGGAGCCGCTGTCGTCTTGCACGGACTTACTTCCGCACCGGTCACGACCGCCAATCCGGCCAGGCCCGGCGAAGTGTTGACGCTGTTCGCCACCGGGCTGGGCGGCGTCCAGCCGTTTGTGCCCACCGGCAGGCCCGCGCAGCCTCAGCCGCTGTCGGTGACCACGAATCCTGTGGCCATCACACTCGGTTCCGCGTCCGCCCGGGTGTTGTTCTCCGGGCTGGCGCCGGGATTTGCCGGCCTCTACCAGGTCAATTTCGAGGTGCCGGCCGGCTCGACGCTGGGCGATGCCGTGACGCTGAACGTCACGGTGGCCAACGCCAGCAGCAACCCGGCGGCGCTGCCGGTCCGTTGAGGACAGTAGGCAGTAAGCAGGAGGCAGTAGGCAGCCCTGCACCTGACACCTGATTCGTGACGCCTCCCTGTGCTATCCTTGTAAATCAATCGCGCCGTTAACTGGTTTTGCATCACACAAAGAAGGCGGGGCCCATGTCTGTGCGTTTGTTTGCCTCCGTTTTGTTGGTGTTCGTTTTTTCTCTGTCCGGCCAGGCGGCTGCCTACCGGCGCGTGCTCGTTTGGCTGGAGGGAGAACCGCTGGCCGAGGTGCACGCGCGCAATCAGTTGCCGATTCCGGGATTCATGCATTCCATGCGGCTCGACGACGCCGAGATGGTGGAGCACCGCGCCAGGCTCCGCTCGCACCGTGACGCCGTTCACGACCGGCTGCGGCAGTTGGGCTTCGTCAAGGACGCGGACACCGACGTGGTGCTGCACGCGCTGATGGGGCGCATGCCGGAGGAGAACATCGAGGCGGCCAACGCCATTCCCGGCATCCGCCAGGTGCGGTCGGTGCGTGAATACCGGCGGCTGCTGGACGCCGCCGTGCCGCTGATCGGCGCCAGCGCCGGCTGGGTCGTTTTGGGCGGCGAGGGCAAGGCGGGCCTGGGAGTGAAGATCGGTATCATCGACTCCGGCATCGACATCAACAACGTCATGTTGCAGGACAGCCGGCTGGCCATCCCCGCGGGCTACCCCAAGGGCGAAAGGGCCTTCACCAACTCGAAAGTGATCGTGGCGCGAAACTATGTCGCCATGCAAGGCGATCCCAGCGATACGCCGATGGCCATGGATCGCGACGGGCACGGAACGTTTGTGGCGGCGCTGGCCGCGGGCCGCCGCGCCATCGGCCCCTGGGCGGAAATCACGGGCGTGGCGCCGGCCGCCCAGCTTGGCAATTACCGCGTCACCGGCAGCCCCCTGACCGCGGGCGCGGGAGGCGCCACGGATGCCGCCATCATCGCCGCCATCAACGACGCCGTCGCCGACGGCATGAACGTGATCAACTTAAGTTACGGCGGGGTTCCCAACGATCTGCCATCGGAGATGCCTATCGACCAGGCGGTGGCCGGCGCGGTGAAGGCCGGGGTGGTGATGGCCATCGCGGCCGGCAACGACGGCGATGCTTGCGGCCCGCCCTGCTACTTCACCATCACTTCTCCGGGCGATTCCCCGGCGGCCATCACCGCCGGCGCCAGCACCAATTCCCGCATTCTCGCCAACCCCCTTGCGGTGACCGGCGCCACGCCTGTTCCCGACAGCTTGCAGCGCATTCCGGCCGTCCCCTACGTCATGCAGAACATCACTGCGGCTTTGGGGCCGGCCACGGTTTACCGGCCCACCGGCAGCGACTCCACGGCCTGCCGGTCGTTGACCTCTCCGGCGAACATGAAGGGAAAGATCGTGCTGGTGCAGCGAGCCTCATGCGGCCGGCCGCAGCAGATCAGGAACCTGGCAGCCGCCGGCGCGCTGGCCGTCCTCATCTATCAAAACGCGGACGCTGATCCGCCCGAACCCGGCTTCTATTACGGCGACCCCACCGCCGGCGATCCCCTCGATGCCGTCCCTCCGCCGGTGCCCGCCTTCGTTCTCTGGATGAAAGACGGGCAGGCGCTGGCGACTTATACCGGGACCACCAACCAGGCGCAGGCCACCATCTCGGCCGGCGTGCAGAGGTTTCCCTTCGACGCGGACCAGATGGCGGCCTTCAGCTCGCTGGGCCCGAACACGGATATGGAGCTGAAACCGGACCTGGTGGCGCCGGGCATGTGGATTTATTCCGCCTATCAGACCAACGACGCGCTGGGTGAGTTTTACAGCCCGGCGGGTTTCGGCCAGGGCGACGGCACCAGCTTTTCCTCGCCCATCACTGCGGGGGCGGCGGCGCTGCTCAGGCAGGCGCGTCCAAGCTGGACGGCCGCGCAGATCAAGTCGGCATTGGTCAACAGCGCCGCGGTGGTGGTGAACCAAGGGGCCCAGAGCGCGCCGATCCTGGCCACCGGCGCGGGGCGGCTGGATGTAAGCCGTGCGCTGGCCGCGTCCGCCGCGTTTGACCCGGTCGGCCTTGGCTTCGGCTCGTGGCTGATGGGCGAACCCGTCAAGTACAGCCGGAAGCTGACCATCACCAATCTCGCCGCGACCGCCGAAAGCTTTTCGATCAGCGTGAAGACGCGGGCGGATCTGCCGGGGGCCTCAGTTTCCCTGGATGTGCCCCAGACCCAGCCGGTTCAGCCGGGCGGCTCGGCGACGGTCCAGGTAACGTTTCAGGGACCGCCGTCGGTGAAGGGAAGGGCGAGCACCGACGGCCGCCTCACCATCCACGCCAATAACTCCGGGACTGACTACACCGTTGCGTTCTGGGGCCAGGTGCTCGATTCCTCCGAGGAAGACAGCCTGTGGATGCTTCGCGGCAACGGCCAGGTCGGTTCCCCCTCGACGGTTCTGGCAAAGCCGTTGGCTGTAACCGTGATGGATGTTTACTGGGCGGGGATCGCCGGAGTGCCGGTCCATTTCGAAATCGCGGACGGCGGCGGCAGCCTGACGGCGACCGATGTGGTCAGCGATTTCACCGGCGCGGCCATCACCTGGCTGCGGCTGCCGGATGCGCCGGGCGCGGTCCACGTGCGGGCCAGGCTTCCGGGCAACAGCAGCATCACGCCGGTTATGTTTACGGCCACGGCTCGAGCCGCGGCCTCGCCGGCGCCCTCGGTCACCGGGGCCGGCGTGGTCGATGCCGCCAGTTACCGGCCGGCGCTGGCGCCCTGCGGCATCTTCAGCATTTTCGGAACGGGGCTGGCGGTCGGCACCGAGGCCGCCTCCACGCTGCCGCTGCCGCAGACGTTGGCCTCGGCGCAGGTGCTGTTCGACGGGCAGCCAACCGCGTTGTTCTACGCCTCGGCGGGGCAGATCAACGCCCAGGTGCCGTGTGAACTGGCCGGCGCGACAACCGCGCAACTGCAGGTGTCGGTGGTAAGTTCGATCAGCCCCCGGGTGACGGTGGCGCTGGCGCCCGCCGCTCCCGGCGTGTTCACGATCTCGCAGGACGGCCAGGGAACGGCCGTGGTGCTGCACGGCCTCACGTATGCACCGGTGACCACGGCGAACCCGGCGCGGCCGGGCGAAGTGGTAACGCTGTTTGCGACCGGCCTCGGCCCCGTCCAACCGTTTGTGCCCACCGGCTGGCCGGCCCCGCCCCAGCCGCTGGCCATGACCGCCAACCCCATTACCGTGACTCTTGGCTCCGTACCCGCGCGCGTGCTATTCTCCGGATTGGCGCCGGGGTTTGCGGGCCTGTACCAAGTCAACTTCGAGGTGCCGGTCGGAACGGCCCTCGGTGACGCCGTTTCGCTCAGCGTCAGTGTGGCCAATACGGCCAGTAGCCCGGTCGCGCTTCCGGTTCGTTAACCAGGTGCCAGGTCTCAGGTATCGGGTTGCAGGGTTTCGCCGGCCTCGAACTGCCTCAACCCTGACACCTGTTCGCTTGGCGCGATGAGGGGAGAGATGTCAGTTCATTCCACTTGGGCTCGGGAGCCATGGGGGATGAGGAGATCGCTGCTCGGCCCCGAATTGGAGACGATGAGGCGATGGCTGGCCTTTCTGCGGATGGGTGTCGGCGCTCTCTACTTGTACGCGTTTGCCGGCAATGTAACGGGGGATTTCCGCGCGCTGTTCCCCGCCCGCCTGCAAGCCTTCGCAAGCAATAGCTCGTTGGGGCCGGTCCGTTGGCTGCTGGAGAACATCGCCGTCAGCCACGCCGAGTTCTTGGGCTGGATGGTGCTGGCCACCGAGCTGCTCGCCGGCCTGCTCCTGGTGTTGGGCCTGGCCACGCGGATGATCGCGCTGCTGGCGGCGGCCATGCAGGTGGTGTACCTGTTGGCCATGCTCGGCACGGGCATGGTTTCCACCATCACCAACCTGCTCTTCATTTGCGCCTTGCTGGTGATTTTCGGCACCTCCGGCGGCTGGAAATGGTCGTTGGATGAGATGATCGTCAACCGCCGGTAGCGGCATGGAGCGTGCCCGTTTCTGGCGCTCCTGCGGGCCAGACGGCCACGCTCCACAGCAGTGCTATTGCAGGACCGCGCCCGTCCCTTCAATCTGATAGACCGTCACGCCCGAGGTGATGGTCGAGGGGTCAAATTTTCGGCCGTTGGCTTCGGCCTCGTGCTGGGCCTCGGCGATGGCCTGCTCTTTGGTCAGTTCCCTTTTTGTGAATTTCCCCTCGGCGATAGCGGTTTTGCCGGGCGCGTCTTTCGGAAAAACGATGACACCGTCCTCCACCTTGATCCTGACGGCCTTGCCGCCGTCCGGATCGGCGATCATCATCCAGCAGCCCATTTTCTGGCAGACGTCGGTGACCTTGCCTTTCACCTGCACGGTCTTTCCAACGTAAGCGTCGGGCTTCTCCAGCAGTTTCTGAACGGTGACCGGCTGTTTCAGCGTGAGCGGCTTGCCCAGCTTCACTTCGCCGGCGAACGCCAGCGAGGCGATCAAAACAGCGGCGGCGACCGCGATCATGCGCTTGGTCATTGACTCCTCCAGTCCATTCATTTAACCACAGAACCGGGACGCCGCAACAGAGCCGAGACCGCACGCCAGGGCCAGGCGGACACACTCCCCTGGGGTCCCGGCTCCGTTGCGTTGTTGACATCCCAGAGCGTCAGGCATAGCATCGCAGCGGAGTACCCGAACGGGAGGAGAAGGTGGGCGGATTTATCGTTATTGCCCTGGTCGGGCTGTTTTTCCTGGTGGTGTCGGCCTTGTTCGGCGATCACGATGCCGATCATTCCCTCGAGACCGCGCACGAGGTGAGTTTCGCCGAACACCCCAGCCCCTTCAGCCTGCGCGTGATCTCGCTGTTCCTGGCGGCATTTGGGTCCGTGGGCGCAATGGCGCGGCTCTACGGCGCCGGCTACACCGTGTCGGTCGCCGCGGGCATCGGCGCCGGCCTGGTGGTCGGCTTTGCCGGCTACAAGCTGATCTCCCTGTTCATGGGCCAGCAATCCAGCTCGCTGATCGAAGCCGATGAACTGCTGGGCGTCGTGGGCCAGGTATCAATCGGCATCCCGGAGGGCGGCGTGGGCCAGGTCAACGTCGTGGTGAAAGAGAAGCGGCTGTACCCCATGGCCCGGGCGGTTTCGGCCGGCGCCATCGGCGAGGGCGAGCAGGTGCGCATCGTGCGCAGCATGGGCAATACGGTGTTTGTCGAAAGGCTGTAGGCAGGCCGTGGGCTGTGGCTCCGCTTAAGAGGCTACAGAATACAGGCAGTACCAAGGTCTGATCTCCCACAGCCCACAGCCCACAGCCTAAAAGGAGGCGTTATGCAATTTCCCGGCTGGTCGCCATGGCTGGCAGTCATTATCGTGCTGGCCTTCATCGCGCTGTTGCGCATTATCTCGAACAACTACATCAAGGTGCCGCCTAATAAAGTGGCGATCTTTTATGGCCACAAGCGGCGCACCCGGGAAGGCAAGGAAAAGGGCTTTCTCCCCATCACCGGCGGCGCCAAGCTGAAGTTGCCGCTGATCGAGAGTGTTGCGTATCTGGATCTGAACGTCTTTTCCATCGACCTGGATGTGCACGGGGCGCCGAACAAGGACGGCGTGCAGGTGGACGTGAAAGGCGTGGCCAACGTCAAGATCCTCAGCGACATGGCCTCGCTGGAGGCGGCCTGCGAGCGCTTCCTGGGGATGAGGCCCGAACAGATCCGCGAAATCGCCTACAAGAACCTGGAAGGCCACCTGCGCGCCATCATCGGCCGGCTGACCGTCGAGGAAATCGTCAGCGACCGGCAGAAGTTCAACCAGGAAGTGCTGCGCGAGGCGGCCGAAGACCTGGCCAAGATCGGGCTGGGCATCGACGTCCTCACCATCCAGGAAATACACGACGCCTACGGCTACATCGACGCGCTGGGCCAGAAGCGGACGGCCGAGGTGAAGAGCTCGGCCAAGATCGGAACGGCGGAAGCCGAGCGCGACGCGAACATCCGCGCCTCCACGGCGATGCGCGAGGGCAAGCAGAAGGAAAACGCGAACCTGGCCATGATCGCCGAGGCCGAGAAGGAACGCGACGTCAAGAAGGCCATCTACCTGGCTGAAGTGCAGCGCGAGCAGGCCACGGCCGCGCAGGCCGGCCCGGTGGCCGAAGCCGAGGCCAGGCAGAAGCTGGTCGAGCAGCAGGTGGCGGTGGAGAGAATCCGCACCGTGAAGGAAACCGAAGTGGCCGAAGCCGAGGCCCTGCGCAAGGAGCGCGAGCTGATCGGAACCGTGATCAAGCCGGCCGACGCCGCGCGCCAGGCCACCATCCTGCAGGCGGAAGCGGCCCGCCAGCGCACCATCCTGGAAGCCGAGGGCCAGAAGCAGGCGGTGGTGGCGACGGCCGAAGCCGAGAAGGCCAAGCGGGAAATGGAGGGCGCCGGCGAGGCCGCCGCCATCCGCGCCCGCGGCGAGGGCGAAGCCGCGGCCATCCGGGCCCGCGGCGAAGCCGAGGGCGCGGCGCTGAAGGCCAAGCTGCTGGCCGAGGCCGAAGGCATCGAGCGCAAGGCCGAAGCCTTCGCCAAGCTCGACCAGGCCGGCAAGACCATGCTGGTGCTCGACCGCCTCCCCGAGATCGTCCGGCAGTTCTCCGGGGTGATGGGCGCGATTGCGGCGCCCATGGGCAACATCGACAAGGTGGTGATGATCGACGGGGGCAACAGCGGCGACGGGAAGACCGCGGTGGCCCGCTTTGCCGGCACTGTGCCGGCCGTATTGTTCGACGTGATCCAGAAAGCGGAAGCGATGGGCATCGACCTGCGCGGCCTGCTGGCCAAGGCCGGCATTGAAGCCGGCGGCGCCGGGGGGCAGACCAGGACCGCGGCTGCTGCGCCGGGCGGGGAGGCGCCCAAGTCATGATTCCGCCGCTGGTGGCCTCGACCCTGGTGGTCCATTGCAGCGACCACCGCTTTCTTCCCGCCTCCGAGGAACTGGTCGAGAAACGGCTGGGCATCAGCGATTACGACCTGATCGCGGTGCCCGGCGGGCCGCAGTTCCTCGCCGCGCTCGATTACCTGCCCAAGTTCGCCTGGGCCGGCAACCGCTGGCTGAAGTTTCTGATCGAGGGCCACGGGCTGAAACGCGTGGTGCTGATCGGCCACGAAGACTGCGGCTGGTACAGGCACCTGCACGGCACCCACG
>Ga0315293_10006750_pt1 | contig 10701 bp, 16 predicted proteins | sample YL17G13_20_MG_FD_203071 | JGI IMG/M metagenome (GOLD analysis project Ga0315293, IMG submission 203071) | Sediment microbial communities from Yellowstone Lake, YNP, Wyoming, USA - YL17G13_20 | ecosystem: Environmental > Aquatic > Freshwater > Lake > Sediment | place: USA: Wyoming | collected... | reverse complement strand
GATGACGGATCTGCCTGGGGAGGCCCTGGAGCAGATCTCCATCGACCCCAAGGAGTTCCTCGAGGACCTCGTGGACACGGCCGGCCGGGGGGAAATGCAGTTCGCCTGGCAGGGGCCGTGGAGGCCCATGGTAGAATAATGTCATGTTCGGGTTGCCGCCATGCGCGCGTCACGGGTGCCCCCTTCCGGGGATCTTCAAGGTCGAAGTGGTCGATTCCACTGGGCAAGTGACCGCCTACGTGTGTCCCCTGTGCCTCACCCAGGTCCCGGTCCTTCTTCAGGAGATGACGGAAGTCCGCGAGGAGAGGAAGTTGCTGGTTCACGAGGACCCCGAGGATGAGCATGGAGACTGAAGGGCTTCCTCAGATCCCGTGGGCCGAGAAGACCCGTGTCGTCCGGGCGAACGATGAATACATTTCTCTTCAGAAGGATGCGATCACGGCCGACGTATCGCATAACGGCTCCGTCTATATCGAGCACGACAGCAAGAAAGAAATCGACGGCTACATGACCCTGGATCCCGTTTTGACCCAGGAGGTCGTGAAGTACGTGCAGGCCTGCGAAGACGGCACGACGGGCTGCATTAAAGAATGGGTCAAGGGCCCCAACCATCCTCCTGCTTTCATTATTCCCGACGGCGTCAAGGAATGGAGGCCCGCGCCCGTGAAGGCCGGAACTCCGGTCGGATGGATCCTCGGAGAATACCGCCAGGGAGACACGGCCGGAGACGACCGCTGGCGCGGAAGCCGTTTCGAATACACGCACTTCCTGACTCCGGAAGGAGTCGAAGGTCTCGTTGTCGTCTGGGCCCAGAACCAAAGCCCCGAAGTCTGGATCGGTTACATCGAAGATTTCTGGACCGAACAACAAAGCCCCTTAGAAGACGAGGATCTTGGAAATTTCAACGAATACCTCGAAAACGGGATAATGTGGGCCCTGGACCAGTTTGGCCTCTTCACGGATCCGGTAAAAACGAACATAGATCTTCCTAAATGGGTCGTGGACATGATCAGCCATTATCCGGATCTCCTGTGGCCGGAGCTCGTCGATAGGATGAGACCGGTCCTGAGCCAGCTCCCGGAAAAACTGGATCGGGCGGCCCAAAGATGGGTGTCACGGCGTCTTCGGGAGGAGGAAAAAGAAACCGGCCAGCGGTATTTCTGGCCCCAGGTCTATCCGGGGACGAGAGAAGAGTAAATGCTCGATATCCATATATTCGATGAAGTCCTGAAGACCCACAGGGTCAACATCACGGAATACCCGGAGTGGAAGAAGGTCTGGGAATCCGCCGAAGGAGATTGGGTCGGGAATGCCGCTTGGGCTGACTGGCAAGGCATAACGATGGATTCGAATCTGCTCGACGGCTACGTTTACGACCTCATCAAAGCGGCCTACTCGAAAGGGAACAGGACGAGAAGCAGATTGGAAAACCTTAGAAATACGGACGCCCTCCTCGACGCCGTGAAGTGTTCGGACGGTTTCGAGTCGACCAGACAAGTCATTATGGATACCTTGGAATTCATGTACCAAGACGCGGCGATGCCGAGGGATGGGGACATCTCGGTTTCCGTCGAGGACGCCGGAGTCACGTTCGTGACGAGACACCTGTCTTACTACTGGAGGTTGATCGCCGCAAAGAACCTTCCGCCCACCGGAGTCAAGGAGTGGAGGCCGGATCAGGAAAAATTCGAGATGACTTTTGGCGGAGTCCAGAAACAGCTTCTTGCTGAGATCCGATACGAACACAAGGAGAACGAATACGACCGGTTCCTGGTCTTCGATTTTGGGAATTCTTGGGTCATACACCGGTTGATCGCGAAGATCCGAGGTCATCCGGACGAGGAAGTCGGCGAAACCATGGCGGCAAATCTCGAAAACGATCTTGAGGAAGCTCGCCAGGATTTCATTCGGGATTTTTTCAAGAGTTTCGTGCGGACCACGGGGAACATTGACGTCAGCAATCGGACGGATTTCCATTTAGAATGGCTGAAGACGCTGGCCCGTACCGATTGGAGGGCGGGGGTCCGCAAGGAATTCGAGGCGTTCCTGAAAGAGGAGACCGAATAATGGGATTCTTCGATGATCCGCGCACACGGCGCCTCAAGCGCGACCATGCTGAGATGCTCAAGCTCCAGGAGGAGTCCAGCATCCTTGAGTTCAAGGACAAAGGGGATACCCAGGAGCAGTACGACGTCACCTTCCACGGCCGGTGCCTGGCCCACGAGGACCCAGTCAAGTTCACAGAGAAGAACAAGGTCGATGTCGTCCTAGGCGCGCAATACCCACGGGGCCTCCCCCAGATTTCCTGGAAGACCCCGATCCTGCACCCCAACATCAACGGGAGCACGGTATGCTTCGGGACCTTCCAGATGAATCCCATGGTAAAGCTCACGGAGGTCATGGAGATGCTCTGGGACATCGGCCGGATGGCCCTGTTCAATCCCTACGGAGGGTATCAAAACGCGAAGGATTGGCATGCCGTCGCGGCGAAGGTCCCTGGAGGATTTCCGACGGATCCGCGGATCCTCAGGGACAAGTCCCCGGCCGTTCCACAGCCGCCTCCCAGGGAGGCATCCGACGAGGGGGACATGCTCGTCATCAGCGGGGTCAAGGACTGGCGGCCAAATTACCTAACCGACCCAGGGAAAATCAAGCAATGCGTGATGAAGTACCTGGCCAAACACGATCTTGATTACGATGCCCGTGTCTATACGCGAGAAGAATGGCACGAGCGCGAAGAACGGTTCGGGAATGACGCCCTCGTCACGATCGTCACGGAAGGCCCTCTTTATCTCCTCCTTAACGACGGCGATTCCCGCGAGGCCGAGGAAGAAATCGACAGGTTCGATAAGTTCCTGTATTCCTTAGGCCTCTGGCGGGAACTCGGATACACATGGAGCGTTCATCTTTATCCTAGGCTTGAAAGATAAAAGGAAATTCTATGGGATTCTTCGACGATCCGCGCAGCCGCAGGCTCAAGAAGGATTACCAGGAGATGCTCAAGCTTCAATCGGAGTCCGACATCCTGGAGTTCAAGGCCAGCGGAGACGCCCCGGAAGAGTACGATCTGATGTTCCGCGGTAAAGTCCTTGCGGGGGTCCGTCCAGTCAAGTTCCTCCAAAAGAATCAAGCCGAGATGGTGCTCGGGGCGTCCTACCCCCGTTCGAAGCCGGGGATCCTGTGGAAAACGCCGATCGTCCACCCCAACGTATCGGGTGGAATATTCTGCACTGGAAACTTCGTTATGTCCCCCATGGTGAAGCTAACAGTATTCTGTGAACTCATATGGGACTTCGTCCGCTTGGCTTCCTTCAATACTTACGGAGGGTACATTCGGCCAGAGGAATGGTATCCCTTAATGGATACGATTCCCGGGGGCGTCCCTACGGATCCGCGGATCCTAAGGAACAAGGCCCCGGCCGTTCCGCAGCCGCCTCCCGGAGAGGCGTCCGACGAGGGAGACATGCTCGTCATCAGCGGTTCAGCTCGGAAGGCTTCCGCTCTTCGGAAGGCTTCCGCTCTCTGGGAACTCAAGCGCCTCGTCAAAGAATACCTCCACGACCGCGACCTCGACTTCGGGGGCCAGGTTTACACTCAAGAAGAATGGCTCGAGCGCGGAGAGCGGTTCGGGAATGACGCGCTCATCACGATCACCACGGAAGGGCCTCTTGGGCGTCTCCTCAACGACGGCGATTCCGGCGAGGCCGAGGAAGAAATCGCCAGGTTCGAAGAGTTCCTGGGTTCACTGGGTCTCTGGTGGGAATTCGGATACGCGTGGAGCATCCATCTGTACACGAAATAGGGAGCACCCCATGGGCGAATACAACGAAAGAGCCGAAGAAGACGCCAGGGAAACCGTCAGCTACTTCATCGACGAGATCGTCCAGGAGATCATAGAAAGAGAAAACGCAGGGACGGCGGAATTGCAGATCAACGATCTGAGCGACAGCTACCACCACGAAAACCATGTCGACAAGAGCTATTCTCTAAAAAAAGCGGCCGAGCTTCTTGACGACCTGTCCGATTATGAAGAGACCGACAGCGGGCTGTGGGAAGGACAAGAACCCCGGGATGCCATCAGCACCATGGCCGCTTTCACATACGGGAACGCCGTGCTCCGGAAATTCAACGACCTCGTGGAAGATATTTACAACGCCATCAACGACGCCGTGAGCGCTGAATCCCTGGTCTGGGAACACGGCGACGAGCCGAACGGCCTCACCTACGAAGAGCACGACGCCTGGGTGGTCATGGAAAAGAATTGGCAGGCCAAGCTCGAAAAACAGGTCAAGGAGATCGTCCTCGTGGCCGCCGGGATCAAGAAGGCGCCGAGGATTCCTCCCGGGAAGAAGGAGTGGAGGCCGCCCGAGGAATAGCCATGCTCAAGGCTGGAGAAACAATATTTATACCCAAAACCCTGGATATCGACGTCTATATCGATACTTACGAGACCCAGAAGTACGATTACAGAATCCAGAAGTACAATTACAAAAGCCACGAATCCTTCCTTCAAGCAGGACGCTATTATGTTCAGAATTCCGCAGGGGGCTTGGTCATCCTTCGTCGGGGAACAATAAACGAGAAGGGGCGAATCACCTCCACTGATCCGGAAACTTATTCCATCTACGGGATGGACCAGATCAAGATCCTGGAGGATAACGCGCGCACGTCAACCAAGGACTGGTTTCCCGGGAATCCAAAGATGGGAGGCATGACTTTCAAAGCCGCTCCGGTAAAGGGCAGCGTCTTCAGGTTGCCCAAAGACCTGGCTATTAGAGCCCTTTATTCAAAGAACGAGAAAGATCAATACGTAGACGTGGTCCCGATGGGAACCTACGAGGTCTTGGATGTGGTCTGGTACGAGCAATCCCCAAACTACGCGATCGCTCCGGTGAACGTCAGGAAGAAATTCCAGGGGAACTGGCCTCCCGACGAATGGTACTACATCGAAACCCCGTGGTGCGTTAATGACCTTCTGATGAGTGCTCAAAGGATATCGATCCGGGAGGCCAAGGCCTGGAGGCCTTGAGGAACGGCGGCCTTGCCCTGGATCTGGTTCCGTGGTATGATTCCTTCATTGGGGGAAGAACTATGTACCCTGTAATGAACCTCGGTCAGGACGCGCAGACTCCCGTGGCCAACCCCACGCAACGCCCGGCGCCCGAAGCCGGCGTGTGTTGCCAGGCGGTCGCGGACGGCAGCGTCGTCTGTTCCAACGGCATCGTCTACCTCCCCGGGTGCCCCAAGGCTCCGGAACCGAACGTCCAAGGCATGGCCCAGGTCCAGAACGGAATCCCCATCCCTCCGCCGGCGACGGCCTGCACGGGCACCCAGGCGCCGGCCACGACGCCCACGCCGGCGGCCGCGGCTCCTTCTTCGCCGAGCCTGGTCCTGCCCATCGTCGGGGCGGCCCTCGGCGGCGCCGCGCTGGCCACCGGGGCGTACTTTCTCTTCTTCAAATAAGCGGGTTCCGCTTGGCTTGCACCTCTCTTTGGGGTATCATTCTGTAGTCCGCTTCCCCCTCCCCCGGCGGATTGACGGAGAGATTCCATATGACGCAAAGGGACTCGGGGGACCTGCAGCGGGCCCTCAGGACCCACTCGGTCGACGGATATCCGGTCTCGGTCCCGATCTTCGAAGAGGGCACCATAGAAGGCAACGGAATCCGAGTCCACGGACAGATCTCCTACCGGGTCAAGCCCTTAAAACCGATTCCCTTCGAAGACTTCGCGAAGCTCATGCACTTCGGGACCCAGCAGCTGGACCTCGAGACGATGCTGACCGACCTCAAGAAAAGAGGCTACCAGTCCCCGGAATCGATGCTTCCCCCGGAGATCCAGGATTCCCTGCATGCCGGAGGAACGGCCAGCTGGAAGGATGTTCAGGAACTGTTTCTCGTGAGCGGGGGATGTCTCGACGTCGAGACCAGAATGGTCGTCTGCTACGACTTCGATTCCAAGCACGTCGAGATCCCTGTAGAGAAGCTGCGTCCCGGGATGATCGTGGAGTTCCATGACGCGAAGATGTCGAAGGGTTTCGCCGGCCGGATCGTGGACGTGAAGGGTGCCGGCAAAGACGCCATCGTCTACATGGAGAGCTTCGATCCGGTCCCGTTCATGGATGCCCCGGAAGCGATGTCCCCGGAACACATCCGTCCCGGATTCTACTCGAACCAGACTTTCAAGATCGGGTACGGCACCCACGAGGCCTTCCAGAAGACCGGCACGAAGCTCCCCCCCGGGCATCCCCAGAACGATCCAGAATCCCGCCGTTCCGTTCCTCACTACATCCTAAAGGATTCGATCCCCCTTGCGGACATCGAAACCTTCTGCAAAAAACACTATCCGGATCAGCCCTACTGCGTTTGGCAGTGCCTGATCCTCTACATCATTCCGATCCATCCCGAATCCGTTTCCGGTGAGCACCAGGGAGGCACGTTCGCTCCCCTTCCGACCGATATTGCCCGGTCCGGGGAAATCGAAGTCTGGGATGTCGAAGGTTTCCAGGGAGAATAAGCCATGAATCTACGACGCTTGGGCGAGGACTACATCGACCAGGACCGGCGCGACGCGATCCTGGATGGCATCAAGGAAGCCCGCGCGATCGCCGCGGATCTTGATGAACGCACGGCCGAGCTCTCCGCGGAGATGAAGTCGGCATCCGGTCCCATGGGGGCCGACGCCAACAAGTATCGTCTCACCGTGCAGACCCGGATCCAAATGGAACCCCAGGTCGCCGTTATCGAGCAGCGCCTCTCCGTTCCCGGGCCCATGTGGACCGCCCTCACAGCGGCCGAACAGAAAGTCCTGAGCGACTACGTGGCGACCATCGACACCCAGGCCATCCTCCTGGACAAGTATTTCCCCACGAGGGTGTCCAAGGACGCGCAGAAAATCGCGCTCCTCGCGATCGGGATCGGAGCCATCTTCAGCCCGCTCCTGTGGGAAACGGGAGAGTCCTGGTCCATGCCTGTTCCCGGATGGCCCGGAAGGCCTTCCCAAGCCATGGTGCCCCAGAGGCCCCAGGAACGATTCGGTTACGAAGCACGGAGGCCGGCCTGGACGCCCCAGATGCCCGCGGAGGCTCCCGCCGGCGCCCCAGTCCGGACGGGTCCGACGTCGTTCCGGTCCCCCTCCCACGGAACCTACTCGGTCATGAGGAATAGGCCGTGAAAACTAAAATCCGAATGACGCCGGGAGCGTGCTTCGACCGTGGCCAGAGGATCACGGAAGTCGGAGCGGCCCTGGCCTACGCCGAATACCACGCAGCGCGGATCCCCGGGGCCGGTCTCCGGGAGCTCCAGGACGTCTCCTCAGGGCTGCACACGGCCGCCGTCATGGCCGAGCGACTCGTAAACGAGCTGGGACAGAGTCCGAACAAGGGCGAGGCCGTGGCGATCGCGAAGAACCTGAAGGACTTCAATCTGAAGGTCCGAAAGCAGATCGGGTCTCCGGATCCGATCAAGCCTGAGGAAACCCTGAAGATCCAGCGCCAGACGGCGCTCTTTCGCAAGCAGGCAACGAAGATCTGGAACCAGATACGCAAAACGTGTGAAAAATAAGGAGAACAGCATGGCCAAGAAAAGGAAGATCGCGCCCAAGATGAAGGCCCACCTCAAGTTCGGGTATGCCTGCAAAAAGGCCTTAGGCATCAAGCCGTTCAAGAAGTCCACGGCGGCGCAGAAGCGCAAGGTCAACGCCTGCGTCATGGCCAAGGCCCGCACGGCGGGCATGCCGGTCTGATCCCATCGGGTCGTTCCTTGATTAGGTATTCCTTGGAGGTCCAGGGATTCCATGCCTGATTCCGAAAAGACCGTCGTAGTCTTCAGGAAATTCTCCGACGGCGAGATCATCGCGCTCTTCCCGCACATATCGGATGGCATGGGAAAGGTCTTGTGTTACGTGCATTTCGGCCAGCACAGCAGCGCGGACTACGACGCCGTGATCCAGTCCACCGTACCCGCGACGCCGAGGGAATATGCCGATCTGCATAGGGAGCTGACCGAAGCCTACGGGTACGATCTGGCCGTAAAGAGCCGAGTCGTTAAGAATCGCCCTCCTCGTACGAAACATATTCATATCGTGACGGACCCGGACCGGAAAAATCTGTTTTTTGCCTCGAGGAGCGATAATAAGGTTTTCAAGTATCACGATAAGCATGAGCACATAACCCCGATGATCGTAATATGGTATGAAGAATCTGGTTTCAGGCAAATCTGGAGAGACGTGGAGCTGAACCGGGACTACCTGAGATTCCCCTCCGGGGTCAAGGAGTGGAGGCCGGAATCCTGATGGCCAAGAAGAAGGAGGTATTTACCTTCCAGGAACTTTCTAAGAAGGCCCAGGAGAAGGCCATTCAGGACTTTCGCTACACCGGGGAAACCTGGCACGATTGGGATTCGGAAGATCTCACCGAACAATTCAAGCAGATCCTGGACGAGGATTACGGTTTAGGTAAAGACTTCAAGGTCTACTGGAGTCTTAGCTACAGCCAGGGAGACGGAGTCTGCTTCGAGGGCCGGATCGACCTTGAGAAATTCATTGAGAAGAAGAAGCTCCAGGATCGATTCGGGGTCCTTCTTCCCTACGTCTACGCTAAGGTTAGCAACAGAAACGCTCGTTATTGCCACCACAACTCGATGAGCTTGGAGTACGAAGTACAGGGCGTCGATTTCCGGGATTTCATGCCCGCGAACATACTGAAACAGTTCGATGCTTGGGATTACGAGAACGGCAACATCGTAAGAACAAACGAAAGAAGGACCGAAGCCTACAGGCAGGCCATGTCGGATCCCCAAAAGGCCTGGGCCCACGCCATGGAAGAATGGAAGGCCCGCCGGGGATCCGGGGTCAAGGCCTGGATCCCGGAGCCGCCGCCTGAGGCCGTCACACCGGTTATCAAGCCACCGGAGTTGCTTGAAGAAATCCCCATGCCCGATCACGTCGAACACGCCGTCCAGGCGGCCGAGGAGAGGGCCAAGTACGTCGAGGAGCGTCTCTCTGAGGAGTTCAGGGTCTACCTTAAAGAGGAGATCGAGGACATCTCTAGGCACCTCGAGAAGGTCGGCTACCAGGAGATCGATTACCGATCGAGCGACGAATATATAAAGGGAGAGCTTCTGGAAAACCCTTCTTACGAAGATCGGGAGTACGCGGAGGACGGATCCCTTGTCGAAGACTGAAGTGCTCCGGTCGCTTGCCGCCGTCATCGGAGAACTCGCCTACCTCCGGGGCTGGATCATCATCCTTGGAAAGGACGGCGTCCGCTACAAGATGACAGACCTCCATAAAATGGCCCTTCGGGATCTCTATTCGGGTTCCAAGGCTTCCAAGGACGCCCTTCTTGAGGAGGCTTACTGGTGGGAGGACGATCCGAGGCGCCGTACGGGGATCATGCGCCAGACCCCAGAAGGTCCTGTCGTCTGGCTCCCAGAGGTCGCTCCTTGGGAGTAGCACCATGGCTCGGATCTACTTCAGGTGTCCCAATTGCAAGACCAAGCTGAACCGCCAGGTCGACACCAAGATTGCCCTGGAAGAAGGCCAGTCTATCCTTAGGATTAAGTGCCAGGACGGGATCTGCAGTCGCTGCGCGCGGGGGATGCACCTGGTCTTCTGCGCCGGTGTGGAAGCCATGAGCGAACACGATGTCCGAAAGGATGCCGAACTCTTCAGGATCGCGGAGAGAGTGCGCCGGCAGTTGAAACTCTCGATTTGATTGGATTTTTAGGTTTTATCTATTTAAGGTTGCGGCATGGGCGTAAAAGACTGGCGTCCGAATCCAGAGGTAGATGAGCTCCCCGACGGAACGAATATCGAAAGGTGGTTCGATCGGGGCGTACTTCACCGCGCCGGCGCGCCGGCGCGGACCGAAGTCTGGCCCGACGGGACTCGTGTGGAGAGATGGTACGAACATGGGCGGATGCTCGCATCCGTCCTGACGGCACCCGACGGCGAAAGGACGGTAGACGAAGCCGGCATTCTCGAAGTCCCGCTCCCCGGCGGCGTTTTGATGTTCGTCAGGATCCCGCCCGGGACGTTTATGATGGGGGACGACGACGAAAAACCGATCCACCAGGTCACTATCACGCGCGGTCTTTGGCTTGCCGTGACCCAGACAACTCAGGCGCAATGGCAGGCGGTGACGGGGAAGAATCCGTCTCACTTCAAGGGAGACCCGAACCTGCCCGTGGAGACGGTGTCCTGGAAAGACAGCGTGGGGTTCGTAAAGGAACTTGCCCCCGCGGCCCCGGAGGGCCTCGAATTCGACCTGCCCACGGAGGCGGAATGGGAATACGCGTGCCGTGCGGATTCGACGACGGCGTGGTCGTTCGGGGACAACGAATCCGACCTGGGCGACCATGCATGGTTCGAAGGGAATTCTGACAACAAGACCCACCCGGTCGGAACGAAGCGGCCGAACGCGTGGGGCCTTTACGACATGCACGGGAACGTGTGGGAATGGTGCAAAGACCGGCATGGGCCCTACAAGCCCGATCCGGTCAGGGATCCTCAAGGCCCGAGGTCTGGTGAATACCGCGTCCTGCGCGGCGGGAGCTGGGGCGTCAACCCGAGGAGCACCCGCTCCGCGATCCGCTACTGGTACGGTCCCGCGGACCACTACTGCAGCGTGGGCGTGCGGCCGGTGCTGCGCTCGTCTCCTTGATTCTTTGACTCTTTGGATTTTGGCCCTTGGAGGGGGTCC
>Ga0315293_10006749_pt1 | contig 10701 bp, 6 predicted proteins | sample YL17G13_20_MG_FD_203071 | JGI IMG/M metagenome (GOLD analysis project Ga0315293, IMG submission 203071) | Sediment microbial communities from Yellowstone Lake, YNP, Wyoming, USA - YL17G13_20 | ecosystem: Environmental > Aquatic > Freshwater > Lake > Sediment | place: USA: Wyoming | collected... | reverse complement strand
AATGAGCAACTGCGTCACCGAGTGCGCGGCCGCTTGAGGCAGGCAGGTAAGGCCGGTCAGGGCGGTGCAGATGACGAATACGGGTTTGTTTCCGACGCGGTCGCTGATCCGCCCCATGGCGATCGCCGCGATGGCGGACGTGATCCCGGTGACCGCCATGATGATCCCGGTCGCGGAGGCGGCCCGGCCGGCGCTCCCATTGAGCTTCTCCACGAAGAGAGGGAAGATCGGCCCGACGACCGACCCACTGAGGCTGGTCAGTGTGTAGACGGACAGCAGCACCAGCACGCCGGGCCCGGCGAGGATGTCGCGTATGGAGCCCGAGGCCGCGTGCTCCTCCGCCGAGGGCCGGCGGAATCGCTCTTTCGCGCCGAACAGCACCAGCATTCCGGCCATGAAGAGCAGGCCGCCGGTCACCAGGAACGGCAGGCGGTACCCGAAATGCTCTGCGACCGTGCCGCCGATCAGGGGCCCCAGGGAGTTCCCGGTGAACACGGACATCTGCATGAGCCCGAGGCTGAAGCCCATGCGGGCGGTCGGGACCACAGTTGACACGAGCGCGATCGACGCCGACACGGTGCCGGTCAGGCCGCCCTGGATGATGCGGAGAGCGAGCAACTGGTGGACGTTGCGCACGAAAGCCATCGAGGCCAGGATGATGGCGCCGCCGAACATGGCACGCTGCACCATCAGTTTGCGGCCGTAGCGGTCGGCCACCCATCCCCAGAGGGGCGCGGCCACGCTCATGGTGATCCCGCTGCCGGTGCCGATCAACCCGGCCCAGATGGGCACCAAGCGCGCATTCGTCACCCCCAACTCCCGGATGTAGAAGGGGATGAAGGGCATGACGAAGGCGAAGCCAACCATCGCGAGCAACTGCGCGACCCACATCGTGTAGAGGGTCACGCGCCAGCGAGGATCGCCATCGTGGCCGGCGGGCGATGCGGGGATGGTGACTTGTAGCTCGTCCTGGTCCATGACTCCGTGTGTACTCTTCTCCGCCCCGAGTCAATCTCTTTCGCTGCGAGCGACAAGAGTTCATGCTGGGCGGAGGAGGGCGGCAGGTTCTGCCCGTGTCGCGTGCAAGTTCGGGGCCGGAGGCCTTCATGTTTCTCGAACTCCTTGGACGGCGCAATCCGGACCTGGTGAGGGCGGCGATCTCGCTCCATCAGGCCGGTCAGGTACCGCCGAACACATACCTGCTGGACCTCGACGCCATCGGCCGCAATGCCCGCCTGATCAAGAAAGCGGCGGACGCGGCAGATCTGCGAATCTACCCGATGGCGAAGCAGGTAGGCCGGAACCCGGCATTCATCCGGGCGGTGGCGCGGGCGGGCATGCCGAGGTTCGTGTGCGTGGACTGGATGGGCGCGCACCTGCTCCGGCAGCAGAAGGCCCAGATCGGCCACGTCGGGCACCTGGTACAGATCCCGCAGTCGGAGGCCGGTCGTATCTGCGCCATGGAGCCCGAGGTGTGGACCGTGTTCAGCCTCGAGAAAGCGCGGGAGGTGTCGGCCGCGGCGCAGAGGTCGGGTCGAACGCAAGACCTGCTGCTGCGCGTGGTGACGGCCGGCGACACCTTCTACCCCACCCATGACGGCGGCTTCGAGCTGGCCGATGTTGTCGAGGCGGCGAAGCAGATTGCCCGGCTGCCGAACGTGCGAGTGGCGGGCACGACCAGCTTCCCTACGCTGCTCTTCGACCCGGAGCGCAGGAGCGTTCTGCTCACGCAGAACATGCAGACGATTGTGGTGGCGGCGGAGATGCTGCGAGATGGGGCCGGCCTCGAGGTCACGCAAATCAACGCGCCCGGGACGACTTCGGCGAACACGATGCAGATGCTGGCCGATGCGGGCGCGACGCATGTCGAGCCGGGACACGGGTTCACCGGCACGACCCCGTGGCATGCCTATGCCGACCTGCCAGAGAGGCCGGCGATGTGCTATGTGACTGAGGTGACCGATCTCAGGGGCGATGCCGCCTACGTGCTGGGCGGCGGGCTGTACGTGGATCCGGTGATCCCGCCGTACCAGGTGCGCGCGTTCGTGGGCAATAACGCTGATGAGGCGCTGCACAGAGTGGCGGACGCGGACCTGGGCTCGCCGGCGGGGATCGACTACTACGGGCTCCTCGACACGCGTTCGGCGAAGGTGGAGATCGGCGATTCAGTGGTGCTCGGCTTCCGGGCACAGGTGTTCGACACGAGGGCCTACGTGGCGCCGGTCCGCGGGATCTCGCGCGGCGCAGCGACGCTCGTAGGCATGTACGACGCCGCCGGGCACCGGGTTCGGCGGTAGCGGGCGTCCCGCGGGACAGATTGCGCGCATCGGTAGTCTAATGTGCGGCGGCTGGTCAGGCCGGCCCGCTCACTGGGCAACCGGGGAGGGGTGCACCGTGAGATGTCTCCGTCTGGCCTTACTGGTGGCGACAGCGGTCATGGCGTCGGGCGCCTTTGCCGCCGCGTCTCAGTCCGACTTGACTCCCTGGCTGCCCGACGAATCGTACGCGGGGAAGGCTCAGGCCGACGCGCGCCTGGATCTGCCGGTTCACTTCTGGGGCGCGGGCATGCCATTGGCGAAGGTGTTCTCCCAAGTTCGAGAGCAGACCGGCGTGGAGATCGGTTTCTGGCCGGCGGGAGACATGAATGCGCGGGTGTGCGTCACCCTCTATCTCAACCCCGAACGGCCGCCGACGCTGCGGGCGCTGATGGCGCAGCTCATGTGGGTGATGGATTGTGGCTTCGCGTACGCCAGGGGTCAGGAGGGGGAACTCACCTATTGCCTGCTCGGCACGACCATCGGGTCGGGAGCGTGGAAGCAGCTCGAGGCGCGAATCCGCGCGGCAGGGGATGAGAGGGCGCGAACCGCCGCGCTCCTTAGAGACCAGCTTCGCGAGAAGGCATTCGAGCGGCTCTCCGATCTGCGGGAGGCGATGCGCCTGACGAAGGATGAGGCTATCAAGCGCTACAGGGGCGTGGATGATCTGACGCTGCTGGCGCTGCTTGATCCCCAACGGCGCAAGGTGACGGAGCTGCTGCTCTCGCTTCCCGACGAGGACATGCGGCAGCTGCGCGATCAGAATGGGTTCGTGCGGAAGTGGGAAGACTGGACGCCGGAGCAGCAGGCGATCCTCAGAGATGCCATCCGGCCCCTGGGGCAGGAACTGCTGCATCCGAGACCGGACGAGCATTGGGACGTGGATGTGTCCGGTGGTGAGTTTGGCGTCTTCCGGCTCGCTGCGTCGAGACCGGATGTGGTTGAACAGACAGTGACCGTCCAAGCGCCCGGGCTTCGGCTTGCCCGCGATCCGCGATCTGAGGATTGGGATTCCCCCACCGCCGATACCGCTCTGCGCCGAGCGCTCGGCGAGGAGATCAGCGATGAGGAAGCGCGGCGCATCGTGCTGGAGTGGCGCCGCACGCGGTTGGCGCCGGACAACAGGATGCGGTTCTTTGACAACGTCTCTCGCGACCGGCGGCTCTCGGAAGCAGCTATCGGGCGGCTTGAGGGGTCAGCGCTCACGCTTGACGTGGAGCAACCATACGCTCTCCGGCAGATCCAGGAACTGGTGGCGGCGAAGACGGGCATGCACATCATTTCCGACTGCTTCAGGCAGCCGGAGCGTGTCCCCAAGCTGACGCTCGACCTAACCCACCCGCAAGGGCAGCCGCAGCTCACCCCACAGCTCACCGCGTTGGCGCTGCTCACGACGAGCGCAACCGCGCACCTCGAAGAACGGTATATCTGGTCTGAGCGACCCGAAGCCATGGGATGGGAGTGGGGAGATGCGGGGGACTTCTTGCGCTTCCGGAGTGTCCACCGCGATCTCTGGCGGGCAGCGTTCCTGCCCGAGGGAATCTGCGAGACGCTCAATAGCTGGGTTGATGCAGCGCTGCCCGAAGATGTCACATCGGGCGACATGGTCGATGTGGCGCTGGACATGAGGGCCGTTGGGCAGTTGGCGCGTAGGCTGACCCTCCCTCAGCTCCACTGGGGCGGACGCGTGATCTACGGGGATCCGAGAGACAAGAGGAACGCTTACAGACGCGCATACGCGGAGCTGCTGTTCACGGCGATGCAGGAGCCAGACGGATGGGTGCTCATCGGGGCCCTCGGCGATGGCCAGTGGGAGGCGCTGTGTGGGGCCGGTCTGAAGCCAGGGGTTGACTTCCCGGCTGAGTGGGTGCCGGCAGACTTCAGGGCTGACCCCGGGACCGACAGTCGAACGGATCTGCTTCGTCTGGTTGATCCCGACCCCGAGAAAATCGAGGGACTGGCAGGATGGCGCGAAGGCCTGGGCCGATACCGGAGGCTCGAGCTTCTCAGGAACGGCGAGGTGATATCCAGCCAGCTCATGCCGGGGAGTGTGCGTGTGAAGCCCAAGGAGACGCGGAGCTTGCTGCCGCCCGAGGGGCCTGCAGAGGAGGGACCTGGCCAAGCGCGGGCAGAAACACAGGAGGTCGGTGCTGACCATGCAGCAGAAGGAGGTCCGTGATGCTGAAGGCAGGGGTAGCGAAGCTCGATGTCACGCCGCCGGTGGGGATGCGGATGGCGGGATTTGCGGGGAGGGTGTTTCCATCGCTGGCGGTGCACGATCCGCTGTGGGCGCGGGCGGTGGTATTCGACGATGGGAAGCAGCGCGTTGGCCTGGTGGCGATGGACTTGATCGGGATATGGGAGCCTGCAGTTGCACAGGTGCGGGAGGGCGCGGCGAAGTCGGCGGGCATCGCGCCGGAGGGGCTGCTGCTGGCGGGAACGCACACTCATTCAGGGCCGACGTTCTGGGATGACGGAACGTTCACCGATCAGGAGAAGGCGTACTGGGCGGAGCTGCCAGATAGGCTGACTGGTCTGGTGAACGAGGCCGCGTCGAATCTGGTTCCGGCGAAGGTCGGCGCGGCGAGCGGCTGGTGCGCGGTGGGCATCAACCGGCGGGAGGTGGTGCCGGGGAACCTGGTGGTCTTGGGCAGGAACCACTTCGGCATCTTCGACACCGAACTCGGCCTGGTGCGGATTGACAGGGAGGACGGGACGCCTCTGGCAGGGCTGATGAACTACGCTTGCCACGCGGTGTGCCTGATGCCGGACAACTACCTCACCAGCGCGGATTACCCCGGATACGCAGTGCACCACTTCGAGCAGCGAGTGCCGGGGGCGATGGGGGTGTTCTTCCAGGGGGCGTGCGGGAACATCAACCCGCGAGAGGCGGCCGTGAATCACGGGTACGTGAGCGGGAGCAGCTTTGGCATAGCGGCCCGAGCAGGCCAGGAAGTGGCGCGGGAAGCAGCACGCGTGTGGGCGAAGGCAGAACCGACCAGCAGCTTCGATGTACGTTTCGCGAACAAGACGATCGCGCTGCCGACGAACCGGGCGCGCGCGCTGAAGTCAGCGGAGGCGGCGCTTAAGGATGCCGAGCGCGCGGCAGCCGAGCCCCGAGAGTCGAAGAACCCGTATATGACCTGGTACACGGTGCCGAGTCCGGAACGTGCGCGCAAGCGAGTGGAGGAGATGAAGAAGCAGGGCGACGCCCCGGTGGAGTGCGAGATCCAGGCGATCTCCCTCGGGCCCGTGACCTTTGTGGCCTGGCCGGGCGAGATCTTCTGCGACTTCGGCATGGAGGTGAAGCAGAACTCGCCCTTCCACCCGACCTACGCCCTCGGCTATGCCAACGGCTCCATCGGCTATATCCCCACGCCCGAGGCGTTCAAGGAGGGCGGCTACGAGGCCGACACCGCGGCGCACCTGGCTGACAACGCGGGGCTGGTGCTGGTTGACGAGACGATGAAGCTGCTGAAGGAGCTGAAAGAGCGGCCGGTGCAGACCAGGGAGTAGCGGACGCGAGATTGCCACGCGCGCCGCGGCGCCGAGTGGCGCCGCGGCGGCTCGCTATGACAGCAACGGCAAGGGCAGGCTCCTGCCCAACGGACAGAGGAGAGGCGGTGACTGAGGTGCGTTACAGCTTCCTCAGCGTCGACGGGAACACGCGGTCGCGGGCGTAGTACGGCTTGAAGAGCCGCAGCAGCGGCGTGTCGGCGTAGCGGTCGTGATCTCTGGGATCGCTGGTCTTCTCGATGTCCATCACGTCCCACTCACGGAACGCCCAGTAGGCCCACGACCAACGCCACTTCTCGTAGAGGTCCATTTGATCGCGCAGCCACTCCACCGCGCCAGGCGCGAAACGGGCGCAGCCGAACTCGCCGGCGAAGATCGGCACGTGGTGCTTCTGCTGAAACCCGCGGACCACGTCGAACTTCGCCTTGATGGTGTTCTTGTCCCAGGCGCCTTCCTCCTCGTCGGGGACCTGGAAGCCCGGGTAGGCGCGGTTCTGACCCGGCTTCTGGTGGGTGTAGTAGTGCGGCTGGTAGAAGTGCACGACGTACACCGTGCGCGCGTCGCCAGTTGGTTCGAGCTGGCCGAATGTCTCGGGGTAGGCCCAGTCCACTGAGTTGACCAGGATCGGCGTGCGCGCGTCCACCTCGCGAATGGCGGCCGTGATCCTCTTCGCGAGGGTGTTCCACAAGGCGGCATGACGCTCTTCGGGGTGCGGCTCGCACATGAGGTCGTAGCCCACGATCGCGCGGTTGCCCTGGTAGTGTTGGGCGAGGTGCGCCCACATGCGGACGTACGCATCCTGCGCGGCGCTGTCCGTCCAGATCTCCTGGCTTCTATCGAAATCGGCGCGGCCGGGGCCGGTCCGGCAGGTGAGGGCGACGAACAGGTCGGCCTGGACGGCCGCCGTCACCATCTCGTCGAGCTTCTTCATCTCCTCAGGCTGCAGGCCGTAGGGCGGCCGCGGGTTGAAGACGTCCATCACCGGGACTTCGGCAAGATTCGCGCCCCAGGAGCGCAGGACCTTGAAGTCGTCCGGCGTGGTCCCGGGCGGATAGACGTTCGCGCCGCGGAACCCACCGGCTTCCCAGGTGGCAAAGGCGTCGAAGCTGCTGTTCCCGTCAGCCTGAGCGGCAGAACCGAGGAAGACGACCGAGCAGACGATGGCAAGCCCGATAGTGATGTGCTGGAACATGAGTATTGTCTCCTTGGATGTCGGAGCGGGATTCTCCGGCCTGCTGGACCGGCGCACTGGGATCTGGTTCGACGCGGGCAGCGGGCGGCCTTCTTGCGTGTGGATGTGAAACCGGCCCCGCGCTGCCTCACGCGGGGCCGGCATCACCAAGGAAGGCGCAGATGGTGTTGGTCACAGTCCCAGCTCGGAGCTCAACACGCACGCGGTCACCATCTGCCGCAAGTCGTAGATGTCCCGGCTGTGCGCCGGAACTCCTGCTCTCTTGCCTGTGTCATTATTCCCCGCCGGGCAGTGAGCTAAGCGATGGCCTGGGGCCTGGTGCGCCAGTCCCAGGCCAAGGGTGTGAGGCAGGTCATGTGCGGAAGAGAGTGCTTCCGAGGAGGAACGCGTCCAGGACAATGAGCAGGACGGTGAGGCCCCAGCAGAAGATGGCATAGGGCTTCGACATGACGAGCTCGCCCATCAGGGAGCGCCGTGTTGCGAGCAGAAGCATCAGCACCAGGATCACCGGCAGGAGCAGCCCGTTCATCACCTGAGAGAGGAGCATGATCCTCAGCAGGGGCGCGCCGGGGAGCAGGACGAGGCCGGCGCCGACCACGATGAGGGCGGTGTAGAGGAGGTAGAACTGCGGCGCAGCGCGGAACGGCCGGTCGAGGCCGCGCTCCCAGCCGATGCCCTCGCAGATGCTGTAGGTCGTGCTCAGCGGGAGAATGCTGGCGGCGAACAAAGCCGCGTTGAGCAGGCCGATGGCGAAGAGGCCGGATGCGTACCGGCCCGCCAGCGGGCGGAGCGCGGCGGCGGCCTCAGCCGCGTTGCCGATCTCCTTGCCGGTCGGGTGGAGGGTGGCGGCGCAGGCCACCATGATGAAAAAAACGACGACGATAGCAAAAACGCCGCCGAGGACGACGTCCCACCTCGCGAGGCGGTACTGTGAGGCGCGGGTTCCCTTCTCGACCACGGAGGCCTGGAGGTAAAACTGCATCCAGGGGGCGATGGTCGTCCCGACGATGCCTACCGCCATGATCAGCACGGAGGTGTTGAGCTGCAGCTTCGGGACAACGGCCTGCTTGAAGACATACCCCCAGTCCGGGTGCGCGAGAATGCCGGAGATCGGATAGGCCAGGTAGACGAGGCAGGCCAGGAGGAAGATCCGCTCGACGCTGCCATAGCTGCCCTTGATGACCAGGAGCCAGATCACGAGGGCGCCGACCGGGACGGAGAGGTAGGGGCTGATGCCGAAGATGCGCGCGCCCTCTGCCAGGCCCGCGAACTCTCCCGCGGTGTTGGCGAGGTTGGTGACGAGGAGCGCGAGCATGAGCAGGGCCGTGACCTTGACGCCGAATTCCTCGCGGATAAGATCCGCAAGCCCTTTGGCGGTCGCGACGCCCATGCGCGCGCAGATCTCCTGAACGACGAGGAGCACGACCAACGTGGGCCACAGCAGCCAGAGCAGCGAGTAGCCGAAGTGGGCCCCGGCGACTGAGTAGGTGGCGATGCCGGGCGCGTCGTTGTCCACGTTGGCGGTGATGAACGCGGGCCCGACCACCGAGAAGAAGGCGAAGATGGGCAGCAGCAGGCGGCGACGCATGAGCTGAAGCATGGGGCGCTCCTGGTCAGGCGGAGAAGACCTTCGGCAGGCGCTTCTTCCAGCGGGTGGGCAGAACGGCGTCTATGGCATCGTCTACCGTGACGATGCCCAACAGCTTGCGGTCCTCGTCAACGACGGGGATGGCCAGCAGGTTGTAGCGCGAGATGAGATGCGCGGTCTCCTCCTGCGACGCGTGCGGCGGAACAGCTATCAGGTTCCTCGCCATGATGTCGTCAATGCGCTGACTCGGCGAGGCGATGATGAGGTCTCGCAGGGAGAGCACGCCCACGAGCTTGTTGCCGTCCTCGACTACATAGCAGTAGTAGATCGTCTCGGCCTCATCCCCCACCTTTCGGAGGTAGTCAATCGCCTGCTCGGCGACCATGCCGGCGGGAACGGTGACGTACTCGGTGGTCATGAGACCGCCGGCGGAGTCGTCGGAGTACTTCAGCAGCTCCTTGACGTCGGATGCCTCCTCCGGCTCCATCAAGCTCAGGAGCTCGTCCGCGCGCTCCTTGGGCAGGTCTCCCATCAGGTCGGCGGCGTCATCGGGGTTGATCTCCTCCAGGATGTCGGCCGCCTTCTCGCTCTCGACGGAATCGAGCACGGACTTCTGGAGCTCGAACTCCATCTCTTGCATGGCCGCGGCCGCAGTTTCCTCGTCGAGCGAGGAGACCACCGCCGCGCGGTCGAGCGCGTTGAGCTCGCCGAGGATGTCGGCGAGGTCAGCCGGGTTGAGCCGTTGAAGCTTCTCGCGCTCGAGGCCCAGGCGAAGCTGCTGGGAGGTGGGCTCCACGGTGTGCACATGCTCCCAACTGATTAGGTGCTCGTGCGGCCGCTTGCCGAACCATCCCCAGATGCGGAGCGCCAGGCCCTCGAGGTTGAGGCGGCGCAGGAGGCTGCGAGTGCCGACGCCGACAGCTACCAGTCGCACCTGGCCCTGCACTGAGCCGAGCTTGAGGTCGTTAACGCGGACCACTCGGCGGCCCTTGATGTCCACGATCTGCCGATCGAGGATGCTCGCGGACAGGAGCACGTCGTCCGGCCCGACTTCAGCGGGCTGGAGTTCGCCCACCCGGTGGAGCAATGTGACCGACTCGGCGGACACGCTTCGGACGGCGCTCCAGGGCAGCACGAACGACTCGCGCCGGCCGCGCCTCCTGATGACGAGCTGGGTCACGAGCGGAAACACGTCCCCGAACCGGATGGCGACGTCGCGCACTCTCCCCACGACCTCGCCGTCCCGATCCAGGACATTAATCCGCATCAGGTCGCTCAGATAGGCCTCAGCATAGAAGATCATAGCCTCACCTCCTGAGGCCTCACGGGGCGTCAGGTCTGGCGGCCGATCCGCCGCACCTACTCGATGGCGCGCCAGGCCAATGAAAAAGCCTTCCCAGGCAGGGAAGGCTGCGAAGGCGTCCAGCAGAGCTGCGCGCCTACGCGGGCGCGCCGCGCCCCTTTCCGGGCCCGCGGACACGCGCCAAGAGAGACTCGCCTGCGCCTTGCAGCCGAAGGGCGCTCATCGCGCCCCCGGTACGTTGCGCCGGGTCGTCCTTCGTCCCTGCCAGATTACGTGATGACGCATCCATCGTTATGGATATTCCACGGTTAGGATAGCCGATGGCATGGGGGGTGTCAAGGATGGGCTGGGGTCGTTGTGGATTGGGCCTGCCAGCGCCGTAAGCGCGACGGTGGGTGGAGCGGAAACAGGAGCCACTTGCAGTCTGGTTGAATCGGTCGGCAGGAAAGGGGCCTGTATGCGGCAACGCGGGAGGTTCGCCTGGTGAAGAAACGGCTGCCGATTCTCGTGGCCCTGGTGGCTGCGATTGCGGTCATCGCGTACGTCGCTACACACCGTCACCCTGTGCCGACCGATTGGGTCGAGGCCAGCGGGGTGATGGAGGCGACGGAGGTTGACGTGAGCTCGCTCACCGGGGGGAGGATCGCCAGTCTGCTGGTGGATGAGGGGCGCTGGGTGAAGCGCGGGCAGATCGTGGCCGAGATCGACCCCAGAGACATCGAGCCACAGGTGACGCAGGCGCGGGGCGCGCTGGCCGCGGCCGAGGGGCAGTCGGCCCAGGCAGAGG
>Ga0315293_10006748_pt1 | contig 10702 bp, 9 predicted proteins | sample YL17G13_20_MG_FD_203071 | JGI IMG/M metagenome (GOLD analysis project Ga0315293, IMG submission 203071) | Sediment microbial communities from Yellowstone Lake, YNP, Wyoming, USA - YL17G13_20 | ecosystem: Environmental > Aquatic > Freshwater > Lake > Sediment | place: USA: Wyoming | collected... | reverse complement strand
CGGGGGAAATGCGCCCGCACCAGGCGCCGGAGTCGGAGGTGCTGCGGCGGCAGGGTACGGCGCAGGTCCGGGTGAGGGTGGCGCGGCCACCGCAGGTCCAGGGATCTGCATGCGCCCGCCACACTGCGAACACTTGGCCGTCTTGCCAGCGAATTCCTCCTTGACCGCGTACGCTTTCCCGCACGCCGGACACTTGATCTCGATAGGCATGTTTCACTCCCGGTCTGCAGGGTCTGTCGACAAATCTGGGAAGCCGCAAGCCCAGAGGCTGGCGAGGTTCCCGGGGACACGTCGGGGCCGAACCCTCTCTGACCCCGAATCCCTCTTTCGTCCTCGCCTCCGGCACCAATCCAACGCACCACCGTAATAATCTCTCCCCCCCATCCGTGTCAATCCCTGTGTCTGACTTCTTTGCCCCTGCCCCCCGAAGCCTGTCGCGGCGGGCTCAAGACAACGACACGGACATTCAGCGCTTGGGACAACGGCGCGGACATCGATCCGGATGTCCTCTATTACGGACTCAAGCCCGCCTGGATGGAACAGACGGAATTGCACCGTCCGGCGGTGTGAGCGAGGGCTCGCGACGCTGCGTGTCGCTACCGCTCAAAGGCCGTTCTTTCAAGGACGGTTTCCTACGGTTTCGGCAGGAGCGCTAGCACCGACGGGCTGGGCCGGGCGAGGACGTGGGCCGCAATGAGCTTGCCGAGGCTGCCGACCTTCTCGCGGCCCGCCTCGATCGCCGCGGTCACAGCCGCCAACTCGCCTTTGACAATCACGCACACATAGCCGCCGCCCAGCTTCTCCTTGCCGATGACCTCGACGTTGCCCGCCTTGCAGGCCGTGTCGATCGCCTCGAAAACGGCGGTGAACCCCTGGGTTTCGATAAAGCCCAACGCAAATGGCTGTTCTGTTTTCATGGGGGACCTGGCTAGAGAAGTCTGGTCGTCGGCCGCAGGCTCGGCCGCTTGGTAGTCCGGAAAGAACACGACGTCCTGTTGAATCAGGGGGTTGAATTGCGGCGGCGACTGGATCGCCTCCCAGGCATTGTCCTCGGGACGATGGATGACGTGGGCAATCGGCCGCCCGCCCATGGATTGGGCCGCGTCCCGGCCCGCCTCGATCGCCGTGGTCACGGCGGCCGTGGGCCCGACGATCTTCAGCACCACGCCCAGCAGATCGTTCACCTCGCACTGGACCACCCGCACCTCGGCGGTCTTTTCCATCCGGTCCAGGGCCACCATGGCCGGCGTCAAGCCGTGGGTCTCCAGCAGTCCGAGGGAGTCTTTCACGGGAGAAAGGATGAAGGATGAGGGATGGAGGATGAAGTGGGGAATGACGAATGACGAAAGCCAAATGACGAAAGAATGACGAAGCACGAATGACGAAGAGCGGCTGCCGACGCCGGTGCATCGGGGTCGCGGGCGGCCGGCGCGTTTTCGTGCTTCGTCATTGGGTCATTCCTTCGTCATTTGACTTTCGTCATTCGACATTCAAATGGCCCCCCGTTCCTTGAGCGTCTTGATCACGCTCGCCGTGATCTGTGCGACGCGGTCCTGAGTAATGATGCCGGTCCGCGGCGGGCAGCCCTCGTCCGGGGCGTCCACGTAGCCAAAGTCCGAAAGGATGCACCGCAGCACCCGCTCCAGCCCCACGCGGTCGATCCGCTGGCTCTCGCTGAGCGGCTGGCGGCTCTGCCCCATGCGGAACCCGCGGACTTCCACACCGGCGCGAAACCCCTCGGGAAAATCGAAGGAGAAGAGCATGGCGTCGAAAAGCTCGACGAGGCGGTACTGGATTCGTATGGCCTCGGCAATCTGCCCGGCCTGGGTGAGGTCGAAGAGCTTCCGCGTCAGCTCGGGCACGACGCCGCTGGTGGCGTTGGTCCCGCCGTCGCAGCCCACCAGGAGCATCGGCACCAGGACCACGTCCCAGCCGGTCAGGAACGTGAAGTCCGGACGCACCGGGCGCACGGCCGCGATCATCCGCATCATAAACGCCAGGTCGCCCGACGAGTCCTTGATCCCCACGATCCGCTCGAACTCGGCCAGTCGCCGGATGGTGGGCACGTCGATCGGGCTGGCGAACATCGGGATGTTGTAGAGCGTTACGTCGATCGGACTGTGCAAGGCGATCTCGCGGAAGTAGGCGTAGACCGACTCGGGGCTCAGCTTGTAGTAGAACGGCGAGACGATCGCCACGGCCCGGGCCCCGTAGCCCGCGTAAACGTCGCACGCCTGGAGCGTCTCGCGGATATTGGCCTCGGCCGCCCCGGCGAGCACGGGCACGCGGCCCGCCGCCTGCTGGCAGACGATCTGGATGATCCGGCGGCGTTCCTCGGGCGCAAAGCGGACGAACTCGCCGGTGGAGCCGTTGGGGTAAAGGCCGTGGACCCCTTTGGCGATGAGCCAATCGACATAGCGCCGCAGCTCGTCCTCGTCGATCCGGCCGCGGTCGTCCAGGGGGACGATATGGGGGGTGAAGATGCCGGTGATCCGCTCCGCCATGGGCAGAATCCTCGGGTGAATGGAGCAAAGTGGGGGCAAGGCCATGCCCGCGGCATACAATCCGTGCCCACGGGCCTCGCCAGACCATTATAGGACGAAGTAGCGCAGGCATCTTGCCTGTGATTCTGTAGCACAGGCATCTTGCCTGTGTCTTCTCGGCTACAGGCTGGAAGCCTGTGCTACCGCACGATGGCTACAGGCTGGAAGCCTGTGCTACACCACCCCCCTTCAAGGCGGCCCCCTGTTCGGTTGACGGTCCAACGACAAGCTGTTACTATATGGGGCTTGCCGTTATCAACGGTCCGGGCCGACGGATACCCTCGGCCGGGCCGGCTTACCGCGTAACGCCGGACGCCCCACCATCGGGGTAGGGACTTCGCCGGTGTGCCTTTTGTCTAAGGAGGTGTACCAGGTGGCAACCATCCTGGTCCGAGAGTTGATTGAAGCGGGGGTCCATTTCGGCCATCGCACGAGCCGCTGGAACCCCAAAATGCGGCCGTACATCTACGGCCGCCGAAACCTGATCCACGTCATCGACGTCCGCGAAACGATCCGCGGTCTCTTGCGCGCCCGCAAGTACCTGCAGCAGGCCACTGCGGCCGGCGGTCTGGTGTTGTTCGTGGGCACCAAGCGCCAGGCCGGCGAGACGGTCGAGCAGCAGGCCGACCGCTGCGGCATGCCTTACGTCAGCGACCGCTGGCTCGGCGGCACGATCACCAACTTCCGCACCATCCGCAGCCGGCTCGCCCGCCTGGAGGAGTTGGAGGCGCTGCGCGCCGGCGAGGAGTTGGGCGCCTACTCGAAGAAGATGCAGTCGGCCCTGAACCGCGAATTCCGCAAGATGTTCCGCAACCTCAACGGCATGAGAACGATGAGCCGCCTGCCCGAGGCGCTGGTCGTCGTGGACCCCAAGAAGGAGAAGAACGCGGTCCGCGAGGCCCGGAAGCTGGGGATCACCACGGTGGCCTTGATCGACACCGACTCCGATCCGGACGAGGTGGACCTGCCGATCCCGGGCAACGACGACAGCATCCGCTCGATCGAGCTGATCGTCTCGCACCTGGCCGATGCCGTTCTGGCCGGGAGGGCCGCCACCGGCCAACTCAAGCGGGAGGAATCGGAAGGGGCGGCAGTGGCGGAGCGGGAAGCCGCTCCGGCCTAGCCATCCGTCCCGGGACGAGAGTAGGACGGATTTGAAATCCGTCCTACGGTAAACGGAGTTTCAGCCAGGAGACATTGTTATGCCAGAAATCACCGCGGCGGCCGTCAAGGCCCTCCGCGATCAAACCGGTCTGCCGATGATGGACTGCAAGCGGGCCTTGACCGAAGCCGGCGGCGACGGTGCCAAAGCCATCGACCTGTTGCGCAAGGCCGGAAAGAAGACCATGGAGAAGCGCGCCGGACGCGAGACCGCGGCCGGCAGGATCTTCGTCCACGCCAGCCTCGACCCCGGCGTAGGTGCGATGGTCGAGCTCCGCTGCGAAAGTGCCCCGGTCGCCTCGAACGACGAGTTTGTCGATCTCGGCAGGGCCTTGCTCCGGCAATTGGTCAGCGGGCCCGGGGCGAGCACGCCCGAGGAACTTCTGGGCCAGCCGTCGCCCGCCCAACCGGGCCGCACGCTCCGCGACCAGCTCGACGACGCGGTCAACCGCATCCGCGAGGTCTTCCGCGTGGCCCGCATCGGGCGCGTCGACGGCCCCTGCGGCGGCTATGCCCACCACGACGGCAGCGCCGGCGTGCTGCTGGAGGCCCAAGGCGGCAATGCCGAGCTGGCCAAGGACATCTCCATGCACGTGGCGGCCATGCGTCCCAAGGTCGTCTCGCCGGCCGACCTTGACCCCGCCGCCGTCGAGAAGGAGCGGGAAATCCTCGCCCAGCGGGCCCGCAACGAGGGAAAGCCGGAGAAGATCGTCCCTAAGATCGTCGAAGGCGGCATGAAGGACTTCCGCGCCCAGACCTGCCTGGCCGAGCAAATCCACGCCAACAAGGAGAAGTACCAAGGCCAGACGGTCGGCAAGCTCGCCGAATCGGCCGGCATGAAGATCGTCCGCTTCGTCCACTGGGAACTCGGAAAGGAGTGACGGATGGCCCCGCAGCAGGCCGCGCCGCACGAGGCGCCCACAGTTTCGCCGTACAAGCGGGTCGTGCTCAAGATCTCCGGCGACGGCTTCACCCACGGCGCCGAGCGCGGCATTGCCATGGACGCCGTGATCCACCTCGCCCAGCAGATTCACCGCGCTTCCCGCTACGGCGCCCAGATCGCCGTCGTGCTGGGCGGCGGGAACATCCTCCGCGGGGCCCAGTTCAAGTCGGCCAGCGCCGCCATCAGTGAGGCCACCGCCCATTACATGGGCATGTTGGCCACCGTGATGAACGGCCTGGCAATCCAGGACGCACTGGAATCGCTCGGCTGCGACACGCGGCTCTTGACCGCCATCCGCATGGACGGCGTCGCCGAGCCCTATATCCGCCGCCGCGCCCGCCATCACCTGGAAAAAGACCGGATCGTTCTTCTGGTTGCGGGCACCGGCAGCCCGTTCGTGACCACGGACACGGCCGCCGCCCAACGCGCCCTGGAGCTGGAGGCCGACATCCTCCTGAAGGCCACGCGCGTCGACGGCATCTACAGCGACGACCCCGAGAAGAACCCCCACGCCGTCCTCTACGGCGAGCTGACCTACGACGACGTCCGCCGCCAGAACCTCCGCGTCATGGACCACGAGGCGGTCGCCAAGTGCCAGCAGTACGACCTGCCGATCCTGGTCTTCAACTTCAAGAAGCCGGACCACATCGAGCGGGCCGTGCGCGGCGAGCGCGTCGGCACGCTCGTCTCGCGAGGAAACGGATAGCAGTTGTCAGTTGTCGGTTGTCAGTTGTCGGTTGGCAATTGTCATTCACTGACAACTGACAACTGACAACTGACAACTTCCCTGGGAGCCCAGCCATGTCGGGCGACGAGATCCTCCTGGACACCGAAGAACGCATGGAAAAGGCCATCGGCGTGCTCAAGAGCTCGCTCGCCGGCATCCGCACCGGACGCGCCAATCCGGGCCTGGTCGATTCGGTGCGGGTCGAGGTCTACGGCTCCTCCGTGCCCATCAAGCAACTGGCCACCGTCGGCGTCCCCGAGCCCAGTCAACTGGTGATCCGCCCGTTTGACCCCGGCACGCTCAAGGACATCGAAAAGGCCATCCAGGCCGCCGACCTGGGCTTCAATCCGCAGAGCGACGGGCGCGTGATCCGGGTCATCGTGCCGCCTTTGTCCATGGAGGTCCGCCGCAGGATGGTCGCCCGCATCCGCGAGCTGTGCGAAGAGGCCAAGGTGGCCATCCGCAACATCCGCCGCGACGGCAACAAGCTGGCCGACCAGGCCGAAAAGGACAAAGACCTCTCCGAAGACGCTCGCGACGACGTCAAGAACGAGGTCCAGGAGCTCACCAAGACCTACGAGACCCGGGCCAACGACCTGGCCAAGGCCCGGGAAAAAGAGGTCTTGGAGGAGTAACCTCTCTTGCTTGCGCCGCGATCCTGTTCAGGGCCTTGCTCCAGGCGGCCGGTGCCACCGCTACTTCGGCAGCGGCATCATTAGCTCAGGTTTCGGCAGCGGCGGCACCGGGCCGGGCTTCGGCTCCGGCACCTTCTTCGGCTCGTAAGGGTGGTTCCGCTTGCGCACGACCTTGGCCTCGACGATCCTGTCGATCTTGTCCGGCTCGGCGTTGGCAAACTCCTTCGGTGCGGTGGGCCGGAGCTGCGAGAGAACGTCGATCCCCTTGACGACCCGCCCCACGCAGGTGCTCGTCTCGTTCAGGCTCCGCTGTGGGAGAACGAGTAGGTAGAACTGGGAGGTCCCCTCGCCGCGTTCGTCGCCACTCGGCGGCATGGTGACGCTGCCCCGGAAGTGGACGCGCTTGGGCCGGTCGCCCTCGGGCAGAACCAGGTGCCTCACCTCGCCGTCGGGGCCGACCAAGCCGCCGGCCGCGGCGCAAGGTTGTCCTTGCACGGTATAGAACGGCTTGCCGTTGTAGAAGCCGCCCTCGACCAACGCGATGAAGTTGGTCACGGACTTCGGCGCCTCGTTCTCGAACAGCTCCAGCTCGATCTCCCCCTTGTTGGTCCGCAGTAGGACCTGGGGCAGCCAGGTCTCCGGCGACTGATTGGCCTTCGCTTCGGCGGCGCGGATCGCGTCCTCCTTCTTCCACGCCTGTTTGTAGAACGGGCAGTTCCGCAGGGCCCCCAGGCCGAGTTCCTCCCACGGTCGGCCGTACTTGGCCAGGACGTTCTCTTCCTTCGCCCGCCCGAGCCACTTCTCCGCCAGCTCGAACTGGCCGGTCGCGAAGGCCGCGATCCCGGCCCAGCCGACGAGGAACCTCCGATCGTCGCCGTGGTCCAAGAGCAGCTTGGCCGGCGGGAAGGCCCGTTCGTAGAACCTCTTCAGGCAGCCGTCGTAGACGGTGGCCAAGAGAAAGTCGGCCGGATAGGACGACGAGTCCGGGGCCTCCGAGTACGCCGCCGCGGCCGCGGCCCGCAGCCCTGGCAGCATGGCCTCGCCCTCTTCCAGCAGCTTGCGGTAGCGCTCGTCCAGCTCCACTTGCCTGCTCAGCGGCGCCCCGCGAAACTCGCCGCGGAGCTCGTAAAGCTCGGCGAGAATCCCCTTCCACTCGGCGAACCGCCGGTCGAACTCCGCGCCCTTCGGACCCGGCTCACCGGCCGCGCCAGCTCCAAGTGCCCACGCCGACGCAAACACAAGGCCGGCCGTAATCAGTAAGAAACGCAAGGAAGATCTCATGCCCGATACACCCGTTTGCTCACTCCATGTACAGCCGCGACCACTGGTCGCGACCTCCTTCCCCCTATATGCCACCTGCCACCTACCACCTGCCAATCGGTCGCGCCTTCCTTCCCCGCCCACTTCACCGTACCATACCGGGGCCCAGGTCTTCCAGGGGCGATGGCCCAACGCGGCTCTGGAGGCATTCCCCCTTCCATGTCCCAACGCCCATCAGACCCCTCAAAGGGACGAGCCCGCCGGGCCCCGTCGCGTCCCCCAGCCGAGCCGGTCGGCCTGCGCATCGTCGGCGGCCGGTTCCGCGGCCGGCGTCTTCACTATAGCGGCGATCCCCGAGTCCGCCCCATGAAGGACCGAGTGCGCGAGGCGGTCTTCAACCTCCTGGGCGATTCCGTCCGCGGCAAACACGCCGTCGATCTGTTTGCCGGGACCGGGGCACTGGCCCTGGAGGCCCTCAGCCGCGGCGCCCTGCGCGCAACGTTCATCGAGCAGCACTATCCCACCGCCGAGATCCTCCGCCGCAACATTGCGGCCTTGGGCGTTGAGCCGCTCTGCGATGTGATTACCGGAAACGTCTTCCGGCGGGCCCGCTGGGAACACACCCTGACGGCCGTCCCCTGGCTGGTCTTCTCATCCCCCCCCTATGCGTTCTACATGGAGCGACTCGAGGAGATGCTCGGCCTGCTGGGCGGGCTGATCCAGTCGGCGCCTCCCGGGAGCGTATTCGTGGTCGAGGCCGACCGCCAACTGGATTTCCGCGTGCTTCCCGACTCGTCGCAGTGGGACATCCGCGAATATCCCCCGGCGATCATTGGAATCCATTATGGACATCCGGAACATTGACCGCGTCCCCGCACTGACCACCAAAGACGGCTCCGAGATCCGCGAGCTTCTGGCCTCCCCGGCCTACGAGCACGAGGATACGATCCTCACCCCATAGCGGACAAGGCCGTCCCGCCGCTTGCGGCTTAGCACCCTCAAAAACCGCGCCAGCCCCCTTTCCGCTCTATTCAATTGACCCAAACAACCGATCTTATCCGAGTACGGATACTGTATAGAGTAACTCCTTGCGCTACGGGGACCGCTCCGCATGGACTCAGGACGCGACCACCCGACCAGACCCCAAGCCACGCCTTCTGAGCCCCTGCGGACTCGGGCAGGACACCGTGCGACTTGGCCATTCCTCTGCATCCTCATCTGCCTGTTCATCCTCAGCGTCACTTCCCCGCGCCTCTGGGAACGGGCCGCGAAGAGCCGGGGGGGCCCGGCCGTAGCGAGCCGAGACAACGCCCAGGAGCCTGCGGCGGATACCGCCCGACCGGCTGCCCCGGCGCTTTCAGCGGAGGTGGCGGAGCCGACCCGCGATCCGGCGCCCTCTGACCCGGTGGCGCCGGCCGCCGAGCCGGGGCCGGGTGTCGGGCGGGAACGTGTCAGCACCACCGTGGAACCGGACGACACGGTAGCAAACGAACTCACACGAACAGACCTCCCCAAGGCTGCGCCCCTCCCGGCAGACGCCCCTCCGGTTGCGCCCCTTCCGCCTGAGTCCCCTGTGGCTGGGCCCAACGCAGGACCTGCCAGCGTGGAGCCGGCCCCGGCCACGGTCTCCATTGCCGACCGGACCTCGATTCCGGCCTCAGAACCCATCGACGGCGTCAAACCGCTCGATCCGCTCTCGCCCCCGCCCGCACAGGTCGTCCCGCTCGAAGACGCACCGCTTGCGGACCCTCCCAAGGCCCCGTCGCTCTGGCCGGAGCCCCAGGCCCTGGTCGAACGGCTCGACGAGTTGGCCGTGGACTGCGACACCGGCCAATGGGCCATGGAGGTCCAGCAGATCCTCCGACGACTTGGCTCCGCGATGAACGAGAACCGGCACGAGGCAGCGGCGGCGCTGGTTGCCCGCTTGACAGAACTCCGGCAAGCGGGAGACGCCCTGGCCGGCCGGCTGGAGGATGTCGCGCTTTCGGGCAAAGTGCTGCGGGCCGGCTATGCCCTCGACAGGCGTCTGCCGATCTGGAGCCGGACGGCGCAGGCCGGTGGTCTGAGAGCCCCTGCCGGCGACCTCGTGCGTGGCGATTCAAGCCGATTGTCGGCATGTCTGGCCGCCGTGGATACCCTCACCCGGGGCAAGCCGCAAGGCCCGGCCTGGAGCCAGTACTTCACGCTGGAGTCGCTCCAGGAGCTGGCCGACGGGCGGACCGTCGATGAGGACCAGTCGCGGGCCGTGGCGAAGGCGGTTTTGCATCGCCTGGCACGAGTCCCCATGAACCCGCGCCAGCGGCAATTCATCGCGGAGCGGCCGATAACCGCGCTCCGCACGGAGCTCCGCCGGTGGGCCGGCGCTCCGGTGGAATTCCGCGACCTGCTCGAGCACCTGGAGCGCTACGAGAGAACCGCTTCGGCCGGTGACGCCCGATTGCTCGCGGAGCATTGCCAGGCACTGGCGCTTTCGTCCGCGAGCCGGCAGCGGGAGGCGGCCGAGTCTCTGGAGAGCCGTTATCGGAATGCGAACGTCCGCGTGGCGGTGGCCGGCCGGCTGTTGGACCAGCTCATTCCGGATCGTCCGGACGAGCGCCAGGACGTCGACGACGTGGTCGGCGGCAGGCCGGTCCACGGCGAGAGCCTCACCTCCGCGGACGTGGCCTTGCGCCTGATTCCCGACCGGCAGCGCGTGCGCATGGCACTGGAGATCCGGGGCGAGGTCGCCGCGATGACGCACTCCGCTTCCGGCCCGGCCACCTTCTACAACGACAGCCAGTCGTCCTATCGGGCGCGCAAGGAAGTCGAGATCGGGCCGCGCGGGATGATCGTGCGTCCCGCCCAGGTCGAGGTGAGCAGCGATTTGCAGCTACGCGACGTCTCCACCCATCTCGATCCGATTCCGCTGGTCGGTTCCCTGCTTCAGGACGTGGCCCGCTCGCAGCACGAGTCCAGGCGGTGCCAGTTGAGCGCCGAGGTCGAGCAGAAGGTCTGGGCCCAGGCCAAGGAGCAAATCGACCGCGAGGCCGACGCCCGGCTGGGTACTCTAACCCGGCAACTGGGACAAACGCTCTTCGAGCCGCTGGCCGCCTTGTCGCTCGGCCCCGCCGTCATCGGCGCCGAGACCACCAACGAGCGCGCCGTCGTAAGACTCCGCCTGGCCTCGTGCGAGCAGTTGGGCGGGCATACGCCGCGCCCGCGGGCTCCTGCCGACAGTCTGGCCAGCGTGCAGGTCCATCAGTCGGCCCTGAACAACGTGGTCGAGCAGCTCCAGTTGGACGGCGCCACGCTCACCCTGCCGGAGCTGAGGCGCCGCGTCGCGGAGCGATTGCACCGGCCCGAATGGCTCGCCGGCGAGACCGACAACGACGACGTAATCATCGCCTTCGCCCCCAAGGATGCCGTGCAGGTCCTTTGCCGCGACGGACGCGTG